>Ga0207702_10005116_pt1 | contig 11533 bp, 8 predicted proteins | sample KBSCornC62_FD_184302 | JGI IMG/M metagenome (GOLD analysis project Ga0207702, IMG submission 184302) | Corn rhizosphere microbial communities from Kellogg Biological Station, Michigan, USA - KBS Corn C6-2 (SPAdes) (version 2) | ecosystem: Host-associated > Plants > Roots > Rhizosphere > Soil ...
GGCGATCTTCTCAACGAACAGGATATCGCGCATCGGCTCGAGAATGTGCGGATTGAACCCGAGGGCGAATTCACCGATATAACGCGCACCGTCGTCGCTGTCCAAAATTTCATTCAAGCGTTTCGTATTGTTCGAAGTCGCTTCGACAACCCGTCCTTTTTTGAAAACAAGGCGGATGTTATCGAACGAGTTTCCGAGGTAAACGGTCGGCGCGTTGTACTGCACCACGCCTTCGACGCTGTCCTTGACCGGACAGGAGAAAACTTCGCCGTCCGGAATGTTGCGCAGGCCGCCGCACGGCTGTGCGCCGATGCCCTTGATCGAGAAACGCAGATCGGTGCCGGGTCCCTTGATGTGCACTTGATCCGTCGCCTTCATCAGGTCGGCCAGCGCTTTCATGCCAACCGTCATGCGGCTGTAATCGAGTGTGCAGACGCGAAAATAGAAATCCTCAAACTCCTCCGTGCTTTTTCCGGCGAGCTGAGCCATCGACGCAGTCGGCCAGCGCAGCACGACCCATTTGGTTTTGCCAACGCGATGATCGAGCACCGGTTTCATCAATCGGCTGACGAGCTGAACACGCTCCGGCGGGACATCGGAGGCTTCGAAAATATTATCCGATCCGCGCAACGCGATGTACGCATCCATTTTCTGCATACGCATCAGCTCAACGTCGGCGTGCGGAGCATATTGATCTTCCGCCGCGCCGATCGTCATCTCACGCGTGATGCGCGCGCGATGCAGGTTGACGTAAGGATGCGCACCGCGTTTGCGGGTGGCCCGAATCAGGCTGATCACCATCTGGTCCGGCACGTCGAAAGCGTCGATCAGCACGCGCTCGCCTTTTTTGAGCTGCGTGGAAAATCCAATCAGACCATCGGCCAGTTGATCGAAACGGGGATCTGTGAGCATGCACCAATAACGGCACACTCGGGCTCTGTCGCAAGCTTCAGATAGCAGAGCAGATGCTTCGCCCTGGGACCGCGGACAGCCTTGTCCGCCTTTCCATCGACGCGAAGCCGCATCGAGCGGCGAGCTTCGCTCGTCATCCGAAGAAGCGGACAAGAATGTCCGCGTTCCCAGGGTGGGAATCCGCTAGGAAATCCGCTGCGTCTCCGGGAAGCAGATACGATCCACCGCCTCGTTGAAGTCAGCCGCACCGCGGATAATTTCGATTTCGAGACGAAGGTAATAAATCGGCACGGGACACGGCAGCCCCTCCGGTAAACGCACAGCGTCTTTTTCCGTCGTGACAATGAACTCCACCTTTTTCTCCAGCGCCTCGCTGAAAATGGAAACAAAGTCGTCGTAGACAAAGCGGTAGTGATCGAGAAACCGCCTCGTAAACGAAATCACACCACCGAGATCTTTGATAAACTTCTCGAAGCTCTCGGGCGTCGCAATGCCGCTGAAGGCCCCCACCCGTTTATCTTTCAACGCGCTTAACGGCAGCCGCTCCTCCCCACCGAAGCGCTGCAAGTACTGCGGCTTGTGCGCGCATTCGATGATGTCCACGCCGGGGTTGTAGCGCTGAATCATGTCCTCGAGTTCTTTGTCGCGGCGCCCATCGGACTTGGTCAGAAAAACATAGCTGGCGCGTTTGAGATGCTTGATCGGCTCGCGCAGCACACCGCGCGGCAGCAGAAAACCGTTTCCAAACGGATTGTTTTTATCGACGAGAAGCAGATTCAACCGGCCCTTGAGCGGCAGGTATTGAAATCCATCGTCGAGGAGCAACGTGTCGCACCCGAAACGTTTGATCGCATAGGTGCCGGATTTGACGCGATTCTTATCCACCAGGACAACCACCCCTGGAAGGTTTTTCGCCAACATGAAGGGCTCGTCACCAGCCATCTCCGAATCGAGCAAAACCTCCTGTCCATCACTCACGATTTTCGGCGGAGGTTCCGGCGTGCCCGCCAGTTTATCGATCAGCGTCCGGCGGCGATGCAGGGATTTGCTTTTATAGCCTCGACTGAGGATAGCGACCTTGCGCCCGCGATCGCGCAGGGCGCGCGCGAACTTTTCGACCACCGGGGTCTTCCCCGTTCCGCCGGCCGTCAGGTTGCCCACCACGACGACCAAGCAACCGAGCGGTTGGTCGTGCAGAAAAATACGCTTCCGATAAAGCCACCATTTGAGCTGCGCGCCCGCACTGACCACGTAAGACAGTGCCTGCAAAAAAGCCGCGTACAGCGTCGCTCGCATTCCCTCGGCGCGGCCGTAAATCACATCGATCGTGAAATGCTCGAGTGCGTTGAGCTGGCGCTTGAACCAGGACGACATGAATTGCGGTTGGGGATTGGATGTTGACGCTAACGACGCCGTTCAGCTTCGTTGACGGTTCTCTATCGCGACGTCCCTCGCTCCATGCAACTCAATCTACTCAAGTCTAAGCTTCATCGGGCGGAGGTCACCGATACTAGCCTAAATTACGAAGGCAGCCTGGCAATCGATGCCGAGCTGATGGAGCTGGTCGGCCTGCGCCAGTACGAGCGTATTTTGATCGGCAATATGGCCAATGGAGAACGCTTCGAAACGTATGCGATCGCGGCGCCCGCCGGCTCGAAAGTCATCAGCTTGAACGGCGGCACGGCTCATCTTGGCAAACGCGGCGACTTGATCACTATTATGTCCTTCGCCGTCGTTGACGAAACCGAAGCCGCCGCCTGGCAGCCCCGCGTCGCGGTCCTCGGCGACGCTAACCACAAAATCATCAAGGTCAGTCAGCGCTGATTCCATTTCCATGAGCTACAAACTGTTCATTCCCGGTCCAATTGCCGTCTCGGAAAAGACGCTGCGCGCCATGGCTCAGCCCATGATCGGTCACCGCAGCACCGATTTCGTAGCACTTTATCAGTCCCTACAGCCCGCGCTGCAGGAGCTTCTCGCCACCAAAGATGGCGTGTACCTGAGCACGAGTTCCGCCTGGGGCGCGATGGAAGGATCCATCCGCAATGTCGTTAAAAAGAAGGTCCTGAATTGCATGAACGGGGCTTTTTCGGACAAGTGGTTCGACGTCTCGCAACGCTGCGGGAAACAGGCCGGCGCGCTGAAATCCGAATGGGGTCAACCCGTCGATCCTGAAGCTCTCCGCAAGGAGCTCAGCACCGGTCAGTACGATGCGGTCACGCTCATCCACAACGAAACCTCGTGCGGCTGCATGAGCGACTTGCCCGCGCTCATGGCCGTCATCCGCGAATTTCCGGAGGTCATTTCGATCGTCGATACGGTTAGCTCGTTCTCCGCGGTCCCGATCAAGAAAGACGAACTCGGTATCGATGTTTTCATTACCGGTACGCAAAAGGCTCTCGCCCTTCCTCCAGGCATGGCGCTTCTCTCGGTTTCGAAACGCGCCCTCGAACGTGCGGCGACGATCAGCGACCGCGGTTACTACTTCGATTTCGTCGAATTCCAGAAAAACCACGAGCAAGGCATGACACCGAGCACGCCGGTCATTCCCTTGATCTACGCGCTCAAATCGAAGCTCGAAGACATCAAGGCGGAAGGTTTGGACAACCGTTACGCTCGCCACGCTCGTTTGAACAAAACGGTGCGCGATTGGGCATACGGCAAAGGCTTCAAACTTTTCCCGCAAGAAAAGTACGGTTCGATTTCGCTCAACTGCTTCGTCAATAACCAAAACATCGATCTGCCGGCGCTGAACAAGACGCTCAAGTCGAAGCACAAGCTCGTGATCGATGGCGGCTATGGAAAATTGAAGGGAAAGACTTTCCGTATTTCGAACATGGGTGACGAAACCGACGCGACGATCGCGGAATTGATCAAGGCTCTCGACAGCGCTTTGGCCGAAACGCCGAAGCTCGCCGCGACTTGATTTTCGGGTAAATGATTCAACCTCTACGGCGAGCTTCGGCTCGCCGTTTTTCGTTTCAGTCGTCGACGAATTTCCGTCCGCGAAAAAAACTCGTGCTTGAAATTCTGCGCCACGAAGCCTAACCGCTCGCATCTACATGAAGTCTCTTGTCATCGCAGAAAAGCCGTCCGTGGCGGCTGATCTCGCGCGTTCCCTCGGCAAAATCCCCAAAAAAGGCGAACACTACGAAAACGACGAATACGTGATCTCGTCGGCCGTGGGCCACCTCGTCGAACTCCTCATGCCCGAGGACATCGATAAGAAGAAATACGGCTTCTGGCGACTCGAGACGCTGCCGATTATTCCGGAAAAATTTGAGCTTAAACCGATCGAGGACGCCAAGAGCCGTTTCGATCAGTTGAAAAAATTAATGCAGCGCAAAGATGTCGACCAAGTCATCAATGCCTGTGACGCCGGACGCGAAGGTGAACTGATCTTCACTTATATCTACCAACTCGCGAAATGTAAGCTGCCGGTGAAACGCGCCTGGATGCAGACAATGACGACGGGCGGCATCAACACCGCCTTTCAAAATCTGCGGGAAGGTTCGCAGATGGCCGGCTTGGCCGACGCCGCCCGATGCCGTAGCGAGAGCGACTGGCTCATCGGCATCAACGGGACGCGCGCCATCACCAAGCGGATGTTCGGTTCGCGCGCCGGCAATGTCGCCTCGGTCGGTCGAGTGCAGACGCCCACACTCGCAATCGTCTTCGCCCGCGAACTCGAGATTCGTAATTTCAAAACGCGTCCCTACTGGCGGGTCACGGCGCAGTTCCAAGTCACCAAGGGCAACTACGACGGCGTGTATCAGCGCGCCAATTACAAGAAGAACGACCAGGACGAGCACGACCGCATCGATCGCATCTGGGATCAAGCCACCGCCGAAGCCATCGTCGCCGCCTGCCAAGGCCAACCGTGGGCCACCGTTTCCGAAGAAAAGAAATCGTCTTCGCAGTCGGCCCCGCGCCTTTACGATCTAACTACACTCCAGCGCGAGGCCAACAATCGCTTCGGCATTTCCGCTCGCCGCACGCTGCAGATCGCGCAAGCGCTCTACGAAAAGCACAAGATGATCACCTACCCGCGTACCGACTCGCGGGCCTTGCCGGAAGATTATATTCCGACGGTGAAGGAAACGATGGGCAACCTGCAGGGCGACCTCGGCACGCACGCGCAAACCGCGCTGACACAAGGTTGGGTCAAGCCGAACAAAAAGATTTTCAACAACGCCCAGATTTCGGATCACTTTGCGATCATCCCGACCGCGAGCGAGGCCAAGAATCTGGACGAATTCGAGGCGAAGATTTTCGACATGATCGCGCGGCGTTTGGTCGCTGCGTTTTTTCCGTCGGCCGAATTCGATGTCACGACGCGCACCAGCACGGTTGCGGGTCACTCCTTCAAGACCGAAGGCAAAGTCCTCACCTCCCCCGGCTGGCTCGCGGTCTACGGCAAGAACACGGTCGACGAAGATGCGCCGGACTCGAAGGCACTGCCGGCAATCGATCAAGGAGATGGTCAGCCGCCCCGCGCCAAAACGCTGAAGGCCGATCTCCACCACGAAACCACGAAGCCGCCGCCACGCTACACCGAAGCCACGCTGCTCTCTGCAATGGAAAGCGCGGGTAAACTGGTCGATGATGAAGGCATGGCCGAGGCGATGAAGGAACGCGGTCTCGGCACGCCAGCGACACGAGCCGACACGATCGACGGTTTGATCAATCAGAAGTACATGGAGCGCCAGCAACGCGAATTGGTCCCCACGGCCAAGGCGGAATCGCTGCTGCAATTTCTGGCCGCCGTGAAAGCGGATGCGTTGACCAAGCCCGACATGACCGGCGAGTGGGAATATAAACTGCGCCAGATGGAGCAGGGAAAATTTCCACGCGACCAATTCATGGGCGAAATCGTTGAGGTGACCAAAGGCATCGTCGACCGCACGAAGACCTTTGAAGAAGATGCGTCGACGGCACGCGAAACCGACATCCCGTCACCCACCGACGGCAAGCCCCTGTTCGAAACGCTGCGGGCCTACAAATCGCGTGATGGAGTGCTCACGATTTATAAGGTGATGAGCGGTCGAAAACTCGAGGAAACTGAAATCCGCGAACTCGTAACCAACGGCTTTGTCGGCCCGCTCGATGGCTTTGTCTCGACGAAAACGGGTAATCGCTTCCCGGCGACAATCCGGTTGGTGAACGACCCGAAAGACGAAACCAAGCGCAAAGCCGAACTCGATTTCGGAAATAAATTCGACATCAACGCCCTCGAACCCATTTGGACGGATCCGGCGACCCACGCCGAACTATGCGAAGCCCCGACCAGCTACGTTCTGCGCCAGCGCGAAGGTGAAGAATGGAAAAACGTTTTTCAGGTCGGACGCCTGATGTGCCAGAAGCCGATCACGCGCGAGAACGCGGTCCAGTTGGTGGAAAAGGGTAAGACCGATTTGATCCAAGGTTTCATCTCCAAAAAAGGCCGCCCCTTCGACGCATTTCTCGTGCGGGCCGGCGCCAAGATTTCTTGGGAGTTCCCGCCGCGGAAACCCGCCGCGAAGGGACCGAATGGCGAAGCCAAGCCGAGAAAAACGAGAGCTCCGCGCGACTTGACCAAGGCCGTAAAGCTCGGCGAAAGCAAAGCGCACAAGGACGGCGAATTGCTCCAAACCGAAGACGCTTTCGTGGTGAACAAACCTAACGCCGATGGTACGCCACGGATCGTGTTCGAAGTGAAACGTTCCGTTTGCCAAAAGGAAATCACCGCTGACGATGTCGAGCGCCTGCTGGAGACGGGGAAAACAGAGTTGATCGACGGCTTCGTTTCGAAGCGCGGATCGAACTTCAGCGCCTACCTGACCTTATCCAAAGACAAGAAAAAGGCGGAGTTCGAATTCCCGCCTCGTTGACCGGGCGTGCAACCTTCCGGCTCCGGAGGCGTCTTTCTTATCGTGTCTGCCAAACAAAATTACCTCATTGGGCTGCTTTCTTTAACCACGATCGCCGGCGGCATCTTCGCGTGGCAGCAGCATGAAAAGCTGCTCTCCGCCGAAGACGCGAATGAGCAGGCGATCACCAAGTTGAATGGCGATTGGCAAAAACGGTTAACCGCGCTCGAGCAACGCTCCCGCGATCTAGAAAGCGCATTGGCTTCCTCGCGTCACCAAGCGGAAGAAGCCCACGCGAGCGAAGTGGCCGATGGCCGCAATGCGCGCTGGCGAGGACGTGGACCGGAGGGTCGCATGGGCGATTTTCTCGCGATGATGGACGACCCCAAATTCGCGAAGCTGATGGCGGCCGAGCAACGCGGCCAGCTCGATGGACGGTATGCCGCGCTCTTTAAAAACCTGAAACTGACGCCCGAACAGCTTGAGAAATTCAAAAATCTTCTCGTTGAAAAACAGGATTCGATGCGCGACGTGATGGCGGCGGCCCGAGCCCAAGGCTTGGATCCGCGGAATGACCGTGCCGCGTTTCAACAGCTCGTTGCGCAAACCAACGCCGAAATCGACGCCAACATCGCGTCGGCGATAGGAGCGGACGGATTTCAACAATATCAGCAGTATGAGCAGACCATGCCGGAGCGAAATCTGGTCAGTCAGCTCGAGCAGCGCCTAAGCTATTCTTCGAGTCCGCTTAGCCAGGATCAGCAAGATCAGTTGGTGCAGGCCTTGGCCCAAACTGCGCCTCCGACCAACACGGATAAGGTCGTTCGCGCAGGTCCCAACGGACCGCGCTTCAACGTCACCGACCAAGCCGTCGCCTCAGCGAGCGCCGTGCTCAATCCCGACCAGGTCGCCGCACTCCAACAACTTCAGCAAGAGCAGCAGGCGCAGCGCGCGATCTTCCAGCAGATGCGCAACCAGCAACCAGCTCCGGGTGGTGGCGCGACGAACGCGCCGATCAACGGCGGTACGACCCCGATCGGCGGTGGCACGGCGGCACCCGGTCCGGTGGTGCGCGTGGCCGGTCCCGGGGCGAATTAAGCGAACATTAGAAGCTGCGTCCCTTGGGAGCGCGGACATCCTGTCCGCCGTCCTTTAACGCGAGCGGAGCTCGCTCCATTTTCGCTCTCTGATTCGATCTCAGGACAGCGAAATTCGCCGCCTTTTAGAATGAAGTGAGCTGCGCTCACGAGAAGTTGGTTAGCGGACAGAATGTCCGCGCTCCCAGGGACGCACACCCAAGCTATTTTTTTGCCCTTGTCGCCCCCCGGCTCGCGCTCTTAGATGAACCTTTTGGCCAACTTTTAGAACTATGATCGTCACAACCGCGCAGCTCTTCAAGCACGCCTACGGAAAGTACGCCGTTGGCGCCTATAACATCAATAATGCCGAGCAAGCCATGGGTTTGTTCAAGGGATGCATTCAGTCGAAAGCGCCCTTCATTATCCAAATCTCCAAAGGCGCGCGCAAATACACGGATAAGCGCATGCTCGAGGCGATCATCCGCTCCGCCGGCGAAATTTTCCCGGAAGCCATTTTCGCAGTGCACCTTGACCATGGCGACGAAGAGACCTGCTACGAGTGTATCGACTCCGGTTTCTTCAGCTCCGTCATGATCGACGCCTCGCACGATCCATTCGAAAAGAACGTCGCGATCACCAAGCGCGTGGTCGAAGCCGCTCACAAAAAAGGCATCTCTGTCGAAGCCGAACTCGGCATGCTCGGTGGTGTCGAAGAAGACATTAAAGTCGAAGACGGCCACGCGACACTCACCAATCCCGCCGAAGCCGAAGACTTCGTCAAAAAGACCGGTTGCGACTCCCTCGCGTGCGCGATCGGCACGAGCCACGGCGCCTTCAAGTTCAAGGGCAAGCAGTCCCTGCACTTCGACGTCCTGGAAAAGATCAAGGCACGTCTGCCGAACTTCCCGCTCGTCATGCACGGCAGCTCGAGTGTTCCGAAGGAAGAAGTCGACCGCATCAACGCTGCGGGCGGTTCGATCAAGGACTCCGCCGGCGTCGACATCAATGAGTACCTACCGGCTGCCAAGTTGGGCGTGACGAAGATCAATATCGACACCGACGGCCGTCTCGTCTGGACCCGCGTTCACCGCGAGTTCTTCCGCGACAAACCTTCCGAGTTCGACTTCCGTCCGGCCGGCAAGATCTTCATCGACGAATACGCGAAGTTCATCGCAAGTCGCAATGACAAGCTGGGTTCCTCTGGCCAGCTCGAAGACCTCCGCGCCTCGCTCGCCAAGAAATAAGCGCCTCCCCGCTTTTCTCACTTTCAAGCGCGACCATTTCGGTCGCGCTTTTTTTATGTTTTCTTCACCGATGGAGAATTGCCGGGCTCGGATGATTTTTGCCAAATAATGCGTGAAGTCCGTCTTTGTCGTCGTACTGAGCTTGTTTACCGGAGGTATTCTCTGCGGTGATTCCGCAGTCCTCACGACTTTGCTCGGGCCGACTCCGACGCCAGCGCTCCTCAGACCGACGATTGTTCCGGCCAAGCCTACATTGCCTCCGGCTTCCCCCACGCCCACGCTCGGAGTGGGCGCGACCTTCTCAGAGTTGCACGCTGGCAAAAAAGTGTATCTCAACGTCCGCGTACGCGAAGTCACCGTTCGCAGTATTTTGATCTCGGATGCAGACGGAATCGCGTCGATTCCGCTCCACGAACTTCCCACCGAACTGCAGCAGGCCTTCGGCTATCAGCCGGCTCGTGAGGCGATATCCAACGCGCACATTGCAATGGCCGAGCACCGCGTGGAACAGCTCGCTCGTTTCCGTCGCATGGTCGAAACTGCATCGGCCAATGCCGCAGCGTCGGCAAAGTTTTCGCGGCTATTGGCAAGTTTCGGAAAAACGCCCTCGATCCGCCCCTCCGTCGATCTCCGCCCTCGCTTCCGAGAACTCTCGCTCGAAATCAAAAATCAGGGCCGTCGTCCGAGTTGCACCGTATTTGCTGTCGTGAGCGCCTACGAATTCGAAAACGCGCAGCTTCTCGGGCAATCTGAGAAATTGTCGGAGGACTACCTCATCTGGGCCACCTGCCAAACACTCAAGCGCGCTCCGACTCTCATCAGCCCTGATCAGGTGGCCGAGGATCACGACGCCAGCGAACGAGACATGGGATTTTCCTATGGCGCGGTTCTCGAGTCGCTCAGCGTCTTCGGCATCGCTCCGCAATCGGCCATGCCAAACACCTCCGGCAAATTCGGCGAAATCCCGGCACCGTCCTCCGAACTTATTCGTGATTCCTCGATGCGCAGAAAGCTGCTCATTCACTACATCCCCGGCCTCGAAAACTCCGACCGCCTGGACAACATTATCCAGGCTCTAAACGAGAACGTTCCCGTGCCCATTGGCCTGAGCTGGCCGTCTGAAAGAACGTCACGTAATGGGCGGTTGAATACGCAAACGCCGATCCCGGGTTATCGTCATGCAGTCACCTTGGTCGGCTATACGTGCCCTAGCGGAGAGATCGAGAATATCGAATTCATTTTTAGAAACTCCTATGGTCCCAGTTGGGGAGAAGGCGGTTATGGGCGAGCATCGTTTAAATATCTCAACGAGAATCTGCTCGGCGCGGTTGTCTTCGAGGTGTTACGTCCCGACGAAGCGGTGCGGGAAGCCACGCAAAATTGAAGCGAGTTTCGCCGTCGTGTCGTCGCAGAGAACAGCTCGGCGCTTCAGCAAATTTCGTTGCGAATCAATGCGCTAGCCAGATGGATTGGAGATAAGTACCTTGCCTCCTTCATGCAGCAGCTTGCAAAGATCAACCAATGGCTATCTGGAAAAAGATTGGGTGCAGAGATTGGAGCATTCAAATCGCCGCTGCCGGGAATCTCTCCCATCTACATCGATAAATTCCCATACTTCGGCAACGAACGGTGCACTGCGGACTTTGAAGGCGAAGCCATCGCACTACCGTTTAAATCCAATTCGCTAGAGTACGTAGCCAGTTCGCACGTGCTTGAACACGTCGCAAATCCGATCAAAGCGCTCGTCGAATGGCACCGCGTGCTGCGTCCGGGCGGAATCATCTACATGGTCGTGCCCGACCGTCGCTATACCTGGGATCGCTATCGAACCCCGACTCCCGTGGATCACTTTTTCCAAGACTTCACCACCGGGACCTCCGCCATCGACGGAACACATATCGACGAATTCGTGAGCAATCTCGATTGGTCGACCTATTCGCCAACCACACCTTCTGAACGAGTAGCGGTTGAGAAAGAAGCTTTGCGAAACGCGTATTGGAGTGCGGTCCGCGAAGGAAAGGAAATCAATATTCATTTCCACGTCTTCGAACCGGAAAATCTTCGCGCGCTGATCGAAAGCGCTGGTGCCACTCCGCTCGTTGGCGTGCGTTGGGAACTTGTCGACCTCGTGGAAAAATTTCCGGCGGAAAGTCCCTCGGGAATACTAGCGGTAATCCGGGTGAAAAAACACTTCACCGATTGGCTGGCGTCGCTCGCACCGCTGGCCGAAGAGCGAGAACAAACGCTGCTGCCAACTGCAAAGAAATTCGCATAGCTTTTTCTCCTTTTGCAGGTCGCCGAATTCTGGCGGACTCGGCGACCATCGAACCGCTCAAGGCAGCCACGGAAACTTCCGCGCGTTGGCTTTGCGTTTTTGGCGCTGTGCGCCGTGAAACTCCTTCGCTTCGTCGCTCATATAGTAAAGCAAAGTCGCATTGCCCGCCAATTC
>Ga0207702_10005118_pt1 | contig 11532 bp, 8 predicted proteins | sample KBSCornC62_FD_184302 | JGI IMG/M metagenome (GOLD analysis project Ga0207702, IMG submission 184302) | Corn rhizosphere microbial communities from Kellogg Biological Station, Michigan, USA - KBS Corn C6-2 (SPAdes) (version 2) | ecosystem: Host-associated > Plants > Roots > Rhizosphere > Soil ...
GGTTGCCCTGGGCGTTGCCGACGCGGGGTCATTTATGGGATCCATCGAGCTGTATGAATCACCAGCGTCGTGGTCACCCGGTTCGCCGCTGGCGGCACGGTATGCCGCTTCCATACGCCTCCAGACTTCATCGGCCGAACTCTCCGGGCCATAAGGGGGCGGGGGTCCTTCCGGTCCGGTAGGTGCTGCCGGTGATGCTGGGGCGTGTTCCATAGGTGTAATTATAGCACAAATTAAACTTAAGTACAATACGATGGGATAGAATTATTGCTATCTACTGTAGTACTGATTCATGCAACAGATGCTACATCTTACTGCCAGGGGTGGGATATATTGATATTTTATTGTGTTTATGCTATAATATTTATGTACATTCCTGATGTTTTGGGAGTGTCGCACATGACAGCGTAATTGGTTGATTGAATAACGGAAGTTTGAACTCACGAGCGAACGGAGCAATACCCATGAACCTCGGACTCGGCATCTTCCTGCTCATCTTTCTTGCGATCCTGGCAGGCATTACCACCTGGCTGGCCTTGTCAGTTGACGGCTGGCGCCTCGACAGACAGCATGACCACCAGCAGAATAACCTGGCATCGTCAGGCAAGCTTGACCCGGAACATGTGAGCGTGGGCATTTACTGGCACGCGAACTGGTTCCTCGGCGCACTCACTTTTCTGCTTTTCTTCTTCTGGTGGCTCGTCGCTGACGCGCTCTGGAGCTCGCAAGGGCAGAACCTCCACCCCGTGTGGACCTGGGCCGCCTGGTCATTCATCGCCTACGTAGTGTTCTTCTTCGGGTTCATACTCACCGAGCGCATCCTGCGAAGGAGCGCCCGGACACACGTCCACGCGGAGGAGCACGGAACGTACCGAACAGGACTCTTCGTCCCGGAGCACCTTCACATCCATCGCCCCCGCAGGTGGTGGCAAAGGTAGGAAGTGTGTTCCAAGGAAGAGGCAGCCGGCACGGCAGAGCGCACTTTTCGTGCATGCTCGCCGTGTCGGCCCACCACCTTTAGCACCAACCAATCCCAATTACGCTGTCTCTTCCTTGTTTATCACTTTCAAACACTTAGTTTATTACGATTTCTAAAGACTGGTTGTGGCAAAAGGTCAAAAATACAATATAATATGAACATGCAGTGGCAGGTTGCCATTTGCACAAGACAGACAGAATGGAGGTGTCACCGTTGGGTGACTCCGACGATGTATGGAAACGAATGCGCAGAGCATACCTGGCAGCTTCCGGTGAGCTCGACGAGGAGGATCTGGAGGAGAATTGGCCGGGAGAGCCTGTAGCCGGACCAACGTCCACCCCTCGCCCGGCTGAGCTTACGGATGATTCGGCATTGCCCGAAGTAGCCCCCGGCTCGAATACCAAGTTTCAACAAGCTCAGCGACTGTACGACAGAGTACGCAGAGGAGCAAGAAGCGTACCGCAGCCACACCGCGAGCAAAGCATCAACGAAAGATTGCAGACGCAGTGGAAACGAGACAACCTACGGGAAGCAAGCCGCGCTTACTGGGAGGAGCAGCGTCAACGCGAAGAACTCGAAAGAGAGCGTGAAAGGGAGCGAATTCGAAAGCTTCCCAAGGTAAAGACACAGAACGATCTCGACCTCGAGGACCTATGCCAGAGATTCGTCGCCTGGGCGGCTGCCGCGGGCATACAGCCGGAGACTCTGTCGCACAAATGGGAAAGCAGCGGAACTCTCTTCTGGCGACGAGAGCATATGGTGCCGATTCTCAGGGGCTGGAGAATCCACAACCGGAAGTGGACCAAGGGCGAGGTAGAGATAATTCGCGGAAGAAACGGCGACTTCCCCGATGAGTACAACCACATTTGGTACTCGAGGACCACGGTTATTACAGCTGAGGGAACGCTACGATTCCGCGGAGACTATGACGACGATGAAAGTGAAATTGCTCACGAGAGAAGTGTCCCAACTCTCAAGAGCAGGATCGTAGACTTCATTGTCAAAAGCGGATCGCGAGTGCCGTTTCCGGACTTACAGGGCAGGTGATGCTGAAGCAAACGCGAAGAGATGTATGCTTCGGCAACATCCGCCCATCCACCAACCCATTTTGTCTGTCTCTTCGCTCCACAAATGTGATTTGTGCTGATGAGTGTCGCGCGAAGGGAAGGCTGATTTCGAAGCTTGCTTCGTAAATCGGGCTTTCCGGGCACGACGGCTCCTATCCGCTAGGATACGAGCGCCTAAAGGACGAAAGCGAAGCCAGACTATGTTTTAGCGGGGCAAGGTGATACCGGCTTGCTTTGCTGCGGCCATAAGTTCGGAATTTATTCTAAGCAGTTTTTCTTCAATGCTGAGCTTCTGGAACTGCTTGTCAGGTGAAATCTTACCGTCCAGGTCTGCAAGCATGTCGTATATCTCTTTGACCTCATTCCTAAGCGGCCTCCAGCTCACCCTGCAGGGGCCTAATGAACTCATCTGTCTGTTTCGTCAGGGCGGACTCAACAACATTACGTATCTGTTCCAGGTCGTTTGCGGTTAGGCTCATACCGTCAATTTTATCACGCCAGGGGAGAACACACCGGCAGAGTGCCCACTGTGGGCAAAACACACGAGCCGCTTTTGATATACTGGTACGTAATGGCAACCTACAAGGTCATACAGGACATAGAGGCAGAAGACAAGCTTGTCGGGCCGCTCACGCTGCGGCAGTTTATATATGCCGGCATTGCCGCTACCAGCGGCTACCTGGGCTTTTTGACAGCCAGCAAAGGTGCAGCTTTTATGCTGGCGGTGTTTATTCCCATTACCGGCGTATGTGGGTTCTTTGCGTTTCCGTGGCGGCAGGACCAGCCAACTGAGCTATGGGCCCTGGCCAAAATCCGTTTTTACCTAAAGCCCAGGCAACGCAAATGGGACCAGAGCGGCACCAAAGAAATGGTAACCGTTACCGCGCCAAAAGTGGTTGAACGTCAGCTGACCAACGGTCTGCGGCAAGATGAAGTACACAGCCGCCTGGGCGCACTGGCAGACACACTGGATAGCCGCGGCTGGGCCATAAAGAACGTAAATGTAAACATGAGCACGCCTACGGCAGTCGTGTCGTCCGACGAGCGCACATCCGACCGCCTGATACAGGCCAGCAGCATGCCGCAAGAGGTCAACACGCTGGATATTAACGCCTCCGACGACATGCTCGATGAAGCCGCCAACCCCATAGCCCACCAGTTCGACAATATGATTACCGAAGCCGGCACGGCGCACCGCCAGCAGCTGATTGCACAAATGCAGCAACCGACACCAGCGCCATCTATGGGGCCGCACCAGGGTCAAGGTCAGAGACAAGGGCAAGGCCAGCAGCATCACAAACAGCAACAAGGTCAGCAACAGACACCGAACGACTACTGGTTTATGCAGGGGCAAACGCCGACCGTGAACGAACCGGGGCAGGCCACCTTCGGTGACGACGTGGTGATTACCCCCGGTTCGCAGTCGAACGGCGGCGGCGCTGCCATGCCCACCCCCGACGAAGAGGCGATGGTCCACAAACTAAAGACCGAAAACGAACACTCCACCATGACCGCCGCCTACGGCCACATGAAGACCCTGAAGACACCCGAGCAGTTGGCGGCCGAGGCCCGAGAAGCGGTTGCTAAAGCCGCTGCCACCAAGCCCGCCAAACCACCAGTGACACCCACTGACCAGGCTGCTATAATAAATCTTGCAAACAACGATGACCTGGATGTGGCCACTATCGCTCGACAAGCCAAGGAGCAAGTCAGCAGTGATAATGACGGTGAAGTAGTGATTTCACTCCACTAGACCTACTCGAAAACGAGGACGGTACCGGTCGTGAGCAAGAAGTGGGCGTAGCAGTAGGCACTTATGGATCCAAACCAACAAGGACCTGGACAAAATAATGGGGTGGGGCAAGCCTACCCTATACCTAATGGAAGCTACCCGGCGGTTCAGCCGACCGGTCTTCCCAGGGCCGATGCCACCTACACCGACGCACCGCAGGCTCATACACCAAACGTCCAGCCACTGTCCCCTCCGTATCCACCGCAACAACCAGCCCCTCCTCAGGGGCAGCAATACGCCCAGCCGGTAATTCCTGGTCCGGCCGTACCGCCGGCGGCCGTCGCCAAAAGGACAAACCCCAACAGCACGCAGAACATGTTGCAGATTGCCGAGATCCGCGACGGCATTGTAATAATGAACGACGGCAGCTTCCGCAGCGTAGTGATGGTAAAGAGCATCAACTTCGACCTGATGAGCCCGCAGGAGCAGGAAAGTGTCGAATACGCTTACCAGGGGTTCCTGAACTCGCTGTATTTCCCGGTGCAGATTTTTATTCGCTCACAGCGCATAGATCTACAGCCCTACATCGAGAAGCTCGATAAGATTCGAACCGAGCACGACAACATGCTTTTGGCGCTGCTAATGGACGACTACATCGGCTACATAGACCAGCTGGCGCAGCAGACTAACCTGATGGACAAGAAGTTTTACCTGGTTATACCGTATTTCCCGGTGGTGGATGCCCAAAAAGCTCTGACGCAGAGCAAAAACTTCTTTAGCGGCTTTGTACAACTTTTTAGTACGCGTGAAGACCACGTGGTGATTAACGAAGCCGACCTCGTGAAGGCCAAAGACGAGCTGCGCAACCGGGTACAGGCAGTGCTCGGTGGTCTGATGCAGTGCGGCATACAGGGGCTGCCGCTTGATACCCAGGAGCTGATTGAGCTGTATTACGACACCTATAACCCCGACACGGCAACCCGCCAGCAGCTCAAGAACTTCGATGACCTGACGGCAGATATCGTGACCAAGGGGCAGGGCATGGCTTCCCAGGCACACCTGCAAAGGGAGCTCCAATAATGGCCAAGAAGCAAAAAATTGACCCGGTAATGCTCGCGCAGCAACAGCAGGCGCGCGAACAGGCCGAAGTTGCCGCCGCTTTCCAAAAGGGCATAACCGCGCTGCGCGACTTTATTGCGCCAAGCTCGGTCGAAATCATGGGCACATACTTCCAGATTGGCACGCGCTACGCCCGCACCTACTACGTCTATGGTTACCCGCGGCAGATTTATACCGGCTGGTTGAGTGGCCTGGTGAACCTCGACGAAGTTATAGATCTTTCCATCTACGTATACCCTGTGGAAAGCCAGCTCGTGCTCGAAAGCCTGCGTAAAAAAGTAACGCAACTGGAAGCCGGTATCCAGATCGATGCCGAAAAGGGCCGTGTGCGCGACCCGCAGAAACAAGCCGCCATCCTCGACGCCGAAGAAATCCGCGATAAGCTGCAGGTGGGCGAAGAGCGGTTCTTCCGCTTTGGCCTGTACTTTACGATTTACGCCGGCAGCCTCGAGGAGCTGGAGTTCGTCAGCCACAAGGTGGAAAGCATGCTTGGCCAGCAGCTGGTATACAGCAAAGCCGCCACCAGCCAGCAGGAGCAGGGGCTCAACAGCGTGGTGCCGCAGATGGTCGACCAGCTACAGATCCGGCGCAACATGAGTACGGGCGCCATTTCCACCAGCTTTCCGTTTACCAGCGCCGACCTGAGTCAGGACAATGGCATTCTGTATGGCATAAACATGCACAACTCCGGTCTGGTTATTTTCGACCGGTTCAGTCTGGAAAACGGCAATTCGGTGGTCTTTGCCAAGTCTGGTGCCGGTAAATCGTTTACCGTGAAGCTCGAGGCGCTCCGGAGCATGATGTTTGGCACCGAAGTGTTCATCATTGACCCGGAAAACGAATACGAGCGCATGTGCGACGCCGTAGCCGGGGCGTACGTACGGCTTAGCCTGAACAGCGCCACGCGCATTAATCCGTTCGATCTACCACGCGTGGTCGATACCGAAGAAGCCGATAACGCGCTGCGGTCAAATCTGATTACACTGCACGGGCTGCTGCGCCTGATGATGGGCGGCGCCCAGGCACAGATGCAGAGCGGCGGCAACGGCGTATTGATGCCCGCACTGGCACCGAGCGAAGAAGCCGACCTGGACGCGGCGCTGATCGAAACCTATGCCAAAGCAGGCATTACCAACGACCCGCTCACGCATACCTCGCTGCCGCCAACCATCGCCGACCTATACGACACACTGTTGCACATGGGCGGCACCGGCCCGCAGCTGGCACAGCGCCTACGCAAATACACCACCGGTACATTCGCCGGCATTTTCAGCCAGCAGAGCAACATCGACATCAACAACCCGCTGGTGGTGTTCAACATCCGCGACCTGGAAGACGAACTGCGCCCAGTGGCCATGTACATCGTCCTGAACTACATCTGGAACAAAACCAAGAGCGACATGAAACGACGCATACTGGTCGTGGACGAGGCCTGGCAACTTATGAAATACGAAGACAGTGCCAACTTCCTGTTTTCACTGGCCAAGCGGGCCCGTAAGTACAACCTGGGCATTACAACCATCACCCAAGACGTCGAAGACTTTATGGGCAGCCGCATGGGCCGCGCCATTGTAGCGAACGCCAGCATGCAGTTCCTGCTTAAACAGTCTCCGTCTGCCGTTGACGTATTAAGCGACGTGTTTAAACTGACGAGCGAGGAAAAGAAGCGCCTGAGCCAGTTCCCGGTAGGACAGGGCCTGTTCTTTGCCGGCCAAAACCACGTACATATACAGGTCGTCGCCAGCCCGACCGAAACCGGGCTCATAACCACCAACCCGCAGCAGGTGCAGTCCATGCAGCAGGGCGGTGATTTTAACCAGCCGCAAGGCACCATAGATTTACAGAACCAGCTTTACCCAGGCAGTACCAATAACCTCGCGAACCGCTAGCTTATGGCCCAAAGCATGTACAAACAGCCCAGGAGACGCCGACGAGACGACGGCTCGGGCGATGGCGGCTGGCTGGGCAGGGAAAGCAGGAGCTCTGCACGGGCAGGCAACAAGGCTTCGCAGTCTGCCGCCGAAACACTGGGGAATATTGACGACGCGCTAGCGGGCCAGCAGGCTATGCCAAAGCCAGCAGCACAATCAAGTGTGCCAAGCAGTCTGGGCGACATTGCGCAGCAGGAACGTGAACCGGGAGGCGTTTACGACTCACGCCCGGACCTGCGCTCCGACGCAGGGCTGCGGGGAAGCGGCGCGAGTGACCTAGCCGACCAGCAAAAATCCGCCGACAAGGCGCAGCGAAAAGCCGCCAATGCCACACCAAGCACTGACCTACGTGAGTCCGAAAAAGCTCCGGACCGTTCGCAGTTTAGTGCCGCCGACGATATAAACGAAAAGCTGGGCAGGGGCTACACCGGCAAAGGTTCCAAAAAATCAAAGCCGCTTTCCAAACTCTACAGCAGTAATTCGAGCTTTAAAAAGAAGATTGCCATCGCCGGTGCAGCCGCAGGTGGCAGTGTTATTGGCGGTACGCTGGTGTTCCTGGCGCTTTTGCCGCTCAAAATTGAACACATCGTACAAAATCTGGAGCAGCACTTCGGCGCCAGCGGCACTAGCGCCGTCGAAAAAGAAGAGCAGAATATGATGAGCAGTTATTTGAAGAAGTACGTGCTGCCCAGTTTGCGCCAGCCCGGCTGTAAATCTACCGCCGCCAGTAAAGACTGCGTGAAGCTTACCGGCTGCGGCACCACCAACCCGGTCTGTAAGATGTACCAGGCATGGCACCAGGCGCGGCTAGAAAAGCAGCTTTCGGATAAGTACGGGATTGAGTTCGGCAACAGCCGCGGACGAATCTATATGAGAGCGCCAGGACTATCGAGTACCAAGGGACTACCCAATAACAGTGTGGATGTAACTGATTTTGCAGATGGCAAAACCGGCAATACGAGCATTTTTGACCAGCCGAGCATAAAGCGAACCGCGGCCCGGGCTGCCATGAACGATGCGCTCGAAGGCACGACGTTATGGCAGAAGGTGATGTTTCGCTTTAAATACGGTAAGCTCCTCGAGGCAAAGTACGGCGTAAAACGCTGTATTATCGCGTGTAAAATACGCGATAACTTTGCGGATGCGGTTGCCAATAAAAAGAACGCTTTGGCGCTTCGGGTAATTCAACGCGTGATCGAGCCGCGCAGCGCCGCTTTGGCGTCAGCTATTACTTGCCTAATGGACGCAGCCTGCCAGCCCGACCAGAAGACCGGCGACGGTGTGCCCGACCCGAGCGACCCGGCAAACGGAGAGGTCCAGACAGAAGGGGAGGCCGCAGTTAAGAATGCCGTGGATGAAGCGGCAACGAAATTCGGAACCAAAACGCTCGACAGCCTGGCCGGGGAGATAGATGCCCTAAACAAAGCTGGCAGCGTATCGAATTATCTGGTACAGAAACTACTGTCTGCCTTGGGGGTCAGTGAGTTTACAAAAGAGGCGCTCACCAAGGCGATTCCGATTATTGGATGGATAAATACCGCGGCGGAAATGGTCGGCAACATTGCCGGCTGGGGCAAGAAAGTCATGATTTTGGCGGTCGCCATAAAGTCAACGGAAATGGTACAGCAGTTTGCTATGTACCAAACCACCGCGGCTGAGCTCAAGAGTGGAAATAACGATCTGACAGAGGAGGGTTCGTTCGCAAGCGGGCTTGATAATGTTACCGAAGCCACCTCTACAAACGAGTATCAGAATGCGGTCAACGGCGCCAATCTGCCGCCGCATGTCCCGGCAAAATATAGCCTGAACGGCTTTACGAGCGTGCAATCAGCCATCCAGGCCGTCAGCGGCAGCATTCCAGGTCCGGTGGTTGCCATCGCAAACCTGTGGAACAGCAGCATTGGTAAAGTACTGGGCGGTATCTCGGGGCTGGTGTGTGACATACCGCTCGTTTCGAACGTCTGTAATGCCTTTGGCAGTCTAATTGGCGATGCCTTTAAACCAATTATTACCTGGCTAGCAAACTGGCTCTTCCCATCGGTAGTACAGCCGATTATGGAAGGAGCTGACCGCATATTCCCGATCATTGGCGGCGCCGACATTGCCTACAACGCATTCGCGCATAACGGGCTGGGAGGTAAGGTGCTGACGCCGGCGCAGGTCAGCGCCATACAGAACGAACAGATTAACGAGCAGAAGGCGTCGTTTGATAACATGTCTACTTTTGCCCGCATTTTCGACACCGACAGCCAGTACTCACTCGTTTCCAGACTGGCGGTGAATATGCCCACCAGTCTGCTGACCGCCACCAACGACGGTGTCTCAGCCGTGTTGACCAATCCGTTCTCACGCATTGGCGGGGCATTCTCGAGCCTGTTCATTAAAAAGGACGTATTTGCGGCCGCAACGGCGCAAACAGACCCGTTCTCGGTCACGCAATACGGTTATCCGCTGGACGACCCGATCTTTAAAGAAGACCCGCAAACCGCCTGGGACCAGTTAAACTGTGGCGACACCAGCGCCAACGGACCAACCGCACAGTGGAACAATAACACCGTCGAAAACGCCACCAACGGTCAGCTCGAAAACACTACCTCCAACCCCTGTCTGCTCATACAAGCTGCCCTGCAAAGCGGAGGCGGTGCATTCGACACCAGCCTGCTGCCGCCCGGCTCGCAGAACAACGGTGACTCCGGCGCCAATTCGAACGGCACCGGCCTGCCAAGCGGCACTGCTCAGCAGCTTGCTCAGCAGATCATTTCGAGCCCGAACATCACGTTCCAAACACCCCAGGAAAAGACCTGGTTCCAGGAAATCGTCAAGACCGGCAAGCAGACCAACTGTGGCGGTGTGTCAATATCACCAACGCTGCTCGGTGTCATCCTGGTTCTTTCGCAAAACTACAAGCTTGTGCTGGGTGTGGTGGACGACGGCCACAGCTGCGGTGATGGCCCGCACGACCACGGCTACGCGGTCGACATAAACGGCATAGACCCGACGGATGGATCATATCCGGGTACCGGAAACTTCATTACCTGGGCCGCAAACGAGCAGCCACTGCTCAAGAAGTTTTACGGCGACGCCTCTGGCATACTTTCCGCGAACGGCGGCGGGGGAATGGGGCAGATCCAATGCTTTACCTCTACCAGTCCGCCAACGGCTCCTTCCGGTGTCACCTTCTTTAGCGATACTTGTAACCACGTACATCTGGATGTAATGAAACGATGATAAAACTCATACGGCTGCACCGACACCAAAAAACACGCTCACACCTGTTTGCGCGAGCGCTCTCTATGACACTCCTGTGTCTGGTCGTTACAGCATTCGGCACCGGCATCTCGCGCGTCGCGTTCGCCGCCGCTCCGGACGAATGCCCGAAGGGGATGTCGCAGCTGGACTGCGACTCACTCCACGGCGACTGGGTCAACTGGGTGCCGGACAACGGTTGCGGTGATGGATCCGGCGGCACCACGACGCTGGTCGGCAGCGACCCGCTACAGCAGGCATACAACTACTTCGTCAGCAAGGGCCTCAGCAACGTTCAGGCAGCGGCAGTTGTGGGCAATTTGGACGACGAATCGAGCCTCGACCCGACAGTCATGGAGATAGGTGGCCACAGCAACAACCCTGCGGACGCCGGCTCGAAGGGATGGGGTATCGCGCAATGGTCACCGGGAATCAAAGTGATCGGCGAGGCGCAAAAGTACAACGTAACCGGTGACATAACCAAGCTTGCCACACAACTCGACATCGTTTGGGCAGAGATGAACAACACGTCGCCAGTCGGCTACCAGCACCTCACAAACGGCCTCAAGCAAATCAACGATCTCTCAACTGCAGTATCATTCTTCCAGCACAATTTCGAAGGTGGCATAGACGGCGTACGGCAGCAGGATGCACAGCAAGTCTTAAAGCTGTACGGCGGTGGTGGTAGCAGTAGCGGAGGAAACACCAGTGTGTCCGGCCAAGACTGTTCGTTCGTGGCCAGCGGCAATTGTAGTGTGACGCAGCCAGTCTATTCAGGTCAGTATTCGCAATCACAGCTGGCAGCAATTTTCGGTAACCCCGGCACCGCTGCTTCACACCCCGACCTCCATCTGGTAACCGTAAAATTCCTAGGGTTCAACGCCCAGGTAAACCCCAAAGTAGCCCCGTGTCTGGAGGCCGTATCGCAGCAACTGACACAGGAAAACGAAACCTATAAAGTCACCCAGTTCGGCTGCTACCGCTTTGACTCGAATAACGGCAGTTCAAACATCGGACTCAGCAGCTACCACACCTACGGTGCAGCCTGCGACATCAACTGGGACACTAACCCGTTTGAAGCCAGCGGCGCTAATGTGCCCCACGACATGCCGCAGCAGTTCGTTGACGCCTTCCACGCCCACGGCTTCACCTGGGGTGGCAGCTGGACACAACCAAAAGACTTCATGCACTTTGAGTGGCACGGGGTAATGCCACCATCCTGATAACCGGAGGAGCTTACAAACACATGGAACCAAACTACACATACGCAACCGTAGATCAGGACCCGGCAGCAGCGAACCGCAGACGGGTTAAACTGGCGCTGTTTGCACTGGTTGGTGCCCTGATAATTTTTGGTCTGTACCAAGTATATTTGTCTGTGCAGTTCCGAGTGGTAAGCACTAACCCGAAAACAAGTTCGGTCGCCGGCATATCGCCGTTTCTTAACGTCAATTTTAA
>Ga0207702_10005119_pt1 | contig 11531 bp, 6 predicted proteins | sample KBSCornC62_FD_184302 | JGI IMG/M metagenome (GOLD analysis project Ga0207702, IMG submission 184302) | Corn rhizosphere microbial communities from Kellogg Biological Station, Michigan, USA - KBS Corn C6-2 (SPAdes) (version 2) | ecosystem: Host-associated > Plants > Roots > Rhizosphere > Soil ...
AGAAAAGTCGCACAGGCCAGACGGAGCAATGTGACGCTTGCTCCTGTAGGGTCGGCGTCTCAGACTCGACAATCAAACGACACCTTCGCTGACGACGCTCTTGGTTCCACCATTTGGAATTCCCCGCATGGAAAACAACGACCAACTACATGTCGTCCATATGTCGAACACCTGAGATTATCGATTGTGAACCTGAAAATTGCCTGAAGGCAGCTCTGGGTTGGTAAACAGATCTTTCGCGTGATTCGTCAGCGGATGAGAATTCTCGTCGTTGTCTACGAGCAGTTGGCAATTGCTTTGCGTGTGCTCTTCTTAGTTGGACGCTATTGTGCTGAACGTGATGATTCCGAGGTTGTTCGGAGGTTTCGTCGAGTGGAAATGAACACTGATCATCATGTTGACCGCTAGAGACGGGGTTCGGGACATTGCAGGTTTCGACCTTGGGATCGACGACGACTTAACCTAGCCATTTTCCTTCGTCGAACTTCTGAGTCGACTCCGAGCTATAACACGCCGCATGTGATGCGAGAGACGGACACTCGGAGGATACGAGGTGGAGGGTTGAAGAGCTCCGGGAAGGCTTCGACGGAGACCAGACTTGCGTCCAGAGAGCGACCTTCTGCAACTATCCGATCGGGAAGGTCGATGCAACCCACCATCGCGGGCGCTACTCGTGTCGCAACGACACGATGGGATCGACTCTGGTTGCCCGTCGCGCGGGTAAGTAACAAGCCAAGCCCGAGACCATCGCGAGCAGCATGCTTACTCCGAGAAAAGTGGCAGGGTCACGCGCGTCAATGCCGTAGAGCAGGCTCGCGACCGATTGCGACGCAAGCAGCGCCACAAATATTCCAATCAGGCCACCAATCGCCGTAAGCCGCAAGCCCTGGCTGAGGACCAGCATCAGAATATCGCTACGCTGCCCCCCAAGCGCCATGCGAATGCCGATTTCGTGCGTGCGTCGCGCCACTATGTATGAGAGTACGCCGTAGAGCCCGAGCGCCGCCATCAGCGCTGCGAGCAATGCGAGAGAGACCGACAGGGTGGCGACTAGCCGAGCATTGAACATGGAATCGCTGATCTGCGCGGCGATCGCGCGCATGTCATTAACCGGGAGATTGGGGTCAAGCCGCTTCACAGCCGAACGAAGTGTCGCGGCCAGAGGCTCCGGCTCCTGCTCGGTGCGGACGTAAAACGTGAGAGCGCCAAGATGCGGATTCTGCGAGTACGGCATGTACATGAACGGCTCAACCTCGCTTCGCGCGTCGTCCCATTTGCTGTTCGCGGCGATGCCAACGATCTCGATATCGGGATGAACATTGGCCCCGGCGCCTCGCGCGATGTGCAGACCGATCGGACTGCGTCCAGCGAAGAACCGCTGCGCCAGCTTTTCGTTGATGATGCAAACCTTCGGACTCGTCAGGTTGTCAGCTTCAGTGAATTCCCTTCCCGCCACGAACGGAATGCCGAGAGTCGCGAAGTAATTCGGGCCGATATATGTCGCGTCCACATTGGTGTTTTCGTCGTGCGTCATTGGGTAACCCTGCGGCGTAATGTTAAACCCCATGTCGTCGCCCGCGAACATTCGAATGGTAGAAATGGTGACCGAGCCGACGCCGGGCAGTCCGGCAATTTCGCGCCGCGCTGCGTCCGCAAATTGCTGCGTCTGGGCGGGCGTATTCCCGTTCAAATCCGGCGAAACCGAAAATTGCAGCACATGGTCGGCAGTCAGGCCGAGACTAGCGTGTTCAAGGTTCGCGAGAGTACGCGCGAAGAGTCCCGCCCCAGCCAGAAGCACCGCTGTGAGGGAGACTTGGGCCACACTCAAGGCTTTGCGCAGCCAAACACCGGAACGTCCTTCGGATACTCTTGGGCCCTGCTCTTTTAGATCAGAATGCACATGCACGGCCGTCGAGCGCAACGCCGGAGCGAGGCCGAAGAGGATGGTGGTTGCAAGCGTCAGCGCGATGGCAAACCAGAGCACGCGATAATCGAGGCTACTCTCAAGGCCAAGTATGCCCTGGCCGGGCGGGATGGCGTGAACCATCGCGTTTATGCCCCACGAAGCCAGCGCAATTCCCGCAGCGCCTCCGGCAATGCCAAGCAGCAAACTCTCTGTGAGCAGCTGGCGAATCAGCCGGGCACGCCCGGCACCCATCGCCAGGCGTATAGCCACTTCGCGCTGCCGTGCTTCCCCGCGCACCACCAGCAATCCCGCTAGATTCGCGCAAGCAATCAGGAGCACCAAACCGACCATGCTCATCAGCACCAGCAGCGGCTCTTCTGCATCCTGCTGTAAGACCAGGCGGCCGTGTGAGCCGCTTATGAGCAGCAGGGGCTTGGAGGTGTATCTTTTCAAGCTTTCAGAGGTAAACCCGCCGCGTACCTTAACGTCCTCTTCGAGAAGCGCAGCATAAATTGGTTGCAGCCAGGCGTGCGCCTGCCCGCGAGTGATGCCAGGCCTGAGCCGGCCGACCACGGGCAGCCAAAAATCGTCACGCGCCTCAAGCCGATGGCCTTCTGTCGGCATCATCTGGGATTTCATGGTCAGGGGAATGAAGATGTCCGGCGCCTCGCCGATCTGGATTCCGCCGAATCCTGTGCGCGCCACACCGAGCACGGTGAGCGGAACCCCATTTACCACCAGGGGCTGATTCACGATGGAAGGATCGGCCCCGAATTGCCGCGACCAGTACCCATAGCTGAGCACCGCTACGGTATTCGCACCTGGCGCGGCTTCATCATTCGCAGTCAACACGCGGCCCAGTGCAGGTTGGATTTCGAGCGTCTGAAAATAATTTCCACTCACTAGTACACCATGCGCGCTCTGGGTCGCGCCGTGCCCGGAAACATTGATCTCGATGCTGCGGTATGCCAGCAAACCAGAAAAAAAAGGCGCCTGCTCGCGCAGGGCTTTGTACATAGGATAGGAAAACGACTGCGCGCAGTTATCAATATCGGACCAGCAATGACCGTTCTGTGGCCCAGGCGAGCGTAGGACCACGAGCTGTTGCGGGTCAGGCACGGGCAACGTACGCAGAAGAATTTGGTCCGTTAGCGAAAAAATCGCCGTGTTAGCACCAATTCCGAGCGCTAATGAGAGAACCGATACGCAAGTGAAGACAGGGCTTCTGAGAAGGCCGCGCATTCCATAACGAAGATCTTGAAGTAGTGTGCTCATTACGTCCTCACTCATATCTCAGTGCCACCATGGGGTCGACTTTGGCCGCGCGGCGCGCGGGCAACCAACAGGCAGTTGCCGCAGCTCCCGCAACTAAGCCAATTGCCACGACGAACGAAGTAGCGCCATTCGAGCCCAATTCCGGGGTCATCCCGCGCAGCACTCGCAGCAGAACCGTCGTTAAGCCAACGCCAATGACCATGCCAAAACTAACGGCGGCAAACCCTTGTCGAAAAATCAAAATGCGCACCAAGCCAGGGCTTGCGCCTAACGCGATCCGCAACCCTATTTCCTGCGTTCGACGAGAGGTGGTGAATGACACGACTCCATAAACTCCTGCTGCAGCCATGAACAATGCGAGGATTGCCGTAGCCGAAAGCAGAATCATGATGAATCGGCGATCCGCTATCGACTCACCAATGAAGGCGCGCATGGATGCACTGAGAAAAACTGGCTGCATCGGGTCTACTGAGGCGATCGCCCGCCGAATCGCCTGGTCAAGACCTGCAACCGGACGATCGGTCCTAACCACTAAAAAGATTGCCTTCTCCAGTGCCCGTGCCGCGAGGTAGACGTTCAGGTCCGGCGCACCATCCATGGTTCGGTGCCGGATCGTGGAAACCACGCCAACAACTTGCTTCCAGTTATTCGGTTGTTCGGGCGAGCAGTAAACGCAGAGTCGCTTGCCAATAGCGATTTGCCCAGGCCATAAATGCTCTGCGGCTAGATCGCTGACGATGGCTGTGTCGCTCGACTCGCTCATATCCCGCGCGGTAAACCATCGCCCCTGAAGCAAGCGAACTCCCATCGTCTGCAAATATTGGGAGCTCACGACGTCGATTTCCGCAAGGGGTTGGGTATCTGTCTGAACGGCTTGTGACTCGGTTGTAGCTACGAGGCCGCCGTGGTTCTCGCCGCTAAACGGTGACGCATCGACCGTACCAGCGCTGACTACTCCAGGAATGTCGCGAACGGCATCTAGAAAGTGGCGGTAGGTAACTCCCCATTGCCGATCGGACGCTGCCCGCAATGGAGCGATGACAGAGACGACGATGTGGTCAGTTTCAAAGCCGGGATCCGTGCGCAACAACTTGATGAACCTGCCGGTGAGTTGTGCCCCAATCACCACCAGAGCAATAGCCAACGCGACTTCGGAAATTACCAAGACATTTCGTAGCCGGTCGCTTCGGCTGGGGAGCGTGCTTGCCTGATTTTCGCGAACGGAGATTGGAGCAAATGCAGCCCGAAAGGCCGGCGCCATACCAAACAAAACGCCGTTAACCAGCGCTATGGCAACGGCAAAGACAAAAACAAACCAATCTGCCCGAGCAGCAGCGAGTCGCGGAATGCTAACGGGAGCCAATGCCGGCAAGGCTTTCCACGCAATTGCTGCCAGAAGGTAACCGCCGATTCCTCCCAGAAGGGCCAGAGCACAACTCTCTAGCAGCAATTGTCGAACGATGCGGCCGTTACTTGCGCCGACTGCAATTCGGATTGCGAACTCCCGCTGACGCGCGCCAGCTCGCGCCAAGAGAAGATTGGCGACATTCGCGCATCCGATCAGCAAGAAGAGAAATGCCCCACCCTGGACTAACCAAAGTGATTTCGCGGCATTGCCCAACATGCGATCGCGCACTAGACCGAGCCGCAAGGTTCGATCACGGTTTGTGGCAGGAAAATCTTGCTCCAGCGCAGAGTTGATGCTCGCAAGATCATCTTGAGCTTCATGCAAAGAGACGCCCGGCCCAAGTCTCGCAACAACCCCGAGAGCGCCTTCCTGATTGGTTGGCTCACGACCCCGCTGACGTCGCATTGGAGTCCAAAACTCCACGTACGGAGTTGGCGTGTGCGCCGCGGCACGTCGCAATGGAAAATTGAATTCCGGACGCATAACGCCAATGATCTGGCAATCATGACCGTCAACTTGCACACTGCGGCCGACGATTGTGCGATCCGCGTTGAATCTGCGTGCCCAGAGCCCATAACTCAAGATCATTTCATTTGCGTGGCCGGGCTGGTCTTCTTCCGGCAAGATGTTGCGGCCGAGCATGGGCTTTACGCCGAGCGTGGGGAACAGATTGGCTGAGACACTCAGGCCATAAAGCGCTTCGGGCGGGATTGGGCCGTCGCCGGCGAGATCGAAGATCACGTTGCCGTAAACCGCAACCGACGCAAGCGTCCGAGTGCGTTGAGCAATCTCCTGAGCATCGTTCCAGAATCCCCAGTCGACGATGGACGGTTCCGACCTATTGCCGAACTCCGTTCTGATTTGCACAAGCCGTTCGGGATGAGCGTAGGGAAATGGCGCGATGAGCACCGCTTTAATCGCCGTAAACACAACCGACGTGGCGGCTACGCTGAGCGCGATGGAGATGACAGCGATGACGGTTGTTGACGGAGTTCGCTTGAGAAGGCGAAAGGCGAGTCGAATATCCTGAAAAATTCCCATTTCTCTACTCGTACTTCAGCGCCACCATGGGCTCGACTCGAGAGGCGCGCCACGCTGGGAGAGCGGCTGAAGGCACAGCAAATACAGTCAATGCGAGCAGCACCCCGGCATAAGTGGTCACGTCGGGGGCTTTGAGCTCGAACAGCATGCTGGAGATCAGTTTCCCGTTCGCGGCGGCAAGAGGGAATCCCATATCGACGACGCTGAACAAGGCAGTGTTCGCGCCGGCAGTAAATCCCCGGCTCTTGCGGAGTTGGCGCACTGCATGACGAAGATCGCGTAGTAGTCCAGTCATGCTTCGTCACTCATATCGAATGGAAGGGTAGCACCTTGGCGTCCACTCTTTTGCCCCGTGATGACTAGCTATTGTTTTGATTGGGGGGGTACTCAGATGTGGAAGTGTCCGAGATTGGGCTGTCACCGTCCAAAACCGGACATTCGCGCGGAAAACCTCGATGGCATGACCTGTGTTTCTCTGCTGATACCCAAAGCCTGCAACCCTGACATTGAGGGACAACCAAGCTGCATTAGTCGAAAATCCGTCAGGAGAGTTAACCAAATTAGGATTTCCAAGATAGATGTGAGTCCAGAAAAGGCAAACGACACTTCCCTTCCAGCCCAGTGGCGTTCTTGGTTTTGGGGGGCGGATTTGGAACGCGAACCTTTTGGGTTATGAGCCCAGAGCGCATCGTAATTTCAACAACTTACAAGACGCGGGTGGCTACTTAAGTACGTCGTAAGAAACGGTTGGGAATGACTATTGGACAGTTGAATTTTTGGCCTTCGCCCCTTCACTTGTCAGTCTCGGCTAAATCGGCAGCTCCTGTTTATATCTCGCTGAACACCCGTTTTCACCTTAAGAGGCAACCCTCATAAAGAGAGCTGGAGTGAAGCAATTCTAAGCTCTAGAATCCCTAGAAACCGGAGGTGGGAATGCATTGGACAGCAGGGCAAATCTCGGTGTGTATTATCGGCGCCCTTCACTTAGGATTCATGGTCGGTGAGCTTTTACCGTGGGGACGACCAAAAATCATGGTTCGTGTAGTGCACAAATGGCCCGAGCCATTACACCTCTCGCACTAGCAAACGCATTTTGTTGCCATGGTTGTTCACAACGCTGGAATCTATAACGGGATTGTAGCTGCCGGGTTGTTTGCGTCGGTTTACGCCGGTCCAGGCGCCTTTCCCGTACAGATCGCATTGCTGGCAGGTGGGGTCGTCGCTGGCCTATTTGGAGCAAAGACGTTAACTCCTTTAACGATTGGACAGGCTCTTGTCGGCGCTATTGCTCTGGTTTTAGTCGTATTTTGTCGGTAGTCCTGTTGCAAGCGAATTTGGCGTTGCTAACTCGCTGGCGTAAATCCCTGGCGTAGATCCGTTGATACCACCCCCGTGGTTGCACACCCTTTTTGCCTGGCGTGGCCGGAGGTGAGCCCATGGATTCAATTTCCCGCAGGATAGTCTCGAATGAGGTCGGTCGAGCACTGTATCGAAATACTCTGCCGCTGAATTTCCGATCCGATGTGAGCTAGGAAGACCGTCAAAATTCGGGAGGGTGGGTACACGCCTGTCGTTCGCGTGCTTAGCAATGCAGATCGTGAGATGGAAATCAAGCAGCGAATGGAAGTGAGAAGGCACGATCCGTTATTCTCACAGAGCTTCCCCAACGATCCGAAGATCCGCTTAGCCTGTCAACGGATCGATCTGGTCGAAACGGAGGTTGCTGCTTCCCTGGCCTCGTCCGGTTTCGCGACTGCGGCCGATCCAGACATAGGTACGGCCATTGAACCATCGGGTCCGCTGCCATCTTCGCATGATCAGAGAACCGGAGTTCGGAACTTCTTCCTCGTTGACGTAGTAGGGAGGAGGGACCTCATTGAGCATGACGCCCTTGGCCTTGATCACATCTCTGGGAGGGGACCCCAGCTTTGGCATCGCCGCCCGTTGGAACTGAATGTCTTGTACACTGCCCGGCCTGTGGACGGGGAGAAACGGAATCCAGTTTTCCGGAACCGCAGTCCCAAGTACATAACGAATGCTTGCGGTGGATCCGACGATGGGTGGCGGTTGCACGCCGGTTGTGTCGGCAGCGTCGTTGCCGTTGATGCCCATGCCGGTGGCATCGGGTATCCAGTCTTCCACGGCCCAAACCATGTTGGCCATCTCGTCGCGTAGAAAGTTCACCTGCTCGATCGGCTCGCTCTCCAGACTCTGCGTGAGTGCCGCCGGCAAGAAGAATTGGCGGTTATAGCTGCCCACCTCGCCTTTATTGCTGAGGTTGAACATGCTCCAATGTTGCCAGTTGTTATCGTCGCCCTCGTCCGCGGCCTGGATCAAGGTGCGGTCACCGAATACGTCTGTGATGACCAGATCCCTGATTTCGCACAATGTGTTTACCTGCATCGAGTACGGGATCACGAACCAGTCGTTGCCATAAATCAGACCAAGCTCGGCAAATATCAGCAGCAGTTGATCGGTCGTTTTGGCGTTGAGGGTGCCGAAATTGATCTGGCGGTCTTCCATTTCCCAAAAGCGTGGATTCGGCATTCCTTTAAAGCTGGCAGCTGCCGGGAGGAAAGAAATCGGTTTTTCCGGAACGAGCGGCGGCGGCGGGAAGTCTGTCGCGATCTTTTGTCCGTTGGGATCGACTTCGAACGAATACCAGTCGAGTCTGCCCTCGTGATAGCGGCTTGCGTCCAATACGAACTGAGCTTGGTCTGATTGCGGAGCCGCGGCGGTAAACCGATACGTCAAGCGTTGCGGGTCCCATGCGTTGTCAGCCTTATCATGCGGCTGAGCGTATTGACGAACCATCCATTGCGTGAGTTGACCGGCAAAGCCGGCGATAGCGACCTGGTCGCCTGGATCAATGCCCACATCTGCGTTGAGAGAGCCATTCGCAACGGACTTCAGCAACTGTTCGCCGTCGAAGTCGCGGGTCTTTGTGGCGACATAGAGATTGAGGCCGTCGACCTGGCCGCGGAAACTATCTTCCTGATTCTGTGGGAACTTGAACGCCGCCAAATATTTGGACGCATACTTGGCACGCAACGCGGGGGTGTGAAGCCTGAGGAAATAGTGGGCGATCTGCACTCTCAGAGCATGCGTGTAAGGAACGCTCTCGCGCTCGACAATGGTTTCCAGAGGAAGACTCAAATCGTAGGAACGTCCCGGAGAACCCTGCAGTGAGATGCGATCCACGTGAGTCTGGGCGGTCAGCAGGCGCGCGTCGATGGCAGAACCAGCATCCTCGGCCTCGAATTCACCCATCTGCCACTGGCGGGTCAACATCCACAAAGGGTCGCGGATTTCTGCTCGAAGACTTCGCGTAAAGTCTTCGGTACGCGCCCGCGGCTCCAGGCGGTTGTAGGCGGTGATCCCGGGGTCGCGATAGGCCTCAAGCAACAAGCTGGGACCGGACTTATCGCTGGCCTGGAAAACGTTCTGCAGTAGGGTTGCCATCGATCATCATCCTTTAAGCGCGGCGGCGGAGAGCGTAGTCACCATGTCGCTGACGAACTTGATGTTGAACAAATAGTCCAGCGAGATTCCGTTGCGGCTTGTGTTGAACTCCGAGATTGTGGGAGGCAGGAGGGTGGCGAATCCTCCCAAGGTGTCGATCATATCGGGTTCGACGGCTCGCAATTTGGCGCGTTCCATGGTGTCAAGCACAGTGTTGGCCAGGTCATCCCACTGCCACTTACCCGTAATCTGCGGTGTGACGGCCAACAGGATGGCCGACGGAGGCGCGCTGTTGGGCTGATCGTAGTTAAAGGCGATCCCCGAGACCTCTTCTTTTTGTGGAAGCGTTTCGGTCCATTCATCAATGAGGAGGCCGATTTGAGTTCCCGACGGCTTGAAGCCCTGCGGCAGACACTGCAACACTGCGATAGTGTCGTGGACGATTGCAGTCCCTTCGGGAAACTCGATCGCGAGCCAGGTGTCCTGATCCCGAAATGGAAGTTGTAGCGGGCTGCAAGGCGGGACATCATGGTTGAATGTCTCGCTTAACATCAGCACGGTACCCAGGTTGTGCATGTTGGGTCGTACCAGGGAGACTCCATGTAGCCACTCTTCGACGGGCAGCGGCACATTCATGGTCTCGCGGGCGTACTTGAGTAACTGATCACGGTTAGCATCTGCCTGGCTGACGTCGGCGGGATCGGTTAATGCGAACTGCGGCAGCAAGACAAAATCTTCTCCGAGAAATGCCCTTGCCATCGCGGTGAGTTGGCCCAACTGTTGCGGGGCCTTGGCCCCGGCGGCATTCACCAGCCCCAGTTTGTCGTCATAGGCCGACTTCACGGTCTCATACCGGTCATGCAATGACTTAGCCTGGGAGACCAATGAAGAGCGCTCGGTATCGCCAAATCCTGTGGCGGAGAGTGGAAAGGCGTGCGGCACTCCCGCACCGGCAATGTCGAAAAGCCGCTGTCGCAGGAGTTCGACTGCCGTTTGGGTCTGCAGAGTATCGGCGTCGACGGCGGCCGTATCCAAATCCGCAAACAAGCCGTCAAACTCCGCCCGGATGTCGGCTACCCGTGACTTCAACTCGGCGGTGTCGATGTTTCCGGGATTGTCGGAGGGCTGGGCGACAGTCTTTGATGCGGGGGCAAAATCCTGGGCTTGCAGAGGACGCGCCTTGCCAATGGTTTCGCGGATTGCGTTGGCGAAGGGCAGAATTTCGGCGAACGAGCGATCAGCCGGGCCGCCGGCTCCCTTGTTCGTAAACTCGATCTGAACGATGGTGCCGTCGGAAAGGGAGAAAGAGCGAGCAAACTGATGACGCACCCGGCTCTCGATTTCAGAATATCCGGTGGCGTCGACTTTCTTCCGGATCAGATAGACAAAGTCGAGCGGCTGCACCTCGAGATCGGCAAGCCTTACCGCACCCTGGATGGGGTTGCCGCCACCATCTAATAATGTGATGCCTTTTGCGTCCACTGCCCGAACCATGCACTTGATGGATGTCGGATCGCCGATCATGGCGCCCGCCCAATTGTTTAATGCAGGCTCGGTTCGGGCACGACGCGTCAACGCAATCGCTGGCCATGGGTTCGCCGAGACACCAGGATCGAATTGCAATGTGACACGGTTGGTAAAGCTCAGATCGGTGCCGCGCGACGAGTTGATAACCTCGATCTCGACCGGAAGCTGGCCTCCGGATACCGCCTGCATGACCGCTGCGGCACGGTCGAAGTTGCCCAGAGCCAACTGGTAGGCGCACTCCGCGGTCAAAACGTCGCGGAGCGCGTCAAGCGCGTTCTCCAGGTTCAGCTTCTCCGTCTTGATGGCATTGACCTGATCGTTGTCGAGCGGCGGCATATCGGTGATTCCATAGGGAAAGGCCGCTGTCGATTGCGCTAGATCAAGCCCATTTGTGACGGAGAAATCGTCGATTACCTCGGCGGGTTCCGAGTCGAACCCCTGTCGCGGAATCTTGGTGCGCTTTATTGGAAATCCCGCACGGAAGACCGGCTTGAGTTGATCGAGAATGACGGGAGCGACCGGACGCGTGGTCCAATCGTGTAAACCGCGCTCGAACAGGTAGCCCAGCAATACTTCGAGTGGTTGGCCATTGCGGACTCCGTCAATCAGGTCCTTGGCGCGGCGCACGCGATCGGAGGACAAATTTACGGCCAGCTTGGCTCGATCCGTGGGGGAGCTGTGCGTTAGATATCCGTTTCGCAGGATCGCGGCGGCCGTCGCATGATTCAGCGACGGCGTGTGGACATAGCCGCCGTTCCTGGGATTTAAATAAAGATTATCCTTGCTTTCGTGCAGCTCGGTGGGCAGCACGTCCTCAGGAATTTTCCTCCCCTTGTCGGGGTTCGCCTGAACATTCTCGAGATAGCCATAGCTTCCGATATAGATCCCGGTGCGGCGGGTTTGCTGTTGGAC
>Ga0207702_10005123_pt1 | contig 11523 bp, 10 predicted proteins | sample KBSCornC62_FD_184302 | JGI IMG/M metagenome (GOLD analysis project Ga0207702, IMG submission 184302) | Corn rhizosphere microbial communities from Kellogg Biological Station, Michigan, USA - KBS Corn C6-2 (SPAdes) (version 2) | ecosystem: Host-associated > Plants > Roots > Rhizosphere > Soil ...
GACTCACGCCTAGCCGCTGCGAGACCTCGGCTACCGGATACCCGCGCTCGGTGATCTGGGCCACCGCATCACGCTTGAACTCATCGCTGAAATTGGGCTTCCCCATCATCACCTCCTGTCCTCAAAAGTAGGATTGAAGGCGTCCAGAAATCTAGGGGCTATTCAAACCTTGATCAAGAGACTGTACCAATGATCGCTCAGAGGCAAGCCGCCATGACTCTCTCGCGTCTAATGATGGTCGCCTGCCGATAGGTTGCTTGCTAGCTCGAACCGGATCAGCAGCTTACAGGCAGCGCTGGGGGGATTCGCCGATTGCCGCAGAAGCGCCCCCGACCCCTCAAATTCTCCAGCATATGCTGTTGCTGAAAAGCAGCGCGAAACCTATCGTCCCGAAAATCCGCATGTTCAAAGGGAGCATAACTGATCTACCCTTAATGACCTCGATATTGCCCCAAATCCCGCCAACGCCGGAGCAACCGCAAGACCGCGAGGATCATAAGCATACAACCAAACAGCAGGACCGGTGCGTTTGGATCCCTGTTCTGCACTCCTCCGATCATCGTGCGGAGCAGAAAAAGGCCGATGGCCAGCATACTCCAAACGCTTGCCCGTCCCGGCGGCAGTCGTGCCGTTAGAGCATAATGCCCGACGAACCATGCACAGAATGCAGCAACTCCCGTAGTCGGCATCATGAACACCAGAGATGCTGCGGCAAGGCCAAACAAAATTGCGACCGCTATCAAAATCCGCTGTCTGTAGAACGGCACATATCGCAGGTACGTATCAACGCGGTCGACCCCGAACCCTCCCGCCCAACACAATGCGATCATAGGAAGCGTGGCCTGCCACCACTGCATTGCAGGGCTCATAAAATATCCCGCTCCCCACCAAAGAGCGGCAAGCATAGGATAAAAGGCCCTGTTGCCATGGATTCCGTCAAAATGGCTGTAGCCGATCACCATGCCCCGCTTCGTTGCCAAGGCTGCCAAAGCAATAGCTACCATCGCGATCAGAACAGATAGCGAAATCGGTAGGGGGACCAGGCTTGCCAAAAGAGCCAGAATGGGCAAACCCGCGAGCCATCCCGTATCCAGGCCTTTGGCCCTTTCGTCCCGGTCGGGATGCCCCTTGTGCGCATTTGCGCGAATGTTTGTAAATGCCACGAATAGGATAGGCAGACTTGATAGCGCAAATAAAGATGCAATCGCCAACGCTATGGTCCAAAAAGGCCATGCTTTCAGAATCGCGGTTACCGCCAGCGCCGCCATACCCAGTTTGATCGCAACTTTGAGGATCAAGTCCCTCGTTTCCGCCTCTATGGGTGCGGATCGCTTTTCCCACCAAGACACGGCTCCTGTGTCCAGATGCCATTCCACCGTAGGGTGTTCGGATCTGATCTCCGCAAGTAGGCTGCGGATCGCCGGTCGCCCTAGATAATGGACCGGGGACCATCGCGTTGGTGCCGGCGATGAGAGCCGCTTATAAGCTGTATGATAGGCGTGACTGCTCATCGTGAGGGCATGAAGATAGAAACGGTCATTATATCGCTGCATCACGCGCGCGACCGCATGATGCCTGTCCCAGCTCAAATCCTTCCTCTGCCAATGAAAAGCGTTGATCGCAGGCACGATGGCGGGATCAGACTTCGGAGACGCATCCACCAGCAATTCTGCCAGCCAATGTTCTGTGCTGATAGCGAAGTCTACCTGCTCCATCCGCGGATCTGAAAGGACGATGTTGACAGCGCTTTCAATGGCTACCTCATCAGGATTTTGCGCGTCGAAGAGCAGAGATACCAGATGCGCGCGAGGATCGTCTTCCGGCAAGGTTTGGGCTTCGGCATAGGTGTCGATCAAATTTGCAGGCAAATCGATTTCCAACTCGCCAGTGAAAGCGTCCCCCTCTTCGATCTCCCCAGACAAATATGCTAAACCGTAGGTGGCGATATCGTTCGCCTGTTCAAAAGCGTTCCTTAGAGAAGCAAAGGCTGTAGGCTCCTGATCGACGTCAATTGCCTTCAGCGCGTGGGCATAGGCACGTTTGATCGCTCGCATATCCTCGGTCGGTTCAAGCTTGAGCCTGGCCCAGCAATCCTCCTCCTTCATAGGAAACGCTCGCCCTCGAGCTGATCAAGCAGGCTTTCCAGCTCTTTCCTCTCCTTTTCGATGGAGCGAAGATTCTGCTTCTCCAACTCTGCCTCAAACATGTCGATTGCCCTGCCAATCCTGACGCGTCGATCCCCAAGATAATTTTCGAAACATCGCTTTGCCCGCGCCAAGGTAGCAGCGTTACACGCATCGTCACGTGGATGGACTTTCAGGGCGGCAAGCGTCTGCCGTCGCCGCTCGAGATCCGGCGCGGACGATACGTCCTCTTCATCCTGGATGACCAGCTGCCTGCTTAGGCCCGTTTCGGGCACGACCACGTCGATCTCCAACAAACCACTCGCGTCATAACTGAAGCGAACGTCAACGGACACCTCACCTGCTGGGCGAGGCGGCACAGGCACCTTCACGACACCCAATCGGATATTATCTTTCACATGCCGCGCTTCACCCTGAAAAATTTCGAACTCCACGATTCTTTGGCTGTCAGCGACAGTATGGAAACTTTCCATCCGGCTCACTGGAATGACCGTGTTGCGCTCGATAACGGGCGTGAATAACCCTGTGCGAAGGCGACCGTTAAAATCGCGTTCCGCCGTACTGACGCCTAAGGAATAGGGACAGACATCCGTCAGTCGCACTTCCTGAAGGGCGCGATCCTTGGCAAGAAGGCCCGCCTGAACGGCTGCGCCCAGTGCAACGGTGTGATCGGGATCGATCGAACTGTTGGGAAATCGGCCGAACATCCGCGTAACAGTCCTTCGGATGATGGGCATGCGGGTTGCGCCACCCACGAGCACCACTTCCCTCAGTTGGTCAGCCGCCGTCTTACCGTCTCGCAAAGATCGCAGGACGGGGTCGCGCAGCCGTGCAAGCAGCGGTTCAGCCAGAAGCTCGAATTCAGAACTTGTTACAATTTCCTCATGCTCAACGTCCCGCCAGAGGAACCGCAAGGGCGCATTGTCGGCCAATGTCAGCTGACGGCGGCACCTTTCGGCGGCCGCCCTGACGACCTCCCGAAAAGCTGAAGAGCCGACCTCTTTGACCTTATCTGACAGCTTCTTTGTGATTCGATTGATGAAGAGATCATCGAAATCGTTGCCACCCAATCGATTATCGCCAGCAGACGCTCTCACCTCGATGATACCGTCGAATATCTCGACTATGGAGACATCGAAGGTTCCACCGCCCAGATCGAAAATCAAGAACGGCTCTTCGTTGCCCAGATTTTGGATGCCGTGAGCCAGCGCCGCTGCCGTCGGCTCATTGATGAGGCGGCGAACCGGCAGTCCGGCGAGTTCTCCGGCACGTCGGGTAGCCTTTCTCTGCTTATCGCTAAAGTAGGCCGGCACCGTGATAATCGCGCCTGTCACCTCTGTCTCGAACAGACGTTCAGCATCTTCGCGCAATGATCGCAGCACTAATGCGGAAAGCTCTTCCGGCTTAAAGTCCTTCCCACCCAGCTGAACCGAACGTCCGGTTCCCATCAGTCGCTTGAAACTTGTCGCGGTAAGCTGAGGATGTGTGACCTGCCGGTCACGAGCAGAAGCACCGACCAGAAGCGCGCCATCATCTCCTAAACCGATGGCCGATGGTGTGAGAAGATCACCGAGAGCGTTGGGCACGAGCTCCGCCGACCCATCGTTCCAAACCGCTATGGCACTGTTGGTAGTGCCCAAATCGATACCTACAATCACGCCGCTTCACCCCCGCCTCTGCAATTCCTTACGAACCGGTGGGAAATAAGGCGAGTCTATAAACCAGATAGTTAGCTTCGATTTGTAGGCGACCGGTGTAGATCAGGCCATGTCAATGCGGGAAGCGCGAAATGTCTGCTAGCGGGACGATGCTGTTGGCGCCGCAATGACCGATTATGGTCGCGGGCTGCTGGGCAGCTTGCCCGCTCCGAACCGGACCGGCACGTTATGGGCATCGCGGACTGATTCGATGACGATGGCGGGTGGTTATGGGACGGTCGGCTATTGAGCTTTGTTCCTGAATAGCCGACATGGCCGATAGTAGAATATGAATGCGGGCGGCTGATGACCATCAGGACTATTCTGGTTTCTTTTTTGGCTTTAGCCATCCCGACAAACGCCATTGCAGGAGCGCCATGGAGTACCGAGGATGCCCGCCTCCTATCTGAAATCGCGTCAAGCTGTTCAGGGGGTGAATATAGTGATGGAGAAACGCGAACTGCACAAATGATTGCCGCATCTTTGCCAAGGGCAGGCGAGGAGGCAAACCTACTGGACAAGAAACGGGCACACGATGTGTACCTCTATGCGGGCGCGCTCCTAAAGCCGAGCATAGCAAACCCCGAACGCGCCCTCGATCCGTCCTCATTTGTGAAATGCCCGCCCAACCCCGCCCTAGGGGTAAAACTGATGGAATTTTTGATAGGGGATGAGCCAGGGCGGAATAAGGGGCCAAACAACGCTTATTATTGGCTCGGTATTGCAAATCGTCGTGGTGTCGGTGTCTCCGCCGACGCGGTGCGCGCGAGGCAATATTTTTTGCAAGCAAGGGCTTTGGGCATCTGGAACCTGACTGCGGAAGACTGGGGCACATCTCCCAACGACCAACTACTCACTGTAGCGCGTAAGCCGGAAAACTTCCGATGGATTGAAGCGGCCGCTGCTGCCGGAAAGCAGGGCAGTATCGTGCTGTTGGCTGAGATGGTCGTTGATCGCGAACCTGCACGGGCACGCTCTCTTCTGTCGGCGCAACCAGACGATATATTCGCGGCACGGAAATTCGCAGAATTCGAGATGGAGGGCAAATTTGGATCCCCTCATCCCGAAGAGGCAGTCAGGGCGATGGCTCATTTTCAGCGCCTCAGTCGACCCTATTACGATCTGATGCTGCGAGCCGCCCGGCAATATAACGCCCCGGAGCAAGACATCCCGACTTCTCCCCAACAAGTCACACTGGACGAGTTAGGAGGAAAGAAGCTTCTTCTCGCAGGCCAGAAAGAAGAGTTGGATGCAATAAGAGGCGTGGTGACAGCACGGGCGCTTGTCGATCCAACCGGAACCATACTATATACCGAGGTACCCGATCCTCAGATTTCGCGCTTTCGGATGGCATTTGCTACATTGAAGATATTCACGCCATCCCTGCTAAACAAGGTTGCTCCTTTCGAGCGGAATGGCAGGGCAATTTTTCATTGGCTTAATTTGCCTCCAGTTCGCTGGGCGCCCGCGCCTGGCACGAGCGTAATCCGCGTGCGCGCTGAAGATTTACGATAGCACCTGAAACCGCTGCATGTCAGCTTTTGGGCGATTCAACGACGCAGCCAAATGTCCAAAAATGGTCGATAGTGTTGAAGAAGTCCGGGATTGTCGTTCGCTGATATTGAAGAGAGGCTGGGCGCCCGCCTCATGCGGGACTGGTTGCTGGATAGATCGGTACGAGCTTTGCCAGTTTACGGAGGTTTTGTGCCGTGGCTGCCAGGAGGAACTCGTCTTTTGCACCATTTGGTCCTCGCAGGCGCAAGCGGTCGAGCTTGAGGATGCGTTTGAGGTGGGCGAACAGCATCTCAACCTTTTTCCGCTCGCGGCGGGAGGTGACATAGGCGCCGGTTTTGGACAAATCTCTTGCCAGATCCCGTGCGCCCTCATGGATTGATCGGATCACTTTTCGGTTGGGCTGACCTGGGCAGCATTGCGGCTTGAGAGCGCAGGCGGTTTACTGGCGCGGTAGCGGATGAACCCGTCCTGATCGACGTCAGGCGGTGGAATCGCATAGTTCTTGCGGCGCGGGAACAACTCTTTGCCGCCGGGACATACATAAAGATCATTTTGATGGTCGTAGCGGAACTCGGTGCGTTGGTAGCTTCCAGTCCGGCGGCCCGCATGATCGAAAATGGGAATATGCGGTTCGATGCCGCGCTCATGGACAAGCCAGGCGATATTGGCGGCATCGCCATAACCAGTATCGGCGGCCAGACGCTGTGGCCAGATGCCAAAGCGTTCCTGCGTCCTGTCGATCATCGTTCGCTGTGCCGTCACCTCGGCGGGTCGAATGGCCGTGGTGGCTTCAACATCAACAATTACGGCGTGTTCCAAATCGATGAGATAATTGGTGCTGTAAGCGAAGAAGGCTTGTCCGCCATGAGCGCTTGTCCAGCGCGCTGCAGGATCGGCAGGTGACAGATATTTGGGCGTGACGGGCGATGCCGCGCCGAACGCTGCCGCATCGAGTACCTCCAGATACTCCCGGGCTGCATGGTTGCCGATGTCCGGGGGCAAGCCTTCCTCGCCGGGCACACCTCGCTGGCGGTTCGCGTCGGCCTTGACCAGGCTGGCGTCGACGGCAAAGCCCTCGCCACCGACCAGCCCCTCCTCGATACAGCGCGTGACCGTCATCTCGAACAGGTCCCGCAACAAGTCGCTATCCCGAAAGCGGCCGTGGCGGTTCTTGGAGAACGTCGAATGATCCGGCACCGCTCCGTCAAGGCCGAGGCGGCAAAACCAGCGATAGGCAAGATTAAGATGCACTTCCTCGCACAGGCGCCGCTCTGAGCGGATGCCAAGGCAATAGCCAATGAGCAGCATCCGGATCATGAGGTCGGGATCGATCGAAGGGCGCCCCGTCTCGCTATAGAATGGTCGCAGTTTCTCCCGGATTCCGTCCAGGTCCACAAAGCGGTCAACGGCCCGCAGCAGGTGATTTTGCGGCACATGGTCCTCCAGGCTGAAGCTGTAAAACAGCGCCTCCTGCATCACCATTCGAGCACCCATCATCAGCCTGTCTCCCAACGACAGGCCCAGTGAATCAGGACTTTGCGACTACTGCAAGGCTGAGTTTTTCAACACTATCGGTCGACGGCCGACCGGCGGCTATTGCCCGCCTACCATAGTGCCGGGCCATGACAGCGGAAGGGCAGCTTTCTGCTTATGTCCGCCAATAACCGGACCGTCTCAAATCGGCCACGACCCGGCGCTCGCTCCTGGCGAAACCGACCCTTTGTCGCCGTTCAGTCGACCATTTTCTGCTCCCAACTGCGGACCAGCCGCTTGTCAACATCGTGGGCTCAAATGTCCGTTAGCCGATTGACCGAGGCCGTCGGCGAACATCTGATCATCGTCTAATTGAGATGGACGTGACCGGTCGAATGCACATTGGGCATCCCCGATCCCGGTCGAGAGACGCTAGGACCGGTCAAACAGGCGCAGTCTCTATCGGCTCTCGGGGAAACATAGCCGGGGATACCCTCAAACTGGTCAGCTGAGTTCTTCCTTGATGATGATCCCGGACAGACCTTCGCGCATCTCCCTGAAATACAAGGTGGATATCGTGCCGCTGCGGGCTATGAAAATATCATCATTGCCGAAATGGAAAGTCATCAATGGTCCTCCTGTCAACCATCTCCTTCTTCCTGACGCAGCATCCCTTCTGGTCTTGGCTGCTGATCCTGATCTTTGGAGTGCTTGTCCCATTTGCTGGCGAGGTGGCGCAGAAGCGGGCGCTGGTATTTTCTTATCCTGCCGTTCTTCATCTACGGTCAGCTCAATATCTTCGTCGCACATGTCTTCAATACCCTGTTCCTCAACGCCTTCGGGGTCCTTGGAACAGGCGTCGTCACGCATTCGGAGGTTACCAGTTCGACCTTGAATGACCAGAATGTCTGGGCCTACAGCGCGGCGCTCAAGACGGCGGATGGCAAGGATGTGGTGGCGGAGTTCGATACGATGTCCGCCAGCATTTATCCGATCACCAACGCGATCCAGATCCCGCGGGAGGGCGAGCGGTTCATTATCAAATATATTCCCGGATTCCCGCAGAACTTTGCCATCATGCGCACTCTGTCGCCCTATGGGATCAGGCAGATGGTCGATGAGGATCGCGGGCCGGTGGAGAAGGCCGCTAACCAGCTTGCGGCCAGCCCCGCCAATCCCGATTTCCTCGCGGAATATCGCGGCGCCCTGAAGAAATTCCTCAACAGGCACCGGACGGATGCCGATCCTGCGCTGATCGAGAGATATCAGCGCACTCTTGATGCTCTGCCGCGTAGATGACGGATTCACCGACCGAGCCCGTTCCGATGGGGTGAGGGATGATCGCAAGAAAACTGCTCGGTATCACCGTCCTGCTGACCATGGCGCCCGTCGTCATGCTCGGTCTGTCGGGAACACCGAACGAATATCGGGCCATGGGCATCGACGCCGTCGATTGCGACGACCCGATTTCCGTGCTGATGTTCGCAGTGCCAGCCCTGCTTGTTTATGGCATCGCCAGCGTCATATTCCTTCACCGATGGAGGCAGATGCGCTTTCTCGTTCCCGGTCTCCTCTGTGCGCTCCTGTCCGCTGGACTATTGTGGAATATCGGCCGTGCGGGGGTGGAACTAAGGAAAAACAGCACTGAGTCCATATGCGCATCCGGGTAATAGGGGGCACAGCGCCGCGTCACAGCAAAGCCGCGTTATTTCTGCTCCGCAGCTTCCTTGTCCCACGCTTCCATCGCCTTGCGATCGGCCGCATCGACAAATTCACAGGCCAGCAACGTCTTGCCTTTGAGCGCATCGCCCTCCCGCGCGATGATGGAGATCAGCCCCATCTCTTTCATGCTCTGCTGGGCGTCCGGCAGCAGGCGGGAGAAGCCTCTGGACGAGATCCCCAGCAAATGGCTGGTCTCCGGCGTTAGTTCATAGCGCTTGGCAAGCTGGTCCGCGACGTTCCCTTCCATCAGCACGCCGATGGTCATGTTGGCGAACAGAATATCCTGCGTCGTGAAGCCATCCCGCTCGATCGGCGCGGGAAGGTGATAGACGGCCGCTCCCAGGGAAGATTGGTCGGGCTTGGCGAGCTTTTCAGCAGCTTCGTAAAGGACCGTTGCACGATCAATCGAATAGGGAGGTAGGCAGAGTGCGGCGTCGAAAAAAGCCGACATGGGTAGCGCATCTTCAGCCGAAGCGTGCGTGGCTAGCAGCAAGCCAGGCGCGAGATACAGGGAAGAAAGACGAATCGACATGGTGGCAGGCTGCCCCACACATCTTGCCCGATCAAGCCGTGCGGCACATAGGCTGTTGATCTATATATCTCCCATGGGAAATTCCGGCCTTCCCCAGCAATCGTCAGAGGGCCAGCGACCATGTCTGATCGGCCAAATCATGCCCGAACGAATGATGCGGTGCTTCGTCCATCAGCGGCTTTCAGGAAATGACCACGCTCACCGTTTGCAGATTGGCGGCTTAGTGGCGGTTGAACCCAAGCAAACCGCCATTGCTCACCGGGGAAAGTCACCCAGCCGCAGCCGACCAGTTTCAGTCGTTCTGGGACGAAGGTATAAATGACTGCTAATTCGTATCTCGGACGGCGCTCCCTGCGCGCGCAGCCTGACAATCGATAAGGAACTTTCATCATGATTATACGACAAGAACAAAAGCATGATTATGACGCGATCAAGCAGGTGACCGCTGACGCTTTTGCGTTGATGGAACACAGCAATCAGACGGAGCCAGCGATCATTGCCGCCTTGCGTGATGCAGAGGCGTTAACGATTTCGTTAGTTGCCACGGATGGAGATGAGATCATCGGGCACGTCGCATTTTCGCCGGTCACGATCGACGACGAAGATTGCAATTGGTTCGGGTTGGGGCCGGTATCGGTCCGGCCTGACCTGCAGGGCCGTGGCATTGGAGGCGCTCTGATCCGGCGAGGTCTCAACGAACTGCGCGCACAAGGTGCGGCAGGGTGCGTAGTCCTCGGAGATCCCGGCTATTATCGTCGCTTTGGGTTCGAGAATGAATCCGATCTGCGGTACCCGGGCCCGCCGCCAGAATATTTCATGCGACTGACTTTGGATGGCAGTGATCCAGCTGGCCATGTCGAATACCACGCGGCCTTTGGCGCTCAATAAAATGAGGGAGGCGGGCCACAACGTGTAACCCGCCTCCACTGACATAGATGTCCGCTTTGTCGCTTCTCGGCCCACAGGCGGGTTGCCTGTTATCCACCCTACTCAGGCATTCGCGGTCAAATTCGACCATCGTCCGTTAACGACTGTAGTTGGCAGAAGCTGCCGCTCATCTCTGCCAGCGGTAATGGCGGGAAAGTCCGGGTTCGCCCGCCCGCCGCCTACCGACGTCGACCCTTTCTCGCCGCTCAGCGGCCAAATTTCGCCCACCAGCAGCGGACATATCATTACCGCGCACGGGCCGGTCATCATGTCCGCTTTGTTGGACTTACCTGCCGATCGTCAAAACCGTGCTGAACGACCGCTTCCATTCGGATCGGACGTTCGACGGGGCGGTCTAGAAAATTGGCACTGTCGGAAAACCGCCGCATCTCGCGTCCTAGGGTGACAGGAAGATGCGCCACGGAACACTTCCACTAATCAAGTTGCACGATACAACTTTCTCCTACATATGGCTGCGCCATACAACTTGATTGGATGCGAGATGACGTTAGACGGAGCAGCGGTCCAACTGGTGCGGGAGGCTTCGCGCTCTCTTGCTCGTCATTGGGGCTTCATGGGCGGTAGCTTTGCCGGAACAGACCTATCGCCATCAGCCGTCCATGCGCTGATCGAGATAGAGAAAGGTGGCGCGACCGCCCGCGATCTGGGCGCCCGACTCCACCTCGAAAAATCCAGCGTTAGCCGGATGCTGAAAAGGCTTGTGGCTGCCGGCGATGTCCGGGAAGAAGCCGAAGATGGCGACGGAAGGATTAAACGGTTGGCCTTGACCCCATCGGGCAAACAGCGCGTTTCCGCTATCCATGTTTTCGCAAGCAGCCAAGTTACCAACGCCTTTGATCGTCTTCGTCCACCTGAGGCACGTGTGGTTCTGGAAGGGCTACAGCTTTATTCTAAGGCGCTCGGCAACGAGCCTTCCAGTATGGCCGCTCGTCCCGTGGAGATCGTTCGCGGCTATCAGACTGGGATTGTCGCTCGGGTCACAGAGTTACATGCCCTCTACTACACCCGTGAAACCCGCTTTGGGCAGCGGTTCGAGTCCGTCGTAGCCGCTGGTCTGGCAGATCTTTGCAACCGCCTTAACAATCCCAAAAATGCAATCTGGGCTGCAATGCGCGATGGGGAAATCATCGGATCAGTATCGCTCGACAGCGAGGATATGGGCGATGGGATTGCACACCTGCGGTGCTTCATCGTGAGTGATGCCGCACGAGGGACTGGGGCCGGACGCAAGTTGCTCGAGGCGGCCATTAAATTTGCCGACGATCAGGGTTTCCCCGAAACGCACCTGTGGACTTTCAAAGGGCTGCTTGCAGCGCGCCATCTGTATGAGAGCTTCGGGTTCAAGTGCGTTGAGGAACGGCTTGGCGATCAGTGGGGTACAGAGGTCATGGAACAGCGCTTCGTTCGGCAACGACCATAGTCAGTTTTAACGGCGGCTTTCGATAGAGCGAGCCATTGGGCAATGCGGGACTGAACGGCGTATTATGGTCGG
>Ga0207702_10005126_pt1 | contig 11521 bp, 11 predicted proteins | sample KBSCornC62_FD_184302 | JGI IMG/M metagenome (GOLD analysis project Ga0207702, IMG submission 184302) | Corn rhizosphere microbial communities from Kellogg Biological Station, Michigan, USA - KBS Corn C6-2 (SPAdes) (version 2) | ecosystem: Host-associated > Plants > Roots > Rhizosphere > Soil ...
CGATTGAAATTGCTGTGATAGACAACGGCATCGGTATTGCTGAAGAGTACTTTGAAAAGATATTCATCATTTTTCAGCGGCTGCACAACCGGGAGGAATATTCCGGAACCGGCATGGGGCTAGCTATTGCGAAGAAAATTATAGAAAATATGGGTGGAAAAATTTGGGTGGATTCTAAAGAAGGAGAAGGAACTACATTTCACTTTACCCTGCAAAAAAATATAAAATAATGAAAGCACTTAATATTTTATTAGTTGAAGACAACGAAGGTGATATCCTGCTTACTACCGAAGCATTCGAAGAAAGTAAGATAATCAACAATATCACGGCTTTACGGGATGGTAAAGCAGCCATCGATTATTTCGAAAAACTAGCCGATAAAGATGATTATCCGCATCTTGTACTCCTCGATGTAAACTTACCCAAGGTTAGCGGCCATGAAGTGCTGGCACATATCAAGAATGACCCGAAATTTTGCGCGATACCGGTTATTATGCTGACCACATCGTCCGCCGAAAAGGATATTCTAAAGAGTTATAAGAATCATGTGAATTGCTATATAACCAAACCCATTGATGTAGCCGATTTTATGAAGGCGATAACCAAAATTGAGGATTTCTGGATCAATATCGTTTCCATCCCGGCTAAATTATAACCTATGAACCGAGGCGAATATAATATCCTGGTAATAGAAGATAATCCGGGCGATTTTGCGCTTGTAGAAGAGTTTTTGCTCGAACAGATCGAAAGCCCGAGGATCAAATCGGCTAAGAGCTATGCTGAGGCCAGGGATTTGTTGAACGATCAATTTCATGGATTCGACGTGATACTGCTCGATTTATCATTGCCTGATAAAACCGGCATACTGCTTATCCAGGATATTTTGGAAGTTGCGGCGGGGGCAGCGGTCATCGTTTTGACCGGATATTCAGACCTCAGTTTTGGCGTTAAGTCACTCTCTTTGGGGGTATCCGATTATATTTTAAAAGACGAGTTAAGCTCACTCTCACTCTACAAAAGCCTGGTTTATGGTATCGAGCGCCGTCGGATCATTACCGCGTTGGAAGAATCGGAAAAACGCGCCCGCAATTTTGCCCAGCAATTGAACAACGCCGTTGAAGAAGAACGCAAAGGCATAGCCAGGGAAATCCATGACGAATTTGGGCAGCAGCTATCGGGCCTTAAAATGTTGCTGGCATCATTAAAAAGAAGTACCTCGCTCGGTAGTGATGCTGAGACCACGATCGAAGCGATGGTGTCTGATCTCGACAACAGCATATTAACATTGCGCAGAATAGCCAGCGAACTAAGACCTGTTTTAATTGACAAGCTTGGACTTTTTGCCGCCATAGAATGGTTGGCCGGCGAATTCAAAAAGAAGACGGGTATCGGTTGCGATATGTACGTCGATATTTCGCAGCCAACGATAGGCAAGATGGCCGAAATAAATGTTTTCAGAATATGCCAGGAGGCGTTCACCAATATCGCCAGGCATTCAGGGGCAACAAATGTAACGTTGAAGATATCAAATGAAGATGAAGGACTCTTCATAAGCATAGCCGATAACGGTAAGGGTATGACCGAGGAAGCGCTGCAAAAAAACCTGTCGATGGGATTACTGAATATGAAAGAGCGAGCAAACCTTATCGGTGCCGAAATTGATATAAAAAGCGCTCCCGAAAAAGGCACCAAAATAGAACTAAAATTAGGTATACATGCCGAAGAAAATATTAGTAGCCGATGATCATTCGGCCATCAGGATAGGCGTTAAGCAAATTTGCCTTACCGAATTTCCCAATATGCAATTTGGCGAAGCCACCAATTACGCCGAGGTGTTTCAAAAGCTAAAGGAGGACGACTGGGACATCCTGATCCTGGACGTGGATATGCCGGGACGTAACGGCCTGGATATTTTAAAACAAATAAGAGCCGATAAGTATAAAATTCCGGTGCTGATGTTCAGTTTTCATGGCGAAGAGCAAATTGCTATCCGGGCGCTTAAGACTGGTGCCTCAGGATATTTATCAAAAGATGCTGCCGATAAGGAACTGATCAAAGCCGTCAATAATGTGCTCGATGGTAAAAAGTATGTATCGCAGGCAATCTCGGACAAACTTGTATCCATGCTCGACGGCGACGCCGACAAAGAACCTCATGATCTGCTTTCTGACAGGGAATATCAAACCTTATTGTTCATCGCCTCTGGCAAAACGGTGTCGGAGATTGCCGATCAACTTTTTTTAAGCAAGCCTACAGTAAGTACTTATCGCGCCCGTATCCTGGAGAAAATGAAACTGAAAAACAATGCCGAGATAACCAACTATGTCATCAGTCGCAAACTGATATAACCCCTTTTTGTAGTACAAATCACTACACAAGTTTCATAAGTCTGTCTATATATCGCCCGCGTTACTTTGATCAATTTTGTTATATCAAAATAAACGATCATGAACGCAACGATTGCCTCCTACAATTTGTACTGCATTAATGTAAGGTGTAAAAATTCTGTTTTTAATGAGATAGAGGAAACCCGGATTGGCTTTACCGAAAAGAACATCCTGGAGAAGCACACCTGTAAGGCATGCCGCAGGCCGCTTGTTTCGATGATGGATATCGAAATAGAGCGAACATTGTTTAGAGCGGGAATAAAGCTGGTTCAGTGATCGAATAATTATATGAGAACCGAACAAAGAAAAATAAACTGAAAGCATTCTACGCGAGAGGAATTAGGCAAATGAAAACGGTGAGAAACGAGCTGAGTGTATTGATTGTAGAAGATAATCCGGGCGATTTTGCGCTTGTCGAAGAATTCCTGCTTGAGCAAATTCCGGAGGCGGAACTAGTTCAGGCGAAAAATTACAAAGAAGCCAGGGAGGCGTTGTGTGTGTTTGATAAGTCTTTTGATGTTATCCTCCTTGATCTTTCTTTGCCAGACAAAACCGGCATATCTCTGATAAAGGAGGTTGTTGAGCTAAGTAAAGGTATGCCGGTTATTGTCCTGACAGGATACACTGATGTTGCATTCGGTGTTAATTCCCTCGCGCTGGGTGTTTCAGATTATATACTTAAAGAAGAGCTTAACCCCACTTTGTTGCTCAAGAGCATACTCTACAGCATCGAGAGAAAAAAAAAGATAGCGGAGCTTGAGGAGTCCGAGAAAAGATATAGTGAGCTTTTTCAGCTGAGCCCTCAGCCTATGTATGTATTTGATGCAAAGACATTGCAATTTTTGGATGTAAACGCGGCTGCTGTCAGGTATTACGGTTACAGCCGGGATGAATTTTTGCTCATGAGTATCCGGGACATTGTGCCCTTAACGGAAAGAATGCGGTTAGACGATTTGTTTTCGACCTGGCATGGCGACCGCATCCCAACCTACAGAGGGAATTTTACGCATCGAAAACGAAATGGGAAGCTGCGCAAAGTGGAAATTCAAAGTAATTCAATCGACTACAAAGGAAAAAAAGCAGTAATTGCACTTGCCGTAGACATTACTGAAAGACTGAATTATATCAAAGAGATTGAGCTTCAGAACGAAAAATTGCGCGAAATTTCGTGGTTGCAGTCGCATATTGTCCGGGCTCCGCTGGCCAGGATATTGGGCCTTGTCCAGTTGTTAAATGAGTCGAGCGATGCTACGCAAAAAGCACAGATGCTGACTTTTCTAAATGAATCAGCCAACGAGCTGGATAACGTGATCAAAGAAATAACCGCGATGACTGGCGGAAAAAGGGACGACAAAAGCAAAGCGATCGGGCGAAATTTTGTCGGCCAAAATGTTACTCATTAAAGGTGTTTTGTCTAAGTATTTGTCAACCAGATAACTGCATATTTTTCATTGTTTCATCTACAAATGTTCGCTAGCCATTAGCGTATACATTGCCAGAATGGAGATGGAATGATGAGAACGATTTTTTACCTTTCACTTATAGCGCTGGTTTGTGTTTCGTGTAAAAAAGAACAGACCGGCGAAGCACCTGCAAAACAGCCAATAGCTGTTTCATTTTCTGCAGTTCAACAGGATACAATTCCGGATGGCAGCTGTTTTAAACTGCGTTTGCAAAAAGATTCTGCACGGATCGACGAGACAACCATATTTTTCAAGCACGCCGCAAATACTAAGTTTGATCCGTCACAAGATGCGCAATACCTGCCCGGTTTTGGTATGGGAAGCCTGGCAAGTTTCAGCAGCGACAGTGTTTTATGCGCTATACAAACGCTGCCATACGCTCCCGGTGCAACGATTCGGCTGAATACCAGCCTCAAAAATAAGGGTGCCTACATCCTCAAAATAAGTTTTGTGAAATCACTCCAGGAGGTTCAGGTATGGCTTCATGATACTACTAAGAAAGACTTAGTGAATCTCCGAACCGGCAATTATGCTTTTAATGTAAATATTGCCGATACAAGTTCGTACGGAGGTAACCGGTTCAAGCTGATTTTGCGATAGAACGATTAATTCTTAAGTTTTCTTATCGGGGAAAATCAGGAATATTTCTTTTGGGGAAAATAATTAAAGTTTGATATAAAAATTTCTACAAGCACTAGGTTTTTTCCGAAGCTTACACTAATTTAGGATCAAATATCTCCCCTATGAAAAAAAGCATCCTGATAGTGGATGATGATAAGGATATACTCGAAGTCCTGGGCCATCTTTCGAAGGCGCTGGACACGAGCCCGATTCTTAAGGATTACCATATAACACTTGCGGAAATTGAAAACCTGGCGCCCGATTTGATCCTTCTTGATCATTGGTTGCCAGTTATTTCCGGTGGAGATCTTTGCCGCCAGATAAAGGACCACCAGCCAACCACAAACATTCCAGTGTTGTTGGTATCTGCAGTAGTAAACCTACCCGAGCTGGCTTCGTTTTGCCGTGCCGATGGCTATATAGCCAAGCCGTTCGACCTCGAAGAAATATCAAAGAAGATGAAAGTATACCTTGATTGATTTTTAAGCAGGCAGGCGTCACTTTATTTTGATAATTTAAAAATGACGGCGACGTCTGTCTGTTTTGAAACTTATCTGTTACATTTGGTGTTCACGAACCAATCTGCCCTGATGAAAGACATTTACCTGCGTGCGCGTGCCAGCGTATAGCTACACCTTTTATCTGCAGAAATTTTAGTCATCGTTTTATTATTTAATAATTGGATATGCACAATTATGATATTCTGGATGATAGGGAATTGACCGGACTTTTAAAGTTAAACGACAGGGATGCTTTTGAGGAAATTTACAACAGGTACTGGAAAAAGCTATTTACGATTGCCGCCAATAAGATAAAAGATCTGGACGATGCCGAAGAAATTGTCCAGGATATATTTGTTGCGCTTTGGAACAGACGAGAAAATTTGTGCATATCTAACGCGCTAAATTCTTACTTAGCGGTATCTGTAAAATACAGGGTAATTAAAACTTTAGACAAACGTAGCCATGCACAAAAATATTCCAAGTATGCCAAAGAAGTGATCGGTCTGATCGATAACTCTACTGAAGAATGGCTGGAGTTTGAGGAGTTGAGGTCTAAGTTATCTGAATTTGTGGCCGAACTGCCTCAAAAGTGTCAATTGGTATTTAAGCTGAGCCGTGAGTCGGGTTTCTCCCAAAAAAGAATTGCGGAAGAATTAGGAATAGCCGAAAAAACGGTGGAGGCACACCTAACTAAAGCATTAAAAACACTTCGCGCCAGGTTGAGTCAATTTCTACTTTAACTATAATTTAAAAAATATTTTCTCGAACACTAAGGGATTCCATTCATTCACCGGACATATAAGTAAATACCCGGTGAATGAATAGCCAGTTTAACCAGCAACGATACCAGGAGCTAGCCAAAAAATGGCTCGATAAAACTATTACTCCAGATGAGCAAAAAGAATTCGCCCAATGGTACAATGCTAGCCAGGATAGACCGTTGGATATTCCACCAACATTTGCCGGGAGTGAAGAAGAGCTAAAGTCGCGGATATTAAACAGCGTCAATAATGTTATTGATAAAAAAAACGATCGTCCTAAAAGGATCGTGCCCGTTTGGTGGGCCTCAATAGCCGCAAGCATCTTGCTAATCGCCGGAATAAGTGTTTTCTTCCATCTAAAAAAAGAAAAGACTAAACCGCTTTCGGCGCACAATCAAAAGAAACATCTGATTAATGACGTTGCGCCTGGTGGTGATAAGGCGCTGTTAACCCTTGCCGACGGATCGAAGATAGTGCTAAATGATGCGAAGAACGGGGTGCTTGCCAACCAGGGGCTGACCACGCTAAACAAAGCAAAAAACAATCAGCTGATTTACGAAGCGGACGCCAAATCAGTTAAGAATGCCCCCGTCGTCTACAATACTATTTCGACGCCAAAAGGCGGCCAGTTCCAGATCGTATTAAGCGACGGGAGCAGAGTCTGGCTCAATGCAGCCTCTTCTATAACCTTCCCGACCGTATTCTCAACTGCTGAGCGACGGGTAACCATCACGGGCGAAGTGTATTTTGAGGTGGCTAAAAACAAGCAACTGCCTTTTAGGGTCGTTGCCGTTAAGCAGACAGTAGAAGTTTTAGGAACTCATTTCAATATAAACGCGTACCCGGATGAAAGCGCGATAAAGACAACCCTGATTGAGGGTAGTGTAAAAGTTTCATCCGGGGGCCAATCAGCAATACTTCAGCCAGATCAGCAGGCGAATATTGCAATTGATGGGTCTGATCTTATCAGCATAAAAACGGTAGATCCGGATAATGTGCTTGCCTGGAAGAACGGCAATTTCGAATTCGAAAAAGAGGATTTGACTGCAATTATGCGGCAGGTAGCGCGGTGGTATGATGTAAATGTGAAGTACGATGGAAGAGTACCACAAAAAAGCTTCACGGGCAGTATTTCGCGTAGTGTGAACCTTTCTGAATTATTAAAGATGCTAAAATATACGGGAATCAATTTCAGGATAAATGGCCAAACAGTAGTCGTCACCCCTTGACATTGATGAGTCCGGATAAAAACCCCTTATCGCTTTTTAGAGGATACCAATGCCTTTAAAGGCAAATAGCAAATTATTAAACTTAAATTAAAAAGCCAATGAAGAAATCGATACTAAGATCTCCCTGAAATCAAGCAAGGTAACCCTGCGATCATCTAATACAAGATAAAAAACCGGGCAGCATGGCAGTGCAAACCCGGCTATGTCTGGGCTACCCATTTCTAACAATCGCGAAATTGAAAAACAAGTTTTAACCCAAACACTACAAATCTATGAAATTAAATTGTTGGGCCTTGCCTGCACATAGGCGGGGCTGGGCCAAAATTCTATTAGCTATGAAGCTAACAGCCATTTTCATACTTACAAGCCTGGTAACGGTAAGCGCTAAAACATACAGCCAGAACGTAAGTATCCACCAAAATCATGTCTCGGTTGATAAAATACTAAAACTGATAAAGAAACAAACCGGGTACAGCTATCTGTACGAGGATGATGCTGTTTCTAAAACCTCAAAGATAGATGTCGACGTAGCGAACGCTACAATCCCCGAAACACTTGATAAGTGTTTCAAAGATCAGCCGCTCACCTACAAAATATTTGATAAAACGATCGTAATTAAAGCCAGGGAGATACCAATTAAAACCCTTGCTGTGGCACTGCAAAAGGTGCAGGGTACGGTAACCGATAGCAAAGGGCTCCCGCTTCCCGGCGTTACTGTCAAGGTAAAAGGTACCGCTACAGGTGTAATAACCGATGCAAATGGAAAATATGCGCTCAATAATGTAGATGGCGATGGTACATTGGTATTCAGCTTTATTGGTTATAACACGCTCGAAGTTGCGATAAATAAGCGTGACGTGGTCGATGCAAAGCTTGTGGAGTCACCCAGAGAACTCAATGCAGTTGTTGTTGTAGGTTACGGCACCCAAAAGCGCGTCGACCTAACCGGCGCAGTTGGTAGCGTTAATAGTAAACAGCTACAGGAGCGCCCTGCTATCAATGTGGAAGAGGAACTTGCAGGTAAAATTGCCGGCGTTAACGTCTCGACCAATTCGGGCGCGCCGGGCGGTGAAACCAAGATAAGGATACGTGGCTACAGCTCTATCAATACCAACACCGACCCGCTTTACGTGGTAGATGGTGTAGTTTGGACAGAAGGCGGTGCATCGCTGAACCCGAACGATATCGCCAGCATTGACGTATTGAAAGATGCTTCTTCTACAGCTATTTACGGTACTAGAGGCGCAAACGGGGTGATTTTGATAACTACTAAAAGAGGCGGTAAAAGCGGCGGATCGGTGAATTATGACTCTTACGGGAGTATCAGTGTGATGGCCAAAGAACTGAAAGTGCTGAATGCTAGGCAGTTTTTGGCAGTAGAGGACCAATCTTATGCCAATATCAAAAAATACGACTCAGTAGGCTGGGCGCAAGGTAAGTACGTGGCCGATGATCCAAAAGTTATCAGAACAGCGCTTATCGGCAAACTATTCGACGCCAACCTGAACCCATTATATGACGTGGACTGGCAAAAAGCCACTACGCGCACCGCGTTCAGTCAAAATCATAACCTTTCTTTCATCAACGGTACTGATAACATGAGCTACGGTCTGTTTTTGAATTATGGTGACGATGAAGGAATAATTTTAAACAGCTACCAGAAGCGTTATAACGCACGTTTGGCCATCGACAATCAGATTAAGCCATGGTTAAAAGTTGGCGCAACGCTTAACTACGATTATCGCGAGATGCGGACAGCTGATGATGGTACCGGTGGTAATAACATACCCCGTATGCTGATTGAAATGATCCCCATAATCCCGATCAGGTATCCCGACGGAAGTTATGGTAAGCGGACAGATTATCCGAATATGGAAGGCGGTGATAACCCCGTTGCACAGGCTGAAGAAATCAAATCATTATTCTATTATCGCGTATTTAGCGGGAATGGTTATGCTAACATTAACTTCTTCCCGGGTCTGGACTGGCGTACTACCATTGGTGTTACCACATCAAGCAATACACACCCGCACTTCCAGAGCGGTTTGGTAGGTGGCTCGACAGCAAATCAGACGTACAGTTCGGCCTCGATCAACCAGTATAACAACACGTTTTGGCAATGGGAAAACCACTTGACCTATAACAAAGTGTTCAATGATGTACATACGGTGAATATCGTTGCCGGTGTCGAGCTGCAGAATTTTTCTCAGTTGAGCTCGTACGGATCAAGCCAGGACTTATCCGATAACTACTACCAGTATTTTAACCTCGCGAGCGGACAGATACCAGGTATTCCAACCTCGGGTTACGATGCGTGGCAAATGCGTTCCTTTTTTGGTCGTATCAATTACAATTATAAGGACAAATACCTGTTGACTGTAACCGGACGTGAAGACGGATCATCGCGTTTCGGAACCAACGTTAAAAATGGTTTCTTCCCATCAGCGGCTATTGCCTGGAGAGTATCTCAAGAAGACTTTTTGAAGGACAATAAAACCATCTCGGATCTGAAATTAAGACTAAGCTATGGTTTGACAGGAAATTCGGAAATTGGCGAATACAGGTCGCTGGCGAATATCAACACAACCAGCTATCCATTCGGGGGTGCCCAGGCTATCGGTACAACACTGACCAGCATTGGCAATAATCAGCTGGCCTGGGAAAAAACTGCTGAATATGATCTCGGTGTTTCATTTGGTTTATTCAACAACCGGATTAACGTAGAGGCCGATGGATTTTTGAAGCAGACCAAGGCATTATTGCTTAATGCACCACTGCCTGAGACGAGCGGTTTTAGCACCGTTGTCGAAAATATCGGCAAGCTGCAAAATAAAGGTATCGAATTAACTATCAATACATTTAACATACAAGGCGACAATTTCTCGTGGAATACTTCATTTAATATCTCCTTCCTGAAAAATAAAATATTGAGCCTGGGTGCATCCAATGATGATATTTTCCTTGGCCCAACCTTTCTTTCCCAGTTTAACCTGATGAGAGTAGGGTTACCTGCCGGCACGTTCTGGGGCTATAAAGTTTTAGGTACCTGGAGCACATCCGAAGCGAGTGAAGCGGCCAAATATGGTCTCTTACCCGGCGACCTGAAAATATGGGATAAAAATGGCGACGGCAAGATTACTGCAGATGACAAAACGGTGCTGGGAAAATCAACACCGGATGGTTATGGGACCTTTACGAACAACTTCAAATACAAGAATTTTGATTTAGCAGTTGAACTGCAGTTTGATTATGGTAACCAGATCATGAACCTTACCCACCACTCGGGCCAGGATCGTACCGGCCAGGCCAACAGTTATGCTACTGTGTTGAACGCCTGGACGCCGACCAACCAGAATACCAGTATAGCTGAAGACAGACCGGCATACGTACGTTATCAAACAGAGATTTACTCGACTAAAGTAGAAGATGGTTCGTTTGTGCGCGGCAAAGCCGTAACACTTGGCTACACTTTCCCGCAAAGCGTAGCCTCAAAAATTGCTATGAGTCGTTTGCGGCTGTATTTACAGGCGCAAAACTTGTTCTTGATAACCAAGTACACCGGTTATGATCCTGAAACTTCGACCTATAACGGATCGAGCAACTTCACTCAGGGCATCCAGTTTTACGATTATCCGAAGCCGAGAACTTTCCTGTTTGGAATCAACGCCAGTTTTTAATAAAAATTTAAACACACGGTCATGAAATTTAATTTTAGAAAATATAGGATCGGCTATTTTTTGTTGACCCTTTCGTTCGCCATGAGCAGTTGCAATAAATACCTTGATGAAAAGGACAGAAGCAACTTGTAAAAGATAATTACTTTACTTCCGGTTCGCAGGCGCAGACATTTGTCAATGGTATTTACACTCAGCTGCACTTGTTTCAAAATGGCGATGCTTACGGCGAGAGCCCATTTATTACCCTGGAATTGTTTGCCGGGCATGCTACCTCACTGGGGCAAAGCGTTAATAACGGAAACGTAATAAATGAACGTACGGATCCCGTTAACCCGGGTTTTGAAGATGTTTGGGCAAATAGCTACAATGCCATTGCCAATGCAAACCTGGCACTAGACAAGATTCCATCAATTAATATGGATCCGACGTTAAAGAGCAAGCTGTTGGGTGAAGTGCATTTTTTACGAGCATTCTTTTATTATCATCTTGTGAGACTATATGGCGATGTGCCCTTGATCACGGCCCCGGTTTCAGTCGGCAGCCCGGATCTTTATCCAGGTCGTACTGCCGCTGATCAAGTTTACCAACTGATCATAACGGACCTGCAAACCGCGGAAAGTTCAAGCTTGCCCGAGACAGATCAGACTGGCCGCGTATCCCTCGGTGCCGTCAGAACTTTGTTGGCGAGTGTTTACCTGACCACCGCCGGATATCCATTGCAAAAAACTGCCAACTATGCACTGGCCGCCACAGAAGCGCAAAAAGTATTAAATGATTATACCTTGTTCACCAGCTATGCTTATCTACACGATAATGCGCACAAAAACCAGGGCGAGTTGATTTTCCAGGGGCAATATTTAGTAGGTGTAGCAACAAACGC
>Ga0207702_10005128_pt1 | contig 11520 bp, 14 predicted proteins | sample KBSCornC62_FD_184302 | JGI IMG/M metagenome (GOLD analysis project Ga0207702, IMG submission 184302) | Corn rhizosphere microbial communities from Kellogg Biological Station, Michigan, USA - KBS Corn C6-2 (SPAdes) (version 2) | ecosystem: Host-associated > Plants > Roots > Rhizosphere > Soil ...
GAAGAATAGGGCCGAGATGATGAGGAAGGCGTAGATGCCGATCCGGTCGATGGTCACCCGCCTGGGTCGGGCGCCCCACGGCTCGCTGTCGCTCCGGACGGCGGTCTCCATTGTCGTCGCAGTCATGCCGTCACCACCTTTCGTCCGGACAACAGCCGGTAGAGCCCCACGCCGCCGAGTACGACGACGACCGGGACCAGCATCATGGTCGCGGCCGCCATGCCTTGCGCAGCATTCTGGCGGTCGCTCAGCATCTGCAGCACATAGACGGCCGGCATCATGGTGGCATTGCCCGGGCCAGCCCCCGTCATCGAGACGATGATGTCGTAGATGCGCAGCGTGCCGATGCATTGCAGCACCAGCGTCGTCGCCACCGCGCCGCGCATCATCGGCAGCGCGATGAACAGGTAGGTCCGCCAGGCCGGGATGCCGTCGACGCGGGCCGCCTTCCAGATCTCGGCGTCGACGCCGCGCAGTCCGGCCAGCAGGATCGCCATCGTGACGCCCGCCCCCTGCCAGACACCCGCGACGACCAGGCCGTAAAGCGCGGTTTTGGCGTCGTTGAGCGGCGAGAAGTAAAAGTCCGTCCAGCCGAACGCGTGCATGGTGGCATTCAGCCCGTAGTTCGGATCGAGCACCCATTGCCAGACGAGGCCGGTGACGATCAACGACATCGCGAACGGATAGAGGAAGATGGTGCGCAGCAGGTCTTCCTGCTTGATGCGCTGATCCATGAAAACGGCCAGCAGGTAGCCGAACACCAGGTTGGCAATGATCGACAGGAAGCCGAACAACCAGATGTTCTTGACGGCGGTCAGCCAGATGTCGGTCGACCACAGGCGTTCATACTGGTGGAGGCCGATGAACTTGTAGTCGGGGAAGACGACCGTGTTGGTGAAGGAGAAATAGACCGAAAGGCCGATGCCGAAGATGTAGACACCCACCGAGACGATCATCAGGGGAATGGTCGCGATAATCGACGCGATCGGGAGCTTCTTTCTCGTCCGCTCTGCCATGTATACGCCTCTCCGGGCGCGGCAGTGAGATGCGTCTCGAGGAATGGCCGCGAACCACCGGACCGGTTCGCACTGCACCAGTGCCGTCGCGACCATCGTCGCTCTGGCTGCTCCCCCGAAACGAACGCACGACGCGCCGCCTGAAATAGAAGAGGCGCTGTCGGGTGACAGCGCCTCGCGCTTTTGCTCGCTTAGTTCGCGTTCTTGAGGATGTTCACGTAGTCGGCCTGGGCCTGATCGACCGTGTAGGACGGGTCGTTGAAGAACTTCGTGAACAGGTCATTCATCTGGTTGGTCGTGTCGTTCGACAGCCAGCGCTGTGCGTCGGTCACGATCTCGTCCGGATGGTTGTTGAAGATGTCGAGCGCCTTCTGGAGGCAGGGATCAGCCGATCCCATATCGACATCCGAACGCACGGGCGAGGAGCCCTTGGCGTTGTTGAAGGCCAACTGCACGGCCGGCGAAATGATCAGGTTCGCCAGACGCTTCTGGGCAGCTTCCTTGTCCGGGTCCGTCTGCTTGGGGAACACGAACACGTCGCCGCTGGTGGTGGCCGTCGGATGGGCATCGTCGAAGCCGGCGATGCAACCGTAGTCCTTGGTGCCCACTTCACCCTTGGCCGCGAATTCACCGCGCTCCCAGTCGCCCATGATCTGCACGGCGGCCTTGCCGGAATCGACGAGCTTCCAGGTATCGTTCCAGTTGCGGTTCGCGTAGCCGTCGTCGGAGTAGTCGCGCAACGACTTGAAGTCGGTGAACAGCTTCTTCATCTCCGGCCCGCCAGCGAGGGCGAGGTCCTTGTCGCGCAGGATCTTGTCGCGCTTGTCCTTGCCCAGCTCTTCCGTCTGCAGCACGCCGAACGCACCGGCGATCTGCCAGCCGCCGCCGTCGCCGCCGATGGCGAACGGGATCACGCCGTTGGCCTTCAGCTTCGGCGCATCAGCCAGGAAGTCCTGGAAGTTGTGGGGTTCAGGCAGGCCGGCGTCCTTGAACACCTTCTTGTTGTACCAGGCCCAGTTCCACGAGTGGATGTTGACCGGCACGCACCACCAGTGACCGTCGACGAGGCAACCTTCCGACACTTCGTGCGGACGGATGATCTTCTCCCAGTTGCCCGCCTTGGCGAGATCGGTGAGGTCGAGGAGCTGGTTGTTCTTGATCAGCTCTTCATACTCGCGGCCCGGGTTGAACTGCGAAGCGCCCGGTGGGTCGCCGCCCTGGATGCGCTGCATGTCGGTCGTACGCGCCGTGTTGCCGTCGGCAATCGCGTCATCGACCCACTTGTCGCCGGCGCCGTCATTGTTGAACGCGTCACGGAACGTGTGCACGGCCGCGGTCTCGCCCGGCGAGGTCCACCAGTGAATGACCTCCAGGTCGGTGGCACGCGACGCCGCCGACGTGGCCAGCACCGTAGCAGCCGCCGCGAGGGCGACCACCGAAAGTTTCTTCATAATGCAATCCTCCCAACGTTGACCGGAAGCGGATGCTTCCGATCCCCTGCCCTCACCGCCGGCAGCTTCCTCAAAGCCCCGTCGACGGACAGTGTGAAATCGATTACACGAAACCCTGATCGAGTTCAATGCAATCGATTTCAAAATCTTCAATCACTTCTTGCGTCGCTGTCAAGATCGAACTAGAGAGGCGAAACGCGAGGCGGCGAAAAGGGGCGCCGTCGTCCATGGACAGCTCCAGAAAACCACCGACAATTCAAGACGTTGCGCGCCACGCTAACGTTTCCGCTGCAACTGTCAGCCGCGTCCTCAGCACCCCCCACCGGGTGTCGGAAGCGACGCGCGCCCGGGTCACGAGCGCTGTTGTGGAAACCGGATACACCATCAACCAGGCGGCGCGCAGTCTGCGGCTGCAGCGCGCCCGGACCATCCTCACGGCAATGCCCGGAATCGGTAATCCGTATTACTCGACGGTGCTCGAGGCGGTGGTCGCGACGGCGGCCTCGCGGGGCTATGGCGTACTGGTCACCGGCCGGCTGGGCGACGACCCCGCGCGCTGGCTCTCGGACTACTATCTTTCCAACCGCGCCGACGGCCTGCTGCTGTTCGACGGCTTCCTCGACACCCGAAAGCTGCATGCGATCTCGGCCGACGGCAGCTCTATGCCGCTCGTTGCCGCCTATGACGAACTTCCGGACCCGCAGATCAATTCGGTCATCACCGACAACCTCCAGGCGGCCGAACGCGCTGTCCAGCACCTCTTCGAGCTCGGTCACCGCCGGATCGGGCACATCAGCGGTCCATCCCGCAATACCTTTCCCAACGAGCGGCTCGTCGGCTTCCGCAAGGCGATGTTCGAACGCCGGCTGCAGGTCCGCGAGGATTGGATTTTCCCGGGCAACTACGCCATGCAGAGCGGCGAAGCCGCGGCGGCGCACTTTGCCGCCCTGTCGGAGCGTCCGACCGCCATCTTCGCCGCCAACGACGAGATGGCGATCGGGCTCATCTCGAGCTTTCGGCGCCACGGCATCGAGTGTCCGCGGGACGTTTCGGTGATGGGCTTTGACGATATCACCATTGCGCACAACTACTTCCCTGCCCTGACCACAATGCGCCAGCCACGCGAAGAGATCGGGCGCATCGCCACCGAGACCCTGGTCAACATCCTCGAGGGCAACCACCAGAGCCGGGAACCGGTGCGCGTCGTCCTGCAGTCCGAACTGATTGTGCGCGAAAGCACGACCAGCCCCGCCAGAGCGTGACGACGGCGGCGGAACCGGATACATCGGGCGCACGGCCCCGTAGCTCAGCGGATAGAGCAGCGGCCTTCTAAGCCGTTGGTCGCAGGTTCAATTCCTGCCGGGGTCGCCAATCCGCCATTATCCGCTCACAATTGGTCGATCTGAGCAAAATTAACGCTTTATTTGTATTCCGTCGCAGATAATCGGAGAGAATTACTTTTTGTCTTCCCGACAATACTTCATCGCCCGGGTAATATCGCCATGGACGACTTTTCAACTTCCACACCAGCGAGCCCACGGGCCAAGACCGCGTTTTCGGCGCCGGTCGACGTGCGATATGTCGGACCGCTGCTCGGTCGCTACAGCTTTGCCGCCACGGACGAGGATGGAAACAGCACGACGGCAATCTACGCTTGCCGCACCGCCGGCCTGTCGACCACCGTCGCATCCCTCGTGGCGCCCGTCCCGGTTCCGATCCGGGATCACACCCGCCTGCTGCTCGATTATGTCGGCCTGCTGCAAGGGCACGTGACCCGCGCGACCGACAGCGGCTTCGAGATGACCATCGAGTGCACCGGCTTCGAGCGCGAGGCTCTCGCCGCCAAGATCAACTGGCTGAAGCGCTACCGCCTGCACAAGACGGAGGAAAAGCGCAAGTCCGGTCGCTTCCTGCCGCGCCGGGCCGATGCCACGATCACCCTGAAGGACGGGACCAGCGCCCGTTGCCTCCTGATCGACGTTTCCACCTCCGGCGCCGCGATCTCGGCGCAGGTTTCCCCCAAAATCGGCGACCCCGTGCGGCTCGGCGCCCTCACCGGCCGGGTGGTCCGGACGATGGACGTTGGCTTCGCAATGCTGTTCGACGGACTCTGCAAGAAGGACGAAATCGAGGCCAGGATTCACACCGGAGGGGCGACACCCACCCAGGCTCCTCAGAGCAGCTTCAGGCCGTCGCCGGCGGAATAGGTCCCCAATAGCTTGCCGTCGGTGGCGTCGATGAGTTGCAGGGGCTGCGTGCCCTGTCCGCCGTTGTTCACATAGGCATAGGCGACGGCGATGAACTGCTGCTTCAAGGTCAGGTCGAGTCCGTTGAACAGCGGCGTCACGCCGATCTTCGGCGGCGACTCCAGGGCCTGCAGCCCGGTGAAGATGCCCTGCTTGATCAAGGTCAGCAGGAACGCCTTCCGTGCCCCCTGATCCATCGAATCGGGGTCGACCACGGAGACTGCCGACGGCGCTTCCGAGGTGACAGTCGACGGCGCTGCGGCGGTGGAGGACGGCGCGGCGCTCGAGGAGTCCGCCGGGCTCTCCGACAATGGCGGGGAAACCGAGGCCGACGACGTGTCGGCGGTGTCCGCGGCGGACGATGCCGACGCCACCTGCACCGGCGCGCCGCCCTGCAGGGCGCGCGTAATCAGGAAAAGTGCTATGACGACCACGACGGCAGCGGCGAGAACGCCCCATCCGACGAGCTTTTGTTGTCTGGTTCGCCGGGCCAAAGTCAGTTCCACGCAAGCCAAAAGGACATCTCAGCCGCGACGACGCGTTCGTCGCGGGACTGATTCCGCACTCTTATTTGAACTGGCGGCACTTGGCCACTTTGCCTGGACGCACAGGACAATTGCAAAAACACCAGTCATGGAGGTCCGTCAGGGCCGGAGTGCAACCCCGGGGAATTGAAGGTTCGTTCACGACGCCCGATGATTGTCGCCGACGTTAAGCCATATTCGTCCCGTTGCTGGCAGACTGAGGGCAAGGAGGAGTGCAAAGTGAAGAGCCCGGCCCACTACGCTGAGGTTCGCCCCTGGTGGCACAAGGCGCGGCCGTTTTCCGTGGCCGAGCTGGTTGCCGACGGGATCGTGCATGGCATCGGCATCGCCTTCGCCATCAGCCTGGGCACCGTACTCATCGTCTTTGCCGCAATCGGAACCGCCCGGCCGGAGCTGCCGGCCATCATTGTCTACCTGGTGACGCTGCTGCTGGTGCTCGGTGTTTCGCTCGCCTTCAACCTGGCGCCGATCTCCCGCTTCAAGAAAGTGATGGCCCGGCTCGATCAGGCGGCCATCTTCCTGTTCATCGCCGGCACCTACACGCCATTCCTCGCCATTCTCGCCGGAACGCGCGACGGGCAGCTGCTCACGGTCCTGGTGTGGGGCGCCGCCCTCGTCGGCGTCGCCCTGAAGCTCATCGTGCCACAGCGTTTCGGGCGTATGGCGCTGGTGCTTTATCTGGCCATCGGCTGGAGCGGCGTTCTCGTCTTCCAGACGCTGGCCACCGTATTGCCGCCCGTGAGCTTCTGGCTGCTGGTGGCCGGCGGCATCACCTATTCGGCGGGCATCATCTTCCACGTCTGGGAGCGGCTCAAATTCCAGAACGTGCTTTGGCACATCTTCGTGGTCGCCGGCTCGATCTGCCACCTTTGGGCGATTTTCGACTGCATGGTCCTGAGCCGCCTTTAGCTTCAAGCCGAGCGCAGGCGACCCGACGCGGCGCTAGTTCGGGGTACCCACCCGGGAATTCTCGAACCGGTCGCCAACCTTGAGGCCGATCTCCTCCGACCGTCCGCCCGGAATTTCCATCACGAAACGGATCGGGCCGCCGGAGGGAATGGGCGTCGTATCCATCGGCCGCGCATTGACGTGGATCGATTTCACGACCCCCTTCGCCGAGATAAAGATCATGTCGAGCGGGATCAGCGTGTTCTGCATCCAGAACGCCGCCTCCTGTTCCTGGTGATAGTCGAACAGCATTCCAGCATCGGGCGCCAGCGAGGTGCGGAACATCAGTCCCTTTTCGCGCTCGGCCTCGGTATCGGCGATTTCGATCGTGAAACCGAAGTCGCCCTTGGCGGTGTGGAAGACTGCATGATTATCGGCACTACAGGCCGTCGCAACCGTCAGCAGGAGCAGCGTGACAGCCAGCCGAACGACCCGGAAGGCCGCGCGGACAGTCGACAAAATGCTCATGAAATCAGTCGCTTAATGCGAGGAAGGCGCATCGCCCCAGCCATCGGGGCGGATCTCCGCGACCATCAGGCCCTTGGGGCCGGTGCCATAGCGGACGAGCACGTATTGGCCGGGACGCAGCTCGGTGATGCCGAAGCGGCGCAGGGTCTCCATGTGCACGAAGACGTCGGGCGCCCCTTCGCCGGCCGAAAGAAATCCGAAGCCGCGAATGCGGTTGAACCATTTCACCTCGAGCCGCTCGAGCTTGCTGGTCGGCTCGACGGTGACATGGGTACGCGGCGCCGGCATCTGCGCCGGGTGGCGGGCCGTCGACTCGTCCATCGACAGGATGCGAAACGCCTGCAGGCCGCCCGGCCGGTTCAGCGCTTCAACAACAATACGCGCCCCTTCATAGGCAGTCTGATAGCCATCGCGCCGGAGACAGGTAACGTGTAGCAGCACGTCGGGACGACCATCGTCCGGAACGATGAAACCGAACCCCTTGGCGACGTCGAACCACTTGATCGCGCCTGCAATTTCGATGACGTCGAGATGAGCGGAGTCAGCGACAGGCGCCGCACTATCAAGCGGACGCACTCCGGGCTTGTCGCCACCGGCTGGAAGTTTAGCCGCCATGCCCCCCAACGCCTCTTTGCACTTGCCGGGACGCAACCCCGGTACGCAGTCAATAGACTCACCTTGGCCGATTCAGATTCAAAAGTTAAGGAGTCCTTGCGACTTTCTTGGGCGACGCCACTGCCAATTCACAGCACTGTTGCAACGATGGCGCAGCCCAGCGCCGGTCGATGGGCAAATGGAGAGAGACGATGAAGTATCTGCACACGATGGTGCGCGTCACCAACATCGACGCGAGCAAGCGCTTCTATTGTGACGGCCTCGGCCTGCGCGAAGTGCGCCGGAGCGACAACGAGAAGGGCCGCTACACCCTCGTCTTCCTCGCCGCACCCGGCGACGACGAAGCGCAGATCGAACTCACCTATAACTGGGACCCCGAGGTCTATACGGGCGGCCGCAACTTCGGGCACCTCGCCTATCGGACCGACGACATCTACGCCTTGTGCAAGCACTTGATGGACATGGGCGTCACCATCAACCGGCCACCGCGCGACGGCCACATGGCCTTCGTGCGCTCCCCCGACAACATCTCCGTCGAGCTGATCCAGAACGGCACTCTTCCACCGCAGGAACCGTGGGCCACGATGCCCAACACCGGTGTGTGGTGAGTTTCCCAACCCAGAGCACAACGAGACTTCGGTTGGCAGATCGCGCCGTCTTTGGATCGACCGGCCAGGCACGCACCTTAAGAGAGTGCTAACCAGCCGGCTTAGCCGCCGCTTCACCGTGAATGCCTAAGATTGCTCCGAACGCCGCCTCGTCCGCGGCCAAATTCGGAGCGCGGCATGCGGCGACTGTTGATGGGCCTGGTGTGCCTCGTGACCCTGAGCGCCTGTGCCATCTCGCCGGCCAATCTGTATGCCGGCTACCGGATCGACTTCGGTACCTATGTCGCCAACGCCGGCGTGAGCACGTTCTGCTTCGCGCCGAACCTGAGGCTCGCCATCTGGAGCATCGAGAGCCACTTCGGCCGGCACGTCGTCGTGACCTCGGGCTATCGTAATCCGTGGCACAATGCCGACGTCGGCGGCAAGGAAGACAGCTTTCACATGAAGTGCATGGCGGCTGACATCTTCATTCCGGGCGTCGACAAGGGCCGCATCATCGACTTCGCCTACCATGACCCATTGGTCGGAGGCATGGGCTGTTATCCCGGGCAGGGCTTCGTTCATATCGATGTGCGCCAGCGCCCGCCGGGCTGGACGCATCCGGTGACCTTCTCGGGCTGCTGAGCGGCCCGGCAAATCGCTTGCGCCACCGGGATCGACTCTCTATAGACCGCGGGCGCCGGAGGCGCCCATCGTCTATCGGTTAGGACGCCACCCTTTCACGGTGGAGAGAGGGGTTCGACTCCCCTTGGGCGCGCCAGTCCTCGGTTGACGGGCACCGGCGAAACTTATACTTGGACGTCCGTCTCCGCGCCCATCGTCTAGCGGTCAGGACACAGCCCTCTCACGGCTGGAACAGGGGTTCGATTCCCCTTGGGCGCGCCATTCCCCACATCGCCGCTGCATGAAAAAGCCCCGCCCTGAGGCGAGGCTCCGATGCGTGTGGCAAGCACTCAATAGCCCCACGGCGGCGGGCCGCCGGGACCGTGAGGACCCATCGGGCCGCCAGGTCCCATCGGGCCGCCACCCGGCCCGAACAGGCGATGACGATCGAGGATGTCGCCGCTGCAGCTGTCCACGTCGAGCTCGTACCAGCGGAAGCCGCGCCGGGCATCGATGAAGAAGTCGTCGTCGCCGGTATCGTTGTAGTTGCGGAAATCCGAGTAGCCCTGCCGCAGCAGCACGCGGAAGATCTGCCTCGGGCTGAGGCAATCGTTCGGCGGCGGCGGGCCGCGGTGCATCCCCGGCGGCGGACCCGGCGGGGGCGGATTGCCGATGGTCAGCCCGAAGCTGAAGTTCGGCGGCGGCGGGCCGGCCGCGAAGGCGGAACTGGCGCCGAGGGCGAGAGCCGCTGCGAGCGCCAGGGCGCCGAGCGAAAGTCTGGTCATGGGTTCACCTCACATGGACCTCGCGAATCCGCGAGGCTGACGTGAAGAAAGCGCCGAGCTTCGTGGCGGTTCCATGACACATAGGATTCTAAGCGTTTGAATACCGTAAGGAATCCTTCAGGCAGCGGTGCGGTTACCGCTCACCGCGTGGGGAATTCCAGAGCCGGAATTGCGGCTGTCCCAGACCACCCAGTATTTGCCGCTGCCATCGGGAACGAGGACTTCGCTGTGCCGGTCCATATGCGCCGAAAACTGTGCCTGGTTTCTGGCCTCGAGGGCCGCCGCCTCGCGGCTCGGATGCGGACCGTGGGCCCGCCCCTCGAAATCCACCCACCATTTGCCCTGGCTGAAAATGACGATGTAGAGAGCTCTTGCCATCCGCTGACCGCCGCCCCGGTCAAGAGCGACGCTAGCACCTTTGACTGTGGTCAAGGTGCGAAGCACGAGAGTTACGCACAAGAGCATTGGGTGTGGCTAAAGTCGCGCACAAGTCATTGGGCATGCTGCGGGCAGCTGCCCCGCGGCTTACCAACTCTTATGGTAGCTTACGGAAGCATAATGTTACTTTGCGCCGCACGGTCCCCATATTCGACCCTGGAGGGTTCCCGATGAGGGAGCCGGCAAAGCCTGGGTCGAACATGAAGCTGTTCACGCGCATTGCGATCGCGATCGTCCTGCTGGGCATCGCCGGGGTGGCCGGCTGGATGTACCTGGCGCCATCCGAAGCGCGGGTAGAACCGGCGACCCTGAAGGTGACCCGCGGCGACATCACCGAGACCGTGCTGGCAACCGGAGCGCTCGAAGCCAGCAGCGTCACGAGCATTGGCGCCCAGGTTTCGGGCACGATCCAGAACATCCCTGTCAAGCTCGGCGATGCGGTCAAGAAGGGCGACCTGATTGCCCAGATCGACTCGACCAACCAGCAGAACGCGGTGGCCCAGTCGCAGGCGGCGCTCGCGAACCTCGAGGCGCAGCTCCAGTCCAAGCAGGCCGACCTGACGGGCGCCCAGGCGGCGCTCGACCGCGCCACCACGCTGTCGGGCCAGAAGCTGATCTCGACCGCCGACCTGATGGCCGCCCAGTCGACGCTGGCCGCGGCCAAGGCCGCGGTCGCCTCGCTCAATGCTCAGATCAACCAGGCGAACCTCGCCGTCGACGACGCCAAGCTGGCGCTGTCGCGCACGACCATCACCTCGCCGGTCGACGGTACCGTGGTGGCGGTGCTGGTGACCGAGGGCGCAACGGTCAACGCCAACCAGACCAGCCCGACCATCGTCAAGGTCGCCAACCTCGACACCATGGTGATCAAGGCGCAGATCTCGGAAGCCGACGTGACCAAGGTCGCGCCGGGCCAGAAAGCCACATTCACGATCCTGGGCGACCCCAACACCAGAATCCCGGCGACGCTGACCTCGATCGAGCCCGCGCCGGACGCGATCACGACCTCGGACACCGGCCTCAGCAGCAGCGACAATGCGGTCTACTACAACGGCCTGTTCTCAGTCGCGAACGCCGAGCATCGGCTGCGCATCGCCATGACCGCGCAGGTGACCATCACCATCAATTCCAAGACCAACGTCCTCACCCTGCCCGCTTCGGCGCTGGGCAACCAGACCTCGGACGGCGGCTATCGCGTCCTCGTCTACGACCCGGCGAGTGGCCGGGTGCACCCGACCGACGTCAAGGTCGGGCTCGACGACAACATCACCGCCGAGATCACGAGCGGCCTCAAGGAGGGCGACCTCGTGGTCATGCCACGCGGTTCGGCGACGCCGCCCGCGGCCAGCAACAACGGCCGCCGCGCACCGGGCGGTTTCGGCGGCGCCGGAGCGTTGTTCGGCGGCGGCGGCGGACGCCGGGGCGGCTGAGATGGCCGACGCTCCGCTGATCTCGCTGCGCGGCATCACCCGGCGCTTTGCCGCCGGCAGCGAGAGCGTCACGGTCCTCGATCACATCGACCTCGACATCGAGGCGGGCGAGATGATCGCGATCGTCGGCCAGTCCGGCTCCGGTAAGTCGACCCTGATGAACCTGCTCGGCTGCCTCGATACCGCGAGCGAGGGGACCTACACCTTCGCCGGCCGCGACATCAGCAAGCTCGCGCCCGACGAACTGGCGGAGCTGCGCCGCGAGCACTTCGGCTTCATCTTCCAGCGCTACCAGTTGCTCTCCGACCTCAGTGCCGTCGAGAACGCGGCGATGCCGGCGATCTATGCCGGCGTCGACACCGGCCTC
>Ga0207702_10005136_pt1 | contig 11515 bp, 4 predicted proteins | sample KBSCornC62_FD_184302 | JGI IMG/M metagenome (GOLD analysis project Ga0207702, IMG submission 184302) | Corn rhizosphere microbial communities from Kellogg Biological Station, Michigan, USA - KBS Corn C6-2 (SPAdes) (version 2) | ecosystem: Host-associated > Plants > Roots > Rhizosphere > Soil ...
ATAGCAGTCGGAAGGACTTGGTTATGAGCGGGGAGTTCCAGTAAATGCGAGTGTGCCGGAATCTCAATCCGAACCGCGAATTGTTACCGTCTTCGACGGTCTTGCTCAACGAGCACGTCTGTGAGCTGTCCTCGGCTGCTGCGTTGGATGGTCCGCAATATGTAGCAGTTTCTCAGTGCACGGCACGCCCGTCATCATCGACCTTGCAATTTTGGAGAGACACGAGCTTGTCAGAGATCGAACAATGCAAAATTCCACTGAGCAGGATGGATATCCACGATGCGATCGCGAGCACTGGCAGTTACTGAGTGCTCCACTAATCGAAATTCTCTGCTTTTCGGGTCGCCAATGGAACCCAGTCAAATTGCTGTCTTCGCTCCTCCAACTGCTCTCAAAAGCCGCGGCGTGAGATCCACGAGCTCATAGAGTCCTCCCTAATGCGAAAAGTGAAGCACCCTCTTTGTTGGGGACTCGGCATTCGTGCGTTCGAGAGAGCCTTAGAACTTGCGTGGAAAGGACCGAGTGTAGAGACTGCTTATGCTTTTAGCCACTTGTCGAACCAATCAAATGCATCTGCTTGCATCTTCTTATCGAACTTGTGAGGGCCTGGATAATAAGAAACTTTCAGATTACGTTGGGCTCCAGCCTTCTGGTAGACATCATGCAGCATACGTTCTGCCGCTCTCATTTCAGCCGGAGTATATAGGTCATCATTCTCGTCATTAAGCACAAATGCGGGTTGTGGCACTCGTAATCCCAGTATTTCGGGAAAATCGAGCTCGTTTGGAAGCAGAGGTACATAAGCCATCCATGTGTGCGTGAAAGATTTGTTTAGAAGGAAGTCTTTCCAGGTTGTCATGAAACCGACACACACTGCAGCTTTAATTCTGGGATCGAGCCCACCCAAAAATACTGTACGCAATCCCCCGCCTGACAATCCGCCACATCCGATGCGGCTTCCGTCCACGTCATCCCGAGAGCACAACACATCGAGAGCCTTTTGGTCTTCTGCAAAGAAAACGCCGGGCCATGTAGTGCCCGCGCTGAACAATGACTTCGCCATCACGTGCTCATGCTGACCAGCCCATTCATTGTACTTCTCAATGTTGATGGGGTCTTCAGGATCATTATCGTTAAGTCCGTTGCGCACATGTTCGGGAACATCCCGGAGCATTACTCTCCGGCTCCCAAAAAGAAAAGCGTCAGGTACAAGGACAACATAACCGCGTTTGGCAATCTCATTCGCCCAGGCTACGCCTTCGTAATATTCATTCTGATGAGCCTTAATTAGCGGGTGTTGTTGGTCGGAAGTTCTGGTGATCTTGGCTTTGCCAAAATATTTATTGCCCCCATGATCATGAAGCGCAAGAACACCAGGAAGTTTACCCCTTGCGGTCAACGGTCTAAGAACGAGTGCTTCGGTCGGTCGTCCATATGGTAACTGCCATGAGAGCTCCTCGATGCGTACTCCGTCATGAACATATTGCTTCTTGATAGTGATGTTGTGAGTACTTCCGATGACGGAGATTGCCATACGTTCCATTGCGCATTTCCGCGCAGATTCGCGCCATGCCGTAACATCAGCAAAGCGCTTGTTTCGAAACGAAAACGAGGGCAAACGGCCTGAATTCAACGAAGCAGCCCATGAACCATATAAACCGATTACGCTGAGATCTCCACCTGCGGATCGATCGCTTAACTGAGACGGCATCGCTTTATTGAGGGCAAACGGAACAGCTTCCAGCGCATGCTCCCCAGCTAAACCTAGAACTGAGAGAGCGCCACGTTTCATAAAGTCCCTGCGTTCCGGGCGCATATCGGAGAGTGTAGCGCAACTTCGGGGCAGTGTCGCTGGTACGTTCTCGAATCTCGGAGTTCGGCCCGAAGGCATCTCTGTGCTACCCGGATTGGCTGGATACCTTAAAGGGGCGTGATGAAAAAGTGACACTTCGTTTGTGACCACGAGGTGCCACTAAGTGATGTGATCGTCATGCCCGTGCATGACATTCTCGAATTGCTCACCACAGAGCACCCATCAAGGGGTTTTAAGTGTAATGATTCCATAAACAATGTTGGCTCGCAGATCGTTGTCGCAGGCAGGCTGGAGCAGGCCCAAGCCATCGTGCTCGATGTGATCGCAATAAAAGGATGCGGTCGCTGCCCGTCGAAAGAATCGTTTGCACCTTGTGCTTGCGCTCGGTAAGAGGGGAGTAGCGCAGGTCTTGCCCCTCGGACCAAAGTAGATCGAAGGTGACGAAGCGAGGTTCACCTCGCCGGAAGAGTAGATCCCGGAACTCGGGCTTGCCATCTTCATGCAGGCACACAATCTCGACATCCAGAACGGCAGACCGCACCTTCAGTTCATTGAGAAGGGACTGGGTTTAAAGTCCGGAATGGGTTGAAGTCGTTTCCCTTTTAGCGCGCGGTATAAATAGAACTGATCTGTGCTGGTATTACTTTCGGGCAGGGTGCTGCGCGCAATCATTTTGTGATTGTTGGGACGCCTACGAGATAGGAGTATTCGTCAGGGAGGGGCTAAATCCAGGCAAGTCAGCAGTTTCATCTTTGATCATGCCCGATACGGGATCCTCTGGAAGCCTTAAGGCTATCGGGGGGCCCGTCAGGGCCTTCTAACGGCGTCGCCCTTGATGTGAAACTTTTTGGATCCGCTACTGGGGAGGATAAGGTACCGCCTCGCCTTTGTCCGTTGAATCTTCATAGCGGTATCATCGGTTGTGTGCTCAATGGTTAGGTGGATTCGATGAGAATTTGGCGGCTCCGGCTTGTGCTTGGGTTATTCCCGCCTGTATTGCTAGTCTTATCATTCCACGGGCTTGCGCAAATCGAAGTCGCACAGTCCCATGCTGATGCCGGCATTCAGTTCGCTCGGTCTGGAGACCTGGGGCGTGCTGCCGACGAACTGCGCAGGGCCGTGATGCTCGCTCCAACGAATGCAGAATTCCTAAGCACGCTCGGCACTGTCCTTGCGATGGACAAAAAGCTAGAAGAATCCAGTGCGGCATTTCGCAAGGCTCTCCAATTGGCACCACAAGATTCCACGGTTCGACGATATCTAGCTGCAAACCTTTGGCAATTACATCACTACTCTGAAGCAAAGCGGGAGCTACAAATCATTTTGCACGAGCATCCGAACGACGCCCAGTCGCGCCTACTGCTCGGAATGGTGTCGGAGAACTCCGGTGATTACTCAACTGCAGCGAAAATGCTCAGTTCTGTGCCGAATGAAGTCGAAAAACGACCCGAATCATTAGCGGCTCTCGCGCGTTCGTACTACCAACTGCGGGAGCAAGAAAACGCGCGCGCTACGTTGCAGGGACTGTCATCGCATGCAGGTAACGCCAAGTCATTATTGCTCGGTGCCGAAATTGCCGATCAGGGAGGCGACTACATTGAAGCGGAGAGACTACTGGATTTAATCAGTGAACCTGGAAATACATCAGCCGATATTCGGTTCCGAAAGGCAACGGTCCAATATCACGCCGGCCATTTCGGCCAATGCCAAACCACATTAGAGCCGCTTCTAGCAGGACCTGGCGTTACCACTCAGATGTACAACCTGTTGGGCTGGTGCTACCACCGGCTGAACAAACCCAAAGAAGCGACCGAGGCATTTGAGCGCGCAATCGCGCTGACCCCGGCTGATGAGTCGAATTACGTTGATCTCATCAAGGTACTGCAGGCCCATAATTTCCTGAGCGTGGCGCTCGATGCTGCAACTCACGCAGCCGCTCTGTTCCCCAACTCTGCCGCGGTTTTCAATCTGAAGGGCTCAATTGAAAGCCGGCTCTCTCAATTCACCGATGCGATCATGTCGTATAAACACTCTGTCGAGGCCCAAAGCTCGAGCAGCGAGGGATGGCTCGGTCTGGGACGGGCCCAAGCCTCTGCCGGGTTGATCCCCGATGCAACTTCCACGTTCACTAGCGCGATTGAGCGCTTTCCGAATGAAGCACGACTCAAGGTTGTCTATGCGGAGATGCTCCTGAACCACGCTGACCCAACCGATCGCACTGCCCGCATTCGAGTCGAGCAGTTACTGAAACAGGCGATTGCAAACGATGCCAAGAATCCGGAAGCTTTTTTTGAACTGGGGAAGATCGAGTTGCACGACGGGAGACTGATACATGCGTCTCAGCATCTTGAACGGGCGGCAAAACTGCTGCCCGAAAGCAGCCAGGTGCATTTCGTGCTCTCGCATGTTTATCGGCGTTTGAATCGCACAGCCGACGCGCAACGAGAAATGGAGACATACCAGCGATTAAAAGAAGGCCGAGCCCCCGAGCGTCAAGAGGGTTCATTGATTGATGAGGCAAAGCCTTGACCGGACTTTAATGCAGAGACCAGGGACAATCACACCCATAGTTTTCCTGCTGTTCGTCATCGCAGTTTGGAAAACAGCATCCATACCTGCCACCGCTTCAGCTTCCAATGAAATCTTTACGGACATCACTGAACAGGCCGGAATTACCTGGCAGCAGTTCGGTGGTGAGTCGCCAGATCGATTTCTCATCGAAACCATGGGCGGAGGGGTCGCGTTCTTCGATATTGATAACGACGGACTGCTCGACATTTTTTTCGTGAACGGTGGAGAAACGCCTCATGGCAAGAGCCCGCTTCCACTCCGTAATGCCTTGTATCGCAACCAGGGAAACGGCAGGTTTGAAAACGTCGCAGCCAAAGCTGGTCTCGACAAGCTGAGCTTCTACGGCATGGGGGTGGCTGCAGCGGATTTTGACAACGACGGTTGGCAGGATCTCTATGTCACCGGCTATCCGGCGAGCGCTCTTTATCACAATAATCATGACGGGACTTTTACTGATGTCACCGACAAGGCCGGCGTGAAGAACGCGGGGAAGTGGGCTGCTGGTGCAGCCTGGTTCGACTACGATCGCGACGGCTTCCTGGACCTGATCGTTACGAACTACGCGCAATTTTCGTTCGAAGATCCGAAGCATTGCGAACTGAATCGCGTTCGCGCGTACTGTGTGCAAACAGCTTACATGGGCTTGCCGCTTACGCTGTATCACAACAAAGGCGATGGCACGTTCTCGGACGCGAGCCGACGCTCTGGATTCGACAAACTCATTGGCCGTGGACTGGGCGTGGTTGCGATAGACGTCAATGATGACGGTTGGCCGGATCTGTTCATTGCGCGGGACGCCTCACCTAGCGTTTTGCTGATCAACAAACACGAGGGAACATTTGAAGACGTCGCACTGGAAGCCGAAGTCGCATACGACCAGAATGGCATTGCAAAGTCAGGGATGGGGGTAGATGCAGGCGATGTCAATGGCGATGGTATCCCGGACTTCGTCGTCACCAACTTCAATGACCAATATCATTCGCTCTTTTGGGGCTCGAAGTCGCTGCCATTTTCTGATCGTACCAGTGCCTCGCATTTGGCCAACTTGACCAGATCACTTGTCGGTTGGGGGGCAAAGTTTTTTGATTACGACAATGATGGCAATCTGGATTTGGTGCTGGTGAACGGCCACATCAATCCGGAGATCGAATCCACCCGCGCGGATGTCAAATACAAAGAACCGGCGCTGCTGCTGCGAAACAACGGTAAAGGTGTTTTTGAAAACATGCGCGAGCTCGCAGGTGCCACGTTTCAACGTTCTTACCTGGGACGCTCCCTCGCCATCGGCGACTTCGACAATGACGGCGATCCCGATGCGATCTTCACGACGCTCAACGGCCCTCCGGTACTGTTGCGCAACAACGTTGGCCAGGATAGTTCCTGGGTTGGATTCTCGTTGCAAGGAACGGTCAGTAATCGTGACGCGATCGGTGCCAAGATCACAGTCAACTCGTCTGACCGCTCGCTGACGCGTTGGATCGCGGGCGGCGGCAGCTATCTGGCCGCACACGACAAACGTGTGCTCGTAGGATTGGGGCCGGGCGCGAAGCCGGTCAATGCGGACATCCGCTGGCCCAGCGGAATCGTCCAGCACCTCTCGGATTTAAACCCGCGTCAATACCACCGTCTCGTTGAACCCACTTCGCCGGTCTCTTCGAACAAACCCTAAACTGAATTATTATTGCGTTCCTGTTTTTGGGAGGTTGTGTCGATTATTTTGCGACCTTGCAAGCTTTTCTGAGCGTGGTCCGCCTACAACCATGATACGAGCGGATTTGTCTTGACAACCCTTGTCAACACAGTTAATAAACCCAAGGCAGTGAAACGTTTCAGTGCAGGGAATAGGTCGCATCTCATGACCCGACTATCGCACCCGCTCGAAACCTACCCGAACCTGGAGGGTCGTATGAAAATGAATTTCATCGCACGGAACGGCCTGCAATCGATTTCCAAAACGGCCCAGCGCCTGCTCGGAGCGGCTCTAGGAGTTTGCGCTCTGCTGTGCCTCCCCGCAGCTCATGCCCAGCTCTATACCGGCTCGATTGCTGGTACCGTGAAAGATACCTCTGGAGCCTTCCTTGCCAATGCACAGGTCAAGGCTACGGACGCAGAGAAAGGTTTTGAATTTTCAGCAACAAGTGATTCGGGGGGGCGATATGTCATTCGAGAGCTCCCTCCCTCGAATTACAGGGTGACGGCAAGCGCAAATGGATTCAAGACTCAGCGCAAAGACGGCGTCAGAATCGATGTCAATCAGAACGCCTCTGTGGACTTTTCCATGGCCGTTGGCGCCCTCTCCGAAGTCGTGGATGTACGTGCAGGTGCTGTTGAGTTACAGACCGAGGACGCGGAAACCGGGCAGGTGGTGAACCGCAAATTCATCAACGATCTGCCTTTGATTGACCGCAATATCGAGACCTTAACCAGTTTGGCGCCGGGCGTCACCGAGATGAACGATTCATGCCCGGAGCCCTGTATTGGTACGAACTTTGTTTCCAACGGCAGCCGTGGGGCTTCTGCCGACTTTCTACTGGATGGCGCTTCCGCCACGAACTCCGAGCCCAACGGGGGAATCTCATCAGTAACCTATCTGCCCTCACCGGAGGCAGTGGAAGAATTCAAAGTTCAGCAGACCAACTTCAGCGCGGAATACGGATTTTCCGGTGCCTCAGTGGTCAATGTGGTGTCGCGCTCCGGTTCGAACAAGTTCCACGGTAGCGTTTACGAGTTCTTCCGCGACGATAGCCTCGATGCAAACGATTGGTTCGCAAACCGCAATGGAGATCCCATTCCTCCGCTGCGCCGCCACAATTATGGTGGCACCATTGGCGGCCCTATCTTCAAAAACAAAACTTTCTTCTTCTTCGATTACGACGGCTTGACTCGAAGGGGCCTAAGCACAGCTAATGCCGGCCTTCCTAGCGACGCTATGCGGGCAGGTGATTTTGGTGAACTTTGTGCCGCACAGGGAGGCACGTTTGATGGCTCCGGGCGATGCAGTGCGGACGCTGGTCAGATTTGGGACCCCTACTCAGGGGTTTTCGATTCCAATGCAGGCGGGATCTTACGCAGCACGTTCATTCCCTTCAACAATCTTTCCACATGGAAAAGCCCGGGACCTGCCAATCAAGCACCCGGCAATCTGATTGACCCTGTGGCGCAAAAGATGATGGGCTACTTTCCGGAGCCCAACGTCACCGGAGGAAGCATTCAGCAAAACTGGTTCGGGTCTGGCTCGAGCAAGAGCTCCAATAAGCAGTTTGACATTAAGATCGACCATCGCTTTACACAAAACAATTTGATGAGCGCGAAATTCGCGTATCAGTACAACCCCACAGGCGGGGGCCTTGACTGCTTCAAGAACTTTACCGATCCCTGTCAGGGCGGTCCGGGTTGGGATAATGCACACGTATTCGCGATCAACGACACACATACTTTCAGCCCAACCTTCCTACTGACTACGACTTTGGGATTCACGCGTGGAGTTTGGCACACCGATGCCTACAACCCGCATGGGGAGGATGATCCGCTCGGAACATTGGGGTTCCCGTCCTACTTACAGGCCAACGGGTTCAAGGGAGTTCCCGCGATCTTTATCGACTCGTACACCCCTGCCGGATATGCAAATATCGGAACGGATCCTTACGGTAATTACCGCCTAGGCCAGAACACAGGACAATTATCGGCCACGCTCGACAAGATACACGGGCCGCATGACATCAAGTTCGGGTTTGATGGCCGAATTCACCAGATTAACTACATCCAAACCAACGCTCCTGTTGGATTCTTCAGCTTCAACACCGATGGCAGCAATGCCTGCCCCGGCGGATTGGACCTCTGCGGTGGCGATCCGATGGCGAGCTTCATGATGGGCCAGATGACGCAGGGCTGTGCCAGCAACGGTTGCGGCTCCTACGAAGAAATCCAGTTCCGGCCAGCCACTACGAACTATCAATATGGATTCTTTGCGCAAGATAACTGGAAAGTAACGCCCAAGCTGACATTGAATCTCGGCTTGCGTTATGACGTTACACTGCCGCGCACCGAACGTTATAACCACCAGGATTGGTTTGATCCCAATGTTAGCAATCCGTTGAATGGTGGAAATCTCACCTACACCGATCCCGTCAGCAACCAGCCCGTAACCACTCCTTTGAAAGGCGGAGAAGTTTTCGCTTCTTCGGGTCGGCGCACCAACTACGTGACCGACTGGCACGACTTCCAGCCGCGCCTCGGCTTCGCCTATCAGGTCGTTCCAAACACGGTGGTCCGCGGGGGCTATGGCATTTACCATGGGCAGTCGCGCTCCGGGGTTACTGGTGTTATGCCCTACGGCGGTGCAGGTTTCAATCAGTACACAAATGTGATCACGGTCGATCCAAGCAACCTCGCAACTCCCTTTGTGAACCTGAACAATCCGTTTAAGTTCGGGTTGATTCAACCGGCAGGAAACTCGCTCGGATTGCTGAACGATGTGGGTTTTGGTGCGAACGGTCCGATTCGTACTCCAGGCTGGAACCAAACACCCTATGAGCAGAGCTGGAGCTTCGGGGTCGAGCGTGAACTACCGAGCCATGTCTTGATCAATGCAGAATACATCGGCAAGAAGGGCACCCACCTGCCGTTCAGCGGCTCGACCGACCGAAACTATCTAGGGCCCTGGGTGGAGAGTCTCCCGGTTGGGGATCCAGACGCAGCCAACCCCTGCCAAGCATTCACCATTGCATGCCTCAACACCCCTGTAACCAATCCCTTCGCTGGGCTCATCACTGACCCGAACAGCACCCTAGGCAGCAACTTCCCGCAGATTCAGTACTATCAGTTGCTGCGCCCGTTCCCTCAATTCACTGGGGTTTCGACGGAACCGCAGTTGATCGCCAATTCCATTTACCACGGACTGCAGTTGACCGCCGAGAAGAAGTACTCTAACGGTTTGCAATTTCTGGCAACGTTCGTTTGGTCGAAGTCGATCGATGACGCTTCCTCGGCCGATACCAATGTGTCCTGGGCGCAAAGCTTCGACAGCTTGCAGGATCCCAATAGGCCCGAACTGGAACGGAGTCTGTCAACATTCGACATTCCCTATGTATTACAGTTCAGCTACAGCTACGATCTGCCGGTTGGGCGCGGGCGGGCATTCCTGAGGAACATGCCGCACTGGGCGGACCTGATCATCGGTGGATGGAAGACCAGCGGCATCTGGCGAATCGCAGATGGACGTCCGCTGTCATTCTTTCTCGACGACGGCGGACAGCCACTGCCAACATATGGCTCACAGCGACCGAATATTGTGGGAAAACCCAAGCGTAACAACGGTTCGCATCAGGTTTGGGTAGACCAGTACTTTGCAGGCAACACTCCTGACGATCACCCCAGTTTCCTGCGTCCTGCCCCTTTCACTCTAGGGAATGCTCCGCGAGCACTGGGCGGCGTCCGTTCACCGTGGTCCTTCACGGCCAATCTTTCGGTCGGCAAGCAATTCCAGATACGCGAGGAGATGAACTTCGAGTTCCGGGTCGAGGCGAGGAATGCCTTCAATCATCCGGTATTCGGGACACCGGATACCACTGTCGGCGATGATACCTTCGGGACAATCTCGTACACAGCAATCGGACCGCGCGAGGTGCAACTGGGATTCAAGTTTAATTTCTGAGACGGATGTGCTGCGTGATTGCCGGAGAGAAGGCTCGAAAAGCGGCCCAAACCAGGTGGACTAAGAAGAAGAAACAGCGCAACATTACACGCGTTTCTGGGAGACTATGCATTTCTCGTGCTCATCAGGCTGCCGAAGCGCGACTCTGGTCCAACATGTGGCGAATCTTTGCCCCCAATTCCTGCATGCGGAATGGCTTTTGAAGGAAAGCGGCAGAGAAATCGGTAATCTCTTCATCTGAACGAAATGAAGGGGATTCTCCCGAAGGACAAGGAAGCACATGCCAAAAAGCTGATGGAGCTGGAAGCGGAATTCACTCGCTCCGAAGCGAAGGTCGAAGGGTTGCGCTTGCAGCGAAAACATCTTGGGGATTTGCTTGCGGACGTTCGGCAGACCACTCAATCGCGCGAGCCCAATCGCTTCCGCGATCTGCAGACTCGTTTCGCAGGAGCAGGCCTTTCCGCGGCAGATTGGGAAATGTTCCGGATGGTTTTCAAGGGTGATGTCGAGCACGTCATTAATGAGGCCGTGAAGGCCGTCGAGGCGAAGATAACGGCCGCTACAGAAATTGACCCTAAAAATCCGTTAGACAGCAGTAAAGTTGCGCTCTCGACATTGCCACTGGACCAATTGCGAGCGCTGCGTGATGCAAGCAAAACTGCTGTGGGAATTGACGCTCAGAAGCAGAAGAAATATGAGGAGCTGCAGCGCACGATTGCTCAGATGGAGAAAACCCTCAACAAGGCGCAGCAAGAGCACGAGCATGCAAAAGGCGCGCCTAGTCGTCGGAAAGAACTTCAGCAGCGCCGTCGCGACGAATATGTCGAAGTATTCAAGACGTTTGCTGAAGAAGAGAAAATTCTTCGCGACCTCTACGGGCCGCTGCGCAAAAGTCTCGTTGCGGCGAAAGGGACGCTTTCGAAGCTCGCTTTTGTTGTCAAACGCGATGTGAACCTAAAAGAATGGGTGAAGCGAGGCGAAGACCTGCTTGACCTGCGCCGTGACTCTCGATTCCGTGGACATGGCGGCCTGCAGCTTCACGCCCATGAATATCTGCTTCAGGCATGGAGTACGGGCGACCCGTCGGACGTAGCCGAGGCGATGGATAAGTTTCGTGTTGATTTTCAAGGCGATTTCAGCAAGGCTCTCCCGGAGTTCGATACCGCCGAAGAGCGGCGCGAGAGAATCATCGAGGTCACGTCATGGCTCTACAGCACAGACCATATCAAAGTGCAGTACGGCATCACGTATGACGGAACAGCGATCGAGAGGCTTTCGCCTGGTACGCGCGGTATCGTTTTGTTGCTGTTGTATCTTGCCATCGATACACACGACCTCAGACCGCTCTTCATCGATCAGCCCGAGGAAAATCTCGATCCACGCTCGGTTTTCAAAGAGCTTGTCCCGCATTTCAGGGCCGCTAAACAGCGACGGCAAGTCATCATGGTGACACATAACGCCAATCTTGTCGTTAATAC
>Ga0207702_10005137_pt1 | contig 11514 bp, 4 predicted proteins | sample KBSCornC62_FD_184302 | JGI IMG/M metagenome (GOLD analysis project Ga0207702, IMG submission 184302) | Corn rhizosphere microbial communities from Kellogg Biological Station, Michigan, USA - KBS Corn C6-2 (SPAdes) (version 2) | ecosystem: Host-associated > Plants > Roots > Rhizosphere > Soil ...
CATGAATCCGAGCGTCATCAGGACATCGTGCAATTCATCCGCGCCGCGCGCGTCGGGCCAGGCTTCCTCGCGCACCGCGGCGATCGCTTCCTCGTCCAGGCGGCCGAAATCGTCGGTGCTGTCCAGGTCGCCCCAGCGTCGGCCGAGCACGGCCTGCGTGCGGCGCTCTTCCAGCGGCGCATCGTCGAGATACGCATACGGCCGCGCGCTCAGGACCTCGGCCGCCAGCGGCGACGGCGCGGTCAGGTCGCGGCAGACGAATTGGATCTCGCCCGCTTCGAACCGCCGCAGCAGGGACTCCAGTCCCTCGATGTCCATCGCCTCGTGCAGGCAATCGGACAGGGTCTGCGCGACCAGCGGATGGTCCGGCACCTGGCGTTCGCCGACCAGGTTCTCGGCGCATGCGACCTGGTCGGGAAACACGGTCGCGAGCAGGTCTTCGGATTTCATGCGCTGCAACTGCGGCGCGATTTTCGCTCCGCCGACGAAACGCGGCAGCGCGAGCGAGGTCGTCGCGTTCCAGCGCCAGCGCAGGCCGAACATGGGCGCGTCGAGCAGCGCCTGCGTAAGGACCTCGCGCACGGAGTTCGAATGCAGGTAGCGCGTGACCTCGTCGAGCGGGAAACTGTGGCTCGTTGAGAGCGACAGAATGATCGCGTCCTCGGTCGCCGCGGCCTGCAGCTCGAAATTGAACTTGCGACAGAAGCGCTTGCGCAGCGCCAGGCCCCAGGCGCGGTTCAACCGGCTGCCGAGCGGCGAATGGATCACGAGCTGCGTGCCGCCGGACTCGTCGAAAAACCGTTCCATCGCGAGTTCGGTTTGCGTCGGCAGCAATCCCAGTGCGGCTTTCGCGGCGCCGAAATAATCCACGATCTGGCGCGCCGGCGATTCGGCGAGGCCGACTTCCTCGCGCAGCCACGCCTGTGCCGTCGCGGAGCCGTGTTCCAGGCGCTCGGAAATCTCTTCGCGCAGCCGCGACACGGCGAAGGAGAGCTCGTCGCTGCGGCCGGGCGCCTCGCCGAGCCAGAACGGAATCGTCGGCGGCATGCCTTGCGCGTCCTCGACACGCACGCGGCCGCGCTCCACGCGCAGGATGCGATACGACGTGTTGCCGAGCTGAAATACGTCGCCGGCGAGGCTCTCGACCGCGAAATCCTCATGCACCGTACCGACGCGCTGCGACTGCGGCTCGAGCATCACTTCGTAGTCGGCCGTGTCCGGAATCGCCCCGCCGGACGTGATCGCGGTCAGGCGCGCGCTGCGACGCGCACGCAGAACGCCGTTGACCGCATCGCGATGGATGTACGCGGCACGCGGACCGCGCCGCGTGGTGAAGCCTTCCGCCAGCATGCGCACGATGTCGGTGAAATCCTTGCGCGGCAGATCGGCGAACGGATAGGCGTGCGTGATCAACGCATACAGTCCGGCCTCGTTCCATTCGCGGCACGCGACTTCGGCCACGATCTGCTGCGCCAGCACGTCGAGCGCATTGCGTTCGATGCGCAAGGTATCGAGTTCGCCGCGGCGCACTGCGTCGAGCAGCGCGGTGCATTCGATCAGATCGTCGCGCGACAGCGGGAACAGGCGCGCTTTCGGCGTGCCGTCGACCGAGTGTCCGGCGCGGCCGGCGCGCTGCAGGAACGCGGCGATCGAGCGCGGCGAAGCGATCTGGCAGACCAGATCCACGTCGCCGATGTCGATGCCGAGTTCGAGCGACGCGGTCGCGACCAGCGCGGACAATTCGCCGCGCTTGAGCCGCTGTTCCGCGGCCAGGCGCTGCTCGCGCGCCAGGCTGCCGTGATGCGAGGTGACCTTGTCCTTGCCGATCCGTTCGCTCAGATGCCGCGCCATGCGTTCGGCCATGCGCCGCGTGTTGACGAAAATCAGCGTCGTGCGGTGTTCGGTGATCAGCTCGGCGAGGCGGTTGTAGACCAGCGTCCAGGTGTCGCCCGACATCACCGCTTCGAGCGGCACCGGCGGCACTTCGAGCGCGAGATCGCGCTGACGCGTGTAGCCGACGTCGACGATTTCGCAATCGGCGGGCGCCCTCACCCAACCCGCTCCCTCATCGGCCCGATGGGGAAGCTGATTCGCCGCACTGGCAACGCCGTTCGCCTCGATCGCAGGCTCCCTCTCCCCCGACGGCTCTTCCGTCGGGGGAGAGGGTTGGGGTGAGGGGGCAACGCCCACCAGGTACTTCGCCACCTCGGAAATCGGCTTCTGCGTCGCCGACAAACCGATGCGCGTCAGGCGCCGCCCGGACAGCGCTTCGAGCCGCTCGAGCGACAGCGCCAGATGTGCCCCGCGCTTGCTCGGCGCGAGCGCGTGGATTTCGTCCACGATCACGCTTCGCGTCGTGGCCAGCATCGCGCGGCCGGACTGCGACCCGAGCAGGATGTACAGCGATTCCGGCGTGGTGACGACAATGTGCGGCGGACGCTTGCGCATGGCGTCGCGTTCCGCCTGCGGCGTATCGCCGGTGCGCACGCTGCTGCGGATCTCGACGTCCGGCAGACCGCGCAGGCGCAATTGTTCGCGAATGCCGGCGAGCGGCGCCTCGAGGTTGATGCGCACGTCGTTCGACAATGCCTTCAACGGCGACACGTAGACAATCGCGGTCTCGTCGCGCAGGTCGCCGGCGATGCCGCGCTGCACGAGCTCGTCGATGGCCGCGAGAAACGCTGCCAGCGTCTTGCCCGAACCGGTCGGCGCTGCGATCAGCGCATGCCGGCCGGAGCGGATCGCCGGCCATGCGCGCAGCTGCGCCGGCGTGGGCGCAGGAAAGGTCGCACGGAACCAGTCCACGACGGCGGGATGAAAGACTTCCAGGGCCATGCGCGAATTGTGCTCCGGACGAGGTTAATCGGCCATCGAAAGATGGTGGCGCGCAGCCGCCGGCTCAATGCGGCGGCGCTGCGGCGCCCTAGCGGAACGCAACGCCGTCTCGCCGTCTGCGACGCCGCGGTTGAGGTCGGTACGGTGCCCTAGCTCGACCGTGCGTTCGCATCGCGACGTTGCTGGCCGGCACCGGAAGGCAGACCCTCAGCAGTGAACCGCTTGCGTCCGGCACACATTCTTGTTTGGCGCAGTGGATGGCAGCGAGTGCGGCCAACGCAGCGACCGGCGACGCGCCGCTTACCGGCGTTAACCGCGGCTCACCAGCCGGCGAGCGCGATCTTGCCGATCGTTCCGCCCGACTCGATGCGGCGGTGCGCTTCGCGCAGGTTGGCCGCATCGATCGGCCGCAGCGTGTCCGTCAGCGTGGATCGCAGTTCGCCCGCGTCGAACAACTGCGCCACGCGCGTGAGAATCTCGTGTTGCCGAACCTGGTCCGGCGTGGCGAACATCGCGCGGGCGAACATGAACTCCCAGTGCACGCTGGCGCTCTTGTTCTTGAGCAGGTTCAGATCGAGCGGGTTCTGCAGCGTGGTCAGGATACCGATCATGCCTTGCGGCGCGATCACGTCGGCGTATTGCTGCCAGTACGGCTCGGGGCCGGAGAAACTGCCGATCGCGTCGACGTGCGCGAGGCCAAGCGCTTGCAGCTGCGCCTGCAGCGGCTGGCGATGATCGATCACGTCGTCCGCACCCATCGTGCGGCACCACGCCACGGTTTCCGGCCGGGACGCCGTCGCGATCACGCGCAGGCCGGCGCGCTTGGCCAGCTGGATTGCGATCGAGCCGAGACCGCCGGCGCCAGCGACCATCAACACGGAGCGTCCGGCGCTGGCGCCGTCGGGATCGAAGCGGAAGCGGTCGAACAACAACTCCCACGCGGTCAGGGCGGTCAGCGGCACGCACGCGGCGTGCGCGAAATCCAGCGTGCGCGGCTTCGGTCCGACGATGCGCTCGTCGACCAAATGGAATTCGGCGTTGGTTCCCGGGCGGGTGACGTCGCCGGCGTAGAACACCGCATCGCCCGGCTTGAACAGCGTCACGGCCTCGCCGACGGCCTCGACCACGCCGGCTGCGTCGTAGCCCAAAACCTTCGGCGTGTTTTCCACCTGGGCTTTCGGCGCGCGCACCTTGGCGTCGACCGGATTGATCGAGACCGCTTCGACGCGCACCCGCAGGTCGTGCCCGTGCGCCTCCGGTCGCGGCAGTTCAACGTCCAGCAACGCGTTCGGATCGTCGATCGGCAAATAACGGGTCAGGGCAACGGCTTTCATGTCTAGGCTCCGGTCAGAAGGCGGACAGCACAACGCCGCCGTCGGCGCGCACGGCGGCGCCGTTGATGGCCGCTGCGGCAGGGCTGGCGACGAATGCGACCACTGCGGCGACTTCGTCCGGTTCGATGAAACGCTGCAGCAGCGAGGTCGGACGCGCGGTCTTGAAGAACTGCTGTTCGAATTCGGCGGCGCTGACGCCCTGTTTCGCGGCGAACTCGTTGACGAACGTGCCGACGCCTTCCGAGCGCGTCGGTCCCGGCAGCACGGAGTTGACGGTCACCGCGCTGCCTTGCGTCAGCTGGGCCAGGCCGCGGGCCACCGCGATTTGCGCGGATTTGGTCATGCCGTAGTGAATCATCTCGGCCGGAATCTGCACGCCGGATTCGCTTGAGATGAACACGATGCGGCCCCGATTGCGTTCCAGCATGCCGCCGAGATAGGCGCGCGACAGGCGCACGCCCGACAGCACGTTGACGCGGTAGAACGTCTCCCACGCCTCGTCGGTGGATTGCAGGAACGGCTGCACGGCAAAAATGCCGGCGTTGTTGACCAGGATATCGACGGCGGGAAAGCGCGCGACGATCGCCGCCACGCCCTCGGCCGTACCGACGTCCGCGGCGATGCCGTCGAAGCGAGCGGCGGGGACCGTGCGGCGCAGATCCGCCAGCGCGGCATCGACGCGCGCCGGCGTGCGTCCGTTGACGATCACGTGCGCGCCGCGGCGCGCCAGCGCCGCCGTGATGGCATGGCCGATGCCTGCGGTCGAGCCGGTGACGAGCGCGGTCTGGCCAGCGAGTTCGGACGAAAGGGAAGCAGCGGCGGGTGTCGGATCCATGGACGTCTCGGTCAATTGTGGGGTCGCCGCAGCGGTGCGCTGCACGTCGTGTACCGGCAGCCGCGGCAAGCTGTCGAGATAGGGCGTGTGCGCCGCTTCGCAAGGTGCGCAGGGCAGGCGGCGCGCGCTTCTGGCAAAATATCGGGTTGTATCGAAATTCCTTCCGCTGTTCCCCGACATTCTTTCCCAGATCCGAGCAGGAGCGCCATGAGCCACCACGACATGCGTTCGGCCAAGCGGCCGGACCCCGACCAGCCGATGGTCGACATCGCCGACTACGTCGCCGACTACAAGATCCAGTCGGCCGAAGCGTACGACACTGCTCGCTACATGCTGCTCGATTCGATCGGCTGCAGCATGCTGGCGATGAAATTCCCCGAATGCGTCAAGCACCTGGGGCCGCTGGTGCCGGGCGCCGTGCTGCCGGGCGGTGCGCGCGTGCCGGGCACGAGCTTCGAGCTCGATCCGGCGCAGGCCGCATACAACATCGGCGTGCAGGTGCGCTGGCTCGATTTCAACGACACCTGGCTCGCGGCCGAATGGGGTCATCCGTCGGATAACCTGGGAACGATCCTCGCGGTCGCCGACTACGTTTCGCGGCGCAACGTGCGCGAAGGCGGCAAGGCGCTGACTGTGCGCGACGTGCTCACGGCCGCGATCAAGGCGCATGAAATCCAGGGCTGCTACGCGCTCAAGAATTCGTTCAACCGCGTCGGTCTGGACCACGTGATCCTGGTGCGCCTGGCCTCGACAGCGGTCGCCACGCAGATGCTCGGCGGATCGAAGGACGACATCGTCACCGCCGTGTCGCACAGCTGGATCGACAACGGCGTGCTGCGCACCTACCGCCACGCGCCGAACACCGGTCCGCGCAAGAGCTGGGCAGCGGGAGACGCGTGCCGCCGCGCCGTGATCCACGCACTGAACGCGATCAAGGGCTGCGTCGGCTACCCGTCCGCGCTGACGGCCAAGACCTGGGGCTTCTACGACGTCGCGTTCAAGGGCAAGGCGTTCGAATTCGAGCGTCCGTTCGGCAGCTACGTGATGGAGAACGTACTGTTCAAGATTTCGTTCCCGGCCGAATTCCATGCGCAGACGGCCGTGGAATGCGCGATGAAGCTGCATCCGCTCGTCGCCGATCGCATCGATGCCATCGAACGCATCGAGATCGAAACCCAGGAAGCCGGCGTGCGCATCATCGACAAGACCGGCCCGCTCGCGAATTACGCCGATCGCGACCACTGCATCCAGTACATGGTCGCGGTGCCGCTGCTGTTCGGTCGCCTGACTGCGGACGACTACGCCGATACCGTGGCCGCCGATCCGCGCATCGACGCGCTGCGCGCGAAGATGACGGTCAAGGAAAATCCGCAGTTCACCCGCGATTATTTCGATCCGGCCAAGCGCTACATCGGCAATTCGCTGCAGGTCTTCTTCAAGGACGGCAGCTCGACCGAGAAGGTCTCGATCGACTTCCCGATCGGCCACCGCAAGCGTCGCGCCGAGGGCATTCCGGTCCTTATCCAGAAATTCCAGGACGCGCTCGCCGGCCATCTGTCGGCGCGTCAGGTCGAGCGGCTGATCACGCTCGCGGGTGACACCTCGGCGCTCGATTCGATGCCGGTGCCGGCGCTGATGGACATGCTCGTCGTCTGAAGCATGACCTTTGGCATACGGCTGCGGTCGTTTTTCCGCGCGGATTGAGTCACTTAACCTGCGATCCGCGCGGATGACTGAAAACTGAACGGCTATGGCTGCAACAGTTTGATTTTGCTAGACTGCCGCGGCTCGCGTTGCGCGTGTGCTAACATATAATTAACGCAGCACGAACAATCACCGCTAAGGTGAAGGGAATTGTGCGCCGCGCTGGGTGGAGCGGTCGCCCAACAAAAAGACCAAGCAGAGGAGACTCCGATGAAACGTAATACCTTGTTTGCGCTTGTTGCTCTGGGACTGAGCGGCGGTGGCGTGGCGCACGCCCAAGATTTCAGCAGCTGGTATCTCGCCCCCCGCATCGGTGCGGATTTTTCGGATAGCAGCCGTAACACCGACACGTCGCTGTTTGCCGGTATCGGCATCGGCACCTGGGTGAATCCGAACCTGGCGGTGGATTTCGAATACGGCATCAACAACGCCGACTGGTCGAACGACTCCGGTCGTGCCGGCCGTCAGTGGGAAAGCGTGCAGCTCGACGTCGCCGCGCGTTATTTCTTCGGCGAATTCGGTTCGGGCTGGCGCCCGTACGTGATGGGCGGCGTCGGCGCGCTGCGTCACAAGGCGTACGCGGGCTCGCTCGAGAAGCAGTTCGGCTACAACGTCAACGGCGGCTGGGATCCGATGGCCACCCTCGGCGTCGGCGTGCAGTACAACATGTCCGATCGTCTGGCGTTCCGCGGCGAAGTCGCTGCGCGTTACGACCGTGACAACAACACCTACGATCCGCAGTACGACAACCTCGGCCATCCGCTGTCGCCCGCCGCGCTGTACGGTTTCCACCGTCACACCGGTTTCACCGACGGCATCGTGTCCGTTGGCCTGACCTACAGCTTCGGCGGTACGCATAAGGAAGCTGTGCAGGAGACGCGTCACGAGACCGTGCAGCAGCAGACTCCGCCGCCGCCGGCGCGCGAGCCTGCGCAGCCGGTCACGCAGCACATCGACCTGCGCGGCGTCGAGTTCAAGTTCGACCATCCGCGTCCGGGCGAAAAGCTCGAGCCGTCGCTGAAGGCGCCGACCGCTGCGTCCGTGCAGGTCCTGGACGAAGCCGTCGACACCCTGAAGCGCTACCCGCAGATGCACGTCGAAGTCGACGGTCACACCGACGGCGTGGGCACCGATGCGTACAACCAGAAGCTGTCGGAACGCCGCGCCAAGGGCGTGTACGACTACCTGGCCGCGCACGGCGTCGACCGCAGCCGCCTGGATGGTCCGAAGGGCTTCGGCAAGACCCAGCCGATCGACACGAACGAGACCGCGGAAGGCCGTCAGCGCAACCGTCGCGTCGAACTCAAGGTCGAAGGCCAGTAATCGGCACAACAAGAACGCTGTTCCACGTACCTCGAGCCCGGCTTCTGCCGGGCTCTTTTTTTGCCGCTCCGAAAATGTGACGAAGTTGGCAAATACGCCGCCGGCCGGGTACCATGCGGCTGCTGCGGCCGGTCTCGGGGTGAGATACCGCCGGGCTTGGGGTGTACGACGCTTATGCGATCAGGGTGAGTTCGCCGGCGTCGCCGAAATGGGTCGAGGTCCGCTGCCAGCGCGGACCGGGTAGGGGGTTCTATGTTGCGTAGCCGTTTTGCCGCGGGCACGTTCGCGTTCCTGTGCGCCGTCTTTGCTTCCGTCACGCCGGTCACGCCGGCTTATTCGCAGACGCTCGATGTGCAGACGCCGGCGCCGTCCGGACCGTCCGATATAGCGCCGCAGCGCGTCCCCGTCAGCGCCGGTCAGACCGAGCGCACCGACAGCATCATGCAGCGCCAGGCGCTCGCACCGCCGGCCAAGCCGCGCCCCGATCACGAATTCGACTACCCGGACCGCAGCACGCTGCCGGACAACCCGATGGGTGCCGCGACCGCGAGCTACCCCGCAAGTCCTGCGACCAACGTGGCGCAGCGTTCGCTGCTGCAGATCCACACCACGCAGAATTCGTTCGACGGCGCGAGCCTGACCGACACCGGCGCCTTCCCGCCGGATTCGATGGGTACAGCCGGTCCGACGCAGTTCGTCGTGTTCGTCAACGGCCGCATGCGCTCGTTCACCAAGGCCGGCGTGGCCGACAATGTGCTGAACGCCAATCCGGACGTGTTCTTTGCGTCCGTCGAGACGCCGGTCGGCGGTTCGGTGGTACAGACCTTCACCAGCGATCCGCAAATCCGCTACGACCGTTTCACCGGCCGCTGGTTCATGAGCATCATCGACGTGCCGTGCACCAACGCGACCTGCACCACGGTGGGCGCGAACCGCTGGCTGCTCGCGGTCAGCGACGCGGCGAGCAACGGCACGATCTCCGCCAGCACGGTGTGGACGTTCTCGTTCGTTTCGGTCGATGCGACCAACTTCTGCGACTACCCGTCGCTCGGCATCGACATCAACGCGCTGTATTTCGGCTGCAACATGTTCAGCCCCGCCGGCGCGTTCGCCGGCACGAACGGTTACGTCGTGCAAAAGGTTTCGGCCACCGGCGCAGGTCCGCTGATCGTGACCAAGTTCGCCAATCTCGTCAGCACCCCCACTGGCGCCGGCGCGTTCGCGCCGCGCGGCGTGGATAACTTCGACGCGAACGCCACCACCGGCTATTTCATCGGCGTCGACAATGCCTCGTTCGGCACGCTGGCGCTGCGCCGCGTGACCAACCCCGGCTCCGCCACGCCGACGATCTCGCCCAACATCTCGATCGCCACGCCGTCGAATACGCGATCGTCGAACCCGGTCGAGCACCTCGGCAATACCGGCGGCACCAATGGAAACCTCGATGCGCTCGACGATCGCCTGTACCAGGCGATGATCCGCAACGGCAGCCTGTGGACGGCGCACAACATCCGCGTCAATCCGGGCGGCGCCGCGTCGACCGCGACGAACTCTCGCAACGCGGCGCGCTGGTACCAGTTGCAGGACCTCGACACCACGCCGACATTCGTGCAGTCGGGCACGGTCAATGACAGCGCCGGCACGCGCGCCGCCGCGCTGCAGTACTTCATCCCGTCGATCGCGGCCAACGGCCAGGGTCATGCGGTGATCGGATTCACGCAGGCCGGTGCGCCGTCCGGCGCGACCCCGGCGTACACCGGACGTCTGGCGTCCGATGCAGCCGGAACCATGGCCGGCGTCCCGGGCACAGGGGTCACGCTCTTCGGCGTGACCACGCACAACTACAACCCGGCTTCCGATCCGGGTGGCGCGAGCGGCCGGCGCTGGGGCGACTATTCGTTCACCGTCGTCGATCCGATCGACGACATGACCATCTGGACGATCCAGGAGTACAACGAGGCGTCGAACCTCTATGCCGTGCGCGTCGGCCGCCTGCAGGCCCCGCCGCCGGCGACGCCGTCGTGCGCCACGGCGACCACGTTCTCGAACGGGACTGGCAACGTGACGATCAACGCGACCAGCAGCAATGGGTCCGGCTTTTACGATCCCGGCACGAACCTTCCGGCGCCCGCGCGGCCGTTCTCGCACCTGAGCGCGAGCGTGTCGGGCGGCGTCACCGTCAACAGCGCAACGTACAACTCGCCCACCCAGGTCACGCTCAACATCACGACCACTACGTCCGGTTTGAAAAACGTCACGATCACGAATCCCGACGGCCAGTCGGTCACCGGCACGTCGTGCATCAACGTGATCGGACCGCCGACGCATCTCGTGTTCACCACCCAGCCCAGCAACGGCACGGCCGGCCAGACCCTGGCCTCCGTCGCGGTCACCGTGGAGGACGCGGCGAACAACGTGATGACGACGGACAACAGCACGCAGGTCACACTGTCGCTGTCGAGCAACACGCTCAACGGCACGCTGACGCAGACCGCCGTGAACGGTGTCGCGACGTTCTCGAACCTTTCGATCAACACCGCCGGCACGGGCTACACCCTGGGTGCAAGCAGCAGTCCGCCGCTGACGTCCGCGACCAGCAATGCGTTCGACATCGCCGCCGGCGCGCCGAACCAGCTCGCGTTCCTGCAGCAGCCGGGCACCACCGCCGCCGGTGCGGCGATCAGCCCCGCGGTCACGGTGCAGGTGCTCGATGCGTTCGGTAACCTGACCGCCGACACCTCGGCCGTCACGCTCGGCATCGGCACGAATCCGTCGGGCGGAACGCTCAGCGGGACGGCGACGGTGAATGCAGTCGCGGGTGTCGCGACGTTCTCGACGCTGTCGATCGACAAGGCGGGTGTCGGCTACACCTTGGCCGCGAGCGACGGCGCTCTCGCCGGCGCCAGCAGCAACGCATTCACGATCGTGCCTGCGGCCGCCGCCAGCCTCGCGTTCGGCACGCAGCCGAGCGACACGACCGCGGGCAACGCGATCGCTCCTGCGGTCACGGTGCAATTGTTCGATGCATTCGGCAACCTCGCCAGCAACGACAACGCCTCGCAGGTGTCGGTCGGCGTCGCGAGCGGCCCCGGCACGTTGAGCGGCGGCAGCGCCGTCAGCGTCGTCAACGGCATCGCCACGTTCCCGAATCTCGTGCTGACCTCGGCCGGCCTGTACCAGCTGAGTGCGAACAGCGGCGTGCTGCCGACGGCGACAAGCAGCAACTTCACCGTCAACCCGGCCAGCGGCAACGCACTCGTCTTCATCGCGCAGCCGAGCAATACCGTGGCTGGCGCGTCGATCTTGCCGCCGGTGCAGGTGCAGCTGCAGGACCAGTTCGGTAATGCCCTGAACGATTCCGGCATCGTCGTGACGCTCAGCGCGAACGGCCCAGGCGGCATCGTCAGCGGTGGGACCACGAACACGCTCGCCGGCATCGCCACGTTCTCCGGCATCACGATCGACGTCGAGCGTGTTCGTGGT
>Ga0207702_10005144_pt1 | contig 11511 bp, 9 predicted proteins | sample KBSCornC62_FD_184302 | JGI IMG/M metagenome (GOLD analysis project Ga0207702, IMG submission 184302) | Corn rhizosphere microbial communities from Kellogg Biological Station, Michigan, USA - KBS Corn C6-2 (SPAdes) (version 2) | ecosystem: Host-associated > Plants > Roots > Rhizosphere > Soil ...
CGAGAAAGGCGTCGATCGCGCGCGGGTCGACGTCGCGCGGGACCGAGGGGTCGAGCAGGATCGAGCGCGGCTCGGAGGCAAAGAGGATGGCATCGCCGACCTGCGCGTAGAAGAGCGGCTTCTTGCCGAGCCGGTCCCGGGCCAGCAACAGCCGCCGCTCGCGAGCGTCCCAGAGCGCGAAGGCGAACATCCCGGCGAGGTGGGTCACGCACTCGGCGCCGTACTCCTCGTACAGGTGGACGATCGTCTCCCCATCGCTATGCCCGCGGAACCGATGCCCGCGCGCCTCGAGCTCGGCACGCAGCGCCAAGTGGTTGTAGATCTCACCGTTGAAGACGGCGACCACCTGGCGATCCTCGGAGAGCAGCGGCTGGTCGCCAGTCAGCAGATCGATGATCGCCAGTCTGCGCATGCCGAGCCCCACCGTCCCCTCGACGTAAAGCCCCTCGCCGTCGGGCCCGCGATGGCGGATCGCATCGCACATCCGCGCGACCAGCTCGCGTTGGATCGGCTCCTTCGCAGTGACCTTGCCCGCGATCCCGCACACTTCAGTCGACCGCATCCCACATCTGCGACTGCCTGCCTCGCAGGGCGCGCAGGACCCCCATCGCGACGGCCGCGTTGCCGAGCGTGAACTGGCCGAGGCCTCGGAAGAGGCGACCCAGGCGCCCGGGCGGGGCGATGCCAGCCGCAGCCAGCCCTCCCGCCCCGTAGGCGCCAACCTGCATCGCGGCCAGGGCCCGGTAGAAGGGGCGACTCGAGAGGCCGAGCGAGGCGAGTAGGCAGGCGAGGAGCAGGAAGGGCAGTGCAAGTCTGCCGAGCTTGTGGGAGAGGATCCGCGTCGCGAAGCCCCTCGGCAGGCCGCGCAGCTCCCCGACCGCCATCAGGCGACCGGCGCCCATCCGGGAGCGGCGAGCAAGCTCGCCGCGCGGCGAGGGCGGCGGCTCCTCGGATGCGGCGAGCGGCTCGTAAACCACGCGGCCGCCGGCCCGCACGAGCGTGCAGAGCAGCCAGAAATCGTCGTTGACGACGGCCGGGGGAAAACACGGCATGCGCTCGCGCCGCACCGCCATGAACTCACCGGACATCGCGGCGACGCTGCCGCTGCGACTCTCGGCGATGCGGATCAGGTCCTCATAGCGGTCGTAGGCGCTCCCCGCCTCGCCCCGCCGTCCCCCCACCGCCCAGATCGTCGGGTCGGCGAAATGCCGCATCGCCGAGCGCAGCGAGTCGCGGGCCAAGACGTTGTTCGCGTCGGTCATCAGGACGACCTCGCCGCTCGCCCGCGTGAGAGCACGGTTGAGGCCCGCGGCCTTCCCCCCGCGCTCGGCCGAGAAGAGGATCGTCGCCTTCGGGGCGGCCTCCTGGGCGAGGCGCGCGAGCTCGCGATCGCCGTCGACGGGGACGAGCAGCTCGATCAGCTCGGGCGGATACTCGAGCGTCGCGAGCGCACGCAGCTTGCGCGGCAGCGTCTCCCGCTCGCGAAAAGCCGGCACGACGATTGAGACGTGGGGCAGGAGACCCTCGTCCGTGCGCCACGGTCTTCGGGGTAGGACCCGCAACGACAACGGGTACCCGACCAGGACCCAGGCCGCGGCTGCAGCCGCGGCCCAGAAGATCCCGATGAGCCCACTCACACGCCCTCCGGAGGAGGCCGCCCAGGCTTTTCCGGGACGAGATCGGTGGCGTAGGCCATCGCGAGGCCAACGAGAATGAAGAGCAGGCGCAGCTGGCTTCCATGCAGGAAGAGGCTGCCGAACATGTATGTCGCAACGGCGAGCAGCAGGGCGCGTCCCAGGGTGGTGCGCCAGATGCCGCGCGAGAGGACGTATGAGAGGAAAAGGACCGCAGCCACGCTCCATCCGACGATTCCGACGAGCCCCTGGTCGGCGGCGATTTCGAGCACCAGGCTGTGCGGCGCCCGAACCGTGCGGAGATCCTGTCCGATGTTGCGGCTGTACTGGCGGTACAGGTTCTCGTATTGGTGCGGCCCCACTCCGGTGACCGGGTAATCGCCAAACATCGCAAGGGCGATCCGGTTCTCGGTCTCACGACCGCTGACCGAGCGGGAGCTGGAGCTTTCGGCCTGGCCGGCGAAGAACGGGAGCAGAGCCACGGCGGCGACCAGCGTGCCGACGGCCGCGATGCGGACCCTTTTGCTCCGGGTCGTCGCGGCGAAGGCGACGAGCCCGAAGACCATGGCCAGACCACCGCCGCGCGAGCCGGCGGCCATGATCCCCCCGGCGATCGCAACCAGAGCGGCGACGCCCAACCAGCGCCGCCAGCCGCCCCGGGAAGCGACGTAGAGGGCGAGGGGCGTCAGTGCCGCCAGCGACAGCGCAAAGAAGTTCGGCTCACCAAATGGCCCGGCGGCGCGCGGCGCTTCCGGTTCGATTGCGGTGACAACGTCGGTGACGACGGGAAAGAGGCCGCTCGGGCCGATCAGCACCGAGCAGATGCCGCCGACGCCGAGGATCACCCCGGTGATGACGAGCGCCGTAGCCACGCGCTCGGCGCTTCCCGGGCCGAAGACGCAGAGCGCGACGATGAAGAGGAAAAGCAGCTCGCGCAGATCGGACACCGGCAGCCCTGCACCTTCCGGGCCAAGCGCGGCGGAGACCACCAGCGGGACGGCAAGCAGCGCCATCATCGTCAGCACGGTTCCCGTCAGAACGGGCCGAGCCAGGGCGCGCCAGCCGGCAAAGGCGAGCAACATGACGCCGCCCGCTTCCACCGGCGAGGGCAGGCCGCCGAAGACGTGCCCGGGCAGAGCGGCCCAGGTGAGGCCGACAAAGGCCGGCACGATCCAGCGCGGCTGCCAGAGGAGAAATGAGGCGAGCGCAAGCGCGGCCAGAACCAACGGCAAGAGCGCCGGTTCGCGCGAGACGATGCCGAGCCCAATCAGGGCGGCGAGCGCGGCCACACCCGCGGCCCCCACCGCCAGCAACGCATCCGACGCGAACTCGAGGCCCGGGGTCGGTCCCTGGCCGGCACGCTGGACCCCGCGCGGCCGACCCCCGACGCTCACAGCAGGGAACGCCGCCGCGGATCGACCCGCCGCAGGATCGCGACGACCGCGATCGCGGCGAAAATCGCAAGCAGCAGGGTGGCCAGCAGGAGGATCCCGGTGCTCGGACCGGAGAGACTGGGTGCAGATGGGCTCTCGAGCACCCTCAGAGCGAAGAGGTCACTGAGCGATCCCTGCCGCGCTTTGGTTGCCGCGATCACGGATTCCAGTGCCGGGACGACATCTTCTTCGCCGCCTTTTGCCGTCACCTGGATCGCTCGTGTACTGGGAATGGACCGCACGGAGATCGAGACACCCGTTCTGCGGGCCTGCGCCGTCGTGTCGCTGGACGCCATCAACTCGACGTATGTGCCCTGGGTGCCCGAACGTTCGAACGATTCGAGCAGGGTCGTGATCTCACCCGTTTCCTTGACCGTCGGCGAGAGGACGACCGTGGCGTGGCTTTCGTAGTCGCGCCCGCGGGTCAGCGTGAAAGCTATGCCCGCCGCAAGGATGACCACTGCGGTGGCCAGGGCCGCGCGTCGGATCGTGGTCGGGCTCATGCCACACCCGTTCGGCGGAAGACCGCGCGGACGGTCGCGAGGATGAGTCGGATCTCACGCCAGAAAGAGGGGTCGCGAAAGAAGCTGATCTCCAAGCGACAGCGTTCCTCGAAGTCCATCGAGTTGCGTCCTTCGACCTGCCAGGGGCCGGTGACGCCGGGCCTGAAGTCCAGGCGGCCGGTCTGCCAGGTGTCATAGGTGCCCGCATCGAAGCTCGTCGGACGGGGGCCTACGAGCGACATGTCGCCCTTCAGCACATTGATGAACTGGGGCAGCTCGTCGAGGCTCGTCTTGCGCAGGAAGCGCCCGCTTCGGGTCACGCGGGGATCGTTTGCCATGCGGAAGTCGGGCCATGGCACTTCGCTCCGCTCGCGCAGTTGCTCCTTCAGCTCCTCGGCGTTGGCGACCATCGTGCGGTACTTCAACAAACTGAACCGACGTCCTCCCAGGCCGGTGCGAGACTGCCTGAAGAAAACCGGCCCGGCAGGATCGTCGATCTTCACCCAGAGCGCGATCGCGAGCATCGGCAGGCCGAGCACGAGGAGCGCGACCGCGGAGAAGACGATGTCGAAGAGCCGCTTGCAAAACCAGTAGGCCGGCCCGGCCTCCGGGTGCAGCGCATCGGCCGCCGCACGCCCCGCCGCCGCGCCAGCCTCCGTCTCGGTTCGCGAACCGCTCGGCATCCGGTGTCCCAAGATAGCTCGTTGAAGTCGCGCCGCCACGTAGGGTTCAGTTCGGCCGGGAGATGCCGACACTTGAGCGATGACCGATCAATGCCAACGTCCGTGAGCACCTCGAGCTGGGGCAATTCGACGCGCCGCGGCCTGCTCTGGGCCGGCACAAGCCTGCTTGGCAACAAGGCGGTCAGCTTCGTCTCGGTGATGGTGCTCGCGCGGCTCCTGACCCCTGGGCAGTTCGGCGTGGTCGCAGCCGTCGTGATCTTCCTCAGCTTCATCGAACTCGGCAGCGACCTGGGAATGAAGGCGACGGTCGTCTACGAGCAGGAGGAGGGCGTGACGGCACGGGTCCAGACCGCCTTCACCGCCAACCTGATCATCGCCGTCTCGCTGACCGTCGTCGGGGTACTCTGCGCGCCGCTCGTCGCCCGCTTCTTCGGCGTCAGCGACCAGGTGGAGCTATTTCGCCTGGGCGCCCTCAGCCTCCTCTTCGTCGGGCTGGGCAACATCCACGACGCCCTGTTGGTCCGCGAGATGGACTTCAAGCGCCGCACGATTCCGCAGGTCGTGCAGGCGATCGTCCGCGCGGTCATCTCGATCGGTCTGGCGCTCGCGGGCCTCGAAGCGGAGGCCCTCGTGATCGGGATGCTGGCTGGCTCCGCCGCCTGGACGCTGGCGCAGTGGACGCTCTCCCCGCTGCGACCGACGTTCGAGCTGGACCGGGGCATCCTGCGCGCGATGTCCTCCTACGGCGGGGCCGCCGCCGTGCTCGAGGTCCTCGCCCTGGTCGCCTATCGCGCCGACGCCGTCATCGTCGGTCGGGTTCTGGGGGAGCGAGCCCTCGGGCTGTACACAATCGCCTTCAGGGTTCCGGAATTGGCGATCGAAACAATCGCCTGGAACACCTCGGAAGTGGCCTTTCCAGCCCTGGCGCGCAAACGCGCAACCGACCGCGGCGACCTCTCCCGCGCGACGATGCGCCTGCTGCGCTTCCAGGCCCTCTACGCGCTGCCGGTCGCCGCGGGGCTGGCGATGGTGGCGACGCCGTTGATCGTCGTCCTCTTCTCCTCGAAGTGGAGCACGGCCGGCGGGGTGACGGCCGCGATCGCGGTCAAGGCCGGGATCACCGCGATCGTCTTCCCGCTCGGCGACGTCTTCAAGGCGCTCGGCCGCCAGCGGGTGCTGGTCGTCCTCAGCGCCATCCAGCTGCCGATCATGGTGGGCACGATCATCGCCGTCGCGCCCGCCGGGATCATCGCCGTCGCCTGGGCGCGCACCGGCTTCACAGCGGTGCTGGGCATGATCCAGATCGGCTTCGTCCTGCGCGCGCTCGACAGCGACGTCCGCTCCCTGATCCGCGCTCTGGGCCCCGCTCTGATCACGGCGGCCGGTGTGGCGGTAGGCGCCGGAGCTGTGGCTCTGGCCTTCGACGGCTCCGACCTGGCGGAACTCCTCCTCGGCGCGGCCGGCGGCGGGGCGGCCGGCCTGGCGGCGGCCCGCCTCTTCGCTTTTGACGCGCTGCGCGAACTGTGGGACCAGCTGCGCAAGATGCGACCGTCCCAACCCCCACCCCCGCAACCGATTCCGGAGGGCTGAAATGGCAGGGCAATCGAGACCGACGGCGATCGTGCTGGGAGGCATGGAGACCGCCGTGCCGGTGTGTCGCAGCCTCGGCCGCGGCGGCGTCCCGGTGCTCGCTTACGGGCACCCGGACGATCCGGTGCGTCACTCGCGCTACTGCGGCCGCTTCGTCGAGACGCGTGGATCCGGCGAGGACGCCGAGCGTGGCTGGCTAGAGGCCCTCTTCGCCGAGCCGGCCGCCGTGCTCGTGCCGTGCTCGGACAAGTGGGTGGAACTGATCGCGCACAACCGCGAGGCGCTGGCCCAGGGCGGCCACGTGCCGCTCTTCGGCTGCGACGAGGCGTCCCTGGCGATGCTCGACAAGGGGCGGGCCTACGAGATTGCCGAGCGCGCCGGCGTGCCGATGCCCGGCTTCGCCCTCCTGCATGGCCCGGATGACATCGAGCCCGCCCTGGAGCGGGTCCCCCTCCCCTGCGGCATCAAGCCACTCGAGGGCCACATCTTCCGCGAGCGCACCGGGCTGCTCGAGAAGGTGATCCCCGTCGAGGACCGCGAGCATTTCCGCACACTGGCGACGAAATGGCTCGGGGCGGGGCTCGGCCTGATGGCGACCGAGATCGTTCCCGGCCCCGACGACCTTCTCTACTCGGCCTTCTTCTACCTCGACGAGGAAAGCAAGCCACTGCTCTCCTTCAGCAACCGCAAGATCCGCTCTGACCCACCCCATTTCGGGGTTGGCTGCTATGTGATCGAGGAGGACGCGCCGGAGCTGATCGAGCTCGGTCGCCGGTTCCTGGCGGAGGCCGGGATGCGCGGCATCGCCCAGCTCGAATACAAGCGCGACCCCCGCGACGGCCAGTTCAAGCTGCTCGAGTGCAATCCGCGCTTTCACCTGACGATCGAGCTGGCGATCGCCTGCGGGATAGATGCGCCGCTCTACGCCTACCGGCGGCTGCAGGGCGAGGCGCCGGAGCAGCCCGCGCAGACGCGCCACGGCCTGCGACTTTGGCACCCTCTCCCCGACTTCCGCGCCTACCGCGTGCTGCACGAGGAGGGGGAGCTGACGCTCGGCCGTTGGCTGCGGAGCGTCATGCATCGCCAGCGCTTCACGGTCTTCGCCGCCGACGATCCCTGGCCGAGCGTCGTCGTCAACGCCCGCACCGCGCGGCGGGTCGGCGCCGGCGCCCTGCGGCGCTCCCTCGGTCGCGCGAAGGCGTGAGCGCGGCGTGACCAAGATCGAGCGCGCCGCCTGGCTGCTGTCGCGCAGCGGTATCGGCGTGGCGCTGCGGCGGCTGCCCACCTGGGATGGGCTGCTGACGCTCTGTTTCCACCGCATCGGCAGCCGCGAGGACTCTGGCTGGGAGCGGACGATCTGGGACGCAACCCTCGAGGAGCTCGACCGCACGCTCCGCTTCCTGCGACGCCACGCGCAGCTGGTCACGCCCACCGAGCTGTTGGCGATGGAGACGCCGCCGCGGGGCCCGCACGTGCTCCTCACCTTTGACGACGGCTACCGCGAGTGGGCGACCGAGGTGCTGCCGCTGCTGCGCGCCCACGACGTTACCGCGGCGTTCTTCCTCGCCACCGGGTTCATCGACGAGCCCCGGGCGCCGTGGTGGTACGAGCTGCCGTGGATGGTTCGCGAGAGCCACGTCGAGACGCTCCCCACCGGTGAGTGGCTCGACGAGCCCCTCCCCCTCGGCGAGGCCCGCGACGGAGCCGCCGACTCGCTGCTCGACGCCTACAAGGCGCTGCCAGCCGAGCGCTGCGAGGAATTCCTCGACTGGGTGTCCGAGGCCACCGGCAGCGGGCGCTGCAAACCCGGCAGCGTCCGCGACGACTGGCTCCCCTGGGACATGGCTCGCGAACTGCGCGATGCGGGGATGGAGATCGGCGGGCACAGCGCCGACCATCCGGTCCTCGCGCGCCTGCCGGCAGCCGGCCAGCAGGAGCAGATTTCGCGCTGCGCGCGCCGGATCGAGGCGGAGCTGGGGCAGCCGATGCGCATGTTCGCCTACCCGGTCGGCCTTGCCGACAGCTTCGGAGAGACGACGAAGATCGCGCTGCGGAAGGAGGGTGTCCAGGTGGCGTTCGGCTATCGCGGCGGCTACGCCCGCGCCGGCCGGCCGCTGGACCCGCTCGACGTCCCCCGCGTCACCGGCGGAATGGAACCGCTGATCCTGCGTGCCGCGCTGACGCTGCCGCAGGCCTTCGCGCGCTGGTAGCGGATCAGTCGACTTGCAGCGGGACCGACTTCGCGCCGGCCGGGCCGGCGCCGACGTTGCCGGCGCCGTCGACGCTGCGGAAGAAGAGCAGGTACCGCCCGGCGGGAAGCCGGCCGCCAAGCGGCAGCACCCATGAGACCTTTTCGCCGGGGCCCTTCAGCTCCGCCGTCATGAACGCGGGCCGGCCACAGCTCCGCACGGCCGATGGGAAAGCGCCCTTGCGCTGCTGCCACCAGCGGCAGCCGCCCTTCTCCCTGGACACTCCCCGCAGGGCGACCCGCACACGGCGCAAGCCGCTGGCGTCGCTCGCCGTGCCGCGCAGCAGCGCTTTGCGGCCGTTGACCAGCCCGCGCTTGGAGCTGAAGGCGATCCTGGCGGGCGACCTGTCGACCGGTTTCCCTTGCGACCCCCCCTCACCGCCACCGGTTTCCTCAACCCGACTCCGGTAGATCGCTTTCAGTGAGAGGTCATGCGCCGGGACGATCAGGTCGTGGGTGCGTTCGCCCCCGTCCGACCAGCCGTCAAATTCATAGGTCACGCCTGCCTGGCTGAATACGGAGGCTGCGGAGAGCGTCAGCTCGAGCCCGATCGTCGACTGCTTTTCGTAGGGGGCAGTCTGCTGCAGTGCGCCGTAACCGATCGGCGCCCCCTCGGGTGAGCTGTCGATCCGCACCAGTTTCGTCAACGGCGTGAGGACCCGCGTGGTGGTGATTCTCAAGCCGCGGCTGTCAGTCGCGGTCAATTCGACGATGTAGGTCGAGGGGGCATCGTGGTCGGTGACCGTGGTGAAGGTGACCGACCCGACGCCCGATTTCTGCGTGATCGGATGTATGTGAGTGCCGCCGTGATTGAGCTTCACGTTCCAGGACAGCGCCGTTGACGAGAGGCCCCCGTCCTCCGGATCGGTGCCGCTGCCGCTGAATTCGATCGGTTCCCCGTCGGTGTAAGTGCTCCGGCCGCTGTCGAATTCGGGTGTAGGAGGTTCATCGCCCGGATAGACATCCACCGTCGCGATGCTCTCGTGGCCGTGACCGTCCTTCGCTCTGAGCGTGACCTCGACGTTTTCTTCTTCGTCGTAGGTCCATTCGGGTTTCTGGGAGTTGCTGTCGTCCGTTTCGCCGTCGCCGTCGAGGTCCCATTCGTAGGCGAGCGGATCGCCATCCGGATCGGTCGAGCCCGAGGCTTCGAACTTGACTTTGAACTGGCCGGCCACCATCGGCCCGAACGTCTTGCTGGCTGCCGCCACCGCTTCCGGCGGAGCGTTGTCGGAGTCGAAGGAGATCTGGCGGACCTGCGCCAGTTCGCTTGGGCCAAAGCCGATGTCAACGTACATCAGGTCGCCATTAGGGGCCGTTGCCCAGTCGACTGCCATCAGGTTGTCGGCGAACACCTTGGGATACCCCGGTTCGACGGCGGTTCCGGCTTCGTTGAGGCGCAGGTACTTCACCTGGTTGGTGACGAAGTCGCTGATGAAGATCGCGTTCTTGTACTCGGCCGGATAGTCGCTCAGCCCGCCCGTGCCGGAGTAGCTGACGCCGCCGAGGATGGCTCCGCCGGTGAGGTTGGGGTAGTCGTAGACCGGTCCGGCGAGCGTTTCCTGGGAGGGCAGCGCGACACACTCGGACCGTTCGCTCCAGGTCGGCGTGGCGATTTTCCCCTCGCGGCACGGCCAACCGTAGTTCTTGCCCTTTTCCGCCAGGTCGAGCTCCTCTCGCGTCGACCAGCCTGCGTCCGCGACTGTCGGGCGCCCGTCGGGACCGGGCCGCAAGAAGAACCTGAACGGGTTGCGGAATCCCTTCGCGTAGACCTTCGTGCAGACGTCCGTCAGGTCTTCGTCGGTCGGGCAGAACGGGTGGCCGGGCAGGCCTTCGCCGCTGGTCGAGACGTGGAGCAGCTTGCCTGAGTAGCTCTCGACCCGCTGCGAGCGCCAGGAGTCGGGATCGAGCGACGCGTCGCCGCCCGAGCCGTCCCCGATCGAGACCCAGAGGGTGCCGTCGCCAGGATCGACCCTGACGCTGTCGATTGTATGCTCGACCGAGTCATCGGGGATGCAATCGGTTTCCGTGCTCCAGCTCCCGGCGACCAGATCGATCGGCTGCGGGCAGGCGTGGCTCGTCGAGAAGGGAACGCCGGGGTGCCCGGCGTCGCTGCTGTAGCCGCCGAGCACCACGTGCTCGTCTTCGGGCGCTAGCTTGATCGGTTCGGCGAGTGCCGCCAGTTCCATCTCCGATGGCACCGTCACCCAGACCAGGCGCTCGGTCTTGGGAAGCTCGGCGAGGGAGGGCGTGGCTTCCAATTCGGCCCGGGTTCGATTCTCGAAGGCGTAGGCGAGATAGATTTTTCGGTTCAGGGCATAGCCCTTGTCGACCGCGACGCTGATCAGGCCGCGGTCCTGAACCGAGTTGACGTGCTCGCTGAGGTCGAAGATCGGCTTCGCCTTCGCCCCGCCTCCTTTCGAGGTCCAGACGATCCCCCTGTCGTCGGTGACGAACATCCTGCCGTCGGGGGCGATCGCCATGCCGATCGGCTGTTCGAACCCGAAGGTCGTCTGCTGACTGAAGAACGGTCCGGAGAAGGTGGGCGGAACGGCGGCGCCGGCGTTCGCCGCGAACAGCAAGCCCAGAGAGAGAAGCGCAGCGAGTGCGCGCCCTATCGAGACCCCCCTTCCGCGAGGCATCAGCACCCGGCCAAGCTAGCACCACACACAGTTTCCAAACCGAACCCCCCCCCGCAAAGTCGCGCGTTTCCAACAGCTTCGTCGCGCCCGGGTCCGCGACCCGGAACCCAGGCGCTACGACATTCGTCCAGAGAGGTTGCATTACGCGAGGACGCGACACGCAGCTGACGAGAAAGCCGTTGATGAAGCGCGCCATTCCCCTCGTTCTTCTCGTCGCGGCTCTCGCCGCGTTCGCTGCCCCGCCGCAGGCAATGGCGGGGGGCGGCGTCGCGCGCCTGATCGCCCCGCCGGAAACCTGCCCGGGGGAAGGGCTCGAGACCTCGATCGGCGAACGGGAGGCGGCGATGCGGTGTCTGGTCGACTTCGCCCGTCGCCACGCCGGCCTGCGAGAGCTCGCCGATTCCGCCGAACTCGACCGCTCGGCGACGGACAAGTCCGCCGACATCCTGCGCTGCGACAGCTTCAGCCACTTCGCCTGCGGGCGCAACTTCACCTACTGGATGCAGCACTTCGGCTACCTGAGGTCGGGGTGCTGGCGGGCCGGGGAGAACATCGCCTGGGGCAGCGGCAGCTACGGCACCGTGCGCTCGGTCTTCAGCGCCTGGATGCACTCGCCCGGCCACCGCGACAACATCCTCAGCCCAAGTTTCGAGCACTTCGGGGTCGGGCTCGACATCGGCGGCCTCGACGGCTATCGCAACGCACACGTCTGGGTACAGCACTTCGGCGACCACTGCTGAGCCCGCCGCCCTAGCATCATTCGGGTGGACGCCTTCTACGA
>Ga0207702_10005146_pt1 | contig 11504 bp, 9 predicted proteins | sample KBSCornC62_FD_184302 | JGI IMG/M metagenome (GOLD analysis project Ga0207702, IMG submission 184302) | Corn rhizosphere microbial communities from Kellogg Biological Station, Michigan, USA - KBS Corn C6-2 (SPAdes) (version 2) | ecosystem: Host-associated > Plants > Roots > Rhizosphere > Soil ...
ACGATGGACACTCATCTGAACAAGATGATGACGCATCTTCTTTCAACCGCCCTCCTCGGCTCCGGTTCGAAAGTCCTGGAGATCGCCTCGAACACCGGCGTCTTCCTCAAGAAATTCCAGGAGCAAGGCTGCGAAGTGCTCGGAGTCGAACCCGCGGAAAACATCGCCGACGTCGCTCTCGCCACCGCCATTCCCACCCGCAAGGAATTCTTCAACCACGCCAACGCAAAAAAATTGCGCGCTGACTGGGGCACCGCTGACCTCATCATGGGTCGTCACGTCTTCGCTCACATCGATGACTTGCGCGACCTCGTCGCCGGTCTCGAAGCCGTTTCGCACGCCGAAACCTTGATTGCTTTCGAAGTGCCCTACGTCGTCGATTTCTTCGAACACACGGAATACGATACCATCTATCACGAGCATCTCTCGTACATCTCGGTGGCGTCCATTCAAGCATTGGTAAAGGATTCTCCGTTCATGCTGTCGCGCGTGGACCACTACCCGATTCACGGCGGTTCAATATTGTTCCATCTGCGCCACCGTTCCTCCAAGGTCCCGCCGCACGCCAGCGTGGCTCAAGCCCTGGAAACTGAGAAACAAATGCGCCTCGCGGACCCGGCCACGTGGGAAGCTTTCGCCCGGCGCGTCGCCCATATCCGCTCTGAACTGCCCGCGCTCCTCCGCAAATTGAAATCCGAAGGCAAGCGCATCATCGGTTACGGCGCGTCCGCCAAGGGCAACACCCTCCTGAACACCTGCGGCATCACCACCAAGGAACTGGACTACATCATCGATAACACCCCGTTCAAGCAGAACAAAATCGCGCCCGGCTCATGGATTCCCGTCGTCCCCCCGGAACGATTGCTCAAAGACCAGCCCGACTACGCACTGCTCCTCGCGTGGAACTTCGCGCCCGAGATCATCAAGCGCGAGTCCCAATACCAAAAGCGCGGCGGCCGGTTTATTGTTCCCATTCCCGAGCCCAAGATTGTTGATCCCGCCTCCTGACCGCGGCTCGGCCGTTTCAATCGAAGCGTATGAAGCTCATCGTCATGATGCAGGGGCACGGGCTCAACGAACGCGGCTGGGCCAGCCTGGCTTCGCAATACGGCAAAGTCGTGCTCATCCAGGAAGGCTTCATCGACCACACCCAGCACTGGGAAAATGGCCAGCGCGTCTATTTCGGGCCGGAAGTGAACGTCTCCAGCACACGATATTTTGACAACCTCAGCTTCGGTCTGCTCACGATGTGGCGCACCTTGCGCGCCTGTTTGAAATCCACTCGCGGCCAAAAAATCGATCTCATCATTGCCGCCAGTTATTCGATGGCTTCCGTCGCGTTGCTCCTGCGCTTTTTCGGAAAGACCCGCAAAGTCGCTTGCACCGTGGTCGATCACCTGCCGTTGACCGGAAGCTTCGCCCTGCGCATGCACCGCCGTATCGCCGGCTGGTTGAATTACCTCACGGCCAGGTTTGCCGACGAAGTATGGGTCATCTCGCCGCGCATCCCGGCCATGAAGTTCAACCCCAAAAGTTACGTCATGCCCTTTCCGCTGGACGACAACAACGTACCGTTGGGCGAACGTACCGAAATCACCTACATCGGCGTGCCAACCCAGGACCACGCCTTGGACGTGCTGTTTGAGGTTTGCCGCAAGCACAACCTCCGCGCCAACATCATCGGCGATTCGCCCTATTTGCAGTCCATCAAATCCCAGGCCCCGCCGCAGACCGTCTTTCATGGTTGGTTAAACGATAAGGAAAAAATAAAATCCATTTTCGCGAGCAGCTTCTGCGGCTACGCCATCTACCGTACCACCGGGCCGCAAAGTTTCAGCTATTACGGCTTCCCTTCCAAATCACTTTCCTGTTTCGCCAACAACACTCCGCTGCTCACCACCAGCACGTCTCTCTTCACCCAGGAAGTCGAGAACCTCGGCATCGGCCGCGTGGTGGAACCCACGCTCGACCGCATCGAGGAAGCCATCCTCGACCTGAAAGATCATTATCCCTCGTACTTCGAAGCCATCAACCGCTTCCGCGCCAAGTGGACGGCTGACGTCAACAAGTTCAATCACGATCACCTTTGTGATTTGCTCGGCCTGCCCGCCAAAGTCGCATAAACCGACAACGGGCGCCGGCCAGCTAAGCGAGCCTTCAGTAGCACATTGACTTTCACCGGGCTTTTGCTCTATTTGTACCAGCTCGGAATGAAGACAATTTCCCATTGTCGTCGGGGTTTTACGCTCATCGAACTGCTGGTGGTAATCGCAATTATTGCCATCCTCGCCGCTCTGTTGTTACCTGCGCTGTCCAAGGCTAAGGAACGGGCGCGCATGATTGAGTGCCTCAGCAACATGCGACAGTTGGCTCTCTGCTGGGTCATGTACACCCACGATTACAACGAGATGGTCCCCAAAAACTGGATCATCCTCGGCAACGGTGATGCGCCACCCGAATGCTGGATCGCCGGAAACGTCGCCAAGACGGCGGAAGCGACCGACGACACCTTCATCCGCAATGGCAAGCTGTTCCTGTACAACCAATCCGTCGCGATCTATCACTGCCCCAGCTTGACCGGCATGAAAAACTCCACGCCGACACCCACTGATGCCAGCCTGCTCGTTCGTTCGGTCTCCATGGACTGCCGGATGGGTTGCGCCACCACTGGCGACAAATCAACCGCCGGCCCGCTTTGGTATAACTCGGGCCTGCTCGGACCGAACAACCCGCCCATCATCAAGACGTCGCAGATTCAAAACCCCGCGCCCGCCAGCGCCATGGTTTTTGTCGATGAAAGCCTCAATACTGTCGATGACGGCTTCTTTCTGGTTTCGCTCACTCCCAATGCGGGCACCTGGGACAATTCTCCCACCGCCCGCCACAGCAACGGAGCCACGCTCGTTTTTGCCGATGGCCACGCTGAACACTGGCGTTGGAAGGGAATCAACACCGAGCAATCCGGCGGCGCTCCCGTTACTGCCCCCGAGGACATGTATCGCATGCAACACTCCATCGGACAGTGATCCCTGCCGGGCGGGTTATCCGTAAATATTCTTCGGATGCCGCGTGCGGCGCAGAATCGTGAACAAATAAAAGTCGCGCATCTCCACCAGGCATTTTCCCGCCAGCCAGAGCGGCCAGCCGGTGATGCCACGCGCGGCCTGCGCAATTTCCTGCGAATATTTCGCGTTCCCATTTTGACGCACCCGCTTGGCCTTGATGCCCGAACGTACCGCGAACAATCCCTTCAGCTTGAGCTTTCGCATCAGGCTCCAGCCCCTGCCTCTCAGCATTTCGTTCGTCTCCATGGTCCGCCATTCATCGAAAATCAACGGCTCCAGCCCCGGCGCCAGAAACACCGTCTGGTTGCTGCCATGCCATCGATACTTCGCCAGCGCGCGATGCACGTGAACAATTTTGTCGCAGTGCAGCCCGTACGCCGCCCAGAAAATTGTGTCGCCCAAAATGGGAAAGTTCTCCTGAAACCGGCACGGCGCCGGCAGGCCCGCTGTCTTCAGCAGCACCGCGCAAAACGACTGGTTGCTCAACTCCGCCTTGCGTTGCAGAAATTTATCCTTGTCCAGCACCTCCACCTTGCCGTCCTGTTTGCCGGAAAAGCTCAGGTGCTGCCCCGCCTCGTCGATTCGCTCGTCCAAACACCACGCCATGCCGCGCCCCGCGCAATCCGCAAGCGCCGGCATCATCGCCTCATAAAACTCCGGCCCGATCAGGTCATCCGCATGCAAAATTTGCAGGAACTCCGTCTCCGTCGAAAAATCCAGCGAGCGATTCAAATTGCCGAACAGCCCCAGGTTCCGCTCATTGCGAATGTACTCGCAGGCAATGCCCTTGAAATTCTTCACAATCTCCGGCGTCCGGTCCGTCGAGCAATTATCCAAAACCACCACCCGGTCCGGCTGCAACGACTGCCGCGCCACCGACTCCAGCGTCTCTTGAATAAACGGCTCGCCGTTATAGACCGGAATGACCGTTAACAATTTGCTTTTCACGTTTGTTGAATCAATCGGGATAAATCCGGCTCACAGAAAACCACAAACCCGCCCCTCACTCAAGCCTGCACCAACCATCGCGGATACAGCGCTCTCACCTTGCAAAGACGCGGAAACAACGTCTCCCTCTCCCTTGGGGGAGAGGGCAGGGGTGAGGGAGCTCGAACGTCAAATAACATCTCCAACCTTCCGGTTCATGGGGAGGGCCGGGGTGAGGGAGCTCGAACGTTGGATAAGTACTCTAATTCTCCAGTTCATAGAGCGGACAGGGTTCATCCCAGATGACGTTCCGCCAGCCTCCTTTGCAATATCCGGTCAATCGGCGTGTCATAGAATCCCGGGTAGATCGTCATCCGGTTCTTCTCATCCGCCATCGTCGCCAGCGCGCCGGCCCAGGCAATGTCACAATGACTGTTCTGGTTCAGCAGATTCCGGCCCTCAGTGAACTTCCACGTCTTGCCCGAGAAAATCTTTCGCAGCGAAAAATAATCCTGCGCCACGTCCGGCTCGGACTTCGGAAACACCTTCTCCGCCACGCTCAACTGGTTCACCAGCTTGAACCCCAGGTCATGCTTCTCGCTCGAAAAATTCACCGGCAAAAACCGCCCGCCAAAACGCTTCGCCGTCTCCCAGCAAATCTGACGCCCCAGGCCCGTCTCATCTCCCGCCGCCTGCAACGCCGGCAACACCTCAAAAAACGCCCACAGCGCCGATTTCAGGAAATGCCAGTCGTCCGTGCGACACGTGAACAGCCCCGCCAGCTTCAGCTTCGGTCCCTCCTTGCGGTCGATATAGACGCACGCCAGGTCGCCTTGGCCGCTCGCCGCCACGTCGAACCCCAGCCGATACTTCGCCGTCTGGCGCGTCAACTCATGGAAACTCGACGCAATGAACAGCTCGATCTGCCGCTCGCGCCATTTGTCCTCGCCCGGCTTGAACGTGCCAAACGACTCCACCACCTGTTCCGCCTCCAGGTGCACCCGCGGAATCTTGTAATCTTCCTGGCAAAGCTGGATCTGGCTCCACGGCACAATGCACGACGAGCTCCCCGAGGGATTGCAATTGTACGCCTGCTCATAAATTTCCGGGATGCGCGCCCGGCTCTTGCAATCCGCGATGAACTCCTCGCGCGTCAGCTTCGTGTCCCGCACCGAATTGATCTTCTCCACCAGCCCCGCCTGCACCGCGTCTTCCATCGTCACCCGGTAATAACTCCAGCCGCCCTTGCCCGCGCGCGCGTCCTGGGCAAACTGGTAAAACAGCGTGTCCGTGCCGTTGTGCGCCGACCAGATGCCCAGGTCATAACCCCACGTCACCCGTCCCTGCGCCGTCTCCCACAACTTCTCCGCGTTCGCATGCTTCGCAAACTCATCCAGCCCCACGTCCCCGCCAAACACCGCCATCGCATACGGATTCGAGCTGAACGCCAGGATGCGCGAACCCGTGTCAAACTTCAGGTAATTGAACTTTATCTGCTCCGTGAACTTCTCGCCGTTCGGCAGTGTGCCGGAGATGGTTTCCGAATCTTCACCGCGCGAAATGATGCTCCGGCTGAAATTGAAAACCTCCGCCATCTCCACGCACGTGCGCAGATACTCCACCGCACTCGCCTGGTCCTTCGTGGCAAACAGGTAATCGCGGTTCTTATGCACCAGCCGCTTCCGCGTGTTCTTCATGGCGTCCGCGTACGTCCAGCCAATGCGCACCGACTTCTCCGCGAGGCGCAACCTCGATTCATCCTTGATCCAGGTCACTTGGTAAGGCAGAAAATACTTCTTCAACTTCGACTCATTGGAGATATCCACCGACGGTAAAATAATGGCCATAATGTTGGAAATTTGATTTTGATTGTGAATCTGGGAGTCGGGTCTTCTAGCTCCTGACTCCCGGCATCTATCTCCTTCACTTAAGGCCCATGATCTCATCCACCTTCGCAATAATCGCCAGCCGCTCCTCGTCCGATAACGGCTTCGTCACATCCCGACGCTTCTGCACCTTCGGAACCGCAATCTCCTTCGCCAGCACCAGCTTCTCCCGCTGCAACAGCAGCCGCTCACGCTCAATCTCAATCAATGGCGACCAATAACTGCCCCGCTGCAAAGCCACTCCATCCCGCAGCATCCTCCCCAGCAACCGCAGACGCCCCGAGTTTTGCCTCTGCTCCGCCAGCTCCGCCCGCGCCGCCATCAAATACTGCGGCGCGCACCAATCCGTTATGAAATCGTTCAGCGACCCGCCCCCCGCCGCCGATTTCCACGCCGCAATATCCGCCGCCGTCGCCTCGACATTCTTCGTAATATCGCCCGATTCCGACACCGGCAGCCTTCCCATCGCCTCCCCGCCTCTGGACCCCTTCTCCAGACCCATCCCGCGCCCCGTCTTTTCGCATTGATGTAAATTTTTCATAATCATTTTATTCAATTCATTTTCGTCCCCATAATGAAGCAGGGGGTTGGACAAAGGCTGTCCAACCCCAAAAAATCCTAAAAAAGTTATTCACAGGCCAATGGCTCCCCCCAAGCTATAAAAATCCCAATTGAAACCGTCAACCGGCTGATCGTTGTCCCACCGACCAAGCGTGGAAACCTGTTCTCCCTCCCCCCTGAACCTCGTAGCAGCCGACGTGAGGAGACTCAAACTTTTATTCTTGGAAATTCAAATGGAGTGAAATTCGCGCCAATTCGTGAAATTCGTGTCAAACCTCTGTCCCATTCGTCCCTCCCCAATTCGTGCCAATTCGCGAAAATTCGCGTCAAACCAGTCGCGGAGCGACACCGGAAATTAGCCAGCTACAAAGTGGCTGGTAAGAACCCGCTCCCGGTCGCGTCCTGAAAGGACGATTGAAAAGGCCGAAGGCCTGCCATGTGATAGCCCGGGCTGAAGCTCGGCGAAGACCCGGGGATTAAATGACAAAACATCCTCGCTTAGGTGCCTGATCTTGGCTTTGGGTCTGTTGACTTTGATTCGTAACTGATGGTGTAGGATAAATTTTTACAAGCCAATAGAGCTTCTTGCCTAAGCTTTTCAAAGTCCTCTTGTCTAGCTCTGGTTGTTGCCTCTACTAATGCGAAGAATCCACGGCCAACGGGGGAGTCTGGATTAATTCGCAGGATTTGCCAACCTTGGTGGATAGGCAGAAAAAGTCGCCGGTATGTGTCCAACGCATTATAAATATTTTCAAGCAGCGCAACTGGCATCATTTCCCAACGCGTATTGACAAAACGCGTGAGCAGAAGGTCAAATGGGAAAAAATCGAAAACCATTATTTCTCCCGTTTCTTCTCCTGAAGGTGCCCCGCCGGAACTAAGTTTCAAAAGTTCTTCACACAAGGTGAAATTGCGATCAACAACATTAAAAAAAGTTTCCATCAAAAACGTTAATTCCGATTTTTCCCTCTGAAAGCGTTCTTCTAAAAACGCGTTTTTATGGCCAATAAAGTCGCTGACCGGATTGTCGCTGATTCCGGGATTCTCAAAAAAGTGAGCCATTTTCCGATGGAGTTCTTCTTCAAATTTCTTGTAATGGGATTCATATTCGTGATGCTCGCTTGCGTATTTATAGGCAAAACAGTAGTAACTTTTCAAATCCGACGGGACCGCATTAAGATCCTGAGTGATCATGATTGTACCTGTTTCCAAAGCGTGCCGGATACCCAACTCATAATAGACATTGGAGCGACTTCCCGTCAGGTCAGCAATTACAATTTCATTGGCGTATAAATCATGAACAATACCTTTGATAAAATTCCCAGGCACGGACGCAGAGCGTAGGCACTGAAATTTGTATGGTTTGAAACTTTCTACAGCTTTCTTTATCCAATTTTCGTAAATATGATTCCACTCGGCCACAGTCGTTTTCACAGCATGGCCATCGCGCAAATGTTCTGTATCAGAAAAAGGCATGATTACAAAGCACTTGAATGATTGAGGCGTACTTAAGTCATTCATACTTTCAAAGCAAATATTTTAATCCTTCCATCATTTGGTGGTGTTTTTTCTATTCCTTTAGCTGTGCTATACACTGTTGCTTTCGCGGCTTTTTAGTTCGCCTGGCGACGGCGGCGCTCTTGTTCTCGGCGTATTTTGATTGCTTCGACAAGCGAATAACTCCACGCGATTAGACGAAAAGATTTGGTTGCAATTGGCGAAGGGCCAAGACGGAGCCACAATCCGGACAAAAATACGACGAGCGCGGCAAGCAGAAATGTTTTGGCATTTCTGCTAGGAAGACCCTTTATCGTATCAGTGTTATACGGAGCAAAGAACCAGAAGAGAACGGCGCATTGGGCCAAACTGGCGATCACTGTGACAAGAATTCGGCTCATTGCGTATCTATTTTGGACTAAACCCGCTTTTCCTTAACCAACCTCCAATACTGAAACCCTAACGCGGTGAGCCTGCACGATTTGGAGTTTTTAGCCGCAAAATACATGTGCTCCTCGCCTACCGGAAGGACTAATCCGACGCTCACAAATCTCTGAAGGTCTTTCATTATTGCCACTTTGGCAGGATTGGCAGTGGGTTCAGTAAACTCGTATGAGGGATCAAGCAGGTGCACATCTTGTGGCGTCGGAAAATAGACTGTCAATTTCCTGAGCGTCACAAGCGGAACTGGCGGAGCAATGGTTCTCAGCGACGTAAAACGCGTGACATTCGTTTTGAATATCGGTCTTTGATCCCACGGCCCAAGCGCTTGGTCAACATAGGAGTAAATACTCCCCGGTGTGATATGGCCTCGTAAATCCGCCGCTCCGCCTTGCAGGGCGTTTACGACAAGAGCGGTGAAAACGCCGCAGCCGTTTATCTCAAGGGCGGATTCGGAGTCTCGACTTGCCGTGAGAACCGACAGTCCCTCCGAAAGTTGGGCGACATTACTGCCGGTCATTGTAGGCGAGCCAAACGCACCAGAATGGCAGCAATCCAAGATGATGATTTTGTCCTTCGCTTTCGATTGATTGGCGAATTTCAGAATATCATCCATCGAAACGCCTTCATCGTATTTCTTGAAATCCGTGGTAACGATGTAACCGCCGAGCGAATTGATAACGCCGTGTCCCGAAAAATAAAGCAAGGCAATTTCGGGATCGCCCGAAAAAAGAGCTTCAATTTCCCCTTTGAGTTTTGCTCTCGGGAGGGTTTCGCTTGGCGACGTGATCAGTTTAATCCCAAAGTTCGGCGCCCCATCTCCGTGTGTTTCAAAAACGTTGGCAATGGCATTCGCATCATTGACACAGCCCCGGAGCGGGAAATTGGGGTAGTCATTGATGCCGACGACGAGAGCTTTTCGCATAAACTCTATCTTGCACCACCGACCAATTTTTTAAGGGTCGGCCAAGTCCACTCATAAATTTTGTCGGTGGCCTTTGCCGCTTTTGGCTTCACACATGTCTTTTCGGAATATCCCCACAACAAGAAGTAGGGGATTTCATTCTCCTGCGCAATTTCCAGTTCAGCGCTCACACCTGTTGCCTTATCGGTATGCTCACCACAAATTACGATTACAAGGTCAACAGCGGTGATTCGGGGCTCTACTTTTTTCTTCCAGTCACCCGTTAACGCCTGCTGCAAGGAGGCATCTGCAAAATCGAAAGGGCTATCCTCGTTTTGAGCTTGCCCGACTAAAGCGACTTTCAGGAATTCGTCGTTGTCATAGTCGAAGCTAATAAAAACACTTTTTTTAGCCATAGTTTTTCCTATCGAGTTAACTTCACGGCGGCGGCGGTGCGGGTTTCTTCCCTCGCTTCTGGGCGCGTTCGGTATTACCGGTGCTTTGCCAAAAGCACGGTTTCCCCGGTTGCATGAGGGCCATAGTGATGATGATATCAAACTTCAGCCCGCGACAAACAAAAAAACGCTTGCTAAAGGTTATTTGGAAGGGTCGGTCCCGGAAAAAAGACCCTTTTGTGCTCGGTCCTACTTACCGTTAGATCCCGCCCCTGAAATAGAGGCCACTCAATACCGTTCAAAATCCTTTTGGAGATCATCCGTGTCCATCCGTGTGAATCCGTGGTTAAAATCTTTTAAATATTTTTAGGGGTTGGACAGCTTTTGTCCACCCCCCTCCTGTACGATGGGTCATAAAAATGAAATCATGACCATGAATTTTAAGGCCAATCAACAAAACTTGACGCGTGGCTCGGTTAGCCACAGCAGCGCGTCAGATCCAGCGAAAATGCCTCCAGGCCGTTTTAAGCTATTTTAAGTTATTTTAAGTTAAAAACTGGAAAAAAATAAAATTATGACCACCCATCGAGGCAAAATTGGACGTCTCCCCGCGGAGCTTCGTGAACAAGTCAATCGTCGTCTGGAAAACGGAGAAGAAGGTAAGTCCATTCTCCTCTGGTTGAATGCACTACCAGAAGTAAAGGCCGTATTGACTGCGGAATTCCAAGCGACTCCCGTCTCTCCCGCAAACCTGACGCAATGGCGCAAGCTCGGCTACAAAGACTGGCTCCGCCGCCGCGAAGCCATGGCCATGGCCGCCGAAATCGGCGAACTCCCCGTCGCCGGTAATTCCCCCGTTGTCGATCAAATCGCCACCTGGGGCTCCGTTCGCTATCTGATGGCCGTGCGCGAGGTCGTCCAGCAGCGGGCCGAAGGCCAGTCGCACCTCCACACCATCCGCGAATTCACCCGCGACGCCATCGCCCTCCGCCGCCTCGAACATCGCACCGCCCGCCTGCAATTGGACAGGAGCCAGCTCGAACATGTCTATTGAAAGTCCCATCAACCCTCGAGACCGAACGTCGGCCTCGCAAGGAAAGCTTGCGCTACGGCGTTGGCCGGTTCAGTGAAACATACCTCCAAACACTGTCGAAGCTGGACTTGTCTTGTGTGCGGTTTATCATGGCGAAACGTCATGAACGAACCGGCCAATATACCTGTTTTCATCTTGTGCGGCGGCCTCGGCACGCGCATCAAGGAGGAAACCGAATTTCGCCCGAAACCCATGGTGCCCATCGGTGAGCATCCGATCCTCTGGCATATCATGCAGATTTATGCCCGGCACGGGTTCCGCAAGTTCGTGCTCTGTCTGGGTTTCAAGGCGGAGGTGATCAAGGACTATTTCCGCAATTTTCACCTGCATAACGCCGACTGCACGATCAATCTCAAGACGAACGACGTGACGGTGCATGAGCACCGGCACAAGCTCGATTGGGAAGTGACGCTGGCTTACACGGGCGAGAAGAACATGACCGGCAGCCGCATTGCCCAGGCGACGCGCAAGTATCTCGGCAAGGCGAAACATTTCGCCGTGACGTACGGCGACGGCGTGACCGACGCGAACCTCGCCGAAGAACTGAAATATCATCTCGAAGCCCAACAAACCGGCACGGTGCTGGGCATTAATCCGCCTTCGCGCTTTGGCGAAATCAAAATCGACGGCGATCGCGTGGTGGAATTTGCGGAGAAGCCGGACCTGGAAGGCCATTGGATTAACGGCGGCTTTTTCTTCTTTAACCGGGAATTTTGCCGGCAGCTTTCGGAGGAC
>Ga0207702_10005147_pt1 | contig 11504 bp, 10 predicted proteins | sample KBSCornC62_FD_184302 | JGI IMG/M metagenome (GOLD analysis project Ga0207702, IMG submission 184302) | Corn rhizosphere microbial communities from Kellogg Biological Station, Michigan, USA - KBS Corn C6-2 (SPAdes) (version 2) | ecosystem: Host-associated > Plants > Roots > Rhizosphere > Soil ...
CGATACCCGTGGCCGCGGCACCCGTGGCCGCGGCACCCGTGGCCGCGGCACCCGTGGCCGCGGCACCCGCGCCGTCCGCTGCCTTGCCGTCAGCGGTGACGCCGTCCGTGTTGCTGCCGTTCCCGGCGCCGCCGTCGGCCGCCCAGGCGTCGATGCCGCCTGCGTCCGCGGCGGCGGCCTGCTGCGTGCCGTCCGCGTCGGTCGACGGGCCGGGCCCGGCCTCAACGGCCCTGACGTCGGCTGCCCTGGCCTCGGCCGCCCTGGCGCCCGCGGCCCAGGCACCCGCGGCCCATGTCTCCGTCGTCCGCGATTCTGTCGGTGTGGTCGCGGCGTCCCCGGTGGCCTGCGAGGCGGCCGGCGTGCGGAACGGGGGCAGCGCGGCCGGCGGGAAGGGCGGCTGCACCGGAGGGAATGGCGGGACGGGGTTGCGGAACTGCGCCGGCTGCGTCCGCCGACGCTCCAGCGGCCGCGGGTCGGCGGTGACGCCCCCCGGAATCGGCACGAAGCCGGGGCGGCGCTCGAAGACCGCGCTCGGCCCGCTCGGTCGCCCGGTGACCTGGTCGAGGCGGGCGAGCGCCCGGCGCACGCCGTCCTCGAACTCCTCGACCAGTACCCGGGTCTGCTCCGTCCCCTCCGGGTCGTCGGCGTCGAGGTCCGTCCACGGCGCGACGTCGTCCTCGATGACGAACCCGCTCCCGCCGTCGGCGCCGGTCTCCCGCAGCGCCCGCCGCACGCCGGCCTCGAACTCCTCGATGTCCTGCCGGGCGTCGTCCGCCGACGGCGCCGGGAACGCCGGCTGCTCGTCGCGTACGCCGGTGTCCGGGTGCTGCGCGCCGCGGATCCGGCGCACCATCCCGGCGGCACCGCGCGGGCGCGGCAGGTCGGGAGCCGGCTCGTCCGCACCGCCGGCCCGCGCTGCCCCGGCCGCCGCGGCCAGCTCGGCCGCTGCCGCGGCCGACATCACGCCGTCGGCGGCCGGCACGTCGCCGTTCGAGGTGTGCGAGGCCGGCGGCTCGGCGCCGCGGGACCCGTTCGGCGCCGGCGGCGTGACAGCCCGGCTCGGGGCATCGGAGGGGGTCGGCGAGTCCCACCACCCCCGCCCGTCCAGGGCCGCCACCGCCGGACCCACGGGAGTCTCAGGAGTCACGCCCGCCACCGGAGCCCCGGCAGCCTCGTCCGGCTCGGCAGCCGCGGCCGGCGCCGGCCGGTCCGACCGTACGACGTGCAGCTCCGGGATCCGCACCTCCGCGGTCACGCCGGTGCCCGGCGTCGGGAGGAGCCGCACGGCGATGCCGTGCCGTCGCGCCAGCCGCCCGGCCACGAACAGCCCCAGCACGTCCGTCGGCGCCAGGTCGAGTCGCTCCCGCGAGACCAGCCGGGCGTTCTCCGCCTCCAGCTGCTCCGACGTCATGCCGAGCCCGTGGTCGACGATCCGGATCAGCACGTCGCCGTCGTCGGCCGTCCGCGCCTCGACCTCGACGTCGGTGTGCGGCGGCGAGAACGACGTGCCGTTCTCCAGCAGCTCGGCGAGCAGCAGGATCACGTCCGAGGTGACGTCCGGCGCCAGAACCGCGTCGCCGACCGAACCGAGCCGGACCCGCTGGAAGCCCTCGATCTCGCCGAGGGCCGAGCGGATCGTGTCGGCGACCGACAGCGGCTCGCTGGTGATCTGTTGCTCGGTGGCCCCGGACAGCACCACGAGGCTGTTCGCGTTGCGGCGCAGCCGGGTGGACACGTGGTCGAGCCGGTAGAGCCGGTCGAGCAGCGCCGGGTCCTGCTCGTTGCGTTCGAGCGAGTCGATCATCGCGAGCTGCCGGCCGACGAGGTTCTGGGTGCGCCGACCGACGTTGCCGAACATCGTCGCCACGTTCTGCCGGCTGACCAGCTGCCGCTCCACCAGGCTGGACGCGACCTGCTGGACCCGGTTGAACGCCTGGGCCAGCTCCCCGAGCTCGTCGGCGGTGCCGACCCGGACCGGCCGCAGCTGCGGCACCGCGGCCTCCGGGTCGTCCGTGTCGGCCACCCGGACCAGTTCGAGCTGGGCGACGTCGGCGACCTCGTCCGCCGAGGCGGTGAGCCGGCGCAGCGGCCGCGCGATCGAGCGGGTGATCAGCACCGACAGCAGCGCGGCGGCGATCAGCAGGACCAGCGCGATCCCGCCGACGGTCCCGGCCAGGAAGCGGTCGGCACGGGCGGACCGGTCGGCCTCGGCCACCGCCTGCGCGGCGACCCGCGTCTCGACCAGCCGGCTGAGCGAGGTCAGCGACTCGACCTGCGGGGCGAGGTCGGCCGCGATGGTGGCGGAGATCTGGGTGGCGTTGCTGCCGACCAGCCCGTCCAGATAGTTGTTCAAGCGGGTGCTCGACTTGCTCGCCTCGACCCGCTCGTACAGGTCGGCGGCGCTCGGGTCGGCCAGCTGCTTGAAGACGGACTCCTCGCGGTTCTCCAGCGCGAGCCCACCGCCCACCAGCCCGACCACGCGCATGGTGATCTGCCGGCGGGGCTCGATGAACAGTGCCGAACTCTCGGACGCGGTCGCCTCGTCGTGCCGGATGATCGCGTCGAGCGCGACCTGCTGCCGACCGGCATTGCTGCGCAAGTCGGCGTCGACGGTCAGCCGCAGCTGGTCGATGAGCCCGTCGATGACGCCGGTGAAGCCCGTGTAGACGCCGATGCCGGGGACGCGCTGGTCGAGGATCTGCGGCCGCAGCCCGTCGAGCCCCGAGCGGAGGGTGACCTGGCGCAGCTCCAGGGAGAGCTTGTCGTCCCCGGCGCCGTAGTCGGTGCCGATCTGGCGGGCCAGCTCCAGCACCCGGGTCGAGCGGGCGACCACGTCGTCCCGAGGCACGTCGTTGGACAGGTAGCCGAGTGAGGCCAGCCGCTCCTGCTGGAGCTCCTGTACCAGCTCGGTGATCCGCACCGCCCGCTGGACCAGCCTGGCGCTCTCGTTGGACCGCTCGGCCGCCTGGATCCGGCTCAACACCAGCGGGACGGCGCCGGCGACGGCCAGCAACAGCAGCGGGACGACCAGCAGGACCAGCTTCTGCCGGACCCGCAACCTACCGAGCAGCACGGGCACCTCCGGAGCGCTCGGCGTGGACAGGCACCCGGGCGCCGTTGGCGGACCGGCGCGTGACCGGTTCGTCGTCAGGGTCGACCACCCGGCGCCGGGGCCGCACCGGCGCCCACAGCCACGCCATCCGGGCCAGCGCGACGGCGACGAGGATCCCGGCCACGGCGGCGGCCGCCGCGATGAACCGGGTGCGGGTCTGCCCGCCGGCCCGGTCGGCCAGCAGGTCGTCGAGCTGCTCGAGCGAGGCGTCCTGCAGGCTCAGCGTCGTCTGCTGCAGCGCGTCCTGGTTGGCGATCAGGTCGGGCACCGACCGCTCCGGGGCCGGAGCGAGCAGCGAGGCGGACGGCGCGACCGCGTCCACCGCGGTGCGGAAGTCGTCCAGCGGCCGGGTCAGCCCCGGCCCGAGCGTGCTGCTGTCGGTCTGCGCGAACGCCTTGAGCAGACCGTCGGACAGGTCGGTCTCGTCGGCGGCGATCCGGTTGCGGGCGGCGGCGAGCTGCGCCCTGGTCGACTCGTTGCCGCCGTTCGGGAACAGCACGGACAGGTCGGTGTAACGGCCCGAGTCGACGAGGATCTCGGGGATTCGCAGCAGGCTGGCATTCATCACGTAGTACGCATCGATGGCGGGGTCGAGAACCAGCCGGGAATTGTCGCCGACGGTTCGGGTGAGCTCCAGCAGCTTCGTGTTCACGTCGCTGTACTGGGTGTACGCGGTGGGCGGCGTCCAGCTGCGCACGGTCAGGCGCTGCTGCAGCAACTCCCGCACGTCCGTCCACCGGTCGGTGGTCTGCAGCCGGCGGCCGAGCCGGCCGTCGACCTGGTCGACCGCGGTGATCGCCGCCCGGACGGCGGGCGTGTCGACCGGCCGGCCGCGGACGGCGGCGGACTGCGCCTCGGTGGTCGCGCTGAGCAGGCGGGTCAGCGGCTCGAGGTAGGCCACCCCGCGCCGCTCGTCGGCGGTGAAGGACCGTGTTCCGCTGGTGCTCGACCAGACCTGGACGAGCAGCACCGCCAGCGGCACGAGCACGGCAACGGCCACGGCTACCGCCGTCGCGACCCGGGTGGACCCCCGGCCCGGCACGGTCGAGGTGGAACTCAGGGACATCAGTCCTTTCCTGCTTCTCCCCGTTGTGCTGGTCGGCCGGGCTGACCCGACTCGGCGCACAGTATCCGACTTTCGGCGCAGCGTGGTCCGGACTCCGGATGTGAATCTGCGTAACCCTTTCCTGAGCCGTCGGTGCGACTAATCGTGTCTGAGCGATCACAGCACGGATATGAGTTCGGGGCTCGCGACGGCCGACAGGAGTTGCGATGCGGCGCGCGGGCGTCCCGCGCGCGCCGCTCCCGACTCGGCCAGCGCGCCTCCGCCACCGGACCCTGGCCTCGCCGGCCCTGACCCGGCCGCGGTGCTCCCGTCCCCTGGCAGGCGGCCCGCGGCTGTCCGCTATGGGATTGCTCCGAAGACCGAGCGCGTCTCTGCCGCGCCGGGCGGTGCGCAGACGCAGCAACCGGGCGAGCGCACCCCGGAGACGGCGCCGAGGGGCGGGTAGGTCCCTGCTTCGCCAGGCGGTCCGCTGAAGTCGGCACCCGGGCCCGTCGCCCAGGTTGCGCCGAAGACCCGGGGGCCGGAGGTTGCGCCGAACATTCACTACGTCTCCGCGTCGCCCGGCGGTGCAGAGACGTCGCCAACCGCGGAGCAATTTCGCAGCGGTTGCACCAAGCTTCATCAGGAGGTGCCTATGTCGGCGCGCTAGAAGCCGCTGCGGTGCCCGGATTTGTAGCGGGCGGATTGATAATCGGCCTCGCGCCTCGATTTGATCTCCCGGCGCGCGCTTTTCGAGCAATGCACGACAATGCTGGCGTCCCAGCGGCCCCGCGCAATTGCGGTGGGGACGGCTCGCCGCGGCGGGCTCGGGAACATACGGCTCAGGCGCCCGCGGCGAGGACGCTGATCTCCACGTCGCCGGCAACCTCGGTGATCCGGATCACGGCCGAGCCGTGCCGGCCGTCGCCCGGCGCGACCATCACCGACGCGCCAGGCAGCCGCCGGACGACGCCAACCACCGCCTCGACGACCTCGACGAAATCCGCACCGAGTTCGGCCACCGAGTTGGGCAGCGCGCGCTGCGCGAGCACCCGGCGGGTCAATTCGTCCCGCTTGTTCATCCGCTCGAGGCGGTCGGCGATGTCGGCCATGAGGATCAACACATTAACGACTGGTAGGAGCAGCCGACGAGCGGGATCCGCCCCAATCACCCGTCCGCCTCCGCCGGTCATCCGAAGGCGTGACGTCAGCGCTGTCGCGCGCGGCCCACCCCGGACCACCGCCTGGACGAGCCCTCAGGCCCAGAGCTGACCCTCGAGCGCGTTCTCGGCCTCCTCGAGGGTCCCGCCGTACGCGCCCGTGGACAGGTATTTCCAGCCGCCGTCGGCGACGAGGAGCACGACGTCCGCCTGCTGCCCGGCACCGGCCGCCTTCTCGGCCACGCCGAGCGCCGCGTGCAGGATCGCTCCGGTCGAGATGCCGGCGAAGATGCCCTCGGTCTCCACCAGCTGCCGGGTCCGCCGGACCGCGTCCTTGGCCCCGACCGAGTAGCGGCTGGTCAGCACCGCCGGGTCGTACAGCTCGGGAACGAAGCCCTCGTCCACGTTGCGCAGTCCGTAGACCAGCTCGCCGTAGCGCGGTTCGGCCGCGACGACCTGAACGCCGGGGACGTGCTCGCGCAGGTATCGCCCGGCGCCCATCAGGGTCCCGGTGGTGCCGAGCCCGGCGACGAAGTGGGTGATCGTCGGCATGTCCCGGAGGATCTCCGGGCCGGTCGTCTCGTAGTGCGCCAGCGCGTTGGCGGGGTTGCCGTACTGGTAGAGCATCACCCAGTCGGGATGCTCCTCCGCCAGTTCCTTCGCCATCGCCACGGCCTGGTTCGAGCCGCCCGCGGCCGGCGAGAAGATGATCTTCGCGCCGTACATCTCGAGCAGCTGCCGGCGCTCCACCGAGGTGTTCTCCGGCATCACGCAGATCAGCTCGTAGCCGCGCAGCCGCGCGACCATGGCCAGCGAGATGCCGGTGTTGCCGCTGGTCGGCTCGAGGACCGTCGAACCGGGCCCGAGCAGGCCGTCCTTCTCCGCCTGCCGCACCATCCAGATCGCCGCCCGGTCCTTGACCGAGCCGGTGGGGTTGCGGTCCTCCAGCTTCGCCCACAGCCGCACGTCGTCGGACGGCGACAGCGTCGGCAGGCCGACCAGCGGAGTGTCGCCGACCGCCTCGACCAGCGATCGGTAGCGCATCGTCAGCCGCCTGCCACCGCGGGCAGGATGGTGACCTCGTCACCGTCCGAGAGCCCGGTGTCCAGCGCGCCGGTGAAGCGCACGTCCTCGTCGTTGACGTACACGTTGACGAACCGGTGCAGCGAGCCGTCGTCGGTGACCAGCCGGCCCTTGAGCCCCGGGTGCCTGGCGTCCAGGTCGTCGATCAGCGAGCCGAGCGAGCTGCCGCTCGCCTCGACCTGCTTCTCGCCGCCGGTGTAGTTCCGCAAGATCGTCGGGATCCGTACTTCGATGGCCATGCTGAAGACTCCTGGGTTCTGTGGTTGTCAACGCCTCGAACCGCGCGGCCGGCGTCAGGCTTCCCCGCCGACGGTCTCGGAGATGCGGATCTCTTCCTCGGTCACCACGTCATCAACGATCCGGAACGAGCGGAACTCGGTCTCGGCGGGATCCCGGGTCGAGACGAGCACGTAATGCGCGTCCGGCTGGCTCGCGTACCGCACGTCGGTACGGGACGGGTACGCCTCGGTGGCGGTGTGCGAGTGGTAGACGACGACCGGCTCCTCGTCCCGGTCGTCCATCTCCCGGTAGACCCGCAGCTGCTCGGCCGGCTCGAACTCGTACTGGGTCATCGACCGGGCCGCGTTGGTCATCTCGATGACCCGCTGCGGCCGGTCGGACCCCGCCGGGCCGGCGACGATCCCGCACGCCTCGTCCGGGTGGTCACGACGGGCATGCGCGATGATCGCGTCCCGGACCGAGCGGTCGAGGATCAGCACGGGCCCAGGCTACCGCCGGTACGGACCGACTTCGGTAGCGTGTCGGGGGTGGTGGGGCCGGTGGCGGACGTCGACGGGCAGAGCGCGATCGAGGCACACCTGCGGCACGGATTCCCAGGTCAGCGGGTCGTCGTACAGGGTTGGCGGACCGACGCGATGTCGGCGCCACACGTCCGGGTGCTGCGGGTCGACCCGGAGAGCCGCGGCGGCCTGTGGCTGCACGTCTCCAGCGGCGCGTCGCTGCCCACCAGGAGGTCGGCCGCCGGCGCCCAGGGCTCCGAGTTCGTGCTGGTGACGCCGTTCAAGACGCTGCGCGCGGTCGAGCTGCTGGCGATGGTCGTCTACTTCCACGGCGTGCAGGCGCTCTCGGTCGGCGACATCGTCTCGGTCGGCGAGCCGTGGCTGCCCGGCTCTAGCTGCGGTTACCTGCTGGTGAGCAACCCGTACCTGCTGGCCGACGAGCTCTGGGAGCTTCCGCTGCCCGGCCGGACCGTGCACTTCCGCTGGGTCATACCGATCACCGCCGAGGAGCGGGCGTACGCGACCGAACGCGGGCTTGACGCGCTGGAGCAGCGGTTCGAGGAGGCCGGCCTGGAGTACTGGGACCCGCACCGGGCCTCAGTGGTCCGGTAGGGCGCCGCTGACGGTCGTCGGTGGACGCGCGCGTCGCCCGCGGCGCAGCCGGGCGTCAGAGGCCCCCTAACAGGCCGAGCAGGGTCTCCTCGTCGTACGGGCGCCCGACCAGCTGCAGCGAGCCGCCCGGCACCGGCACACTCACCGCGGGCAGCCGGGCGGCGTTGATTGGGAACGTCAGCTGGACGAGCCGCAGGTCACGGTCGGTCAGCCGCGGCGTCGGCCGGTCCAGCGTCGGCAGGGCCAGCGCGTGCACCCCGTCGAGCAGCCGCAGGAACCGCAGCTGGACCTCGGCCAGCCCGGCCCGCAGCTCCATCACCCGCTCCCGCGGCACCGCCACCCCGCGCTCGATCGCCTTCCGGGTCGTCGGGCGGAGCAGGTGCCGGGGCAGCTCGGCGTTGGCCCTGGCGCCCTCGGCCCCGAGCAGCCGCCCGTACGAGCGGACCTCGAACCACCAGGGCACCGGCTTCTCCACGATCTCCCAGCCGGTGGCCTCCAGCGCCCGGTCGACGGCCGCGTCGGTCACCGCCGAGGCCGGCGGCCGGATCCGGGCCACCACCGGCCGGGCGACCGGCCGCGGCGAGAAGCCGGGCTCCAGCAGCCGCATCGCGAGCGCGAGGCCGGCGACGTCGCGGGCGATCGGCCCCACCGTGTCATACGACGGCGAGAGCGGGTGCACGCCGGCCAACGGGATCCGGCCCCAGGTGGTCTTCAGCCCGGCGACCCCGCAGCACGCGGCCGGGATGCGGACGGAGCCGCCGGTGTCGGTGCCGAGCGCGACGTCGGCCTCGCCGCGGGCGACGACGACAGCCGAGCCGCTGGACGAGCCGCCGGGAACCAGCGCCGGGTCGAGCGGATTCACCGGCGTGCCGAGCACCTCATTGATACCGCTCTCGTCCCAGCACAGCTCGGTGAGCGCCGTCGTGCCGACGATCCGGCCACCGGACCGGCGGACTGCCGCTACGCACGGGGCATCCGCGCCGGCCGGCGTGTCCGGCGTGGCCAGCGACCCGACCCGGGTCGGCAGTCCGGCGACGGCGATCGCGTCCTTGACCGCGACCCGCGGCCCGCCACCCGCCGCGTCCAGCCGGACCACCCAGCCGTCGGTCTGCCGCACGGCCCCGGTGTCGCCGCCCGTGTGACCGCCCGCCGTCGCGGGCCGGCTAGTCGTCGGCCACCTCGATCAGCACGCCCTGCAGCTCGGTCAGCCACAGGTAGACCACGTACGCGGGCGCGTCCGGGTCCTCGGGGTCTGGCTCGGCCATCTCCTCGGTCACCTCGAGCCGGGTGCCGAGGGCGAGCCGGACGTCGTTGATCGTGGACAGCCAGGACTCGGTGGTCTCCGGGTCGAGCCGCACCTCGCCGGCACCGTCGCCGGGTAGCGCCGCGAGCAGCCGCTCGGCCGCGTTCACCTTGTCCCGGCGCAGCGAGCTCTCGGTCAGCCGGCGGAACTCGCCGGCCGCCTCGTCGTCGTCCCTGTACGCGTCGGGCAGCAGCCGGGCCAGAGCGGGGTCGCTCGGCACCGTCGGGCTTTCGGTCTCACCGCCGAGGTCCCGGCCGAGGTCGGTCCCCAGCCCGGTCAGCGCGGACAGCTCGGCATCGCTGGGCACGCCGCCGGTCCCGCCGGCCGGCGACGGCAGCGGCTCGCCGTCCGCGAGCAGGTCGCGGACCTCGCCGACAAGGTGCCGGAGCAGGGACGCCTCGACCTCGTCGAACGACACCACGACGCCGCGCCGGGTGCGCTTGACCCCCGTCACTGCTGCTGGAGGGTGGCCCAGAGGCCGTACGCGTGCAGCCGGGCGACGTCGTGCTCCATCTGCTCCCGCGAGCCGGTGCTCACCACAGCGCGGCCGCGCCGGTGCACGTCCAGCATGAGCTTGGTCGCCTTCTCCCGGTCGTACCCGAACAGCTTCTGGAAGACGTGCGTGACGTACGACATCAGGTTGATCGGATCGTTCCAGACCAGCGTCACCCACGGCAGCGCCGCCCGGACCTCGGTGCCCTGCTCGGTGTCCGGTCGCGTATCGGTCGCTGTCCCCGCTTCCGTTCCGGTTGCCATCATGCCGCCCACCCGCCCATGGTGGCACGACCGGCGGCCCCGGTCCCAGACCGACAGCGGCGGACGGCACCCCCTCGCGCCCGGCTACGCTCGGCCCCGTGCCGTCGACCGCTTTGTATACCGACCGGTACGAGCTGACCATGGTGGCGTCGGCGTTGCGGGACGGATCGGCCACGCGCGACTGCGTCTTCGAGACGTTCGCACGCCGGCTGCCGACCGGCCGGCGGTACGGGGTGGTGGCCGGCACCGGCCGGCTGCTCGACGCGATCGAGTCGTTCCGGTTCGGCCCCGACGAGCTGTCCGTGCTGGGCGAGACCGGGCTGGACGCCGAGACGCTCGACTGGCTGGCCGAGTGGCGGTTCACCGGCGACGTCGACGGCTACCCCGAGGGCGAGCTGTGGTTCCCCAACTCACCGGTGCTGACCGTGACCGGCACGTTCGGCGAGGCCGTGCTGCTGGAGACGCTGGCCCTCTCGGTGCTCAACCACGACTGCGCGATCGCCTCGGCCGCCGCTCGGATGGTCACCGCGGCCGGCGGCCGGCCGCTGATCGAGATGGGCTCCCGGCGTACCCACGAGGACGCGGCGGTCGCCGCCGCCCGCGCCGCCTATATCGCCGGCTTCTCCTCCACGTCCAACCTCGAGGCCGGGCGGCGGTACGGGATACCCACCTCGGGTACGGCGGCGCACGCGTTCACGCTGCTGCACGACTCCGAGGCCGCCGCGTTCCGGGCCCAGATCGACGCGCTCGGGATCGGCACCACGCTGCTGGTCGACACGTACGACATCGCCCGCGGGATCCGGACCGCGATCGAGGTCGCCGGGCCGTCGCTCGGCGCGATCCGCATCGACTCCGGCGACCTGGCCGTGCTGGCCAAGGAGTCCCGCGAGCTGCTCGACTCGCTCGGCGCCACCCGCACCCGGATCGTCCTGTCCGGCGACCTTGACGAGTTCGCCATCGCCGGCCTGTCCGGCGCACCGGTCGACCTGTACGGGGTGGGCACGTCGCTGGTCACCGGCTCCGGCGCGCCGACCGCCGGGATGGTCTACAAGCTGGTCGAGGTGGACGGGCGGCCGGTGGCGAAGCGGTCGGAGCACAAGGCAACCCAGGGCGGCCGCAAGACCGCGGTCCGCCGGCACCGGGAGACCGGCACGGCGACCGAGGAGGTGGTGGTCTCCCGCGGCCGGCCCGAGCTCGGCCCGCACGACCGGCCGCTGCAGGTGCCGCTGATGCGCGGTGGGAAGCGGGTCGAGAGCGGCGTGAGCGAGCTCGGTGCGGCTCGGGCCCGGCTGGTGGCCGCATTGCGATCCGTACCGTGGGAGGGTCTGAAGCTGTCCCAGGGTGAGCCGGCCCTGCCGACCGTGCTGCTGGAGGGAGCCAGATGAGCGAGCCCGAGAGCCCGCAGGGCGAGCGGGGAGCGACGAGGGCTGAGCCGGCCGAGGGACGAGGCCGGGCCCGTCCGAGGAGCGGGAGATGAGCGAGCCCGAGAGCCCGCAGGGCGAGCGGGGAGCGACGAGGGCTGAGCCGGCCGAGGGACGAGGCCGGGTCCGTCCGAGGAGCGGGAGATGAGCGAGCCCGAGAGCCCGCAGGGCGAGCGGGGAGCGACGAGGGCTGAGCCGGCCGAGGGACGAGGCCGGGCCCGTCCGAGGAGCGGGAGATGAGCGACCTCACCCAACTCGACTGGATCCGGCAG
>Ga0207702_10005151_pt1 | contig 11501 bp, 21 predicted proteins | sample KBSCornC62_FD_184302 | JGI IMG/M metagenome (GOLD analysis project Ga0207702, IMG submission 184302) | Corn rhizosphere microbial communities from Kellogg Biological Station, Michigan, USA - KBS Corn C6-2 (SPAdes) (version 2) | ecosystem: Host-associated > Plants > Roots > Rhizosphere > Soil ...
ATCCCCTTTTGAAAATTTGTTCTTAAAAAAGTTGTTTGTTCTACCTGTACTAGTAATGATGTTTGTCCGAATTACTCTGTGTGATACTACGTGCACAGTAATGGTTTGTGACTGCAAATTATGTGGATCATTTCGGCTTCATTTGATCATTTCGGATCGGATCTTGTGTGTGATCGTTTGTTGTGGATCAATTCGGATCTTGTGTGATCATTTACTATTGACTAGTTGATCTCTATTGCAATTGTTATTTGCCGTGACATTTTAATTAGCTGTGCGTGTTGTGTCGTGCCGCTGGCCTGGGAAAACAAGGTAAAGAATCTTGTGGCATTCGGGTGATAACACTAGTTATATGAGTCAAGCTGCCATACACTTGAGACATCAAAGTAAATAGCAAGTAGATCCGAGATCAGAGCCTAGCGGTGAAGATCTTGAGATCTTGATCCTTATCAACTGAATCTAAGCCACCTCGATGGTACGAGATCGAGGGTCGATCAGGTAGCTAACCCCGAACGGGAACCGCCTAGATCGTCGCCCTGATGTAAGCAACTGGGCAAAACAAGATCCAAAGTACGGCAGGTGTTACCGCGCCAACTAGGCGGCCATGCGGTTGGTAACCCTAATCCGGGCGGTTCGATTCCGCCATCTGCCACTTGACCAGCACGGACCGATAGGGAGTGATCACCGTGACACAGACTATCCAATACCACGCGCGGATCGTACTGTCGATCCTGCTGCTGCTGGTCGCAACTGCCGATACGGCCGTTGCGCTGGCACAGTCCAACAATACCGGCGCCGTGTTCGCAGCGACGCTATGCATTATCGCATCACTGACCGTCCGGCCACGCGGTCGGTAGGCAAGGCCCACCCGGATCTAAGGAGACGGCATGGCAAGTCGGAACAAATCAGATAAACACGCGTGCGAGCTAGTCAAGAGGCGGCGCGGTTTCGTACTCAGCAACGGACTAGTAACGACACGAGATGTCATGGTCTGCCTGGAGTGCGAGCGACGGCAAGACGAGCGCAGAGAACGCGCCGACGAACGTCGAACCACGGGACGGTAGGCCCGGCGGCGTGAACCGGATAACGCGGCGAGGTTCGCGCGGAAGTTTGACCCGAACACTGGGCTAGACGATTAAGAGGCCTAGCGCGTTTGCTCACCGTCCGCGCGATTGATCGGACGGTGAGGCATGCCCGCTAGGGCAATTCTCATTGTGTGAATTATCCGAACGGGTGGAACAATGACAACGACATTAGAACCGACAACGGCCGCACTGACTCAACTATTCGAGGATGTTTCGAGTGGCCTAGCCGCGCTGTTTGAGCAAATGGACTGGGCGGAAGATGAGATTGTGAAGGCTGCGCGCCGTTCACCGTCCGACGCTGACACTCTTTATCACTGCTTCATCCTGCTGACCCCGACTCATGAGTTAATGGGGCATGAGTGGGTGTATCGGTCGCATTGCCGGGAGATCCTTAACCGGGTGATTAACGGGCAGGACACTAGGTCTGGCACTGCGGCTGAATTGTGTTGCAATCTGTGCGATGTTAGCCAAGCGGCACCGATGACCACTTCCGGTACGGGTCTGTACTTCCGTATGTGGTCGCAAGCGTTCCCGAGTAAGCGCCATGTTATGGGAAGTGGCGAACATTACGAGGCTATAGCCGGTAGCGCCATTGATGAGGCTGAGGCGTTCGCGCGGTCGAAAGCTGCCGTTGCGGATCGCAAACTCGGCAAGATCAAATGCGCCGGTAAGCATCCCGGCGAGCTAGTGGCTTGCAAGCACATTATTCCCGAGTGACACGCCTAGCGCGTTTGTTCATTGTCCGGCCGTGGTCGGACAGTGGGCATGCCCGCTAGGGCATCTATTCATTCCCCCTACGCCGAAACTAGGGAGCAACCCAATATGAGTACCGCAACACTGGCGCGCCGTCGCACCGCGCGGCGCAGCACCGTTAGCCGTAGCGCTAGCGGGCCTGATAGTCCCACCGATGTTTACCAGGTAGTGACCGATCAGATTATCGAGATGCTCGACGCCGGTACGGCGCCGTGGCACCAACCGTGGCGGAACACGTCGGACGTTTCGACGTTCCCGCGTTCGCTGAGTACGGGCAAGCCATACCGGGGTGTTAACCCATTCCTACTCCAAATGACCGCTATCAGCATGGGCTATAGCTCGCCATGGTGGGGAACGTATGACCAGATTAAGGAACGGGGCGGACAGGTTCGCAAGGGTGAGAAGGGCACGATGATCGTTTTCTGGAAACGGTACGTGCGCAAGGCTAAGACTGCGGATGAGGAAGATCGTAGTGCGTTTGTGCTGCGGTATTTCAAAGTTTTCAATACCGATCAGGCCGATGGTTTGACCGTTCCCCCCGCGCCTGGCGCTAGCCCTACCGATTCTGTCGAGTTCGATCCTGTCGAGGCGTGCGAGTCAGCGTTAGCTGATTACTACGCTCACGGCTGCCCGCAGTTGGTTTACGGTGGCAATAGCGCATCGTATAACTACGTGAGCGACATTGTGCGTATGCCAGAGCGTTCCGCGTTCGACAGTCCCGAGTGTTTCTATGGGGCATGGTTTCACGAGACGACGCATAGCACGGGCCATAAGGACCGGTTAGCGCGGCCGGACTTGCTCACGTTCCATAAGTTCGGTGATGAGAACTATTCGCGGGAAGAGCTAGTAGCGGAGCTGGGCTCAGCGTTCCTATCCGGCATGACCGGTATCGGTGCGGTGACCCTACCTAACTCGGCTAGCTATCTCGCCTCATGGGTGCGGGTACTGCGTGGCGATAAGAAACTGATCATTACCGCAGCGGCGCAAGCGCAGCGCGCGGCCGATTTGATCCTCGGTATTAAGTATGGCGAGGATGCCGAGTAAGCACGGAGGTCCCGAACATGACGCGAGGTTGTCGGATCGAATCCGGCCGGGACTACTCGATTAAGTATCGACGCCTACTAGGGCAATCAACTATCGCGCGTTAAGACGCGAGGTCAAGATTAGGAGATCATCATGTCTACGCGCACTAGCACGCGACTATCAGTCACCAGTATCACGGGTGGCCTGGTCCGCGAGATCGTGCATATTTTCGCGGCGGGTTACGTGGCGGGCATCCTCACGTTGCCAGTCCTGTACGTGGTGTGGATGATCCTGGCAGCTAGCGCTGGCGCGCACTGATCAGGAGGTGTCCACGATGGTTGCCCATAAGAGTAGGTGGACTGCGGAGTTCGGCCCGGTGCGTAAGAAGACGTACCGGATACCGGAGCAGGTGACGGCGATCATCACTGCCGCAGCTGCCCAGCTCGGTATCACGGAGACGGACGCATGGATCGAGGCCGCTCTACTCACCTACACGGACCGCACGCGCGCCGATATCGAACGGATGCGCGGCGAGTGATCTTGCGCTAAGCGGTCGCCTGTTCTTTTCAGAATTTTTTCTAACAGAAGGGATGGGTAGCGATGGTTGCGCTACGTCCGACGTCGCTACAGGCCTTCATAGGTCAACGGGCGGCGCGTGAGCAGATTATAGAACTAGTGGATGCGGCTATGGACCGCCACGAGATGCCAGGCGATATTCTCATTACCGGCGCGGGTGGTCTAGGTAAGACCTCGCTAGCGAAGCTAGTAGCGAACCGTTTAGGTGTCCCGTTGCGGGTGACGATGTCAACGTCGGTGCGCAGCGTGCCTAGCATGGTTAAGGCCTTACGCGCGGTAGACGAGGGCATGGTGTGGTTCTTAGATGAGGCTCACAAGGTGATGCCGACCACGCTGCTCTTACTGTATTCAGCTATCGAAGATCGGGAGTTTTCGGTTCCTGGTGAAGCTGACCCGGTGAAGCTGCCTCAGTTCACGTTCATAGCGGCGACCACTGAGCCCGGCAAGTTTGACGAGTCATTCCGTGGTCGTTTCGACCTGACCGCTAGCGTCACCTATTACACGGTGGACGAGCTGGCGCAGATCATCACGCGGAACGCTGAGTTAAAGCTGCGGGAGATCACGCCGGAAGCTGCCGCCGATCTAGCGCGCCGGTCACGGGGCACGCCTCGGGAAGCGTTGCGGTTGTTGCGTCGCACGATCGATAAAGCGGGGCAAGCGAAGGCGATCACCGCTGCTCACGTGGTGGCGGCCATGGCTGTGCAGGAGATCGATCCGCTAGGGCTGACTGATCTGGATCGGCGCGTGCTCGAAGCGGTGGCGGTGCATTTCATGGGTACACCGATCGGGATCGATCCGATCGTGACCTATGTGGGCGATAGCGACGCCAAGAAATCGATCAGCTTCTTACAGCGGGCTGGTTTGCTGTTGCAAACCAAACAGGGGCAGGTCGCTACTGAGGCAGGCTATGTGCACCTTAGAGACCTGAAAGATTCACAGACCACCGTGCCAGCGTGGCGCGGCGACCGTTCCTAAGTAGGAAGTCTCCCTAGTAAGTCCTCAGCCGTCCGCCATTGCGTCGGACGGCTGACTTGCCTACTAGGGCACATAACCAACCAGGCAAGGAGCGCATGATGCCCAACCTATGGATACAGGAAACGAGCATATCTATCCGTGACAACGGTGACCGGTGCGGTTTAGGCGAGTCGCCAGTATATGAAACGTTCACCGGTGATCGTGGCACGCTTTACCGTAGCCTTAGCAAAAGCTACGGGCGGTGCACGGGCAAGATTTACGTGGACCGTAAGGACGCGCCCCCGCTAGCCGTTGGCTGGGTATTCGAGGCGCGGCGCCCATTCGAGGATGACCCGTCCGACTCGTCAATCATTGAAACTTGGGTGACTGTGCATTCCGGACCGCCCACGGTCACGACCGAGTATCACTATCAGCAGTCCTAGTAAGTCTCCAGGCGTCCGGCGATTGTCGGACGGTTGGCTTGCCTACTAGGGCATATAACAGTCAGGAGATCACCATGGCTTTATTTTCTAACCCTGCCGAACATGCCACCAACCCGCCGAACACGTGGCAAGTTGTGAAGGTCGGCAAACGGTGGCACTTGCGCACAGCGCACGGAACGATGATCAACGGTTATCCGCGTAGGAAGGATGCGGAGGCGGCGTGCAAGTCAGGCTATCTAGTCGATCTTTACAATAAGGAAGCCCGCTGGTATCGCAGCGAAACGGTGCAGGGTTGGCGCCCTTATTCCGAGGTTGCCCCGATTGAGCCAACCTTGACTAACAGTCAACGGGTTAAGCACGCGCATACCGCGTTGCGCGCGTTTGCTGCAATGTTCAATCCAGTGGAGTACGACGTTAGCGACCTAACGAACGGCGGGGAATTTTTGTCCGTTGCTGGTGACCTGGTGGCGGATCTTATGCACGCTGCGGTCGCCGCTGGTATCGACCCTAACCGGCTGATTGAACGCGCGGAACTACATTTCACCGAGGAAAGCACAGCAGAGATCGTTTAGGAGTGGAGATTATGAGCACCGAACCAACGTATTACCGGGTGAGTATCGATGCGCAAACCACGAGCATTGATGACCTGGTCGGCCTGCTGATGTCAGTGTCGGGCCAGATTAGGCGGGGGGAAGTTAGTAGCGATGACCCTGCCTGGCAACTGATTACCGAGCATCACACCTTCGATCAGGTGTCGGATCTTTATTATCGCGCGTCGGAGGCTATCGAGGACTTTGCCATGAAGAGTGAATCGGCGTACATCCATGCAAGTGAGAAGCTAGAGGATGTCGACGCCGATTACCCGGATGACCTAGACGGGCGTCACGCTCGCCTCACGGAGCTGTTAAAGGAGATTGCGCAAGAGCGGCAAGAGCTAGGGCTACCTGAATTGACCGCAGATTGCGACGAGTAGTGGTTTGGCTATCTTCCGTGCCGCTCACGTACAGGTGAGCGGTTGCGGTGCATAACCGAGCCGAAACGGAGAACGATCATGGATAGTAATATGCACTGGGGCAATTTAGTGCGTAGATTCAAGCCCGGCCAACGGGTCCAGGTGCTCGATCACGCCACTCGTCGTCCGTGGTATGTCGGCACGGTAGTCAAGTACTGGCGCAATGATTGCTTCACGATCCGTGAAGACGCCTATGGCACCACGTGTTGCCACCACTCCGACGATCTAGAGCTGATATGGGAACCGCCATGCAAGCATGATCCGAGCGCCGTGCAAGGCGTCGGGGTAGTGATATGTGAGTGCGGAACGATTCTCTTTGATGACCGGCAATACCGGCCTATAAGCGATGCGGCTACGGCTGTTATCGCTGGGTTAGTTGCGCCAAGCGATGCGGTTAATCACGCGGGTATCACCGCTGATGATGCCGTATGGGACGAGATCCGCAGCGTGTTTCCTATGCGGTTGTTTGCGGATAGGCCCCCGACGGTTGGCTACGATCCTGGGGCAGGCTTGTGATGGACCCTGACGCGACACTGCGAGAGTTCGAGCAACATTATCGGGAATATGCGACGTTAGAGGGTAGCGATCGTGGCGCTGCGCTCGACGCTGCGGAGGAAGCGGCGAACTGTGCCGCAACCTTATTCGAGTGGCTTGCCCGTAGCGGGTACGCGCCGAACTGGGCTAGCTACTGGCGGAATTAAGAGGGGGGACGGAGACCGCTCGACTATCCCGGCGTGAGCCGGGCCGGTCGGGCGGTTTTTTTGTGCCCGCGACCGTTTGCTTTCGCTAACCGGCTCTGAGCGCCCCGCTAAGGCTTGATCTTTCGGCGGGGTTGGGGAGACGTACCGGCCAGGCCGGCGCAAGCCCGCAGCGCGCGGCTGGTGGCCACGGTTGACGAGCAAGTCACCAGCGGCGCGACGTTAGTACGCGGTTGCGGCGCGCGGCGTGGCGTAGGCGGTTGCTTTCGCGGGTATTGCAACCTCGGTGCGCTGGCGCGAGGTTGCCGGGGTCTAGGGGGTCGCCTCCCTGGGCGAGGCCGATCAGGTGGTGCACGGTGCCCGCGAGGCGGTGCAGATGCATGGCGCGGGTGAACGCGTAGTCGATGGGCTGTCCGCAGATGGCGCACGGGATGTTGTTTGCCTCGCCGTAGGCCATGCACTCGCGCTGGGCGGTTCGCCAGCGTGAGCCTTGCCGACCGGGGCCGGTTGCGACCATTGTGGTTACCTCACCCGTTCAGCGGTACCGCCCGGGTTGTCCGTTTCGGGCGGATTGGGGTTGTCAATAGGCCGTTCGGGTGGCTGCCAGCAGCTGTGTCTGATTTGCGTGGTTTGCAGCTGCAAATTGCTATCGCAAACAGCCATGATCAACGATCTTGAACGGAGATCAACGATCTTGGTCGAAGGTCAGCCGCAAACGATCTTGCCGGGCCTTGATCATTTTTTTGGCGGCCGTTTCCGCCGGGTGAACCGGGCGGCCGGCGGCCGTAGAGGGCGAGGGTCGCCGCGCCGTGACTCTGGGCGGCCGGGCGGCGCGCCCGACGACCGAGCTACCGCGAGTTGTGCTGCGCTCGGGCGACCGGACCGATCCGGGTCTGCTGGCCAACCTGGGCGCGTTCCCACTAATCGCGAGGGCGCCGGGGCGCGCCGGGCGGCGCTGGGCCAGGCCGGTAGCGCGAGCAGCTGCGGCTCGGCTGGGACGGCAGGCGGACGTGAGCGCGCCCCCAAGGGGGGCAAAGCATGCTTTGACCGATCCGGGGTTTCTGGGTGTAGCAGTCCTGGCCCAAGACGCTGGTCAAAGCATGCTTTGACCGTCTTATTTGCAGCCGGGTTTCTTGGGCTGGTTGGGGTGCTTGGGTGGTTTGCCGCCGGGGTCGTCGTCTTCGTCTTTGCCGGTGCAGCCGGGTTTGCCGTGCGGGGTGAGGGGGGCGGTGGCCGTGATGATGGGCGCCGCGCTGCGGTGGGCGTGATGGCCGCCGGCTGCGGGGATTGCAGTTGCACCCCGGACGGTGGCGATCCGGCCGCGTGTGTCAGTCATGGTGGTCGTCACGTCCTGCCTGTTGGTCGGTGGTCAAAGCATGCTTTGACCTGCTGAACACCAAAGGGGAGCCTGCCGGGCAGGTTCCCCTTTGGTGGGGGGGTGCACGATCAGAAGATGTTGCCGAGGCCGATCAGGTGAATGTCGTTGCAGCTCACGTTGAGCGAGTGCCGGTCGGAGCAGTGTGACGGGGTGTGGTGCCGCGAGTAGTCCGCGTGGTCATCGGATACGGAATGGTCATCGGAGGTGTCCGCGAGGGCGACACCGCTGGCGCCGAGCAGCAGCCCGGCAGACAGAGCGGCGGTGCCGGCTAGGGCGGCGAGCTTACGCATTGCTGATGGTTTCCCTTCGTTGTGACCAGCAGCTCGGATCGTGTGTCACCGCGCCGGTGACCCGCGTTTCTGGTCTCGTACTCGACAGGTGTTGCCCGGGGCAGGCTAATGGGCATCGTGTTTCGATGAACAGGTTGCCCCTTTGTTTTCCTATCGAATGAGCAATAACGCCAGGCCAATGGTGGTGCCGGCGATGATGAGTCCGGTGAGTGTCGCGAGTGTCGCAACACCGAGTAGGAGGCCGATCACTTTCGCTGCGGTGCGCACATCAGGTGAAACGAGCCGCCTCCGGAAGCGGTGGTGGTGCTGCCCGGAGGCGGCTCGTGTTGCCCGGGACTGCCGTTCCCATTTGGACTGAGGGGGGCCCGGCGTCCACGCGGGCAAATTTGTGGAACCTTGGCGCACCGTAGCATCCGGTTTCGGTGCACGCCAATAGGGGCTTATTAACACGGGCCCGCAACGCTCAGGTTCATTCGGTAATCCCGTGCACAAATGTAGATTTATGCGTGTTAATGCTCACAAATTCATGATGCGTTGCGGCGGGGCTTGTGTCGGTACCGGTCCTGGATCGCGGTGAGGACGTCGCGCATCCGGTACAGCGGCGGGTCGGTGTCGGGTGCGGGGTTCAGGCGACCGCGGGCGACGTAGTTGCGGATCATGCTGGGGGTGCACCCTACGCCAGCGGTGCGCAGGAAACCGGCGATTTCCGTTGAGGTGCCGAGCCGGTCTTGGGCGATGTCGAGTAGCCACTGTTGGCGTTCGGTGACGTTGTGCACCGCGCCGCACGCGGGGCAGGTGGTGGTTTGTTTGCCTGGCACGCCGTACACCTCCTGGGCGCAGTATGTGGCGTCGGGCAGCTGCGCGCCGCAGGGCCCGAGGAACGCCCGCTTGTCGTTGGGCCGGTCGATGGCGTGGCGGGCTTGGTGGACAGCTGAGGTGATTTCCTCGGCGAGCTGGCCGGCGTCGACCCGGACCCGGATGTGGTGGATTTGGCTGAGCAGGTGGCGGGATAGGGCACCGGAGGTGGGGGCGCCCATGGGGATGCTGCTGCCCAGCGGTTGCGCACCGGCGAGGGTGGTGACCCAGCTGTACAGGGTGTGGTGGAGCACCCACACCACTTCGGCGACATGAGTTTTGTATGGCAGCGGGTTTTCGCTGCCGGAGGGCCCGTTGCCGTAGCGGGCGACGAGTTGGTCTTGCCGGGATCGGGTGATGTCGAGATCGGCGAGTAGTGCGGGAACGTCGCCGAGTTCGATGCGCAGCGCGGTGGTGCAGTTGTTGCACAGCATCAGGCCGTCGGGTTGGTGGCATTTCGCGCAACGCGTCATTGTCGAAATGGTGGTTTCGGCGCAGTGGAATCCCCCTGACCGACCATGCGGCCAGGGTAACTAACGCGCGCCCACGGAAGCGGCTCGGCGCCACCCTTTTCTGCCCAGCGGCCCGGCGCCTGTTTTCTCAGACGACCTGAGTGGATTCATTAGGGGGGCGGTTCACCTGAGACGCATACGCCGTGGCCGTACGCAGCCATGGCGCTGTATTCGAGGCCCAGGAAATGCGCAATGCGGTCCCGTTGGGTAGTGGCGCCGATCACGAGAAGCTGGACTAGCTCACCGTTGCCGAGGGGCTCCTGGCACCAGAGGCACTCTTCACCAAAGGCTGGGTGATCTGGGGGCAGCGGCAGGAATGTTTCCAGTTCGCGGGGCTGGTTTTTGCTCCAGCGAACGTAGATCACGTTGCTACGGCGCTGGCCGCTTGGCGGTTGCAGGGCAAGTCGGTAGCGCTGCTCGTGGACGACGACGTTGATGGCGACTACGTCATCATCGGGTTCCTCGGCTTGGGCCTCGATGCCGGCGCTGAGGAGCGCCGCCACGATGCAGGCTGTTGCGGTGCGGGCGCAACGATCTTGGGTCACAGTGGAACCCGGCTACCTGTGAGTGCGGAGCGGTCGGGCCGCCAGTTGCGCCGTCGTGTTCCAGACAAGCCACCATCCCCCAACAGGCAAGTCGTGATTCCTCGGGTTGGGTCCGCGTCGAGTTCGCCGCGTGTGCCGCTGACGGTGCCCGATGCGGACATACACCCTTGGTCTGGGGGTCCAGGCCCTGACCAGGAAGAAATCTAGATTAGAGCTAGTTTAGATCTAGCGCAATTACATCCGTTGACTATCACTCCCGCGGACCTGGCGACTGTGGAACACTCAAGCGGTGACGATGCGGGAGTTGGGCGAGGAGCTGCGGCGTTGCCGCAGGGCCAGGGGTCTCTCGCGCGGCGAACTCGCCAAACTGTCCGGCGTGTCCGCCCAAACGATCGCGCACTGGGAAGGCCCCAACCCGCCCGAGCGGGGTCAGATGCCCAACGTGATCAAGGTGGCCAGGGCGTGCGGGATCCCGATCAATGACGCGCTAAGGAAGGCGGGTTTCGATCCGCAGCCCGAGCCGCCAAATCATGTGCCGGCGGTGATGGGTGACACCCGATCACGGGAACAGCTGTGGGCTGAGCTGACCAGCATGTGGCCGGCGCTGGACGAGCGGGTCTGCGCGCTGCTGGTGGACGTGGCCACGATCGGCAGCTCCGTCGAATCGCCACGCCTACCGAGCCGAGTCGGGAAACCACAGCACGACGGCGACGGCCACAGCGGTAACAGGGACGGTGACCACAGCACGCCGCCGCAGTATCGCCGCGACGTGTACGGCTTCCGGATGGCGGTGATCCCCAGGGGTCTCGCCGCCCAGTACGCCGCTGAGGATCAGCAGCAGCGCGACAGCAGCAGCCGTTAGAACCCGCGCACCACAACTTGGTGCGCGACCCTGATCATGTCTGCTTGGACCTCGGGTGGCAACCAATCCGCGGCGGCGATGCCTACCGCCACGTCGGTTTCAGCGACGATCACCAGACCGCGTAGTTCCGAGCCGCCGATTCTCTGGACGACGGCTTGGGAGAGTGTGTCCACGACATCGGCTGGCAGTTCCAGCAGCACCGTGGGTCGATCTACCGGCTCCAACGGCTGCGTCCCCCCGCGGGTGGTGTTGGTGTCCTGCTGGATGCTTGAGGGAAAATATCAAATCTCACGGTCAGTCACCGGGTAGCGCGACAACGTGTACCGGTACTCACCGCGAACATCCGCGGGGCGCCCGGCTGGGGTCAGTTGGTTCCCAGCCGGGCGGCCCTATGTGTGTTGTGTCGGTCGGTGTCACGCAGCTGCGGTGGCCGGCGGCTGCTCGGAGTGGCCCTGCTGATCCTTTTCCCACGCCTGGACGATCTCCGCGCGGACGCGCCCACGGTCGGTGACCAGGTT
>Ga0207702_10005154_pt1 | contig 11497 bp, 9 predicted proteins | sample KBSCornC62_FD_184302 | JGI IMG/M metagenome (GOLD analysis project Ga0207702, IMG submission 184302) | Corn rhizosphere microbial communities from Kellogg Biological Station, Michigan, USA - KBS Corn C6-2 (SPAdes) (version 2) | ecosystem: Host-associated > Plants > Roots > Rhizosphere > Soil ...
CCCGGGCGAGCGGCATCCAATGCAGCTCGCTCCCGCCCGCCTCGGCGAGGCTCTCGCTCACCGCGAAGGACGACGAGCTGGAGATCGGATATGCCGGCCTCTGGGCCGACAAGGACCACCTCGAGGCCAAGGGTACAGTCGGCATCCGCGGGCCCCATCGCTATGCGGGCGAGGTCACCGGGCGAATCGAGGACCTTGGCGTTTACACGCCATTTGCCGGCGACGCCGTCGCGAAGAATGTCTTCACGGGTGCGGCGACGATCAACTGGCAGGGCGATGGTGCGCAGGATACGCACTCCGGAGCATTCGAGATCAAACTGGATAAGGTGATGACGAGCGCGACGCCCACGGGGCTCACCGGCGAGTTCAACGCCACCTACTCGCCGGACAATATCTATTTCCGCACGGTCGAGCTGCGCCACGGCGAACTCGACCTGAATACCCAGCTCACCATCTCATCCAGCGGGGTGAACGTGACCGGCCTTACACTGAAGCGCGGGAAGCTTGGGTTGCTGTCGGGCGATGGTTACCTGCCGCTCGACATTTTCGCCCTCAGCTCCGGGAAAAAGCTGGCTCAAGCCTTGGACACGACGAAGCCGGTCTATGCGAATTTTACCTCCGCCGATCTGCCCGTCGCCGATTTGATCCAGATGGCGGGGCAACACGCAACAGTGCGCGGGCAGGTAAGGCTGAGTCTCGGTGCGTCGGGTACGTTGCCGCAGCTTGCGCTCACTGGTCGGCTGACGGGGCGCGATCTCTCCGCCTCGATCGATAACTTCACCGTCCCGCCCACCACGGCAAACGTGTCTCTGGAGACGGGCAATGGCGGCCTGCGGGTGAAAGGCTCCGTCCAGACGCAGGGATTCCAGCCGGTGACTGTCGATGCGCTCATGCCATTCGCCTACGAGGAGACGAACGATGGCGGTGTGAGACTCTTCCACGACAATGCCCCGATCTCCGCGCGCATGTCCTTCCCCGGCACGAGCCTGGAAATCTTCCGGCCATTTGCGCCCGCGGCCCGGCAACTGCAGGGCACACTGGCAGGCAGCGTAAATGTCTCTGGAACGCTGAACGCACCGAAGATCGACGGCGAGGCAACGGTCACCGGTGGTCGGATCGAGATGGGGCCGAATGATCCGGTCATCAACGAGCTGAGCGGCCGGGTGACGATGAATACGTCCCGGATCACGCTGGAGTCATTGAACGGCGATGTCGGCGCGGGACCATTCGAAGCTTCGGGTTGGGCCGACATCACCAACCCTCAGGTGCCAGCCGTGCATCTCCAATTCAAGGGGTCGAAAGTCCTCCTCGCACGCGATCCCGGCCTGCGCCTGCGCGCGGATATCGATCTCGCGGCCGACGGTCGGGGGACATCCGGCTCGGTGACCGGCAGCATCGGACTCGTGGACGGACGCATCTTCAAGCGGCTCGAGGTCACTCCCCTCATCGTGAAAAACCCGGCGAATCCCCAGGTTTTCACGCCTCCGATGCTCGCGGGCATCGTGCCCGATCCGATCGGGCGGTGGAACGTGAACGTCACGATCAAGGACAGCGAGCCATTCCTCATCATGGGGAATCTCGCGACCGGGAATATCTCGCCTGATCTGACGCTCGGGGGTACGCTTGGGAATCCCTTCCTTAACGGGACCGTGTACCTGAAGAACCTCCAGGCCTACCTGCCCGCCACGACGCTTCTCATCCCAGAGGGCGAGATCTATTTCACGCAGCAGAATCCCTTCATGCCCATCCTCGATGTGCGCGCGCGTACCGAGACCTCCGGCTACAACATCCAGATGTATGCCTATGGCCCACTGAGCGACTCGAAGCTCATCATGCGCTCCGACCCCCCGCTCTCGCAGGAGAATCTCATCCTGCTCGTGACAACCGGATTCGCCCCGGCGGGCATGAGCGGCAGTGGCCTGGGTGAGGCAGCGGCGGGGCAGGGCGGCATCATCCTGCTGCGCAGCATTGCGCGGCAGCTGGAGCCGCTCGGGCTGGATCTCAATAGCTTCGTCAATCGCCTGAGCGTCAACGTCGTGCCTCCGAAGGAGCCGTCGCAATCGGCCTCCCTTCTCAGCGAGCTTCGGCTGATCGACGGATTCTCGCTCACCACCGGGCGGGACGGCTACGGGTTCTACAACGCGGGCGTGCGTTATACCATCCAGCTTCGGTAGCCATGAGCGCGGCGTCCCTCCTCGCCGTTGCATTGTTTGGACTTTGGGGCAGGCCCGTGCCCACGCCCGTCGGCGATGTCCGCTTCGAGGGAAACCACTCGTTTCCCGAGAGGCAGCTCCTGGCGGTGCTGCAGAATCGCTATTACGTGAAGCTCACCGGGTACTTCGACGTGACGGATGCGGACGACGCCGCATACTTCCTGCGGACATTCTATTTCTCGCGTGGGTTCCGGGACGCGTCTGTTTCCTACAAGTACCGCGGCACGCGGCCCCCGTCGGCGCTCTTCGATATTCATGAGGGGAGTCGGTACTCGATCGGCACGGTCACATTTTCTGGGGACTCGCCTGTGCCGCCGAATCGGATGCGCGAGATATTCAATGCCACGGTGCGGACGAATACGCTGCGGCCATTCGGCCCCATGCCGTATGTATCGAGCGCCATCGAGGACGCGCGCCAGGCCATCGTGACCGATCTCCAGCAGCGGGGGTATCTCATTGCCACTGCCGACGTCACGGAGCCCGAGCCGGCCGCGAACGGCCTCGTCCCCTTGAAGATCGGAATATTTGCCGGTCTCGCGTACTCGGTGCACGACGTCAGCTTCGCCGGCGCGCCTGTGGGCGAGGAAACCCTCCGCGGAGTGGTGAAGGATTACCTCAACCAGCCATACCAGCGGAACCAGGAGTCGCTCATGCGTACGCGCATCCAGGACTGGCTGAGGAACAATGGATATCTCCAGGCCGAGGTGACGTCATATCCGACCATCGACCCCGCCACGGGCAGGGTGGATATTTCCTTCAACATCAATGCGGGGCGGACTTACACCATCGGCAAGATCCGGATCGAGAATACCGCGTCGAAGAAGGGAGCCGAACCGATCAGCAGCTCCCGGGCGATCTACTCGCGGCTCTCGCTCCATCCCGGTACGCTGTACAACGCGAGCGCTGTGGATGAAGCCGCCCGGCGGTTGTGGTTCAGCGGCGCATTCGAGGATGCCGAGATCCAGCGTGTGCCACAGCCGGATGGCACCGTCGATCTGGTGGTGAAGCTTAAGGAGACCTCGGCCAAGCGCATCCAGTTCGGCATTGGCTACAGCCAGTGGTTCGGGGGTATTGGCGAACTCCACTATATCGACCGCAACTTCTTCGGGACGCTCAATCGATTAAACCTCGATGCCACCTTCTCGCGGAAGAACTACGGAATCTCCGGCCAGCTCACACACCCGTGGCTCTATGGAACCGATTTCGAGGGGAGCATCGGCGCCTCCTACGCGCGGCGGGACCTGCCCGCTTACAAAGCCACGATCTACGGAGGATCGATCTCCCTCGCCCGCCGCTACGACTCGGTAAATCTCACTGGCTACCACCTTAGCTACGGGTGGAAGCGTGTGACCGATGCCACGGTGTACGGGCAATCGGCCGCGGATCAGGCCGATCCAAACTACACGCTCGGCTCGGTCACGTTCAGCCAGATCTACGACACCCGGAACAGCATCATCACGCCGATGAAGGGTATCTACCTCGAGCACGAGGAGGAGCTCGCGAGCCGCGTATTTATGGGTGATACGTCGTATATCCGCCTCTCGGCGCAGGCGACATACTACCTGCCTCTGCGCGAGATCACGACCGAGCGACCATTCGTTCCGTTTCTGGCTTTCAACCACCGCATCGGCCTGCTCGTGCCCTACGGTGATTCCACGACGGTCCCCGTGCAGGAGCGATATTTCCTGGGCGGCCCGGATACGGTGAGGAGCTTCCAGCTCCAGGGTCTCGGGCCGCGAGATAGTGCGGGGAATCCGATCGGAGGCCTGGGGATGCTCCTTTTCAATGCGGAGGTCCAATGGCCGGTCTTCAACAACATCTACGTCGTCGCCTTCGCCGACGCGGGTAATCTCTGGGCTGCGGCGAGGGACATCCAGCCGCTCGACCTCCAAGTCGGGGTCGGCCCTGGCATGCGCATTTATACTCCGCTCGGAGCAGTGCGCGTGGATTACGGATACAATCTCAACCGCACTCCCGGCGATCCGATCGGCGCGTGGCAGGTTGGGTTTGGATTTACGTTCTGAGGCATTGGTTGCGGAGTCTCGGTCGCATGAGGAATCCACGGAACCCGCGGCGCGGCTTCCCTACCGCAGGAAACGAACCCGGCAGATGCCGGGTGTGTCGGGCGCGAGCTGTTCTTGGGGTGGGAGGGCGCGTTGTTCCCCTCGGTCACCATAGCTTTGTATTTTAAAATAGTCGGCGCTTTCATCGAAAACGCCCTACCGAGCGGAACGACGCGCTGCCGCGCGGAGAGCGAGCGAGGCAAATAAGGGCGTAAGTCATTCGCTCATCGGGCGAATCGACTTCTGGGATAGGACGCGTCGCGCCGAATCCACGGGATGAAATCCCGGCCACTCGCTTTGAGCGTCTCCTGCGATCTCTTGGGGTGAGTCATGAAAACCGGACTGCTTTCTGAGCCCTTCAATGCGCCAAGGGAGATTCTTCTGCGTGCGGCATTCTTGTTCGGCCTTTGCTTCCTCGCTTCGGAGATCGTGTGTGCCTACCTCGGTGGCATCTACCTCGTCGCTTCGATACACGCGGCGAGCCCCTTGTGCGATCCCTGCTTCAATCGGATTTCTCTCCTCGCGGCCACGGGGCTCCCTGTGGCCATAGGATACTGGCAATATGGACATGCCCATCTGGAATTCGAACGCATCCTGGCGACTCTCGATTGCATCGCGGGTTCATCCGATGGAGGCGTCTCCGGCTCGCGTCCCGCGGCCTGGCAGTTGGCGCAAATCCTCGATCAAATTGAGACCATCTCCGACACATGGGAAAGGCATACGCTCCAGCAAAGGGCCGCGAGCATTCTTATCGACAAGCCGGAGCTGATCGAAGAATTCGAGGGCCGACTCGATTACCGGACCGCACTGCTCGTCCATAATCGAGGGCGATGATTTCGCTGCGAGCAGAGCAATTTCTCATTCCGCAAATCGAGTCACCCGAGCGCGGGGACAGAGCGCCGCGGCTACAGGAATAATGGTCAGGCCCTTTCTTAAAAAGCCCCAGCGGGATTGCGGCTACGCCTTTTATTGAACTCCAGCGCCGACGGAGGGCGCGGTATTCGCTATTGGCCGCCGCTTCCGCTCTGGTCCAGTTCGAACGCGATGTTGATCGTATAACTGTCGCCCTTGCCGAGGCCCTGGGGCAGGGGAGCGATCTTTTTCGTGCGCTTCGCGGCGGAGAGGACGCTGTCATCCATTACCGGATTGCCACTCGATTTCGAGATCTCTGCGTCGATGATCGTGCCATCCCTCGCGATCTTGATCTGGAGTGTGCACGAGAACACGTGCCCCTCGCTGTAGAGCGAGGTGGGCTGGTCCCAGTTTCCGAAGAAGGCGTCGTGGATCAGATCATTGTACCAGCCGAAATTCGCGGTGCCTCCGCCTCCGCTTTTCGCATCCGATCCGGAGCCGGACTCCGCCGCACCATCCTTCGACTGCGCGCCCTTCTTCTTGCTGGTGTTGCGGGGCTGCTCGTCCTTCGCCGATTCGTTATCATCCCCATCGGACTTCGGCGTAGCCGAGGGCTTCGGCTTGGCCTTCGGCGTTGCGGAAGGTTTGGGCTTTGGCTTGGGATTGTCTTCGTCCTCGTCGTGGTGCTTTGGCTTCGGTGTCGGAGTCGGTGACGGATGATGCTTGTGATGCGGAGTCGGCGAGGGTGTCGGCTTCGGCTTCGGCTTGTGTTTGGGCGTCGGCGAAGGAGTGGGCTTGGGCTTCGGCTTTGGCGTTGGTTTCGGCGTCGGCTTTGGCGTGGGCTTGGGTGTTGGTTTTGGGGTGGGCTTCGGCGTCGGTTTGGGAGTCGGCTTTGGGGTTGGTTTCGGCGTGGGCTTGGGCGTAGGCGTTGGGGTGGGTGTCTGGGCGAAGTCGCTTTTTTGCGGTTCGGGCGTGGGCTCGGGGGTCGGCGGAGGTGTGGGTTCCGGAGTTTGCTCCGGTGTGGGTACGGGCGTTTCCTCGGGAGTGGCTTCCGGCGTCGGTGCTGGGGTGGGCGGCGGAGTCGGCGTATCTTCGTCTTCCGGAGGGGGCGTAGGTGTGGGTGTGGCCTCTGCGGGCTCCGGGGCGGCTGCGAGGGCGGCGGTGAATGCGCCTGCATCGAGCCACGTGATGTCGCCGAGCTGCTTCTGCTCGGGAGCCTTGTGGGCAAAGAAAATGAGCGCCGTAATCAGGACAAGGTGAACCACTGCCACCACGGCGAGCGTGGTCCGAAATGCCTGTCGCGTACGGAGCCACTCCGGATCGGGCGGGGGAAGGAAGCGGCGGGGCTTGTGGATCATCGGATGCGCGCTACGAGCCGGCCGGCGACGGCTTCTCTGGAGGTCGCGTCATCACGCCGATTTTCGCGATACCGACGCGGCGGAGAATGTCCATCACGTCAATGAACTTCTGGACGGGCAGTTCGCTGTCGGGGCGCACCGCCACGGCGAGGTCGGCATTGTGGGCCTTGAGCTCGGTGAGCTTTTGTTCGAGTGCCGCGGGGGACATCTCGACCTCGTTGAGCTTGAGGGTGTCGTTGCGATTGATCGAGACGATTTGGACCTGGTTGGGATTCACGGCGGCCTTGGCCGTGGAGCTGGTGGGAACGACGAGATCCATGCTGTTCTCGATGAGCGGCGTCGTGATCATGAAGATGATCAGCAGCACGAACGCCAGGTCGAGCAACGGAGTGACGTTCAGCTCGGCGAGCGTGGAGTAGTGGGAGCGGTCGGAATGGCGGCGCATGGGATTCCAGCCTAGAAGGTCCGCCGGCTAGGCACGCCGGGGTGCTCGACGTAGCGGTGCTCGATTTCGCTGGCCAGCTCGGCGGCAAAGTTGTCGCACTCCACGATCATGGAGCGAATGCTGGTGACGAGGAAATTGTACCCAAACATGGCCGGGATCGCCACGAGCAGCCCGGTGACGGTGGTGATGAGTGCGCCGGAGACGCCGGGCGCCATGGCGGCGAGATTCGCATTGCCCGCAGCGGCGATGCCGCCGAAGGCGTCCATCACGCCCCAGACGGTGCCGAGCAGGCCGATGAAGGGCGCGCCGCTCACGGCCATGGAAAGAACGTTCATTCCGCCCTCGAGCGCGAGCGCGCTCTCGCCCACGGCGCGCTCCATGGCGGCGGTGACGGCGCGCAGCTGGGCTGGTGTGATCTTGGCCGACTCGTTGAGCCGGGCGCGGAAGGTCTCGTCCACTTCCGTGGAGCCGAGCATCTGGAAGCACAGCTCGGAGATGCCTGAGTTGTAGATGCGATAGATCGGGGATCCGTCAAAACGCACGCCGGTCTCAAACATCCGCAGCGGCTGGCGGTCGCGACGGAAGACGGAAGTGAAGCGCTCGGTCTGGCGGCGTGCATACCGCAGCATCCGGAACTTCGTCACCATTACGGACCAGCTGAAGATCGAGGCGATGAACAGCGCAAACAGGACCGCCTTGCCCTCGCCAGTGGAATGTATGAAGGCGTAATAGAGCCCTGTTCCCTCCTGGGCGAAAAGCAGTGTCACCATTCCCAAGATCGAATAGGCGATCCGGGCTCCGCGCAACGGAAAAAGCCGCCCATGTTCGATTTTGCAATATGCGGCGGCGCGGCGTATGACTCTCCCTCACATGACGCGCCTCTTTGCCGCCTTCTTGCTGCTGCTCACCACGGTTACCGGATTCGCCCAGTCCGCGGCACAGCCGCCGGCGGAGAATCGCTACGACATCCTGGCGAAGGTCTTCAGCCCATTCTTCAGCGTGCTGCTTATGGGCGGGCAGGGGCCGAATCACGCGGCGGCGTTTCACATGGTAATCACCGACGTGACCGGGCGTCTGCCGAAGGAATTCCGCGGTGCCACGCTCGACGCGGCGGTCCAGTTTCCGAACAAGGTGAAGCTCTCCGCACCGGTGCTGGGCGAGCAGGTCACGGTCTGCCGCAATGGCGAGAATGTCTGGGCAGTGCCCGGCGAGAAGATGGAATACCTCCTCAAGCAATTTGCCGGGAAGCTCCCGAAGCGGATGATGATGAAGAACGATACCCCGATCTTCATCCCGATCACTGCCCAGCAGGCGATCTTCCTGCCGGCGATGTTCGTGCTCGATGACGGGAAGAATTTCGAGAATCTCAACGGCGAGCCCACGCGAGTGCTTTCCGGCAGTCTCATGCCCGAGCTGGCGCAGGCTACGAAGGCCCAGGACTTCCGCGCCACCCTCTGGATCGCCGCCGGGTACGTGCCTCGCCAGATCAAGATCACCCGCCGCGACTTCACGATCACGGTGACCATCGAGAAGCTCGAGTTTGCGCCGAAGCTCCCCGGCAGCACCTGGCAGCCGCCGGCAGGAGTGACGGATATCTATCGCACCACGTCCGATGTGCTGGAGCAGCTCCTCTTCGTGGTGATGAATTCGATGAATCTCAAGCAGCCGAGCGCCGATGCCGCGGCGAGTCCCGCGCCGCTCGTGACTCCTCCTCCCGCGCAGCAGCCATAGCGGGCTGCCCTTGGGGGGCGCAGCGTGAGTATCTGAAAGCAGCACCGCAGGCGGACTCCTGGCTGCGTCGCTCGGGGCCGAGCGCGGTGCGCGATGCGAAGCGATCGGATGGACTTCGCTATCTAGCTTGAGCCACTGGATAGAGTTGGCATTCTTTGAGGCGTTGAAGGCGAAATGGATCTCCGGTGTTTTCTTTGGTTGTCTCCTCGTTGGGGCATGCAGGGCGGAGGTTCACATATTCACCGACCGGCAGGGGCGTACTGTGCAGGCGGAGGCGGAGGGCATCTCCAATGGAAATGTCGCCCTGCGGCTGGCGAACGGCAGCACGCTCACGGTGCCGGTCGCTGCTTTGAGTGATGCCGACCAGTCCTGGCTGAAAACTGCAGGGTCTAATGGGACCAGCCCTGCGGCGGCACCGGGCAATGCGCCTGTGAAATGGGATTACGACGCGGCTCCGCACGGGATACCGGGGACATCGGTGGCTCGGTTCCGAGTCTGGATACCGGATGCTTCCCAGCCGGTGAGGGGGATGATCGTGTTGGTGCCGGGCCTCAATCAAGACGGCCGCGGCGCGGTCGATGCCGGGGATTGGCAGGCCCTCGCGAGAGATCTTCGATTCGGGCTGATCGCGTGCAATCTCACCAGCGCCGATGGAGGCAGTGATTATTGTTATGCGGGGAAGGGGAGCGGTAAGCTCTTGCTCGAGGCATTGGGGAAGTTCGCCGCTGCGGAGAACCGCCCCGAGGTTGCACACGTGCCGCTCCTGCTGTGGGGGCACTCGGCCGGCGGCCAATTCAACTATAACTTCGCCTGCTGGAAGCCGGAGCGTACGCTTGCTTTTATCGTAAACGAGGGCGCGTACGATTACGATACCCCGGCGACTTCCCTCACGCGGTCCACGCCGGCCATCCTCTTCGCGGGAGAAAAGGACAAGCCGGAGCGCATCTCGAACATCACGCATCTCTTCCAGACCGGCCGCATGCAGGGCGCGCTCTGGGCTTATTGCCTGGAGAAAGGAATGGGGCATGCGGTCGGGCCGAGCCAGCGGGTGGCCCAACAGTTTTTTCGGTCGATCGTGGCGCTTCGGCTGCCAGACGGTGGACTGGATTCGGGCATGAAACACCTCGTCCCGAGCGACGGATTGCTTGCGGCACGGGATGGAGATGCCTTGCCGGCCGCACAGTACAAGGGCTCGCCGCGAGATGCCTCCTGGCTGCCGGACGCCGCCACCGCCGCTGCCTGGAAGGCGGTCCAGCCATAAGTCATCACGGGGCCGCAAGTTTGATTCGCATCAGCCAGATACGGAAGGTGGCTTGCGGCGGACCCCGATCTGGAGTAGTGAGGAAACAATGAGGGCGCGCCATAGTCGCTGGTTTGCCGCGATGGTCGCATGCGTGAGCATGCTGGCCTGGATGTGCATGACCAACCATTGCGCCCTCGCGAGTCTCTCCATGCGGCAGATGCATTCCTGCTGTCACTCGGACGGAGGGGCAAAGGATCATCCCGGTTCACCGCAATACCTGCAATGCTGCGGCACGGTGGCGCCGTCGCTCCCAGACCACCTCGCGGTCCCGGCTGCGAAACTCTTTGAAATTCGCGCGGCATGGATCGAGGCGACCGCTCTCCTGCGCCCTGCGCCGGAATCGAGAGGCGATCTCGCATTCACTACCGGCCCGCCGCCTGGCCAGTCCTTTCTGGAAGTCATTCTCAGTCGGAGCATGCCTGCGCACGCTCCGCCTTCGTTCGTTGCTTGATTCCGGGCGTCCTGTGGGACGCTCGCTCCGCGTCGTTTCGGGCGCAACCTGCATCGTGGCAGCCATGCTGGCTCCGATGCGCAAATCACCAATCAAACAACGAATATGAAATCGATTTTTACAGCCATTATCCTCGGGGCAGCCGCCCTTGTCAGCACGCTCCATGCCGGTGATCCGACACCGGTCAAACCGTACGAACTCAAGACCTGTCTGCTCTCCGGCGAGACACTGGGCGCAATGGGAAAACCGGCGACCGCCGTATACCAGGGGCAGGAGTTCAAGTTCTGCTGCACGGACTGCGAAAAGAAATTCAATGCCGACCCCGCGAAGTACCTGAAGGAATATCAGGACGCGGTGAAGGCGGCGTCCCCACAGGCGAAGTGAATCCATCCGGCCGGGGTGCATACGTGCCCCGGCCGGTCACCCCCTAACTGCCATGAAGATCGCACTTCGACTCGTCACTGGCGCGCTCGCGCTCGCCTTCGTCCTGCTCGTCTCCGCATCCTGCTCGAAGCAGCCGGCCGCTGCCGCCGGGGGAAAGACGCTCTACACCTGCAGCATGCACCCGCAGATCATTCGGGATAAGCCTGGAAATTGCCCGATCTGCGGCATGAAGCTGGAGCCCATTCGCAAGCAGGCGGATCCGGCTGCCTCGCCGTCGCCTGATGTAAAACGCATCAGGTATTACAAATCCACCATGCTCCCGGGAGAAACGAGCACGAAGCCCGGGAAGGACAGCATGGGCATGGATATGGTTCCCGTGTACGAGGATGCGGCATCCGCCAAGCCCAATGTGATCACCGTGGACGGCCGCACGGTGCAGGAGATGGGCGTGCGCACGGCGCTCGTCGAGAAGGGGCCCCTCATGCGGGACATTCGCGCTCTGGCGCGCGTGGATTTCGACGAGACGGCGGTATCGAATGTGAACGTCCGGGAGGCCGGGTGGGTCGAGCACCTCTATGTGAGCTCGGTGGGCCAGCTCGTCCATCGCGGGCAGCCGCTCTTCGACTTCTTCTCGCCCGAGCTGCTCGTGGCCGAAAAGGAGTATCTGCTCGCGATCGAGCGAGGGGCCGATTACGCG
>Ga0207702_10005156_pt1 | contig 11496 bp, 9 predicted proteins | sample KBSCornC62_FD_184302 | JGI IMG/M metagenome (GOLD analysis project Ga0207702, IMG submission 184302) | Corn rhizosphere microbial communities from Kellogg Biological Station, Michigan, USA - KBS Corn C6-2 (SPAdes) (version 2) | ecosystem: Host-associated > Plants > Roots > Rhizosphere > Soil ...
GAAGTGGTGAGCTTCTTTGCCGACGTGCAGAAGGCGTTCACCGGCACGCATCTGAAAATCACCGGCGTCACGCTGACCGAGCGCGGCAGCTGGAGCGTCACCACCGATTCCGGCGCGCAGATCGTGATTGGCGATCGCAATCAGGCCGGCCGCCGCCTGCAACGTTTTCTGGATGTGTATCCGCAAGTCGCCGCGGCGCATCCGCAAGGTTTCGCGTACGCCGATCTTCGCTACACCAACGGTTTCGCCGTGAAATGGCCGCAGGTGACGGCCGCCCCGACCGCTGCCAATGCCGGAGGCACGCCACGCACATGAAAGGCAAAAGCGATAAGCAATTGGTTGTAGGCCTCGACATCGGCACCTCGAAAGTGGTGGCGATCGTGGGCGAGTACGAGCCGGGCGAACCGATCGAAGTGATCGGCATCGGCTCGCACGTCTCGCGCGGCATGAAGCGCGGCTCGGTGGTGGACATCGAATCCACCGTGCATTCGATCCAGCGCGCGGTGGAAGAAGCCGAGCTGATGGCCGGCTGCGATATCCGCTCGGTGTATGCCTCCATTTCCGGCAGTCACCTGGAGACGCGCAATTCGCACGGCACGGCGGCGATCCGCGATCGCGAAGTGGCGCCCGGCGATCTCGACCAGGTATTGGAAGCCGCGAGCGCGGTCGCGATCCCGGCCGACCGCAAGGTCTTATATAAGGAGTCGCAGGAGTACCGCATCGACGGCCAGGACGGCATTCGTTCGCCGGTCGGCATGAGCGGTGTGCGCCTGGAAGCCTCTGTGCATCTGGTCACCGGTGCCGCCGCGGCGGTGCAGAACATCAGCAAGTGCATTCAGCGCTGCGGCTTGTCCGTGGATGAGTTGGTGCCTTCCGCAGTCGCCAGCGCGAAATCGGTGCTGACCGACGACGAGCGCGAACTGGGCGTATGCCTGGTCGATATCGGGGCAGGCACCACCGACATCGCCATCTACACGCAGGGCGCGATCCGCTACACGAGATCGCTGCCGGTGGGCGGCGACCAGGTCACCAACGACATCGCCTACGGCGTGCATACGCCGACCGCGCATGCGGAGGAAATCAAGATCAAATATGCGTGCGCGCTGGCACAGTTGGCGCATGCGGAAGAAACCATCCAGGTGCCGAGCGTGGGTGATCGTCCGCCGCGCCGTCTCGCCCGCCAGTCGCTCGCGCAGAGCGTGCAGGCGCGCTATGAGGAAATCTTCGAGATGGTGCAGGACGAACTGCGCCGTTCCGGTTACGACAGCCTGGTTGCCGCAGGCGTCGTGCTCACCGGCGGTGCGTCGCGCATGGAAGGCGCGCTCGAACTGGCCGAAGAGATCTTCCACAAGATGGTGCGCATAGGCGTGCCGCAGCACGTGGTGGGCCTGGGTGAAGTGATCGCCAATCCGTTGCATTCAACCGGTGTGGGCCTGCTGCTGCATGGCGCGCGCTCCGGCGGCATGCGCGCGAGTGGGCCGGCCGGCGGCAGCGTTGGCGGGCTGGTCGACAAGTTGCGTACCTGGATTACCAAGAATTTCTAGAAACGAAAGGGTTAGGCGGCGCAGGAGGCGCAGCCAGGGCGAATGGAGGTTCGCTCACCACCACGGCAAGACAGGAGTCGAACCGCGGTTACAACGACAACGAAAGCTCTACGGAGGACGGGAAATGTTTGAATTGGTCGAAAAATTGGCACCGAATGCGGTGATCAAAGTCATCGGCGTGGGCGGCGGCGGCGGCAACGCGGTTGCGCACATGCTCAACTCCAACATCGACGGCGTCGACTTTGTCGTCGCCAATACCGACGCGCAGGCCATGAAGGGTTGCGGCGGGCGCCAGCATCTGCAACTCGGCGCCAACGTCACCAAGGGACTGGGCGCAGGCGCCAATCCGGAAGTGGGCCGCCAGGCCGCGCTGGAAGATCGCGAGCGCATCGAGGAAATGCTCCAAGGTGCGGACATGGTGTTCATCACCGCCGGCATGGGCGGTGGCACGGGCACCGGCGCGGCGCCGGTGGTTGCCCAGCTTGCCAAAGAGAAAGGCATCCTGACGGTCGCGGTGGTCACCAAGCCGTTTCCGTTCGAAGGCCGTCGCCGCATGCAGGTGGCGCTGAAGGGCATCGAGGATCTCTCCCAGCACGTGGATTCGCTGATCACCGTGCCGAACGAGAAGCTGCTCTCGGTGCTGGGCCGCGAAGTCACCCTGCTCAATGCGTTCAAGGCCGCCAACGACGTGCTGCAGGGCGCGGTGCAGGGCATTGCCGATCTGATCACCAGCCCGGGCCTGATCAACGTCGACTTCGCCGACGTGCGCACGGTGATGAGCGAAATGGGCCTCTCCATGATGGGCTCGGGTACCGCCCGTGGCGATGACCGCGCCCAGGCGGCGGCGGAAGCGGCGATCAACAACCCGTTGCTGGAAGACGTCAACCTCAATGGCGCCTGCGGCATCCTGGTGAACGTCACCGCCGGCCCGAACCTCACCATGCGCGAGTTCGACGAAATCGGCCGCATCATCCACGACTTCGCCAGCGAAGACGCGACGGTGGTGATCGGTACCTCGCTGGATCCGGAAATGCAGGACGACGTGCGCGTGACGGTGGTGGCCACTGGCCTCAATCGTGCGACGGCCCGCCAATCGGTTCGCCCGGTCGCGACCCAGCAGGTGGAAATGCGCCAGCGTCCGCGCCCGATGGTGCTGCGCACCGGCACCGGCAACGAAGTGGTCGATTATGCCCAGCCGGAACTGGCGGCCAGCAACCCGCGCGGGGGCGAGGGCTCGGCCAAGAGCGCCGACCCGAGCTTCGACTACCTCGACATTCCGGCGTTTTTGCGCCGTCAGGCCGACTAAGAGGCACTCAATATGTGAAGACGTAGAGAGCGTATGAACTAACGGCGCATTAACTTGTCCATGTTCCCTGTGCCGGGCGAGGAGGGTATCCTCCCTGTCCGCTGCCTGATTGCCGCCGGGATACCGGCCGTGATAAGGGGACATCGCAAGTCGGCTGGCGTCGCGTTCATGCGTTGAATGCGATAGGCGGTGCGATCTTAAGGATGGCGCACGACGGGTGGAGTGGCTTTTGGAGCCACGTCACCGGTCCAGAATCCCGTTGCCGGATCTTCCCGTCCCCGGCCGGGGTTCTGTGTCGAATCGCAAGTGCTTGATCTACCTATAGTGCTTGCAGCATCGGGATGCGAATGACTCGCATTATTTGATGAAAGGAAAATGAAGGATTGTCCGTTCAATACGGTACGGTTTGTTTTTCCGCAGGTTAAGACTGTGTTAGCATCCCAGCTCGAATTGGCTGCTGCCCCTATAGGTACCCAATAAATGATTAAGCAGCGTACGTTGAAGAACATCATCCGTGCCACTGGCGTCGGTCTGCATACCGGCGACAAGGTTTACATGACGCTGCGTCCCGCCGCGCCAAATACCGGCATCGTTTTTCGCCGCACCGATCTCAATCCTCCGGTTGAGATCCACGCACGTCCCGACCACGTGGGCGACACGCGCTTGTCCACCACGCTGGTCAATGGCGATGTACGTGTTTCAACCGTGGAACACTTGCTGTCGGCGATGGCAGGCCTGGGCATCGACAATGCCTACGTCGATCTCTCCGCGCCGGAAGTACCGATCATGGACGGCAGCGCCGGTCCGTTCGTGTTCCTGCTGCAATCGGCCGGCATCGAAGAGCAATCCGCGCCGAAGCGCTTCATCCGCATCAAGAAGCCGGTGAAAGTGCAGGAAGGTGACAAATGGGCCAGTTTCGAGCCATTTGAAGGCTTCAAGGTGGGCTTCTCGATCGAGTTCAACCACCCGATCATTTCCAAGCGCACTTCGCGCGCGGAGATCGATTTCTCCACCACCTCGTTCGTCAAGGAAGTAAGCCGCGCGCGTACCTTCGGTTTCATGCGCGACATCGAAATGCTGCGCGAACACAACCTCGCGCTCGGCGGTTCGATGGACAACGCGGTGGTGCTCGACGACTATCGTGTGCTCAACGAAGACGGTCTCCGCTACGAAGACGAATTCGTCAAGCACAAGATCCTCGATGCGATTGGCGACCTTTACCTGCTTGGCCACAGCCTGATCGGCGCGTACTACGCGCACAAGTCCGGCCACGAGTTGAACAACAAGCTGCTGCGCACGCTGATGGCCGACGCCACCGCGTGGGAAGAAGTCAGCTACCAGGACGATCCGGCTACCGCGCCGATCTCCTACGCCCATCCGGCCCAGGCGATCTGAAAGCCTTCAAAATCGGCTGATCCCTACCCAGACCGAGTCCTTTGGACTCGGTCTGTTCATTTTTGTGATCGGAATCACGCTTCCCTCGTCCCGAGGTTCACGTTATCACCACAGGTCATAGAGACCTGGGTGGGCCATGCCGTGGTATAAAACCGCTTCCGCACGGAGCGGGCGATTGAGTGCCTTGCTTCGGAATACGCGTCTGCAGCTCAGGGCGATGCGGGTGGGGTGGAATTCGCGGTTTCGGCGACGGACGCCAGCTCCAGGAACATTGCCCGTAATTCGGGGTCGTTGATGGAACCTGCGGCGGCCTTCAAATGAAGTGCGGCAGCAGGCGAAAGCGGTTTTGATTGCTCCGGCTGCGGGTCAGGCGGAGGAAGGGGGGCCACTTTCACGGTTACTGAGCTGGCATTCGCGCCTATGGCGCGTGCGGCAGCGAGGATCTGTGCCTGTTGCAGGCGCAGGCGCGATGCCCAGGCCGGCGAGGAAGCCAGGAATACAAGACGGTCGCCGCGGAAATTGGCGAATCTCACCTGCTCGCGCAGGGGCGATGACAACGTCTGGCGTAGTGCGCGGTCCAATGCCTCAAGCTTGCCGGCCTGTTTGGCCAGCGCAGCAACAGGACCGACATCGGTGATGGGGCGGGGCCCATGGCCGGTGCGGTGAGAGGCGGGAACGTCGCGCTGCATAAGTAAAAACTTTGAACCGGTAACGACATGCAAATCATACTCGTCTCACGCGCAGGGAAGGTGCCCAAAACCTTGGACTTCACCCACCCGCATCTGCGTTGGCGTGTATGGAGTATCGGAGCCGCGATCGTGCTTGCCCTGGCCAGCATCGGCGCTGGCGTCGCGTTGGCGGTAGCCAGTCCGCGTGACCGCGCGATGGCCGAGATCAGCGCGCTGCACCAACAGGTGAAGATGCAGGACAAGCAACTGGGCGACCTGCGCGAAGACGCGCACCGGCAGCTCGATGCGCTCGCCATCAAGCTCGGCCAATTGCAGGCCCAGGCCACCCGCATCAACGCGCTGGGCGAGCGCCTGGTACAGGTCGGCAAGCTCGATAGCAACGAATTCAACTTCGACCAGCCGCCGCCGGTGGGTGGTGTCGAGGTGACCGATGGCACCGGCGCCTATGCATTACCGCAAACGTTGGACGTCGGCATCAGCCAGCTGGCCACGCAGTTCGAGACCCAGCAAGCGCAATTGAATGCGATGCAGAGCCTGTTGATGAATGCGCGCATCGATTCGAACCTGAAACCCACCGGCATGCCGGCGGACGGTTACATTTCCTCGTACTTTGGCGTGCGTGCCGACCCCTTCGACGGCCTTGCCGCCCGTCACACCGGGCTGGACATCGCCGTGCCTTATGGCAGCGAGGTACGCACGGTAGCCGAGGGCATGATCACCTACGCCGGTGTTCGCAGCGGCTACGGCAACGTGGTGGAAATCGACCACGGCAATGGCTACATGACGCGCTATGCGCACAACAGCAAACTGCTGGTGCGCCCCGGCCAACACGTGCGCGTGGGCGAGGAGATCGCCCAGGCCGGCTCCTCCGGCCGCTCCACCGGCTCGCACGTGCACTTCGAGGTCTGGTACAACGGCCGCGTGGTCAATCCGCTGGCGTACGTCAAGAACCATCGCTGAGCAAACCTGAGCGCAGCGCAGGCGGCGCCCTTGAAAGCGCGCCGCCGTACCGCCACCCCATGAGGCGGGAATCGAGAATCAGGGAATCGGGAATCGTTAAGAACAGGACTCCGCAAGCTTGCGGCATGCTGCTCGTAACCACTCCGATTGACCATTTGCGATCCCCGTCCTCCAGCGCTTCCCGCGTTTGGGATACCTGGCGGACCCTAGTATCATCAAGCCTTTGTCCAGCCGGACTTACCGTCCGGCGGACGTCCCCTTTCCTGATCCGGAAGATCGATGCTTAACCGTGCCCTGACGAGTCTCTTTGGCAGCCGTAACGATCGAGTACTGCGCCAGCTGTCCAAAACCGTCGCGCGCATCAATGCGCTGGAGCCTGAGTACGAGAAGCTCAGCGACGAGGCCCTGCGCGGCAAGACCGACGAATTCAAGCAGCGTATCGCCAATGGCGAGGCGCTGGACAAGCTGCTGCCGGAAGCCTTCGCCGTGGTGCGCGAGGGCGCCAAGCGTGTGCTCGGCATGCGCCACTACGACGTGCAGCTGATCGGCGGCATGGTGCTGCACATGGGCAAGATCGCCGAAATGCGTACCGGCGAAGGCAAGACCCTGGTGGCGACCGCGCCGGTGTATCTCAATGCGCTGGAAGGCAAGGGCACCCACGTCGTCACCGTCAACGACTACCTCGCCAAGCGCGACGCCGCCCAGATGGGCAAGCTGTACAACTTCCTGGGCATGAGCGTAGGCGTGGTGTATCCGGGCATGGATCACGCCGACAAGCATTCCGCCTATGCCGCGGACATCACCTACGGCACCAACAACGAATACGGCTTCGACTACCTGCGCGACAACATGGCGTTGTCGAAAGACCAGCGCGTACAGCGCGGCCTGCACTACGCCATCGTCGACGAAGTGGACTCCATCCTTATCGACGAAGCGCGTACACCGCTGATCATCTCCGGCCCGGCCGAGGATTCGCCGCAGCTCTACATCGCGGTGAACAAGATCGTGCCGCGCATGACGCGCCAGTCGGTGGAAGACGGCCCGGGCGATTACTGGGTTGACGAAAAGCAAAAGCAGGTACACCTCTCCGAAGAGGGTATGCAGCACGCGGAAGAACTGCTGCAGCAGGCCAAGGTGATCGATTCGGAAAGCAGCCTGTACGACGCGCGCAATCTCGCCGTGGTGCATCACCTCAACGCTGCGCTGCGTGCCAACGCGATCTACCAGCGCGACGTCGACTACATCGTGCGCGATGGCGAAGTGATCATCGTGGACGAATTCACCGGCCGCACCCTTCCGGGCCGCCGCTGGTCCGACGGCCTGCACCAGGCGGTGGAAGCGAAGGAAGGCGTGCCGATCCAGCGCGAGAACCAGACGCTGGCCACGGTCACGTTCCAGAACCTGTTCCGCATGTACAAGAAGCTGTCCGGCATGACCGGCACGGCCGACACCGAAGCGTACGAATTCCAGACGATCTACGGCCTGGAAGTGGTGGTGATCCCCACTCACAAGCCGATGATCCGCAAAGACAACGCGGACATGGTGTTCCTCAGCCAGGACGTGAAGTACAAGGCGGTGATCGAGGACATCCGCGATTGCCACAAGCGCGGCCAGCCGGTGCTTGTGGGTACGGCGTCGATCGATGTATCCGAACTCCTGTCCGGCCTGCTGAACAAGGAAAAGATCCCGCACGAAGTGCTCAACGCCAAGCAGCACGAACGTGAGGCGCACATCGTGGCGCAGGCTGGCATGCCCGGTGCCGTCACCATCGCCACCAACATGGCCGGCCGCGGTACCGACATCGTGCTGGGCGGCAGCCTGGAAGCGGCACTGCATACGCTGGGCGAGGATGCCAGCGAGGTGGATCGCGCGCGCGCCAAGTCGGAGTGGCAGAAGCGCCACGAACAAGTCATCGCCGCCGGCGGCCTGCACATCGTTGGCACCGAGCGCCACGAATCGCGCCGTATCGACAACCAGCTGCGTGGTCGTTCCGGCCGCCAGGGCGATCCCGGTTCCTCGCGTTTCTACCTGTCGCTGCAGGACAACCTGCTGCGCATCTTCGGCGGCGAAGGCCTGGTGCGCTGGATGAAGCGCTTCGGCATGAAGGAAGACGAAGCGCTGGAAGACCGCATGATCAGCCGCCAGATCGAAAAGGCGCAGCGCAAGGTCGAGCAGCACAACTTCGACATCCGCAAGAACCTGCTCGAATACGATGACGTCGCCAACGACCAGCGCAAGGTGATCTATCGCCAGCGTGACGAGTTGCTGGAAGAGGAAGAAGTTTCCGCCACCATCGCCGACATCCGCGAAGATGTGGTCACCGATCTGGTGCGCCGCTATGTGCCGGCCGACAGCATCGATGAGCAGTGGGACCTGGCCGGTCTCGAACGCGAACTGGAAAGCGACTTCGGCATCGCCACCGAGCTCAAGCCCTGGCTGGAACAGCAATCGGAAGCTGATGCCGACACCGTGCTGGAACACGTGCGCGCGCTGGTCGAAGAGATGTTCCAGGCGAAGGAAAAGCAGATCGGCACCGAAACCATGCGTCAGCTCGAAAAGCACATCATGCTGAGCGTGCTGGACAACGCATGGAAGGAACATCTTTCCAGCATGGATTACATGCGCCAGGGCATCTACCTGCGCGGTTATGCGCAGCAGGATCCCAAGCAGGCATTCAAGCGCGAATCCTTCGAGCTGTTCTCGCAGATGCTGGCTCGCATCAAGACCGAAGTGATCCAGATGCTGGCGCGCATCCGCATCCGCAGCGAAGAAGAAGTCGCCGCGATGGAAGCCGAGCAACAGCGCATGGCCGAACGCCTGGCGCGCCAGATGCAGACCACCGGCGGCGGCGCACCGGCAGGCGGTGCGCTGGGCATGGATGCGCCCGCCATGCATTCCGAGGCCGCGACGGCGGAGCCGCTGGTCAACGGTCCGAAAGTGGGTCGCAATGATCCGTGCCCGTGTGGATCGGGCAAGAAGTACAAGCACTGTCACGGGCAGTTGAGCTGATCGCGGGTTGGGGTGCAAACCCCAACTTCTGCGCGCCGTGTAGATGGCGATGTTGGGGTCGCACCCCAACCAACGTTAGTCGCCGCCTGGCGTGCGCTTGCGATGCGGCTCCGCATCCACCGTGATGTACTGCGGCTCTTCGCTATCCAGCCGTAAGGCGGTGAGCTTGCCGCCCCACACGCATCCCGTATCGATGCCGTAAATACCCAATCCCGCGAAACGGCCGAGCGCCGACCAGTGGCCGCATACGATGCGGTTGTCGCGCTTGCGCATGCCGGGCACTTCGAACCACGGATACATGCCGGGCTTCTGTGTACCAGGCGCGCCCTTGCCTTCGAAATCGATACGGCCGTTGACGTCGCAGTAGCGCATGCGCGTGAGCGTATTGATCGATGCGCGCATGCGCTCGATGCCTTGTAGCCGGCTGCTCCATGCCGCTGGACGGTTGCCGAAAAGATTCTTCAGCAAACGCGGATGACGCGGGCTGGCCAGCTCGCGCTCGATTTCCAGCGCACAACGTTGCGCCTGCCTAAGCGTCCAGCTTGGCGCGAGGCCTGCATGCACCATCGTCCAGCCAATCGTCTCATCGTGATGCAGCAGTTTCTGCGTGCGCAGCCAGTCGAGCAGGGTGGACGCATCTTCCGCGAACAACACTTCACGCAGTTCCGGATTCACGCGCGCTTGCGCGTCCTGCTTGCGCTGGCCGATGGCGAGCAGGCTCAGATCATGGTTGCCGAGCGTGATCACGGAGTTCTCGCGCAAGGAATAAACCAGCCGCAGCGTTTCCAGCGACTGCCCGCCGCGATTGACGAGGTCGCCACAAAACCACAACCGATCGGCAGCCGGATCGAAGCGCAGCTTGTCCAGCAGACGCTGCAGCTCCGGATAGCAGCCCTGAATGTCGCCGATTGCGTAGATGGCCATCAGCGCATCACCTCGAAGATCTGCCGCGCGCCTGTCATGAACGAATCCTTGATCAATGCAGCGTTCGAGGGATGGACAACGTGAACGCCGGGATCGGCGCTTCGAAGCGTGTGCCGTCGTCGGCCACCATCTGATAACTGCCCTGCATGGTGCCGACGGCCGTTTCCAGGACTGCGCCTGAGGTGTATTCGTAATCGTCGCCTGGACGCATCCACGGTTGCTCGCCCACCACGCCTTCGCCGAATACTTCCTCCACCTTGCCATTGGCGTCCGTGATCACCCAGTGGCGGGTCAGCAGGCGCGCGGACATGAATCCAGCATTGTGCAGCTTGATCGTATAGGCGAAGACGTAGCGATTCTCGTTGGGAGCGGATTGATCGGGAACGAAACGGGTCTGCACCCGCACGTCGATCGTGTAGGGAGTTTTGGCTTTCATGGGCCGCATTGTAGCGGGACTCGTTGCGGGGCGCGGGATTCGTGAATCGGGGAACAGCGAGCGCGGCATGCGGCATCGGTGCTTGAGATGGGCAATGCCCGGTTTACGTGTCCTGCACCTTGGCCAGTGCGACAAAATCCATCGGCGCCAACACTTCGGCGCGATCCTTTGGATCGATCCCGGCCGAGCGGATGGCGTCAGCATCCATCACTTGACGCAGCGCATTGCCCAGCGTCTTGCGGCGCTGTGCGAAGGCCGCTTTCACGACGGCGTGCAAGCGCGCGGGATTGGCGTCATGCCGCGCTTCGGCCGGCAAGGGCACGAGCCGTACGACCGAGGAATCCACTTTCGGCGGCGGTCGGAACGCGCCGGGAGGCACGTCAAACAATGGCTCCACGCGACATGCAAGCTGCAGCATGACAGATAGACGTCCATATACCTTGCTGCCAGGCTCCGCCGCCATGCGATCGACCACTTCTTTCTGCAACATGAAGTGCATGTCGGCAATCGCTGCCGCGTGGTCGACGCAGTGGAACAGGATGGGGCTGGAAATGTAGTACGGCAGATTGCCGGCAACGCGCAGGCGCGACACGCCCGCGCGCTGCGCCATGGCGGTGAAATCCACTTTCAGTACGTCCGCATGCACGATCGACAGTTCGCCGATACCTGCCGCTTTGGCCTCGAGGTTCGGAATCAGGTCGGTATCGAGTTCAATCGCCGTAAGCTTGCCGGCGGCCGCGAGCAGCGGAAAAGTCAGCGCGCCTTCGCCGGGTCCGATTTCCACCAGGAAATCATCCGCGCGCGGTGAAATGACCGAGACAATGCGGTCGATATAGTGGCGTTCGTGCAGAAAGTGCTGGCCGAAACTTTTCTTGGGGCGGGCGGGAGCATTCATGGCGTTTTGTCGGCGGCGCTGCGTGAGATCAGGTCCAGCGCCATGCGCGCCGCGGCAATCAGGCTGGAGGGGTCGGCCTTGCCTGTGCCGGCAAGATCCAGCGCGGTGCCGTGATCGACGGAGGTACGAATGAAGGGCAGGCCAAGCGTGATGTTTACCGTGCGATCGAACGCTTCGCTTTTCAGCACTGGCAACGCCTGGTCGTGATACATCGCCAGCACCGCGTCGTAGCGAGCGCGCTGCGCAGGTACGAAGGCGGTATCGGCCGGCACCGGGCCAAGCAACTGCATGCCTTCCTGGCGAAGCTTGTCCATCACGGGAATGATCGTGTCGATTTC
>Ga0207702_10005158_pt1 | contig 11493 bp, 7 predicted proteins | sample KBSCornC62_FD_184302 | JGI IMG/M metagenome (GOLD analysis project Ga0207702, IMG submission 184302) | Corn rhizosphere microbial communities from Kellogg Biological Station, Michigan, USA - KBS Corn C6-2 (SPAdes) (version 2) | ecosystem: Host-associated > Plants > Roots > Rhizosphere > Soil ...
CGTATATGCGATCTGCGCCTGAAAGCTATGCGAAAAGCGCTTTTGCAGTTGCAGAGCCAAGCCGTTCTACCAGTATTGGCCGCCATTCTCCACTTGGAGAATCGAGCTGTACGCTTTATGCACTCGGTTTGGCAAGGTGTAGACGGGTGAGGTGAAAGAATTCGCTGTCTTGCCGCTCGCGTCCTGCACCGTGAAGGTCTCCAGTGTTCTGGGGCCAAGGTTCAGATCGCGCTGCGTGAATAAACCAATTCCACGTCGACCGAGAGAGCTTCCCCCGTCGCCTCCACCCTGGTGGATGAAGAGCCGACCTGGAGATTCACCTTGAAATCCACAGTTTGCCCGACCAATACCTCGACGCTTCGCTCTGCCATTTCGCGAAGCCGGTTTTTTCGACTTCGATCTTGTAGCCCGGACCCGGCGTTAACCGATGGAGCGGCAAATATACCCGCGCCGGTAGTCTCGAGCCGCCGGCTAAAGTCGATGGACGCGTTGGTATCGTTACGACGGCGCTCGAGACCACCGCACCGGATGCGTCGCGTAGCGTTCCAGTTATTGCGCTAACCAGCTACAGCCTGCGCCCGTGCGCCGGCCAGCCATAATGCCAGCGCCACCACCAGCGGATACATTTATTTTGTAGCGTTTCTGAACATAATCTTCATAGCGAACCCTGGTTCAAGTAGGATAGCCATCTCCTGTTTCAGGCCGATGAACTTCTCTCCCGCTTCTCCAAGGTTCATAATTGGATTTCGGCTTGTCTTAAATCATGTGGATCGTCCGGCTCGCACTTCAGCGGCCTTACACGTTTATTGTTCTCTCTTTGATGCTGCTCATCCTGGCTCCCGTGGTCATCTCGAGGACGCCCGTCGATATCTTCCCCAATATCGACATTCCCGTCGTCAGCATCGTTTGGCATTACGATGGCCTGTCGGCGGAAGAGATTTCCGACCGAATCGTCTATAACACCGAGAGGTCCCTTACCAGTTCGGTAAACGATATCGAACATCTTGAATCGCGATCGATGAATGGCGCGGGTGTGATCAAGGTTTTTCTGCAGCCGTTTGCCAACGTGGAACAAGCGATCGCGCAGTCCACCGCCGTGTGTCAGGCCATCCTGAAAGGCATGCCGCCCGGCGCCACGCCACCATTCATTCTGAGCTTCAATGCGTCCACGGTGCCGATCCTGCAGCTTGGGTTATCCGGCCAAGGGCTCAGCGAACAGCAACTCTTCGACATCGGCCAGAATTTCATACGGCCGCAATTGGTCACCGTCGCCGGAACCACTATTCCTTTCGCGTTCGGAGGGAAGCAGCGTGAAGTAATGGTGGATCTGAACACTCCTGCGCTGCAGGCGAAAGGGCTCGGCGCTTCCGACGTGGTCCAGGCCATCGGCAATCAGAACCTGATTCTGCCGGGCGGCACTTCCAAAATCGGTTCGCTCGAATACAACGTGGAATTGAATGGCAGCCCGGATACGGTAGAGGAACTGAACAATCTTCCGATCAAGTCCGAGAACGGCGCCACGACTTATGTGCGCGACGTGGCGCATGTACGCGACGGTTACCCTCCACAAACAAACGTCGTCCGCTCCAACGGACTGCGCGGCACCTTGATGACGATCTACAAAAACGGCAACGTCTCGACGTTGGACATCATTGCTGGCGTTCGTAAGCTGCTGCCCTCCATTGCCGCCACGTTGCCGCCGGAGCTGCGCATTAAGCCGGTGGGTGATCAGTCGATCTTTGTAAGAGCTTCCATTAACGCGGTGCTGCGGGAAGCGCTAATCGCAGCTTGCCTTACGGCCACCATGATCCTGGTGTTCCTCGGCAGTTGGCGCAGTACGCTGATTATCGCCATATCCATTCCGCTATCGATTCTTTGTTCGATTTTCACCCTCAGCGCACTTGGAGAAACGATCAATATCATGACGCTCGGAGGGATGGCGCTTGCGGTTGGCATTCTAGTCGACGATGCGACGGTTGCTATCGAGAACATCGATCGCAATATCGAAATGGGCAAGGAGCTGGAGCAGGCGATTTTGGACGGCTCTGCCCAGATCGCCATTCCAGCTTTCGTTTCTACCTTAAGCATCTGCATCGTTTTCGTGCCGATGTTTTTCCTTACCGGTGTGGCGCGCTACCTGTTTGTGCCGCTTGCCGAAGCGGTCTCTTTCGCGATGATCGCGTCCTATATCCTTTCGCGCACGCTGGTCCCCACACTAGCCAAATATCTGCTGCGTGGACCTTCTCACCATGAGGCGATGGCGCATGCCAATCTCCGCAATCCCTTTGTGCGGCTCCAGCAATTCTTCGAACGCAACTTCGAACGGACACGCGAGCGTTACAGGCAGCTTCTGGTATGGTGCGTACGCCATCGAGTGGCGTTTGCGATTTGCTTTTTCCTGGGCTGTCTGGTTTCATTTGCGCTGCTTCCGTGGCTGGGAGAGGATTTTTTCCCGGACGTCGATAGTGGACAAATGCGGCTGCATGTCCGCGCGCGAACCGGCACCCGCATCGAAGACACCACTAAGCTTTGCGACTTGGTTGAAAACTCTATCCGCAAGATCGTTCCGCCGAACGAACTCGAAACCATACTGGATAATATTGGCCTGCCCTACAGCAGCACGAATACCTCCTATGCCAATAACGGCACCGTGGGTCCGGCGGATGCCGATATCATGATTACGCTCTCGCCGGAGCATCAGCCTACGGATGGTTACATCGCGGAGATGCGCCGCCGTCTTCCGGTGGAATTTCCAGGCACGGTGTTTTACTTTTTACCGGCAGATCTGGTGGGCCAAATTCTCAATTTTGGACTGCCCGCGCCCATTGACGTTCAAATTATAGGCCGCAATCAAGCGGCCAATCGGGCCTTTGCGAACAAACTCATGCAACAGATGCGCTACATTCCGGGCGCGGTGGATTTACGCATCCAGCAGCCGGGCGATCAGCCCAAGCTCTTCGTCAATCTCGACCGCGCCAAGGCCCAGACCATGGGCTACAGCGCGCGTGATATTGCGGGCAATGTGCTGGTATCTTTGAGCGGCAGCTTTCAAACATCGCCCTCCTTCTGGCTGAACCCGCGTAATGGGGTCAGCTATAACATCGTCACCGAAGCTCCGCAGTATGAAATGTCTTCCTTGGGCGATCTGCACAATATCCCGCTGTCGGGACGCAACACCTCGCCGCAGATTCTCGCCAGCGTCGCCTCGCTGGCGCGTGGCGCCGGACCGGCGGAGGTTTCGCATTGGAACATCGCGCCGTTGGTAGATATCTACGGAACGGCGCAGGGAACCGATCTCGGCAGCGTATCGCGTCAGATCGATGCAGTCATTCAAAAGAATCTGAAAGATCTGGCGCGCGGCTCTCAAGTGGTTGTGCGCGGGCAGATTGAGACCATGCGAAGTTCCTTCATCGGCCTGCTTGCCGGCCTCGGGTTTTCGATCGTGCTGGTCTATATGCTGATCGTGATCAATTTCCAATCCTGGCTCGATCCGTTCATTATTATTTCGGCGCTGCCCGCGGCCCTGGCCGGTATCGTGTGGTTCCTCTTTGTGACGCACACCACTATCAGTGTGCCGGCGCTGACCGGTTCCATCATGTGCATGGGCGTGGCTACCGCCAATAGCATTCTGGTGGTCAGCTTCGCCAAAGAACAACTGCCAGACTCGGAAAGTGCGGCAGACGCTGCCGTACTGGCTGGGTTTACGAGGTTCCGGCCGGTGCTTATGACGGCGCTCGCCATGATCATCGGCATGCTCCCCATGGCGCTCGGGCTGGGCGAAGGCGGCGAGCAAAATGCGCCGCTCGGCCGGGCGGTAGTGGGCGGTCTGCTATTTGCCACCGTTGCTACGCTGTTCTTTGTTCCGGTGTTCTTTACTCTTTTGCATCGCAAGCCGCGGGTGAATGCATGACCCGGCGGCTCGTGGGCTTTTTGATTTTGCTTGCGGCGATTGCCGTCGCCGCAGCCGTCGCTATCTCCGGCATCGCTCCGCGGCTACGCGCTCGCCAGACCCTCCGCGAAGAAACGGACCGGTTGGCCCCGCCTCCTATCAATGTGATTCATCCGTCCCGTGCGGCGCACGCCGAAGAGATTGTTCTCCCCGGAAATATCCAGGCCTTTATCGATGCGCCCATCTATGCCCGTACCAACGGCTATTTGAAACGTTGGTATTTCGATATTGGCGCGCGAGTAAAATCCGGTGCACTGCTGACAGAAATCGAGTCGCCTGAAATCGATCAGCAGTTGCGGCAGGCGCGCGAGGAACTGAATACCGCGCAAGCCAATTTGCGTCTGAGCCAGCTTACCGCCAATCGCTATACGAAACTCTTTAAAACTGATTCCGTCGCCAAGCAGGACGTGGATAATTCCGTTCAGGATGCCGCGGCAAAAGCGGCTACCGTAAAATCGGCGCAAGCCAACGTCGCACGGCTCGAACAGTTGGTTGGCTTCGAAAAGATCTATGCGCCATTCGATGGTATTATCACCGCTCGCAAGACCGACGTCGGCCAGCTCATCGAATCCGGCTCCTCCGGAGGCGCAGCGCGTGAACTGTTTCATATGGCCGCCATCGACCGGCTGCGTGTGTTCGTAAATGTTCCGCAAATCTATTCCCACAACGCCAAGCCGGGAATGCGCGTGGATCTGACTCTGCCAGAAATGCCGGGACGTCGTTTCATGGGTACGCTGGTGCGCACGGCCGGCGCCATTGACCCAACCACTCGTACATTGACCGTAGAAGTGGATGTCTCGAACACCGAACGCCTGCTCTTTCCGGGCGCCTACACTGAAGTTCACTTCAAAATTCAATCGAGCGCCGAAACACTGATCATTCCGTCGACTTCGTTGGTCTTCCGCGGCAAGGGTCTACGCGTCCCTGTAGTGGAGAACGGCAATCGAATAGCGCTGAAAGCTGTTACCGCCGGCCGCGATTTCGGGAACACAATTGAAATTGTCACCGGCCTCTCTGCCGATGCTGCCGTGGTGGCGAATCCGCCGGATTCGCTTGTCGAAGGGGAAATCGTCCGTGTTGTTCCCATGCACCAGGAAAACCAGGTAGAAGACTGAGCCGCACACGTCAGTAAGAGGGAGCGCCCGGCCCGGGCATACAATGCAAGCAGGGCATGCTGCTGCAATTTCCCGCTGCCAATAATCCGGACGTCGATTTGAAAACGACCTACGACGCCGTGATTGTAGGCTCCGGCGCGGGCGGAGGTATGGCCGCCCACGTACTCACCGCGCACGGTTTGAAGGTCCTGCTTCTCGAAGCCGGTAAGGCTCAGGACACCAGCAAGATTCTCCACTCGATGCAGTGGCCCTACGATCATCCGCGGCGCGGCAAAATGCCGCCAGAATATCACGCACTCACCAACGAATACAGCATTCGTAAACCGCCTTACGCGGAAAACTCGCCCTACAAAAGCGTTCAATCCTATGTGCAGGGGTGGGGCGGCTCGGATTACAGCAAGACGCTGGTTGTGAACGAAAAAGAGCATCCTTATACAGGTACCCGCTACGCCTGGGTTCGGTCGCGCGCGGTGGGCGGCAAGACCAATATTTGGGGACGCTTGGCGCTGCGTCTCTCCGATTACGATTTCAAGGCGAAAGAACGCGACGGCTTTGGGGAGAACTGGCCCGTTTCTTATGCCGACATCGAGCCCTATTACGACAAAGTCGACTTGTATCTCGGCATCTCGGGCCATCCGGAGAATCTCCCGTATTTGCCCGACAGTAAATTTCAGCGTCCGGTCAAACTGAATTACGCCGAAATGCATTTGCGCGAAACGCTAAAAGGGATGGGCCGCGTACTCACTCCCTATCGCGCGGGTGTCACAACGGATGGCTTAAAGCACAACAAATATCGCAGCCGCTGCTACGGACGAGGTGCATGTAGCCGCCACGTGGGCGGCTGCGATATTCATGCCGCATTCGATTCGCCCACCGGATTAATCCGTCCGGCTATGGATACCGGCAATCTTACGCTACGCCCCAATTCTACGGTCTATGAAGTAACCGTCGATAAAGACACCGGTAAAGCCACCGGCGTATCGGTCATCGACACCGAGACAAGGAAGAACTATGAGGTCAAAGCGAGGACTGTACTCCTCGCAGCTTCGACGCTGGAATCGGCGCGTCTCATGCTTCTCTCCAAATCGAGCGCGCACCCAAATGGGATCGGTAATTCGAGCGGGCACGTCGGGCACAATTTCTGCGAACACGTGATGGGGCCGTCAGTCGCCGGCTTCATGAAAGACCTCGTCGGAAAACCGCGCACGCTCGATGACGGCCGTCCCGGCGGTTTCTATGTTGCCCGTTTTCGCAATCTGGACAAGCGCTCCGATTTTCTCCGCGGCTATGGCTACGAGGGCGGCAGCGGAACGACCATGACTCCCGGCGCCGCCTACGACACACCGGGTTTCGGCGAGGAATACAAAAAGCATGTGCGCGACTACGCCGGTGCCACGATTTCGATGGGCGCTTTTGGTGAAGTCCTGGCGCGCTATGAAAATGCCGTAGGCATCGATCCACATGTGAAAGACGCCTTTGGTATTCCGGTACTGCGCTTCGGCTATCAATTCGGAGAGAACGAACGTAAGATGGCCGCCGACATGGCTGTCTCTGCGCGTGAGATGTTCGAAGCCGCCAAATTCGAAATCGTTTCGAGCTCGGATAAGATGCTCACCGAAGGCTGGTCTATTCATGAGATGGGCACGGCGCGTATGGGTAACGATCCGAAAACATCGGTGGTGAATCAGTTTCAGCAGTCGCATGATGTGCCGAATCTGCTGGTTGTGGACGGTTCGACGCATGTTTCGGCATCTTGCCAGAATCCAACCTGGACGATCATGGCGCTGTGCTGGAGATCTTGCGATCATCTGGCGGAACTGCTCAAAAAGGGCGAAGTATGAACGCTCTTGGCGAGATAAACAGGCGCGAAGCGCTGATGTTGGCCGGTGGCGTCTTCCTGTGCCTGCAACTCCCGGCCGCCGAACCTGGCGCACCGTTGTTTTTCACGCCAGACGAATTTGCGTTGCTCGACAAACTGACAGAGCTGATCATTCCGGCCGACGACCATTCTCCTGGAGCGCACGAAACCGGAGTCGCGGCGTACATCGATCGGACAGTAGCCGAAGCGTACGTGCCGGATGAAAAGACATCCTGGCGCAAGGGGCTCGCCGCCATAGGGGAACTTTTACGCGCAAGTGATGTGCAGCCGGCCGATGTGTTGACCAAACTTGCCGCTAAGGAGACGGATCCGCAAACCGAAGCCGAAAAATTCTTCACGCAACTGAAGCAGACTACGGCATTTACGTATTACTCGTCTTCCATCGGCATTCATCAGGAAATGGGCTATCTGGGGAACGTGATTCTGCAGGAATTTAGAGGCTACGAGGCAAATTAACTGTACGAAAGTCAAAAATGGAAAACACGGGCACGGTGTCACAGCTGAAGTCCCAACGGATCTGGGCGCCGATGCGGTGGTAAAAATTTCGGACGCATTACGGCCCTTGCTCGCCGACGTCTTCGCGCTATATCTCAAAACCAAGAATTTCCACTGGCACATGAGCGGCACGCATTTTCGCGATTATCACCTGTTGCTCGACGAGCACGCCGCACAAATTTTCGCAATGACGGACGATATCGCAGAGCGCGCCCGCAAACTGGGCGCATCCACCCTCCATTCCATTGGCGAGATTGCGCGCCATCAGCGCCTGAAAGACAATAACGAAGAGTTCCCGGCTCCCGAAGACATGCTGAGAGAGCTGTGTGTGGACAACCAGCAATTGACGCGCTTTTTGCGAGAGGCCCACGAGGTCTGCGAAGAAAATAACGACGTCGCGACCACCAGCATGATCGAGAATTGGATCGACGAGACCGAGAGGCGAACTTGGTTTCTAGCTGAAACGGTACGTCAGTGAGTCCATCGGAAGCGCTTTTTCTGGCGTTTCTGATCGGCGCAATAGCCGGTTTACGCTCGCTCACCGCGCCGGCCGTAGTGGCTTGGGCGGCTCATAGGAACTGGCTCCCTCTGCAAAAGACGGCACTCGCTTTCCTGGGGTCAACCACCGCGCTGGTAATTTTCATTGTGCTGGCGCTCGGAGAATTAATCGCCGATCAACTTCCCTCGGCGCCCAGCCGGACCAAACCGCTGGGACTCATAGCGCGCATTGTTCTGGGCGGACTGTGCGGTTCAGCAATTGCCGTGGCCGGAGGTCAATCCATCATTGCTGGCATTCTCTTAGGCGCCATCGGCGGTATAGCCGGAGCGTTCGGCGGATACCAAGTCCGCACTCGCCTCGTCCGCGTACTCCGCATCCCCGATTTCATCATCGCGTGCCTCGAGGATGCGGTAGCGATTGGTGGCGGTTTGTTCGTTGTGTCGCGCTTCTAAACCTGCTTAGCCTTTCCCTCTTTTTACATGGCACTCAGCCATCCGCCGGGTAAACTGGAAGTTACAGCTCGTATACTATGCTTGAAGGCGCTCTCGCCAAGGTTTTTGGCACTAAACACGATCGCGAGATCAAAGGAATCCGGCCCATGGTCGCGGCGATCGGCGATCTCGAGCCTGCGCTTCAGAAGCTCTCGGATCAGGAACTGGCGGCGAAGACCGTCGACTTCAAACAACGCGTGGCCAAGGGGGCCTCCCTCGACGATCTTCTTATAGAAGCCTTCGCCGTCTGCCGCGAGGCCGGTCGCCGCTACCTGAATATGCGGCACTTCGACGTGCAGCTCATCGGCGGCGTCACGTTGCATCGCGGGCGCATCGCCGAAATGAAGACCGGTGAAGGAAAGACACTCGTTGCTACCCTCGCCAGTTATCTGAACGCCCTCGCGGGTAAGGGTGTTCACATTGTCACGGTCAACGATTACCTCGCGCGCCGCGACGCCGAGTGGATGGGCCGCATTCATCGCAACCTGGGGCTTACCGTCGGCACCATCGTCCACGATCTCGACGACCAGGAACGCCGCGACGCCTACAATTCCGATATCACATACGGCACCAACAACGAGTTCGGGTTCGATTACCTGCGCGACAACATGAAATTCCAGCTTGAGGACTATGTCCAGCGGGAATTCAACTTCGCGATCGTCGATGAAGTCGACTCCATCTTGATCGATGAAGCCCGCACACCGCTGATCATCGCGGGCCCTAGCGAAGAATCTACCGACAAGTACTATCGCGTGAACCGCATCATTCCTAACTTGGAACGCGGCGAGGTGATCGAGGGCAAGGAGCCCGGCCAATCTTATACAACCGGCGATTTCACGGTCGACGAAAAACATCGGACCGTGGCGCTGACTGAGGAAGGCGTTCTCAAGGTCGAAAAACTGCTCGGTACCGGCAACTTGTACGATCCAGTGAACATCGAGATGAACCATCACGTGCAGCAGGCGCTGCGCGCGCATATCCTTTATCAAAGAGATCGCGATTACGTCGTCCAGGATGGCCAGGTAATCATCGTCGATGAATTTACGGGGCGCCTGATGCCGGGCCGCCGTTGGAGCGACGGGCTCCACCAGGCCGTCGAAGCGCATGAGGGCGTCAAGATCGAGCGCGAGACCCAGACGCTCGCAAGCATCACCTTCCAGAACTTCTTCCGCATGTACAAGAAGCTCTCAGGCATGACCGGTACCGCCGATACCGAAGCCGCGGAGTTCTCGAAGATCTACAACCTGGAAGTCACCGTGATTCCGACGAACAAGCCGATGGTTCGCATAGAGAATCCGGACGTCGTCTATCGCACGGAAGAAGAGAAGTTCCGAAATGCGGCGAAGGAAATCAAGGCCCTGAACGAGAAGGGTCAGCCAGTGCTTGTCGGCACAATTTCGGTCGAAAAATCCGAGCGTTTGAGTGCGCTGCTTAAGAAAATGGGCGTGAAACATGAGGTGTTGAACGCCAAAAATCATGAGCGCGAAGCGCACATCGTCGCGCAGGCCGGTCGCAAAGGCGCCGTCACGGTCTCAACCAACATGGCTGGCCGCGGCACTGATATTCTGCTTGGCGGCAACCCGGATTTTTTGCTGGACGACCTGCTTAGAAAGGCCGGCAAAACGCCGGAAATGCTGTCGCCCGAAGAGCTCGAACGGAACAAAGAGCAGGTCAGGCGCGAAATAGAAGCAGAGCGCGCCGAGGTGATAGCTGCGGGTGGTCTGCATATTCTCGGAACCGAGCGTCATGAATCGCGGCGCATCGATAACCAATTGCGTGGACGCGCCGGACGGCAGGGCGATCCGGGTAGCTCGCGTTTTTATCTTTCTCTGCAAGACGATCTGCTGCGCATTTTCGGCGGCGATCGCATGCAGAATCTCATGCTGCGCCTCGGCATGGAAGAAGATGTGCCGATCGAATCAAAGCTGATCACTTCTCGTATTGCAGCCGCGCAGAAGGCCGTGGAAGCTCAGCATTTTGCTTCGCGCAAACACGTTCTCGAGTACGACGACGTCATGAATAAGCAGCGCCAGGCTGTCTATAGCATGCGGCGGCAACTGCTCGAAGGTGATAACCAAGGGCAGCGGATTTCCGATATTGTCAATGGAATTGTCGGCAGTTTCATAGATCAATTCTGTCCGGAATCTGTGCGCTCCGATCAATACGATCTCGCCGGATTGCAAACAGCGGTTCTAAATCAATTCGGAATCAAGCTCGACATTGAGGCGGGAAGCAACGCCGAGCGTGGTGAAATCGAGCGCCAGATCAACGAAGTCTTGCAGGAACGCTACGCCGAAAAAGAACGGATGATCGGGGCCGATAATCTGCGGCAGGCCGAGCGTATCATCATGCTGAATGTAGTCGATAATCAGTGGAAAGATCACCTGTTATCGATGGACCACCTGAAGGAAGGCATCGGCCTGCGTGGCTACGGCCAGAAGGATCCGCTGATCGAGTACAAAAAGGAATCCTTCACGATGTTCCAGGACATGATGGATCGCATTGAAGACGAGACCATCAAGTTCCTGTACTTTATGCGCATCGAAGGCGCGGAGGGCGCTGTACCGGTCCCTTATCCGGAGCTTCTGGACGAGGAGGACGAAGACGCCGTCGAGGAGGCTCCGAGGGTCGAAACGCCGCGCCGCGAAGCGCAGCAATCGGTGCTCGACCTCACCCGCAATATCCAGCGCAAGAAGGACAAAGAACTCGCTGAATTGCAGCTTAACGGCAGTGGCGGAACAACCAGTCAGCAGCCGGTGTCTAAAGGTCCGAAGGTTGGCCGCAATGATTTATGTCCCTGCGGCAGCGGAAAGAAATACAAAAAATGTCACGGAGCCGCGGCGTAATTTTTAGCTGCCTCTTAACGGCAGTGTCGTTGTTTGCAGGCGACGAGGCTCTTTGGCGCGAGTACGGATTGGTGCAGACGAACACGGTCAAGCATTCCCAATTCACCGTCACCACATATCAAATGAAAGATGCGACCGGTGGTCTGGCGGCCTGGCAATGGCAGCGCTCCGACCACGCCCGCCCGTGTGACTTCACTGCATTCTGCACGGAAGATGGCC
>Ga0207702_10005160_pt1 | contig 11493 bp, 8 predicted proteins | sample KBSCornC62_FD_184302 | JGI IMG/M metagenome (GOLD analysis project Ga0207702, IMG submission 184302) | Corn rhizosphere microbial communities from Kellogg Biological Station, Michigan, USA - KBS Corn C6-2 (SPAdes) (version 2) | ecosystem: Host-associated > Plants > Roots > Rhizosphere > Soil ...
GTAGTATCGGGCTTTTTGCTTGCTCTCTGACTGCTTCCATTCAGACTGCACCCAGCTCTGACGCTCCAATCGATGGAGAGCCGGATACAGTGATCCGGTCTCCACCTGAAGCACATCTCCGGATCGCAAACGTAACGCCTGGACAATGCCATATCCATGCTGCGGGCCCCATTGCAGGGTCTGAAGAATGAGCATGTCGAGTGTTCCCTGCAGCAGCTCAATTCGGTTTTTATACTGGCCTTTCTCGTTCATAGATGTAGACACTCTACTCGCACTGGCAGTAGATTGTCTACTCCCGCATCATGGCGGCGCCTCAATTCAAAGCCGTGCTTATAGCAGCTCCTCAGATGAGATCGGAATCCGGCGTGACATTCCCGTCGAAGCAGTCCGCTGTGTCGCCTGCTGGACCCACGCGGTCGGCGCGGTGGCTGCGAGCTAGCAGGTAAAGACTTGCTATTTGCCCAGATTCCACATAACGCATACGAATCTTCAGGCGTTGAAAGATCTAATAGAAGAAAGGACCCTAAACCTTTCGGCGTGTTTATAGCTTCTGCCGGTCCAGGGCAGAAGACGAGTCCAGCGGATAGGTACTGATATGGGGATCGATTCGAAGACGCTCTGGACGACGAGCAACCCGGAAGGATGTGAAGCTGACCATTGCATGGAAGGCACGAGGAATAGCAGTTCGAGTGATGGCGCGGTAAACCTGAAACCACGCTCGGTTGGCGCGGGAGTGGCGTTATCGGCCGCTGCCCTGGGCCCTAAGAACTGAGCAGTGAACCTGCAAACCATGCGCCACAATTGGCGCGAAGTCCGATGTGCGTTTCGCTCGGCCGCCCAGAAGCAGACGCGCCGACCTAGCTCTGCAAAACTCCTCGTTCGCCGATCGAAGAGACGGCTAAGTGACCTAGAGCGCCAACGAAGGTGCCCGAACATTGGGCCGCAAGCGCTGAGATGCCCCTGCTGTCGGGCAAAGCGAGAAGCGCAATGGCACGAACAACTCGTCCATGGCCAACACTCGCCGAAAGGATGGACCGCCTCAAGACGTGTATCACTGCGATGCAATATCCGGAGAATCGCCTGTATGATGATCGGCGATCTGGAAGCGGAGGATTCGTGAATCGCCTTCAGAGACTCAGGATCGACTGTGTTGATCTGTACCTTGCCACCGGCCGCGATTTCTTCAAACGAATACGAAATCTCAGATCGTTTCTCTTTCATTACCGATACGCCGGGTGGCACCTGGTCATGGATGAACCTTGGAGTCGAGAAGTCGCCTTCAGAGAACATCGTAGCGATATATGCTTAAGATGTGAACGAATTGCTTGAATGTTCCCCTCATCGTTGGCGTCATTGGCTGTGACTTCGATAGCGCCTCCACTTGCATACAGTCGAAAGTGATGCGTGGTCTTGTCGTGGGGAAACCCCATCGCTTATCGTCTTCTTCTTCCAAACGAGCTGGATTTTTCCGCAATACTGGGATTACGAGTGCCACAACCCGCATTTGTGCTTAATGACGAGAATGATGACCTATATACTCCGGCTGAAATGAGAGCGGCAGAACGTATGCTGCATGATGTCTACCAGAAGGCTGAAGCCCAACGTAATCTGAAAGTTTCTTATTATCCAGGCCCTCACAAGTTCGATAAGAAGATGCAAGCAGATGCACTTGATTGGTTAGATAAGTGGCTAAAAGCATAAGCAGTCTCTAGCAGAGCATGAAGCGAGGCAGTACAACCAGCGCTCCGCAGTGGCTTGGAGAGGTTGCAAGGTGTTCGAAATTCGTAACAAAATCAGGTCGGGAATTGGCATGGTTCGCGGTTCCCGCTTTCACCCGGGCCGACGCGAGACTTTAAGAGTTTTGTTGTGTAACCTAAAAACAAAGCAATTCCTAGGGCTTCGTCCATACCACTCCGCACCAAAAGTCTTTGCCGTCCGTATTTCGTAACAGATGTGACTCTTCTAAAATGTTCGTAGCGACTCCGCTACACTCATCGAACTTTAGGACGCTTGTTCTTTCCCCACGCATTTGGGCCCCCGATAACTCAGAAACGCAACGCTGGGGCGAATTTCTGCGCCTGCTTCGCAGGTGTGGTTCTCGCCTCGGATACTCAACCATTCGCCACCATCGTCGAAGGGATCAATCCAAAATTTACTCGACCGAACGGAGGCAGTTATGAGTTCCTTAGCAATTGTCGACAGACCCACAAGGGCATCTGAGGAGAACGCCGTCTGGACGCTCATGCATTCGCATCACGGCAAACCGTTGCGAGGGTTGAGCCGCACCCCGGCGTCACCCAACTATCAAGGACGCTTCGGGCGCATGTTCCGCTCGCTTCCCGCAGCGCATTATGGGCGGACCGATGCTGACAGCCGAGCGGCTTTAATGACGCTTGGAGCGCTGATGACCGCGAAGCTCGATGAGCCGAAAGACGGAGCCGATCCGGAAGAGAGCGGCATCCCGGCTCTCTACACGTATTTTGGGCAGTTTATAGATCACGACCTCACGTTCGATCCGATGACAACGCTGATGAAGCACAGCGACCCTGATGCGCTGACCGACTTTCGTACTCCCGCGTTTGATTTAGACAACGTTTATGGGCGAGGCCCGAACGACCAGCCGTACATGTATGATAACGGCCCAAAGTTTTTGTTAGGGGAACTCCTCGACAACGGAGCACCAGATCTACCCCGCAACAATGCGACTCCAAGCCGCGCGTTGATTGCAGATCCGAGGAATGATGAGAACAGCATCGTTTCCCAGTTTCAGGCTCTGTTGCTGCGGTTTCACAACCGCGTTGTGGATGACAACCCGGGCCTGGACTTTCTGGAAATTCAGAAGATCGTTCGCTTCCATTATCAGTGGGTGATACTGAACGATTTCCTCCCGCGCATTGTGAGCACATCTGTGCTTAATGAGTTGAAGACCCACGAAAAGTACGAAAAAGAAAACCTTAAGTTCTATCACTGGAGACACGAGCCGTTCATGCCGGTGGAGTTCTCGGTTGCGGCGTATCGATTCGGGCACTCCATGGTGCGTCCTGGCTATCGCCTCAATGATGACGACACCACGATTCTGCCAATCTTCCCGCTTCCGCCCAACTTCCCGGAAGGCCTGACAGGTTTTCAAAAGATGAAGGCGAATCGAGGAATTGACTGGGGCCGGTTCATTGACATCGATAAACGTTCGTATGGCACCGACAAGGAGACTGATGCGAACACGAAAAAGAGGCTTCAATTCGCTTACCGCATCGACACGTCCCTGGTAAACCCATTATCCCAGCTGCCGAGCACCGTGGTTGCCGACGCGCCGCCTTCTCTTCCGCAGCGAAACCTAATCCGCAGCTTCGAACTAGGATTGCCTAGTGGCCAGGACATCGCGCGGGCCATGGGAGTCACACCGATACCCGACGACAGAATCATCATCGGCAAAGCGGTCGATAAACCAGACAACACCGGCGATGATCCAGATCAGAAAGGCAGCATCGGCGCCATCAAGGAATTGAAACCATTTCAAGGCAAGTGCCCTCTGTGGACGTACATCCTGGCAGAGGCATTCTGGAACCAGACCACAGTGGACATTCCGGTCACCGATAAAAAGAAAATAACCACCCCACAACTCGGACCAGTGGGTGGACGAATCGTCGCTGAAGTCTTCCTCGGAATGATGTTCGGCGATAACGATTCGTTGCTCGAGCAGGATCCCAGTTGGCGCCCGACGATCACCAACAAACGGGATTTCTTCTTGAAAGATCTGGTCAAGTACGCATTGGGACAGTAGCGAAGCGCGCTCGTGGTCTTATACCGGCATGAGTGGGGTTCGCCTAAACAAATCAATCCCGAACAGGACCACGTATGCTTATCACACTCTTTTTGTCCGCGGACAGCGCCTTGGCTGCCGCTTTCCTGCGCCTTTGCGGCGTGAGTCGCCGGGACCTTAATCACCTGTGCTGCACGATGGGACTCGCCGATGGCACTGCCCTACTGCTCGGGTCTGTTTTGCGCAACTCGACAGCCGCTGCAATGAAGCCACCTCCAGACTTGATTCTGCTGGCGGGCTCCATCCTTTGTTTGATACTTGTGGTCAAGTCAGCTCGGAATCACCCTCGAATAACAACCGGCGCCATTGCCGTTTTGTTCAGCGTCGACAATTTCATCGCAGGCACGCGCATGGGCCTTGGCAGAGCTGCGTGGTGTGCCGCGTGCGTTGCTTTTTTCTCGCTGCTGTTCTGTCGCATTGCATTTGAATCCGCTGACTTGCTGATCGCGAGGATCAGGCGGCGCCGGTTGTTCCGGGTAGCCGCAGGGTTCCTCCGCCCTCATTCTTCTTTTTCTCTAACCGGAACGGAGACGAACCGCTCATTCGAGGAGGTCCGATGCAGGTTGTGACGCGCTCCTACGGTCCGGCACGTAGCGGTGCCAACCTGAGCGAAATAATTCTTACTCCCAAAAAAGTAGGCGCGAACCTGCTGGTGAAAAGGGTAAGCCTGCATTTCGCGGACGAACCACATCCGAAGGATGATCCTCGACTCGAAGCGCAGCCGCTTTACCTCCCTGGCGTGCACATGAGCGATGATAAGGTCCACGACGTGGTGTACGTGTGCACTATGGCGAATAATGTGTGGGCCTTCGACGCGAATGACGGAAAACCGATCTGGCATACTCCCACGCATCTGGGAACGCCGATCTCCCCGGACCCGAAGCCGCATGACGGATTTCCCCATGCAACCGAAATCGACCTGTGGGGTGTCAACCAGCGATGGGGAATCCTAAGCACCCCCGTTCTCGATCCCGAAAACGACAAGATGTATGTCGTTTGCTGGACCAGCAGCAATGGAAGTCTGGATAAGGCTGTGTATGAGCTGCACGAGGTCGACCTGAAGACAGGAAAGGACCTGCGCAAAGTTCAGATCGAAGCGACCGCAGATGCGCAGAAAGTTCCCGGGAAACCCGTCGCTACATTCATCTCTTCGAAACAAAAGCAGCGCGCCTCGCTCCTGTTGACGAAAACGGGCAATCCGTCATCACTGGTCTTGTTCATCGGCTTCGGAATGACGCATGAAGAACACGACGCCAGCCACGGCTGGCTACTCGCGTACGATGTTGCAAGCCTGAAGCAAACTGCCGCCTGGTGCACGACGCCTGCTGGTACGGGTTGCGGAATTTGGCAGGGAGGACAAGGCCCCGCCGCCGACGAGAACGGCGACGTATACGTGATGACTGGCAACTATGGCGTCATGGATCAGCATGACAACCTTGTTCCACCCGCTCCCGCCGACCTCCCGAACAGCATCATCAAGCTCCATTACACGGCATCAGCGGGTGGCGCTCCGGGACGTCTCGAGCCCGTCGCATGGTTCACACCCTTCATCGATCATGATCGCAACCCGCACGGCGACGATGATTTTCAGGATTACGACCTCGGCTCGGCGGGTCCATTATTCTTGATGGGATTGGACCTGATCGTCGGCTCCGGCAAAGACGGCGTTCTCTATGTCCTGCCGCAGGACACCAACCAATTTGGAAAAGGCTCGGACTTCCGACGTCTGAAGACGCCTCCCATCTTTTTCACTTATTTCCCCGGCTTCGGAATTGACGCTTCTGTGGTTGCGAATCTCGATCACCTTTTCGACGGCAAGACACACCATCAGCATTGTTCCCCCGTATTCTGGGACGGCTCCAATGGCCCCATGCTCTTCAACTGGGGAGAAAACGAGTGCCTGCGCGCCTGGAACGTCAACGCATCGGGCAATGTCACATTTGTCGCCAAGAGTGCCGAAGTCGCGTCGGCAGGATTGGGCGGCAAGGGTGGAATGCCGGGTGGCATACTGGCCGTCTCCTCGAATGGCAAGAACCCGGCTACAGGAATTGTTTGGGCGCTTGCCCCTATCGCAGGGGACGCGAACAAGTTCGTAGTCCACGGAATTCTTCGCGCCTATGATGCATCCAAACTTGATGCCCATCCGAATGCCGACGGCACGCCTCGCCTTAAGCTGCTTTGGGACAGCAATCACATTCCTGGCAACGGTTTCAAATTCAGTAAATTTTGTCCGCCCGTGGTGGCGGACGGGAGAATTATCGTTCCTACGTACGAGGGCCGCGTCGATGTTTACGGCCTGGCAAGGCCGCCGCATCAAGGTCCACTTCCTACGAATGCAAACATGTAAATGCAAACTCGGCTCGCGAATCGTCCCTCCGAGTAGACTTCCGAAATGGATCGTTGCGTCACTTGGACTCGAACAGTGACCTACGGTGTTCGATTTTCGTAACAACATAACGATTGCAGTTGACATGCCAGCTGATCCGATGGAAAATCCGCGCACTTCTCCCAAACGGCCTCTGCCTATTGTCGGAACGAACGCGCACAAGTAGGCCAACAGACCAAAAGGCTGGCGCCCGCGGCGGCGCGCCTCATTCACAGGAGTATGCAACCGTGCCCGCAGCGCTCCCGCGACGGAGAACCCGATGGTTTGATCACATTTTGGAGAAATTGGCGACAGGCGAGTTTCCTATGGTTTAACTGCTGTTCGCCTGGAGACCAGGATTCCATCACAACAATATGAACACGTCGCTACCCGGGGCGTTTTCTTTGTACTGAGAATTTAGAATCTAGCTCGAACCGCAGCTTTCGATACGGAGGTCAACACAATGGCGCAGGCAGCCGCTACAAGTCCACCTTTGGATGTAAAGTCGGATGATATCTCAGGACCGCTCGCAACCCAGGTTCAAGGCGAGAAATTGCCCCAGCCAGTACGTGGACCTTCAGGTTCAGATGGATTTCCAAAGTTCCGTAACATCTTAGATGATGCCATGTTGCTGTTGACATACGCCGCGGAAACGGGAATTGAAGTTGATGACAGCACCCGGACGGCCATTCTGAATGCAAAAGCCGCGCCCAGCCACGTTGGAATTATCCTGGAGCAGGAAACTTGCTAGCCGCATTATCTACGCTGGCCGCCAAGTTGAAGCCGATTACCGCCGATAGTTTAAGAGCATCGTCCAGCAATTCGGTCAATCCTGAGATCCGAAGTTTTCGATGGTGGACCTGTATCTTAACGGTCCCAATCGTTTTATTTTCAGTTTTGAGCTTTGTGTCGTCTTCAATCTCAAATGCACTCCGTACTGACATCACCACCGCGAACGAGCTCGTTGTAAAGCTGCGTGCGGAACTGGGGACACCCAACGCGCCGACGGCGGGAACGCCAGAGAAACCGGCGCTCCCTGCAGGCCTAAATCAGGGCGAAATTCTTACTCAGCTCCAGCAGTATGCCTCGACTGTGCGGGCAATTGATGCCCGAGCTAGGCGGTTGAACTGGTTTGTGCTGAACACAGAACACGACCCATATGCAAAATATCGGTGGAATCTCAAATCGAGCCCTCAAGAAAGAGCAGAGAACCAGCAAATAATGAGAGCGAAGTTCCAACTGCCTATTCCATTAGTAAACATGCCCCAAGCGTTGGACGCCCTCACTATCACTTTGCAGGATGTTCGGTCGTTCGGCCAAGACATTGCTGATCTTGTAGCGATTTATTATGGGGCGGTGACAGCTTGCCTGCTACCAATCTTGTATGCCCTCCTGGGCACGTGCGCATATCTGCTGCGAATCTTCGAAGAAGAGCTCAGGACTCTGACATTCGTCCCCTCCTCTAAAACGCACTGGGCCCGCTTTCTCATCGCCGGCATTGGCGGCGCGGTTGTAGGTCTATTCAACTTTGTGATGACACAAGGCGCTTCCATTTCCCCATTAGCAATTGCTTTCCTCGTGGGATACGCAGTCGACGTTTTTTTCTCGTTTTTGGAGGGGTTACTACAAGCCTTTACGAAATCTAAGAATACTGTGAGCTCACCCGTGGCAACCCTGTCCGTAAGCCGATAGATCGGCTCGGAAATGTCAGCGAAGCACGATTGCTCGGGCCTTCCAATAACCAATTCGGACCCCAAGAACAGCTGGAAGCAGCGACGGCGACAAAACACGTAGTGTTAGAAACACCTTCCAGAACCTGGGCCGGGTAAGCTGAGGATTTATGTCCCCAGCCATGAACATGAAGCCATTTCAGATTCGCTTCGAACCACACCGTAAAGATGCGAACGACTGCTATGGCAGTTAGTCGCAGCGAGACATCTGCAACTCCATCCTCAGCTCGGCGGCGGATTGGAAACGGCGCGCCGGTTCTTTCTCGAGGCACTTCAATACAACCGCCTCGAACGCGCGCGACACCGAGCATGTCAGCGCGCTGAGCGAACGCGGCATTTCATGCAGAATCGAATCTATGAGGCGTGGCCCCTGCGTCTCTGGAAATGCTCGGCGGCCCGTCGCCAACTCATATAGAACTGCGCCGGCTGAATAGATATCACTACGAAAGTCCGCTGGCTCTCCAAGCAGCTGTTCCGGAGGCATGTATGGCAATGTTCCTATTACTGCGAGATCACGGCTCAGATCTATCGTGGCCTCCGGGTCCACTGCTGGGGCAGCGAGCTTCGCCAATCCAAAATCGTAGACCTTCACTTGCCCTTTGGCCATAAGCATCACATTTTGCGGTTTCAGGTCGCGGTGAATAATGCAGTGGTCATGTGCCTCCTGCACCGCGGCCACGATTTGCTTGCCGACATGGAGTACTTCTTCCTGTTTCATTGGGCCGGTCTCGATCCGTGCCGAGAGCGTCTGGCCCGTAACGAATTCCATTACCAGAAAGTCGATACCATCCTGACTGTCAAAATCGTAAATGCAAATGATATTGGGGTGATTGAGCTTTGAATGAATGAGCGCTTCGTTATGGAAACGTCTACAGGCGGCGGCATCGTGGTAACTGGCAGCCGCCAGCACCTTCACCGCTACTTCTCTGTCAAGGTGCTCGTCGCGAGCGCGATAAACTACGCCCATACCGCCTGCAGAGATTTGTTCGACCAGACGATAGTGGCCAAGCGTCTGTCCCACACTCGGCTCATGCGGAGGTGCATCGGGTCTCGAATCAAAGTGTGGCTCCCAAGTGGCCCGGAGCTGCGGCTCGCGGCACTTTTTCATTGTCGGCTGGCTAGCCCTACCCAAATTGGATCCTAATTCCTTCACCGGCGCCAAGCCCCCCGTTCTGGACTTATAAGAGAGTGTCTACTCACATATGGCACCGCTTGAGGAAGTATTTCGCCCGGCAGCTAGCGGCGGCATCAGCACGGAGGAGACTTAATTCGGGGTTTTGTTGATTTCTGCCAGCAGTGGCGCAGAATTTGCAATCGAGAGGCGCCCACCATCAGGATCCAACTTCTTTCGCTAAAATTATAGTCAGCTTTGTGCCGAAACAGGGGAGCAGGTCACTTTGCGACGTAAGCATTGCGTAATCTGACATGATCTTAAGTACTGCCTTTCTCTCGAGGGTTTACAACGGCTATCGCTGTGATCGCGAGCAGCGTCCGAACGGCGGGATTGCTTCTCCGGGTGGCGGACAAAAAGTTAGGAATCCGAATCCGGTACATTCGTGCGAAGTTCCATCCCGCAGTGAGGGATCCAAACTGATGGCCTAGTCTCCCCTCAGTGCCGGCCCTGAAGTATCCGGGCCCCAAATTTTTCTTCGAAAGAAAGCCGAATCTGACCACAACTTGATTGATTATTGCGAGCCAGACTCTCGTAATCGCACCAAACACCAATGGAATCTATAGCTTGAAGAGCTAGCATCAAAAATGCTAGGAGCGGCTCCTGGCGGGTGACCTTGACGCTAGGTTTTCATTGATTTTGTGAAGACAAAGGTTCAAGATTTGCGCCGTACCTTTTCCAACGGTTCCCAATCGACAAAAATTCCGGTTTTTCAAGACTGACCCCCGCACAACGCCGCGTTGCGAAGGTCTGAAATGTTTTCCGAGTTCGGATCACTTGACTATGGAACTCCGAACGGAACTCTAGTCTCTGGGAGGTGGCCAATGACACACTCCGCCCTCTCTGATCGGAGCCGTTTTCTGCCTTCCTGGGCCATAAATTTCAATCCACGAGTGAGAGGAACATATGAATAACAATCCCCTGAGTGACAAACCTGTGAATTGGACCATCATGGTCTACATCTCTGCTGACGATGTTTTGGCTAACTTCGCAATCGACTCCATAAATCAGTTCAGAAGCGCGGCGACGGCGCCCGGAGATAAAGTGGTGGCTCTATTCGACCCCAATAATGGCAGCGAAAAGGCATCCCAATACAGTTTTGAGATCAAGGACAAAGACGCCGTACTTAGCGTTGTTGAAGAGAAAAGTGAAGAGGAGAAAATTCAAGCGGTTCCACTCAGCTTTTTTGAACAGAAACTTGGTCCGCTTAACATGGCAGACCCAAAGATTTTAACCGATTTCGTGAATGGGGCAACTAAAGAACTTGTTCATCCCAAGGCAAAGGCAGTCTATAAGCCCACAGATAGAAAGTATTGTTTAATCCTGTGGGGGCACGGGACTGAACTACTGCTGGATCAGGATCCGGGTGTCAAAGGAGAGAGATATCTGACTCCCGCCAGACTCAAGAGTGCTCTAGAAGGCACCAACTTCAATAAACAGAACCAGCTCGACATAGTTGCTTTTGATGCCTGCTCGATGAGCATGATTGAGGTCGCCAGCGCGCTTCAGGGCTGCGCTCGCTTTATGATTGCGTCTCAGGATGAAGTGCCCGACGTGAGCTTCCCTTACGGAAGAATTTTGAAAGAACTGCGGGGACATGGCAAGGATCCAAAAGAGGTTTGCAAGTCAATTCCTAAGATCTACCTACAGTCTTTTCGCGACTATATCATCGGCCCCCGCAACGGCGTGCAGGAGATCATGCTTTCGAGCCTCGACTTAGATAACATTGAAAACATTACGAACCGGGTGAGAGAACTCGCTGGACTTCTGGTGCGCTCAATCGCTGACGAGGATCTCAGCAATGCAATCGTCGATGCTCGTAAGTCTTCTCGCGACTTCGTCTTGGGATTGTTCGTGGATCTTTCTGACTTTTGCGAGAAGTTGTCCGATGAGTTGACCAACATAAGGTTTCAAGACAAGGAGTACAGCAAGCAATTGAAGGACGTGTGTCTGCAAATTCGTGATGCGATTAAAATTGAGGATGCGACGGAAACTCATGACACGGACGATAGTGAAAAATACGTCACTATCGCCAATGAAACCCGACACAATGTAACAGGTTGTCACGGCGTTTCTATATATTTCCCGTACTCCGTTCAGGAAAACGAGGATCAGCAAACGAAGAGATTGTTGGGAGACAACGAAATCGGAATCGTAAACCTAACGCTGGTGAAAGGTGGACGCGACCATACGGTGAAGGCACGGAATGCGAGAATTGTGGAACTCGAGGCAGATTTTGAGCAATTGCCCTTTTATAAGGGCGCCGGTGGTTGGGGCGCTTTCATCAAGCAGGGGTGGTCACTTGTGCTGGCCCGGAAGTTTCCCGACAAACTAGATTTGCACTACTCCGCTGAAAAGGTCGCTCAGAATTTATCGGCATTGCTGGCAGGGGGCGAGGGCGACAGCG
>Ga0207702_10005162_pt1 | contig 11490 bp, 10 predicted proteins | sample KBSCornC62_FD_184302 | JGI IMG/M metagenome (GOLD analysis project Ga0207702, IMG submission 184302) | Corn rhizosphere microbial communities from Kellogg Biological Station, Michigan, USA - KBS Corn C6-2 (SPAdes) (version 2) | ecosystem: Host-associated > Plants > Roots > Rhizosphere > Soil ...
GTGCCGAGGCCGTCTTGATTGGTCACCATCACCAGTTCGTAGCCCGCCGCGACGCAACGCTGCAGCGCCGCGATCACGCCCGACACCAGGTCGAGCTTGTCGAAGCTGTCGATCTGCTCGTCCGGAGGCTCCACGATCAGGCAGCCGTCGCGATCGACAAACAAAAGCTTGCGCTTCATGCCGGCAGCTCCGCGTGAAGATCGGTGGCGCGTGCTGCGGCGGCGTTCGGGATGCCGCGGAGGACATCCAGCACGCGATCGTTTTCCGCCGGTGTCCCGAGGCTGATGCGCAGGGCATTACCGAGCCGTGGATAACGCCGCACGTCGCGCACTAGCACGCCCGCTTCCAGCAACTCGGCATACGCGACGCCCGCATCAGCGAACCGCACGGCAAGAAAATTGGTTTGCGACGGCAGCACCTCGCCGACGCATGCCAGTCCGGCCAACGCGGTGCGCATGCGCGTCCGTTCGGCCCGGATGATTGCGACGCGTTCGCGCATCGCGCGTTCGCCATCGTCCGAGAGCGTTCGCAGCGCAACTTCGACGCAAGGGACGGGCAGCGGGTACGGCGGCATGATCTTGCGCAACAGCGTGACCACCCGGGCGTCCGCGAGCAAACTACCGATCCGCACGCCGGCCAATGCCCACGCTTTCGACAGGGTGCGCAACACCACCAGGTTTTCGCATTCGTGCAGGCAATCGACCACGCTGCCGCACGGCTCTTGCGGATCGGTGAATTCCACGTAGGCTTCATCCACCACCAGCAATGCCAAGCCTTCGAGCGCAGCGGCCAGACGCAGAATGTCGGCACGCGGCACGCCCCTGCCCGTCGGATTGTTGGGCGAGCAGACGAACACCAGTTTGACGGCCGGCGTCATCGCCGCCAGCACGGCATCCACATCGAGCGCGAAGTCGCGACCCAGGGGCGCTTCCACGACGTGCGCACCCTGCACGCGTGCACATGTCGCGTACATCCCGAACGTCGGCGGGGAAACCAATATCGAGTCGCGGCCCGCCGCGCAGAAAGCGCGCAGCAGCAGGTCGATGCCTTCGTCGCTGCCGCGTCCGACCAGCAGTTGCTCCGATTCGACGCCGTACAGTTCTGCAAGCCGCCGCACCAAATCCCGGGGTTGCGGATCGGGATATCGGTTCCAGGCGGCTTCGCTCTCGTACGGCGGCCAGGGCGATTCGTTGGCATTCAACCAGACGTCGCCGCCGGAAGCTTCCATGCGCGCGGAAGAATACGGTTGCAGAGCCCGAATCTCCGGGCGCGCGAGATCGACGGGATTCATGCGACGGATCTCTCGCGTGCACCGATTGCTTTTCCTTCCAGCGCGAAAATCCTCGTCGTGATGGCGCGACGATGCGCCTCCAGTCCTTCCGCGCCCGCCAAGGTGGCAGCGCAAAGTCCGACCTGGCGCAACGCATCGGGCGAGCAGGTCTGCACCGTCACCTGCTTCTGGAAACTCGCCACCGATACGCCGCTGCAACTGCGGGCCCAGCCGTACGTCGGCAACACGTGGTTGCTGCCGCTGCAATAGTCGCCCAGCGATTCGGGCGTCCAGTGCCCCAGGAACACCGAGCCCGTGCTTTCGATGTCGTCCAGCCATGCACGCGGTTCGCGCACCTCGAGTATCAAATGCTCCGGCGCATATTGATTGCTCACTTCGACGGCTTGCGCGATGGTTTCGACGCGGATCAGACGGCTGTGCGCGAGAGCCCGCCGTGCGATGCCGGCACGCGGGAGGGTCGCGCATTGACTGGATATCTCCAGCGCGACGGCATCCAGGAGCGCCTCCGAATCGCTGAGCAGCAACACTTGCGAATCCGGCCCGTGCTCGGCCTGCGACAACAGGTCGGCCGCGACGAACGCCGGATCGGCCGAATCGTCCGCGATCACAAGCACTTCCGACGGGCCCGCCGGCATGTCGATGGCAGCACCTTGCGGATCGGACGCGACCTGCAACTTGGCTTCGGTGACATACGCGTTGCCGGGGCCGAACAGCTTGTCGCAAGGCGGGACCGATTCGGTGCCGTAGGCCAACGCGGCGATCGCCTGCGCGCCGCCGGCCTTGAACACTTTGTGCACGCCGCAGGTTCGCGCGGCATGCAGCACCGCGGGATCGCAGGTGCCATCGGCGCGTGGCGGCGAACACAGCACCACCTCGCGGCAACCCGCGAGCCGCGCGGGAATGGCAAGCATCAACACCGTCGAAGGCAATGGCGCACTGCCGGCGGGCACGTACAGGCCTACGCGCCGGATGGGCCGCGATATCCGTTCCACCCACAGGCCGCGCGCGGTTTCCACGGCGACCGGTTCCGGCATGCAGGCGCGGTGGAAGGCCTCGATGCGCGCGACTGCCTCGACGATCGCACGCTTCAATTCCGGAGCGACCAACGCGTCCGCGGCGTCGAACGCGGATGCATCGACTTCGAGGTCTCCGGTGATCGCCTTGTCGAAACGTTCCGCGTATTCGCGCAAAGCCACGTCGCCGCGCGCCCGCACGCTGGCGATGATGCCTTCCACTGTTGCGCGCAACGCTTCGCCGCGTACCCGTTGCGGCCGGGCGAGCGCATCCGCGCGCGCCTTCGGGTCCAGCGTCCGCCAATCGATGCGTCTCACGCGAGCGCCCTCTCGACCGGCAACACGAACAGCTCGCGCGCGCCGGCACGCTGGATCGCCTCGAGCTGCCGCCAGCCCAATTCATCCGGGCACAGTGCCTGCAACATCACCTGCTCCGGCTCGCCATCCATCTGCAAGACGGTGGGCCGCGGCGCACCCGGCAACGCCGCCACGATCGCATCCACGCAATTGCGCGCGGCCTGCAAAAGCAACAACCGCGACCCGCGCACACGGGTCACGCCATCGACCCTGCGCAGCAGGAGTTCGATCGTGTCCAGGCGGCCATCAGCCGGCAACGGATCGGCGGCGACCAGCACCGCTTCGCTGTCGAGCACGCGATCGACCTCGCGCAACTGGTTGGCCATCAAGGTTGCACCGCTCTGCACCAGGTCGCAGATTGCGTCCGCTGTGCCGAGCCGCGGCGCAATTTCGACCGAGCCCGCGAGCGTCACGACTTCCGCCCCGACTCCCTGCCGGCCGAGCCAGTCGCGCAACAGCCCGGGATACGAAGTGGCGATGCGCATGCCCGCCAGGGAAGCCGGTCCGGCGTACGCAAAATCCTGCGGTACCGCGATCGCAAGCCGGCAGCGTCCGAAGCCGAGGTCGCGCAAGCCACGCAATCCGCCGGGACCGACACCGCTCCCGCCGAACTCCTCCAGCACGTTGCGCCCGACGATGCCGAGGTCGCACACGCCCTGTCCGATCAGGCCGGGGATGTCGTCGTCGCGCACCAGCAAGAGATCGATGGGCTCGCCATCGCCATAGCAGAACAACCCGTCGCGGCTGCGCCGGAAGCGCAAGCCGCAACGGTCCAGGAGATCGAAGCACGGTTCGCTGAGGCGGCCCGACTTCTGCACCGCGATCCGCAGGCGTTCGCGCGGCGTCATGCGTGCCTCCGCTTTGCCGCCGTGCGCGCCGCGGCTTTCAGGTAACCACCATTGCCCTGGTTCAGGAATCGCGCGACCCGCCCGATGGTGGTGATGCTGACCGCGGTGTGCGCGTGGATTTCACGGTAAGGCGTGCCCTTCAGGACGTGCGGCACCACCGTCCAGCGGTCGACCAGCGATTCAAGCTCGGCGGGCGTGCACAGGTCATGCAGGAAGGCGCGCATTTCCTCGACGTCGCGCATCGCCAGCAAGGCCTTGCACAGGCCTGTCTCGGCCGAGTCGGCCGAGGTTTCCGGATTCAACATTCTTCGCTTCATTGGAGCCTGCCCAGGTGCGCAACGTTGCCGTCGTATATCTAATAATGTATTAACGCGTTAATACATTCGCGCAAAGCATAACCGGGCATGCGCGACCGCGCAAGCGCGGTGCAGCCACGCATCAGGATTCGTTCAAACAGGCTGTCAAGCAGCGAATGCGCGCTCGCGTACCAGACGGCAGGCTTCGGCAACATCGTGCTGCATGGCGCGATCGCGGTGCATGAAGGCGATCGCCTGGCGCAAGCGGCCGTGCGCCGCCGCCACCGCTCCACCCGGCCGGAACTCATCGGCATCCGCCAACTGCGCAGCCAGCGTCTGCAACTCGGACTCGAACTGCGGACGGCGCGCATCCGCGACCGGCGGTGGGTTGTCGATCTTCGCCGCCAAGGCCTGCCAGCCGCCCTTCGCGGCAAGGCGCCGCGCCGCATCGAGCATGTCGTTGCGGTAATCAAGCGCTTGCGCTGCGGTGTAAAGCTCCAACGCCAGCACGTCGGAAAGGTCGCGGGTCATGTCCAGCACCTGGCGCGCCTCGTTGGCGCCCATCGAAACGTGGTCTTCCGCGTTGGCGCTGGTCGGTATCGAATACACGCTGGCCGGGTGCGCGCGCGTGGCCAAGTCGTTCACCAGCGCCGCCGCGGTGTATTGCACGATCATGAAACCGGAGTCGGTGCCGTCCTCGTTGCCGGTCAGGAACGCCGGCAATCCATCGTTGGTGGCCGGATCGACCAGCTTGTTGAGGCGGCGTTCGGAAATCGACGCCAGCACCGGGATCGCCGCCTTCACGTAGCTCATCACCAGCGCCAGCGGCATCCCGTGGAAATGACCGGCGGAAATCACTTGCTCTTCGATATGCTGCGCATTGTCGTTGTCGGGAAAGATCAACGGATTGTCGGTGACCGCATTCAGTTCGATGTCAATCACCCGGCACGCCTGTGCCCAAGCGTCGCGCACCGCGCCGTGCACCTGCGGCATGCAGCGCAGGCAGTAGGCGTCCTGCGGCTGGTGTTTCTTGCCGCCCTTGAATGGCAGGAAGCGCTGGTAGAACGCTTCGCGCCCGTGGCGCCGGTCCGCCGGCACCCACTCCCAGCGGATGTCGAACGACAGCGCCTGGTCTTCCGGCGCCGTCCAGGCCTGTGCGGTCCAGGTGCGGAAACGCGGTACCAGGTGGTACGGAATGTCGATCAACGTGGAATCCGCGAGCAGCTCGCGCACATGCCTCGCGGCAGCTACTTGGCCAGGATGCGGACGCAGCGCATGGACTTCCTCGCGCAACGCGCCGCTGCGGCCTGCGAACGCATCCAGCGTCATTGCCGTGGCGAGATCGGCAACGCCGAGCAGGTATTCCAGCTCATCCAGCGCCAATACCGAGGTCGCCAGCATTTGTGCCGTGCCGTTGTTCAGTGCGAGACCTTCCTTGAACGACAACTTCACGGGCTGCAAACCTGCACGTTTCAGGGCTTCCGAGCCCGGCATGCGCTCGCCCTCGTAAAACGCTTCGCCGCCACCCAGCAGCACGATTGCGAGATGCGAGAGCGGTGCCAGGTCGCCGCTGGCACCCACCGAACCTTTCGCGGGCACCACCGGAACGATGCCGCCGTTCAACATCGCCGCCAACGCTTTCAGCGTTCCAACGCGGATACCGGAATGCCCGCGCATCAGGGTGTTGATCCGGATCACCAGCATCGCGCGCACCACGTCTGCCGGAAGCGGTTCGCCCACGCACACCGCATGGGTGATGATGAGGTTGTGCTGCAATTCCTCTGGCAACGTCTCGTCGCGCGAATCGGGATTGCCGCCGGGCAGTTCGTCGCGTGCGCGATGCGCGCCCAACAACTTGTCCGCGTTGCTGCCGAAGCCCGTGGTGACGCCATAGATCGGTTCGCCGCAGCGGACCTTGTCGGCGATGAAGTCGGCGGCGCGTTGCACCCTTTCCAGTTGCGCCGGATCCAGTTCGACCTTCGCGCCCTCACGCGCAATCGCGACCACGTCGACGCGTGTGAGATGGCTGCCATCCAGCCGGATCGTCGTCATGCGCGCTGCACCTCGTCCTGCGCCAGTTCCACACGCAACGCCTTCACCAGCTCCGCGCGCAGCACCTCGAACTGGTCGCCCCGGCGCAGGTCCTTGACGGCCACCGCTCCGCGCGCCAGTTCATCCTCGCCCATGACCACCGCGAAGCGGATGCCGGCGCGATCGGCGTACTTCAATTGCTTGCCCAGTTTGCCGCCTTCCAGCGCGATCTCGGTCGCGATGCCCGCATCACGCAGCTCCTTCGCGATCGCCAGGCATTCCGGCAATTGCGCCGCGTCCATTTGCGTGACCAGCACCTGCACGCTGCTGTCGGCGGTCTTGACCAGTCCGGCTTCGCGCAACTGCCAGAACAGGCGCGTCAGGCCGATCGAGATGCCGACGCCCGGCAACGTCGATTTGGTGTAGTTGGCCGCGAGGTTGTCGTAACGGCCACCGGAACAGATCGAGCCGATGCCGGGATGATCGTTCAACGTCGTCTCGTAAACGGTGCCGGTGTAGTAATCGAGGCCGCGCGCGATCGACAAATTCAACGCGAACGCCGATTCCGGCACGCCGAACGCGACGACGGTATCCAGCACCTCGCGCAGTTCCGCCCTGCCCTGTTCGAAGGTTTCGGTGCCGCTGCCGAGCGCCTCGAGCTTCGCGTGCGCGTCGGCCAGTGACGTCGAACGCACTTCGACGAACTGCATGATCCTTTCCGCGGCTTCGGCGGAAAGGCCGAACTGCTGGCCGGTCAACTCGCCGCGCACATGATCGGCGCCGCGCTTGTCCAGCTTGTCGACTTCGCGCAGCACCAGCATCTGCCGTTCGCCATCGCCGATGCCGAGCCCTTCGAAAAAACCGCGCATCAGCTTGCGGTTGTTGAGCTGGATCGTGAAGGCGCCGATGTCGAGCGCGCTGAACACCGCGTGGATCACCGCCGGGATTTCAGCGTCATAGCGGATCGACAACGTATCCTTGCCGATCACGTCGATGTCGCACTGGTAGAACTCGCGAAAACGCCCGCGCTGTGCGCGCTCGCCGCGATACACGCGCTGCATCTGGTAACGCCGGAACGGAAACGCCAGTTCGCGCTCATGCTCGGCCACGTAGCGGGCCAGCGGCACGGTCAGGTCGAAACGCAGCGCGTGCTCCGGGCGGCCCGCTTGGTCCGGCACACGTTCCAGCGCACCCGTGGATTGCACGAAGTAAACCTGCCGCTCGGTCTCGCCGCCGCTCTTGGTCAGCAGGATGTCGGCGAATTCGATCACCGGCGTCTCGATCGGCAGGAATCCGTACACCTCGAACCCGCGGCGGATCGTGTCCAGCATCGACTGGAGCGCGATCTGCTCGCGCGGAAGCAGTTCCAGCGTGCCGGGCATCGTACGGGGCGTGGTCAGCGCCATGGCGGGCTCTCTTGCCAAAACCGCAAGATTACCAGCGTGCGGCCGCATCTTGCGTACGCGGAGCCGCGCCAAGTATCATTTGCGGCTCGCTGCGGGGTTCTGCCCCGATGCGGATCGTCGGGGTGTAGCTCAGCCTGGTAGAGCGCTACGTTCGGGACGTAGAAGTCGCAGGTTCAAATCCTGTCTCCCCGACCAATGGATTCAAGGACCGCCGCCACCGAAGCCCGGTGGCGTTTTTATTTGTAACGGCGCTGTAACAGCCTTTTGCGAGATCCCGCGTCGCATCCGCACACGAACAGGACGCGTGTACTCGCTCGCACACGTCCTCAACGCCGCACCTCACCCCGGCATCGAGTCGCGCAGGCTCGGGCGCATGCGGCGACAAATGCGCAGGAATCTCCCGGTACGCTGGCGCCGTTGCGCTGACCGCCAGACGCCGGGAACGGACTTTACCTACTATCGGTTGGTACGGCTCACGGGGAGCAGGTCAGGGAAGCCCCCACATGAGCCGCAGCCGACCGCTTCCGCATGGCGCGGCTCATTCTTGGGGCTTGAAGGGCGAGAATGGATTGTCCTTGTCCTCGTCGTCGTCGTCGTCGGGACAGACCGTGACGCGGCTGCGGCTGCATGGCGTGAACCCGAGTTCCACTGCTCCCCGGAACAATGTCTGCGGCGACACGTTGCACAGGCGAAGAATTCACGAGGGCCCAGTCGATGCGCTTGCCCGAATTGCCGGCACGTCCATCGCTACCCCCTTGGCACATTGATGCAAATTATCTTGCGCGTTGACGGCACTTAATGTATAAGGTATGTCACGTTATGTCCAGAACCCTTCCCTCGCTGCTGCCGCGTCTGACGCGACTGCTGCATGGTCTCGGCAGCAACATCCGCCAAGCCAGGCTGCGTCGCGCATACTCCGCGGAAACCGTCGCGAAGCGCGCCGGCATCACCCGCGCCACGCTGACGCGGGTCGAACGCGGCGATCCCGCCGTCGCGCTCGGCATTTATGCGCGCGTGCTGCAGGCGCTGGGCCTGGAAGCCGACCTGGAGCATCTTGCCGCCGATGATGTGCTGGGCCGCAAGCTGCAGGATGCGAATTTGGGCCAGCGTGCACGGGCGCCGCGCCGGCAGCGGACAGCCGGGCCATGAGTCGCGGCATGGACGCGGTGGAAGTCCACGCTGATCTCGAGTGGCTGGATGCGCCGCGGCAAATGGGTTGGCTGCGCCGTCAGTCGGGCGGCAAGGGCGACGTGTTCTCCTTCGAATACGATCCGCAGTGGCTGGGCATATCGGACGCGTTTGCCTTCGATCCCGATCTGGTGCTCGCGAACGGGCCGCAGTATCCGCCGGCGGATCGCGCCAATTTCGGCATCTTTCTGGATTCCGCGCCCGACCGATGGGGTCGGGTACTGATGCAGCGGCGCGAGAACGCGCACGCACGCGCCGAAAAGCGACGGACGCGTACGCTCACCGATTGGGATTACCTGCTGGGCGTGCACGACGAGACGCGCATGGGCGCGTTGCGGTTCCGTGCTGCGGAAGGCGATTTCCTGGACAGCGACGGAGCGCAGGCCGCACCACCCATCACATCCCTTCGTGAATTGCAGGCGGCCAGCCTGAAGTTCGAGGCGCAGCTCGAAAAGGATGACAGCCAGGAAGACACACGCTGGCTCGCGCAATTGTTCGCGCCAGGGTCATCACTCGGCGGCGCGAGGCCAAAGGCTTCGGTGCGCGACGAGAAGGGTCGCCTGTGCATCGCCAAGTTCCCGAGCCGGCAAGACACGCGCGACATCGGCGGCTGGGAGATTGTCGCGCATCGCCTCGCGGCGAAAGTCGGAATCGAGGTACCGCCAAACCGCGCGCTGCGACTCGGCGACGGCAGCGGAACGACTTTCCTGGCCGAGCGTTTCGACCGCACCGCAATGGGTCGCCGACGCGCGTTCGTATCGGCCATGACGCTGACGCAACGCACGGACGGAGAACCCGGCGCAAGTTATCTCGAACTGGTGGACCTGCTGCAGTCGCGCGGTGCCGAGACGCGCGCGGATTGCGAGCAACTGTTCCGGCGCGTCGTGTTCAATATCGCGATCCACAACGTGGACGATCACCTGCGCAACCATGGCTTCCTGCTGACGCCGCGGGGCCTGCGACTTTCGCCCGCTTACGACATCAATCCCGTGCCCGATCGTGACGAGCTGACGCTCGCCATCAACGAGACCGACACGCATTGCGACGCGGAAATTGCCTTGCAGTCCGCGCGAGATTACGGGCTGGAAGGCAAGGATGCGGAACGCATCCTGCGACAGGTGCGCAAGGCGGTGGCGGATTGGCGGCGCGAGGCCGCGGCGTTGAAGATCCCAAAGGCGGAGCAGGAATTGATGGCTGAAGCCTTCACGCCCTGATTCGCAGGCGGTTGACGCCGTGGCTACATCGTATGCGTCGGCTTGTCGCCACCCTGCAACCCGGCCAGCAACGTTTCGATCTTGGTGCGCGCGTTGTCGCCGTCGGCGCTTTCGGTGAATTGCACGCCGATGCCGGCGGGGCGGTTGCCTTGCGCCGCGATCGGGGTGATCCACACGACGCGGCCGGTGGTGGCCACGCGCTCGGTTTCTTCCGGCAACGTCATCAGCAGGAACACTTCGTCGCCGAGGTTGTAGCGCTTGTTGGTGGGCACGAACAGGCCGCCGCCCTTCACGAACGACATGTAGGACTGATACAGCGTGTGTTTGTCCTTGATGACGACCGGCAGGATGCCCTGACTGCCCATGCCGCCTGAACCACCCGCCATTGCCATCGCGCTCGCTCCTCGGAACCCAAGCGCCAGCTTGCCGCCGACGCCCATCGCGGTCAAGCGAGCGGCGCGCCGAACCGGCACCAGCCCCAACCATCGAACACCCACGGCGACGGCAACGGGCAATAAAGCTTGACGTAATACGGCGGCCGCAACACGCGCGTCGTGCGCGCGGCGGGACTGCCATCACGCCAGAACAGGTTGGCGTCGCCACGCGAACGCAGCGGCACGCGCTCGCCGCCGCCAGCGTCCACCGCCAGCAACGCGAGCCAGGGGCGCAAGGCGCGCGGCGGCTGCCACGGCAGGTTCGGACCGGCGCGGTCGTGCGAATCGAGCCCCGCCACAAAGGTTTCGGTGTTGGTCGCAAAACGCAGCATGCGCGTGTGGCTGAGCGCGGTCTGGCTGGCGTGGGCCTCGATGGCTTCACGCTTGCATTCCTGCTCCGCCGCGTCCAGCGTGAACACCGCGCGCCGCGGCACGCCCGGTTGCGAGCGGCCGTGCAGCAGGTAACCGAGGCAGGCGGGCTTGACGACACCGGGCATGGACTGGAGAACCATTTCCACCAGGACGTGGATCGCGCTGTGGTCGGGATGGCGATCGACGAGATCCGGCAGCACCAGTACGGTCGGCCGTTCGCGTTCGAGCAGCGCACGCAGCGCAGACAACATCGTGTCGGTATCGTCCAGCAGCTTCCAGGTCACGCCGCCGTCGGGCCAACCCAGGCGATGCACGCTGGCGTCGTCCGCGCCGAGTGCACGCAGCGCGGCATCGGCCTCGCCGCGGCGCCGCCCGGCCCATGCAAGCCGATGGCGCGGGCCGATCCACACGCGTCGTTCCAGCGCGCGTTGCGGCCACGGATTGTTCTCGCCGTCGGTAGCGAACACGACGCTCACGGCCACGCCGCATTCCAGCGCGCGCTGGATCAGACCGCCCGCCGCCAGCGATTCGTCGTCCGGATGGGGCGCCAGCACCATCAGCCGGGCGCCCGGGCGCCTCAGCAGCGCGTCGGGATCAAGCAGGTCTGAAGGCTTTTCCTGGCGCAAGCGAAGGTTCCTAAGGGCCGCCGCGGTTCGGGTGGCACAACCGGAGCGCGATTGTGCCCGCGCGCGGTTGACCGGGCACTGACCGGGTGCGGCCGGAAACCCCGACGTCCTGCGACGCTACGTACGTGGCACGCCGTCCAGCCATTCGAACAGCGCGAGGTCGGCGCGCAGCGGGCCATTGAGCAGCACGCGCAAGCGGTTGGCGCTGGCGAAGCGTTCGGCCAACATCTCGTCATTCCAGCCCGGATCGAAGCGCGCCTTGCGGCCTTCGGCGCGCGCGTGCAGCGCGCCTTCCAGCAAGCGTGCGGCCTGGTCCAGCCTCTGACCGGGTTCGTCGCCGGCCCAAGTCTTGCCGATCTCGCGCGCGTGCGCACGGCCGGCCGTCAGCGCCAGCAGGTCGCGTGCGACTTCCTG
>Ga0207702_10005163_pt1 | contig 11489 bp, 18 predicted proteins | sample KBSCornC62_FD_184302 | JGI IMG/M metagenome (GOLD analysis project Ga0207702, IMG submission 184302) | Corn rhizosphere microbial communities from Kellogg Biological Station, Michigan, USA - KBS Corn C6-2 (SPAdes) (version 2) | ecosystem: Host-associated > Plants > Roots > Rhizosphere > Soil ...
GGTTACTATGCCGGTAACACCAGAAAAAGTCGTGATTAAGTACACAAAAGCTTCGTGAAAGGTTGTAATTCCCGTTTCCTCAGCATACCTTGCCTTGCAGTAAGGCAAGAGAACGAGTAGGGGGTACTCAGTAACAAATGTATACGTTGCGTCGAGTAGCGACACTAGCGGATCATTGTCTTTAATCTTTTGTAAGGCATCGGCATAAGGCCAGATACCGTATTGTGCAATTTGGTGAGCATGCTTCTCAGCAGTTTCAAACATTCTAGGTTCTCCTTGAAGGGAATCAATAAATTTCAAAATCGTTGATAAATGCATTCTAACATATGCTAGGATTTGTGTCAAGGGCAAATAAAAATACTTATGCAGCATGGCAAGGGTTTTGCCATGCTGCATAAGTAGGCTACATAAAGGGAGTATGCCAGTTGACTACCAATTGATATAACCATCCAATGACAGAGGTTAGGGAAACAGCAAACGCAGTAATGATGAGAAGTCGTGTACGATCCGCTGTAAGATCTGATATCATGCCCTCTGCGTCATTAAGGTAGTAGGTTATGATAAGAGAAACAACAGCTATAATGGTTGAAATGAGTACCCAAAAGAGAATAAATTCTAATATGTGGTACTTCAAGCCAAAAATGCTTCCTAGCATGAGGGCATTTAAAACAATACTATACGCACCTATAATGCACATGTACAGTATGACCGTAAACACAGTATGAAGCTTTCTCACGCTCTATCCCCTCCCGGTAACGTTCCTCGTGCTTGTAATTCCCAATACTGGGGAGGGAATAAGTTTCTAAACGACCGCTCCGTAAATGCTATCATAAACATGTAAATGAGTTTATGTTCATCTACAATCTTTCCATTGTATTCATCCCGATTGCGCTCTTCAAGCGCAATCTGATCAAGTAGAAACTCATTGAATTCCTGTAGGTGTTTCGCGGTAGTAGATGCCGCCCATACCGCGTTCCATGCAGTATGTTCATTTCCGGTAGCTGCTTGTAATTTAGCCGATGCAAGCATTTTTAGGGTATCGAGAAGCCCCTGCTCTGACATTTTTTGGTTCCTCATTGGACAGGCCCCGCATGGTATCCTTTATCATACAAAAACTGCTTAAAATCAGGAATTTCCTGGTGGTTAGGGCCTCTCGAATGGGGTACCCAGGCTTTAAGTTGGAAGTTTACGTACTCTCTGATGATAGTAGCTGCTTGATCGATGGTAAATCCTAAGTGAACAAGTTCCTGGCAATATGATATTGCTTTCAAATGCCCAAAGACAAGCGCATTCCCCCACAATATCGCATAGTCAAGTTGCTTTTCCTGGTAGAGTGCAATTTTGTTTTGTGTTTCCTGTAACTTACCCAGGGCTTCTTGAACTTCTTCAGAAGTTCCGGTTTCAAGGAGCGTATACAGGTTATTCTCCTTGTTTTCATTAAAGTACGCGTGTAAACGTTGTTTTCGATTTCGTACTAACTGGAGAAGCCTTTGCATATCTTTTACTCGTTTTGCATGCTTCTCACAGAAGAGTTGCCAGTCAGGAAGCTTGATGGTACGCGCCCGCTGAAATTTCCCCTCTTCTTCCCGGTACTCTTCCTCCCAATTTCTAAGCGCGTTCTTCCCGTTTGACTCCATATCTCTAAGCATATTCATCCATGTGGATAAATTTTGATCCTGCCACAAGATATGTTGTTCATCTGCTGTCGCGTTATCGCGCAACTCTTTTTTGACGATTTCAAAAAAATCGTCTGGAGGTATGTAAACTGCCATATATAACCCTCTTTAAAACAAAGATTTATATGGACAGTATAGCCTATTAGAGTACGGTTGTCAAGATTTCTTCCACTCGTAGCGCCCTCTTCCGACGCGGGTTAAACCTAGATTGTAGATACCACAAATGTTTGCGACGGCTCTGCGTACATTGTCGCGTGTCAGGTGGAACATGCGTTTATTGCGAACCACTTCAAACGCATCTTGTGTAGTAAATACCCCTTCAATATCCTTTATTGCATTATATACGTCACGATGGATATGTTTGTCATAGCGTGTGTCTTTGTTCGGGAATAAGTCTCTTTTTTCTACCAGCATAGTATGCTCCTTATTTTTCTCCCATAACGCAAAAAAGAAAGGCGTCATAACTTGACAGTCATTCTCTCCTATGTTATCGTACAAGGCGTAGCCTATTAAACGACGGAGATTTCAAACATGGCAAGATACCTATGCTGCAATGGGGAAGAATGGGAAGTCATCTCGCAAAATGGGCGTGACGGCTTTACTGTCCCTGAGCTTGAAGAATGTTTGCGTAGCAGGCAATTGTATGTTCTCAATTTAAAAGATGGCAGGATGGTATGTACCAGGACTGGCACCATTTTTAATGAGGAAGCATCGAAAATTGTGGAAGAAAGTGTAAAAGCTGTAACCCCGCATTTATCCGCATTTCGTATATGTGGAGATGCAATTTATTGTGAGAAAAGAGAAGAGCTATGGAGAGAACCGACCCGATTATAGAGCTTGAAGAGTGCACACTTACAGTTCGGCAAAAGTGGAGTGGGAGAGATGGGTTGCTGTATGCCGGGATAGCGTTCTCGGCTGTTGGTTTCGTTGGAATTGTAGTAAGTGTCTTTTTCCTTTGGTACGATATGCGGTACCTACCACAAATAGCAGCATTTATTATTGCGAGTTTTGTACTAAATAAGGTGCTCTTCTTCCTTGCAGCGTGGGGAGATGCAGTACACCAATACAAACATGTTGAGTCTGTTCCTAGTGGAACAATGAAGAGCATTTTTAATAAGGATGTGCGCATAAATGTCAGATTCATTATTAAAGTTCCTGATGAGATTCAGGAATCCTCTACATCCGATGAACATAGTGAAGTGGCAGCAAGCAATTAGGAAAACAAATACGGTCATTACAACTGTAGTAGCGGTAGATACTTCTGTTATAGTATGTAACTTCTTGTTTCAGAATGTACGGGAATTTTTAGAGGATGTCATTCTTATGCTAGTCGCTGGGGATCTTCTCTTAATCCTTGTCATGTGCATTTTAAAGCTTTTATATTACTGGATGGATGATGTAAAGCGGGCTGTCATACACCGTATCGTAGCCTCTATGGGGGATAAGATTGAAAAGGAGTGACAAACATAGTTGAGGTATGATAAGAAAGAGGAAGGAAAAACAACCTTCCTCTTTTTTTATGGAGAATTACAATGGAATTACGCCTCAAACGAGATATCCCCACTATAGATCTACTCTACACTATATACCATGAAGATGTACACAAACGTATTTATTTCTTGTTAGCAAACTACGGAAACAGTGTTGTAGATGCTGATGATTTAAGTCAAGAGACATGGGTAAAAGTGACGAATAGTTATCACAAAGTACCTGAAGACTGGGATGTAAAATCATGGTTATTGCGGGTATCAGTGAATGTAACTATAGATTTTATGAGGAAAAAGAAGAGAAGTCAGGGGGAAGTGGAAATACCCATGGAGTATGAAAACAAGTTTGAGGAAAATCCTGAGCATCATTTCATCCATAAAGAACTCATTGAGGCAACCTTTAGTAGATTGCGCCCGCAAGATCAAGTAGTCGTGAAAATGTACGCTGAAAACTATACCTACGATGATATTTTGACAGTGCTCGGTACTACGAGAAGCCGGGTAAAAATGCGGGTGTCACGGGGGAAGAAGCGATTCCGTGACACCTACACTGAGCTTAACTCCGCTGAGAAGCAGCTTTCTTCATAAGTTCGATTTCGTATGACTCGTTTTTATTTCCCGCCGCTTGTGCCCGAAAGCCAAACTTTGCATGTGCCATGGCACGAAGAATGTCATAGGTTGCGAATTGAGGTAAATATTCCTCAATCGAATCTTTTATCGGACTCCATATATTAAAGTGTGTTCTATACGTCATAGACATTTGGTACTCTATTTGCACGGAATAGTAGTACAAATCACATACTTCATGAAGCACATGCCATGCTGTTTTATGTTCTAATGCATCAAAAAACTCTACCATTTCGTTGCCGAGCTTGGCAACCAACCCCAGGTAAGTTTTTCCATCCAATTCATAGGAGTTAAGGGGCTGTAACCCATTTATCAAGCGCGGGTATTTCTGATAGGACGCAATCTTTTTCGCGTGCCTAATCATCTGCTCATCTCTGATCATTTTTTGGACCCCACTTCACTATTTTGATTAATGTACTCCCCACCTTTGCCATGCATGCACGGCAAAACCCAGGTCTACCTTGTTCTATTTCGCATCCAGGGCAATGCGTACGATAAAATTCAGGAGATTTTTGCTCCCGTTTCTTATAGAGGAACAATACTTCAGGGTCTTCAGGGTCGGGAACAAACTCATAGCCGAGCATCGCTAGACGCTCTCCAGATGCAAGTAGCATATGCCTGTAAAGGTTGTGCTGCTCTAGCTGATTGTCGATGTATTGTTTGCTCATTCCACTACTCAAAGAAGTTATTCCTTTAATTTATTCGTGACGACCGCCAAACAGATTATAGCCGTCGCTATCCCCGTAGTATGCTCCGCTTTGTTTTTGTGTTAATCTCCTTTCATACGCTTCTTTCCACTCGTGGAAATGCGCATGATAATATGCCTCTTCTTCTCCTTCTTTAATTTCTTGCACGTCTACCCCACGTATCTCCCATCTATCCCGGCTATGCCCAGGCATAAAGATGTGCAAACTCATCCGAAAAGTATGGAAATGGAGAAACCTGAAGGGTGCCCCATCTTTTTCTAAGAGTGCATTGAATTGTTTTGACACACGCTCTGAGCGTTCATGAAGCAGTTGACTTTCTTTTTCTCGAAAAGGCATGTTCTTTACTCCTCTATAAGCTCGGTTGGTATAGCGTCTACGAAGGCGTTAATAAAATTTACCCACTCTACAGCACTTTTGAACACTTTCTGTTCGACAAACAGTTTTCCGTACTCTGATGCAGCCTCAAAGTACCATGTTCTTGTACGTTTTGTTGTCGCATCTCTCACAAGTAGTAATGCCATAATCTGAGCAAACGTTTCAATATTCATGTTCTACTCCTTCTAGTATGGATCATACATAAGCTTTAATCCACACGCCTCACACCACATACCCGTACCATCTGGCAATTTTTGCGGATAATACCCTACTGCATTATCGCCAGGGGTAGAGGGGTGTATGAGTGCCGATCTATCTTGCTGAAGATGTTTTATCGCAATGTTCATATACTGCAATGGGATAAACCCATGTGATAGTGCACAATACAGATGATAATAATACTCTTTATTTTTATAAGCTATACAAAGACCTTTTTTATATTTCTCATGGCAAGAGGGGCATAACCACCCTACGGTATATTTTTCAAACACCCATCCTTCATGGTCAAGGAAGGGGTAAGGATGAAAAAGCAAGCATCCAGCACAATATATATGTGCCAGATTATTGTTAGTAGTAACTACTTCCCCAGCGTAAAGGTAGTCATCCCTTGTCATGTCCGGCATACAAGTTCTCCTTGAGTTCTCCTACTAACACTTGCAGCTTTGCAAGTGTAGGCTGTGTCTTTGATGGAACTTGCATTGTAGCAAGCTCACTCTCTATAGTTGTTACAAGCTTTATTACTTTGTCTGCATTAGGAAGTTGAGTTGCCTTTAATGCTTCGATTTCCTTGAGTAGTTCTGCATTCTTTTTTTGCTGTGCCATCAACAGTTTGTAGAGTTGTTCAGCTTTTTGTCGGGCTTTGCGGTATGCCTCGATAGGCTGTACACTTGTTGTAGCCGTATAACTACTATACGTGCCCTCACCCCGACAAAATGTACACTTTTTTTCCGATAGATTTCCCTTACAGGCGGGGCATTTATTAAATGTCATATAAAAATCATTGCTTGACGAAGGAAGGCCCTGAGCCTGTTGACCTGCTCTCCAACTTTTTATATCCATGAAATACTACTCCCTTGATGTTCGTGAATAATTGTAGTATAACAGATGTAAGCATTTGTGTCAAATAAATAAATTTAAATATAGATGAAAAAATCCTACAAAATATGTTACAATTTTTTTAGGATTTAAAACTGAAAGGGGAGATTTTTATGAGGGATATGCGCCCGCTCACTGAGGAAGAGATCCTAGCGCTCGTGCGGGAACAGGATAAAAAAAACGGGGTCATCACCCCACAAATGACTGATACGCAATTTTTGCTGGAGTTATACGATATTGCGCCACTTGGACAAGTCGTTGTTAATACTGAAAACATGGCAAAGATACTTAACATCAGGGTTGCACGAGAGGGACTAGAGAAGAAACTGCCGTATGACGCTTACTCTGTGAGACAAAAGGTGTTTATGGGGAAACACCGAAATCGCTCCATGTGGGATGAATATACTGACCCAAATGGAACAGCAGTACTTTATCCTCTTGATGAAGACGAAGAGAAACATGTTTTTGGTAGTGCCATTGGCAATCAGCATGTTTTCCTGGTGAAAGATGCATTAACGGTGAGACTCACACGACACTCATCATTCTTGAGTAAAGAGGGAAAGAGACGTGAGAAGGAGCAGGAAAAGAAGAGGCGCGGTAGACCACCAAAGCCAGGGAATGAAATGAAAACAATTAGAAGGGCAAAGCGCGGCAGACCTCCGAAAAAGAGAGGGAAGGGAAGGATACTTCGTATAGCTCAAGAGATCAAGGAGTATCAGGAGAATAATGATACATTTGGGGTGCTTTCAGCATTGCAAGAGATGGAAAAGGCCATCTCTGAGAACACCACAATATTGTAGAAAGAGGGTAGGAGTACTCCTACCCTCTCTGCTTTGTACTAGAATGGAACGTTTTGTGAGGAAGGCGCACGCCGTCCAAACCCTCTCGGTTTTGTAGCAGGTTTTAGTGCTTGCTGTGCAATTGCAATTTCCTGATCTGCTTGCTCTCGTGTAATAGTTTCCTGCCCCATTGCATCGAGAAGAAGCGTCAAGCTTGCTACAATCTCATCTTTCCCTTGCCGTTCCGCCTCGTTAAGCAAAGCTTCAACGGTTGCAAAGTAGTCAATTTCTGCCGGAATCTCAGCAGGTGGGGGTGCAAGGTGATTTCGGCGCGATGTTGTACGGTCTTGTTCCTCTTTTACAATCGCGTTTTGTTGCGCGGTTGTCCCATACTTGCGTATGAGGCGCGGCGAAAGCGGTTGCTTCTTTCCCCATTTTAGCTCTCCATTTGGAAAGGTATCACTGATGGGGTTGAGGTCGCGCTGGCGATTCACCAGGAAAATCGCGTACGAGCGACACCAACGAATAGCGGCTCCGCCTGCGCGGATACCACGCTTACCGTCAGGAAACTTGAACTGTTCTTTTACCAGCTTTTTGAGTGGGAGTTCCATATCTTTCCCGCAATACATGCGATCAAGGTACTTGAGGTCTACTTGATCAGGAATGAGTGCATGAATTGCATAAGCAAAGGAACCTTCGTTTTTCGCATTCGTGTGCTTGATACGTGCTTCATCGTGGTGGAGCACTAACCCGAACTGCCACGGCTCCGCATTTTTGTACTTATCAGGGGCAAGCGCTTTTGCCCTGAGCACTGCCTTGACATGCTTTTTTAGCACGTCTGCCAGTTGATCTTTCCCAAAACCGGTACCCTTAAACATGATGGGAATAGGTACACCATCGATGTCTTTGTACCCGGCTTCAGCCAGGATATCAACCACGAAAAGTACTGCGCACATATTCGTTGTCGTCTGAAGAAGATCCTTCTTTAAAATGGTTGTTTGCCTGCCACACACAACACCGAGCAGGTTATTAGGGTCAGGCATAGGCCCGTTGAGGCGGTAAGAAGCGTTCGGGATAACACGGTTGTCCCACTTGCCAATCTCAGGCAAGCCAAGCATTAACGGGTACATCTTGTAGGTGTCATCCAGAAACAAGTAGTACCACTTGACTGCGCCGTCACTGTGTTTAACCGCAACCCGGCGCATTTTCTTTGCGTCAACGAGCTTATCTAACACCTGTTGCAAATTTTGGGGCATATGCCTTATTTGAGGGGCAATTCCTGTCTCAGCAGGGATGTAGAGGCCAGAAAGCGTTTCTTTCGTTTCTTTGGGGCCGTCCATTACTGGCAAGTAGCCGTTTCCCCACTTGCCAAACATCCAAAAGTCCTGTGTCTCCTCAAATTTAACATCGTGGTCTTCATCAATCCCTTCTTCATCTACCCATTCAGTTGATGCGCCGTCATTGTAGTAGTCTGCGGATACCCCTTCGTAGGGCTGGTCATCGTCTTCCGTAAATTCTCCGTAGTTTTCCATATCCTTTGCCATGGTTTAGATGCCTTTCTGATGCTTTTAAGCTGCTAATAAGATGCTGTTACTTAAACATGTGGAATCCGCCGCCCCCGGAAGGGCGTGTCAGGCTCGTAATTTTGTCAACCCTATCCGGGTCAGACAACACTACTTCCTGTCGCGTCGTTGGCACTTCGAGAAGCGCCTGTGCAAGCTGTGCAAGGGCTTGCGTAAACAGCCGGACTCTCCTACGAAGCAGTATCAGCGTTACGCGTCGTCTATGTTTACAGAAATTCATTCGGTATACATAGTCCGGGCATGTGCATGATACTGTTTCCTCCCAGTTGTGAAGGACAATATACCCATCTTTTTTGGGATTGTCTGAGTCCACAAAGAAGGAAAACCCGCTGTACAACACAGCATTTAGATGTGTATGGTACTCTTTCTTTTCCTCATCCGTCAAGCCGAAATCAGAAAAGTCAGACTCTTCTAATCGTAAAGTCTGCATGAGTGCCAAATTGTTAGGGTGCATGTTCGCTACTCTCCTGGTTGAGATGGTTATAGCGTACCATATTAAGATACGGATGTCAAGGAAATTTGTAGGCTATTTTTCTATCTCTATTGACGTGGTTTATATGGAGCGCTCACAATAGAAACACCTATTTTTTCTGTGAGGTCAATTGTGAAAACAAATAAAATACAAATGTACATCATCGCAATACGTGAAGTAATTGCATTGTTAAAAACATGTACGGACAATAAAATAATGCAAAGTCTTTCAGTTGTCAGACATGTTGTACCTACCTCGTTTCAAGTAACAGATCCCTTTGCTGAAGAAAACCTACAAGTCTATACCTTTAAAGACCTGCTCACATTGCAAAACCCCCATCGTGATTATTCCCTTATCCTCCAGACATTTGATGCATTACTCCTAAAATACCCGGATAGTACGTGGGGGTATATTTTGCGGGCACGCCTGCTATGGGGGATTGAATATTATGCAGCCGCATTAGAAGACCTCATGCACGCACATAAACTCTCTCCAGAGCTTATTTTGATCCAACGCATGAGGGCGGAAACGCTCTTCTTCCTTCTCCGCTATGAAGATGCATTATCATTGATAACGCTTCTCATCACACATCAACCGCAAGTAAGCAGAAATTACATTGTCAGATACCTTATTTTGTGTGAGTTGGCAAACAAAACTACAACCAATAACATGCTCTACGACATCTATATTAATGCGGCTATTTCAGATTTAGAGCATGTTATTAAGATAGCCCCATCCAAGTCTACAAAGCTCTCTCCGCTTATTCGGATGCTCAAGAGTTCAAGACAAAGCTCTTGACAACCGTATCTTAATATGTTACTGTGAGGTTGGATATTCTCTGCTTTTAAAAAACAACCTACAGTGAGGTATAACGTGCTCAACAAACTCAGCTTATCGACAACAGAAGAAACACTTCCCCCAGTAGAGCGAGATATCATTGAAGCTTTGCGGTTTCTGCATTCGCGCTGTGATGGCGCAAAAACAAAGGATTTTTCCGGGTTTAACGGATTCGATGCAAAATTTGCAAAAGACCTCGTTTCTCAGCTTGACGCTGGAAACAGACTTACCCCGAACCAACTCTCTACCCTCTCCAGTATGCTCAGAAAGTATAGTGCGCAACTTTTTAATGGGGGAGGAATAACGCTTCCCTCTATAAAGGACGTAACGCTTTACCTTTCTTCAAGAGAGCGCGAATATACAGCGCAGACTGGAAAGCCGATACTGCCATCGCAAACAACCGTCCGGTATAAAAACGGTCAACTCCTTGTCTACATCCCCTACAAGTTTAAAGATCATGGAGATCTATTAAGAAATGAACTTTTCACCCGGTATAAGAAGGGTGAAAAGGGATTTTCAGGGTTTATGAAGTGGCTTGATACGCCTGAAAAAGAGTATCAAGTGCCCGCTACAGAAGAGATTCTTTCTCTGATTGTAGAAAACAAGTACTTTCCAGCCGCCAAACTGGATAAAGAAGCTCAGGCAATCCTACAGCAAAAAGAGCAACGCACTGCCAATGAATTGAAGGTCAAGGAGCAGGCTGACAGCAGGCGGAAAAAAATCTACCTCGATATCATGAAGACGGTTGGATTGCACGGCAAGGAGAATCCAGAAGTAGCTCCGGGTATTCACCTCTACCGCCATCAAATACAAGCGGCTCGGTTCGTTGTCTGGATGACAACGGGCAAAATGGGGACACTTATTGCCGATGAAATGGGGCTTGGAAAGACCTTTGAGGCAATCATTGCAGTAAAGGCGCTCTTTTTATATTATGGGTGGGAGATCATCATTGTCACGACAAAAAGTATGAAGGCGCAATGGGCGCGAGATGCGCAAAAGTTTAGCATTAACGCCAAAATTTATACCTGGGATACCATGCCGAAACCTGAAGAGATGTCTACCCCATTCACGCTAGTGGCTGATGAAGCCCACTACGCAAAAAATGAAAAGACCCAGCGCTCTAAGGCACTGCAAGCCCTTGCCTTGCATCCGTTGTGTAAGACCGCAATCCCCATGACAGGAACTCCGCTTGACAATAGCCGCCCGGTTGAAGCATACCCGCTACTACTCATCTGCAAAAATCCACGTGTGTACGACACAAATCCAGTTGAAATGCGCAAAAAGAAGAAATGGTATGAAAAGACTTTTTGCGGAGCAACACTGGAGACGGTAGGTGGTAGACGTGTCTATGACGAAGAGTTAGGAAAATATACTATTAAGGGTGGGCACACCATTAAAAACGTGAAAAAGGCCACAAACCTCACACTCTGGCATAACTTTTTTGTGTATACCTACGGGAAAAAAGACAATGATGCAACCGCCTGTATTCTGGCACGGCGTAAGCGTGACGAATTGACTGAACTTCCCCCGCTTACCATTATGCAAAGAGAGGCAGAAATTGAGCCTGCCGACCTGAAAATTTTTGCGAAACGGGTAGAAAATTCAATTCTCTCATTTGAAAAAAATCTCGTAGACAACGTAGAAAAGTTTATTGAAGACTACAGAAAAGAAAAAGGGCTAGATCCATCAACGGATGAGATAGAGGAAAAACGAGAACAGATACGGGGTGCTCAGAAGATCGTCATGTATCAGGCGTACGCCATGGCGGGCGCTCTGGCAAAGATGAGTTGGACCCTCAAGCAGATACGAGAATTACTTGAAAACAACGAAAAGATTGTCGTGTTTTCAACT
>Ga0207702_10005165_pt1 | contig 11488 bp, 9 predicted proteins | sample KBSCornC62_FD_184302 | JGI IMG/M metagenome (GOLD analysis project Ga0207702, IMG submission 184302) | Corn rhizosphere microbial communities from Kellogg Biological Station, Michigan, USA - KBS Corn C6-2 (SPAdes) (version 2) | ecosystem: Host-associated > Plants > Roots > Rhizosphere > Soil ...
GCGCACCAGGCGACGAGGCACCGGGCGGCGGCATCTCCGCCGCGTCATCATCCTCAGCGAAATCAGTATCGATAGCCATGCCTGCACGATCCTGGTTATCGAAATCGTGACTATTTACCATCCGGGCGTCACTGCGCCGGGTAGACCACCACTCGCCGGTTCGGCTCCTCGCCCTCCGACTCGCTGCGCTGGCCGGCCGCGGCCACCGCGTCGTGCACGATCTTCCGCTCGAACGGCGTCATGGCGGCCAGGGTCTTCGGCTCGCCGGTGCGCGCGACCTCCTCGGCCACGCTCTGGCCGTAGTCGGCCAGCTCGGCGCGACGGCGGGCGCGGTAGCCGCCGATGTCGAGCATCAGCCGGGCCCGGTTACCGGTTTGCCGGTGCACGGCGAGCCTGGTCAGCTCCTGGAGCGCTTCCAGGACCGCACCGTCGTCACCGACCAGCTCGTCCAGCGTTGCTCCGACGACCGATACGATCGCCCGGTCGCCCTCGACATCCATGTCGATATCGCCGTCGAGGTCCGCGATGTCGAGCAGGCCTTCCACGTAGTCCGCGGCGATGTCGCCCTCAAGCTCGAGGTCGCTCAGCTGGGTACTGGCGTCGGCGTCGGCGTCCTGGCCGTCTTCGGCTCCGTCGAGGGCTTCGCCGTCGTCGGCTCCGTCGAGGACTTCCTCCGCGTCGGTGACCTCCACGTCCTGCTGGCTCACGACCGGACCTCCCACTGTGTCTCTGCAAAAGTTCGCGTTACGCAGGAACCCGCTGAGGTTGCTGTCCGTGCGACCCGCATGGGGCTGACTGCTCGCGCAGGCACGAAGCGACCCGCTGCACTCACAGTCGGTCTCGCATAACGCTCACCGTGATCTGCGTTCCCGTCACCGCTTGCCCGACCGCTTGCTTTTCGCCTGCCGCACCGGTTGCTGCCGCACCACCTTAGCGGCGGGCACGTCGTCCTGGGGCTCGGGTTCGGCTTTCGCCCGGCCTAGTCGCAGCAGCCCGCGCATTCCCGTGCCGTTCTGCCCGCTGGCCGGAGGGGAAGCGCTCGTCGCCGGGCGGGACGCCGTCCCGGTCCGCGCCGTGCCGGTCCGCGCGTTCCCGGTCGAGCCGGAACCCGATGCGGTAGCGCCCTTAGCCCGGGCCGAAGCCGACCCCGACGCGGCCGTCTGCCGACCGCTCGCCGTGCCGTTACGCGAGCCGCTGGCCGCCGTCTTGGCACCCCCGGCCGCCGTCTTGGCACCTGCAGCCGGGCGGGCCGAGGCCGGCCGCGATGAGCCGGTCCCTGATGCGCCGGGCCGGGCCGGGTTCTGCGTCGTCTTCGCCGCGCCACTGGTGGTCGCGCCGGCCACCGCGCCCGCTGCGCCGACCGGCTGGGGGTCCCAGTTCCTGAACATGATGTACTGCTGGCCCAGCGTCCACAGGTTGGTCGTCACCCAGTAGAGCACCAGGCCGTACTGCCAGTACAGCCCGGTCAGCGAGAAGAACGGCACGATGTACTGCATGAACTTCTGCGACTGGGCCATCGGGTTGCTCGGGTCCACGCTGGTCTGCATGAGACCACGCTTGGCGGTCTGCCGGACGGTCATGAACGTCGTCGTCGCGCTCAGCGCCACGGTGAGCACGATCACGATGATCACGTGCGTGGACAGGGGTGGCGAGCCGGCGGTCCGGAACAGCAGCTTGTCGTAGAGGTGAACGCCGAAGATGGTCGTATGCTTCGCGCTCAGCGCCACCGACTCGGTAAACCCGTACTGGAGCGGGTGACCTGGCTGCCAGTCGGCGATGAAGCGCAGCACGCTGAACAGCGAGAAGAAAATGATCAGCTGCGGGATCATCGGCAGGCAGCCCGCCAGCGGGTTGACCCCGTTTTCCTTGTAGTACTTCATCGTCTCTTCGTTGAGACGCTGCTTGTCGTTCTTGTACTTCTTGCGCAGTTCCTGCAGCTGCGGGGCGTGCTGGGCCATCTTCCGCTGGGCGTTTACCTGCTTAACGAACAGCGGGACCAGGCACAGCCGGATAATCATGACCAGGAACACGATGGACAGGCCCCAAGCCCATCCGGAGTCCGGGCCGAAGAGCGCGCCGAGCCCGGCGTGCAACCGCATGATGACCCAGGCCACCAAGTCGTTCAGCGGGTTAAGGATAGCCACCTGCTAGCTCCTCGCGACCTTGGGTTTCCTGGCCGGCACGGGATCGTAGCCGCCGGGATGGAAGGGATGGCACCGGGCGATACGCGCCACCGCGAGCCAGAGCCCACGGGCCGCGCCGTGTTCGGACAGGGCGGCAAGGGCGTATTCGCTGCAGGACGGCGCGAACCGGCAGCGCGGCCCGAGCAGCGGGCTGATGAACCGCCGGTATCCCGCGATGGGGAGCATCAGCAGGCGGGCCGGCACCGTGCCTTTACCTGGCGTGGTGCGGACCGAACCCTGATCAGTGTCTATTGCTGGCATTACCGACGCGCGTCCCAACCTGCCGCCGCAGCAACCTGCTGATCACCGAATCCAGATCTGCGGCGAGATCCGGATGGCTTGCGTGCGCGGCCGCGGCGTTCGCGCGCACCACAAGAAGGCTACCGTCAGGCAGCGACTGAAGGTACCCGCGCATAAGCGCGCGAAGCCGCCGCTTGACGCGGTTCCTGGTGACCGCCGGGCCAACCGCCCGGCTCACCACAAATCCTACCCTGGCCGGCTCCTGCCGGTGCCGAACGTCCTCGCGGATCAGCAGGTGGCCTACGATCAGGGGCCGGCCCGCGCGGGTCCCGGTGCGCACGGCCAGCGTGAACTCCGCGCTGCGGCGCATCCGGGACTGGGGCGGCAGGATCAGGCGCTCAGCTGGTCGCGGCCCTTGCGCCTGCGGGCGGCGAGGATGGCGCGCCCGGCGCGGGTGCGCATGCGCAGCCGGAAACCATGCGTCTTCGCGCGGCGCCGATTGTTCGGCTGGAACGTGCGCTTACTCACTGGAGCTCCAGGTAGGGATCATGTCGCGGGCACGCTCGAAGGCGGCGTGCGGTTCTCGGATTCACCACAGGCTACCATCTGGAACCCCGCCGTTTGCCAGCGTGCCCCGCTGTGGCGACTTAGGCTGTGGATAGTTACTATCCCCATGCGGCCGCAGTCACGGTATGCAGCGGGGATGCCACGTGCACAACATGTGGATTGCTTTGTGGATCGTGAGCGCGGCTCGCGACGTGGGGATGCGAGGGGAGCGCACAGGTGGCAAATTCGGACCTGGCAGAAGTATGGGCACGATCCCTCGACGGGCTGGCCGACCTGCAGATCCAGCCGCACCAGCGGGCCTGGCTGAAACTCACCCGGCCGCTCGGCCTGGTGGAGAACACCGCCCTCATCGCGACGCCGAACGAGTTCGTCAAGGAACAGCTGGAGACCCGGCTGCGCGCGCTGGTCACCCAGGCCCTGTCCCAGCAGCTCGGCCGCGATATCCAGCTGGCCGTCACCGTCGACCCGGCGCCGCAGGCCGCGATGCCCGGATCCGGGCCGGGCCAGGATCTCGGCCCGGGAACGCCGGAGCCGCCAGCGCCGCACTTGCAGGGAGTGGGCCTGCATGAGGTGGGGCGGCAGGGACTGGCCGGACCTCAGGTCGCCGAGGGCGACCTCGGCCCGCGGCCCGCGGCGCCGCACGCGCACCCGGCGCACGACGGCGGGATGCACAACGCCGGCGAGCACGCCCGCCAGGATCAGGGCCGTCCCGGGGGACCGGGCGGAATCCAGCCTGCCGCCAGGCTCGGCGGCACCCGGCTGAACTCCAAGTACACGTTCGAGACGTTCGTCATCGGCTCGAGCAACCGGTTCGCGCACGCGGCCGCGGTCGCGGTCGCCGAGGCGCCGGCCAAGGCGTACAACCCGCTGTTCGTCTACGGCGACTCCGGGCTAGGCAAGACCCACCTGCTGCACGCGATCGGGCATTACGCGCAGACCTTGTACTCCGGCCTGAAGGTCAGGTACGTCAGCTCGGAGGAGTTCACCAACGACTTCATCAACATGATCAGGGACGGCAAGCAGGACGGCTTCCGCCGCCGCTACCGCGACGTCGACGTGCTGCTGGTCGACGACATCCAGTTCCTGGAGAACAAGGAAGGCACGCAGGAAGAGTTCTTCCACACCTTCAACACCCTGCACAACGCCAGCAAGCAGATCGTCATCTCCAGCGACCGTGCCCCCAAGCGGCTGGTCACGCTGGAGGACCGGCTGCGCAGCCGGTTCGAGTGGGGGCTGCTGACCGACGTCCAGCCGCCCGAGCTGGAGACCCGCATCGCGATCCTGCGCCGCAAGGCCATCCAGGAGGGCCTGAACGCGCCACCCGAGGTATTGGAGTACATCGCCAGCCGGATCTCCACCAACATCAGGGAGCTGGAGGGCGCGCTGATCCGGGTGACGGCCTTCGCCAGCCTGAACCGCCAGTCGGTCGATCTCCAGCTGGCCGAGATCGTGCTCAAGGACCTCATCCCCGAGGCCCAGGGGCCCCAGATCACCGCGGCGACGATCATGGGCCAGACCGCGTCCTACTTCGGTCTTTCCATCGACGACCTGTGCGGGACGTCCAGGTCGCGGGTCCTGGTCACGGCCCGGCACATCGCCATGTACCTGTGCCGCGAGCTCACCGACCTGTCGCTGCCCAAGATCGGCCAGCAGTTCGGCGGCCGCGACCACACCACCGTCATCAACGCCGACCGGAAGATCCGCTCCCTGATGGCGGAGCGCCGGTCGATCTATACGCAGGTCACCGAGCTAACCAACCGCATCAAGCAGCAGGCGCGAACGAGCTGACGCGGCGATCGCTTCCTATGCGCACAGTTTGTGGACAACATTGTGGAAGAGTTTCGGATAACCGGGGGACAACTAGTGGCAAGCCCGTTCGGCACTATCCGGCGGCCACAGGGCAGGTCCCTCCGTCCCCTGGCCAGGCACATGCCCTGTGCGCAGAAAATGACCGCTGACCTGCGGGAAGAGGGGTTCTCCCCAGAATCCACCGTACCTATGACTATGACGGTTCTCTCAATAAGAAAAGAACAACACCAAGTAGGCCCTGTGTGCACTGAGACGAGGAGACCCGGGGAGCCGACAGCCACCACGGCCATACCCGCTTCCCCATGCACCGACACCCTGTATTCTCCACGGACCCATACCAGGAGGCAGTTCCCGTGAAGCTTCAGGTTGAGCGCGATCATCTGGCCGAGGCTGTGGCCTGGACCGCGCGTGCCCTGCCGGCCCGTCCGACCGCCCCCGTGCTGGCCGGGATGCGCCTGCACGCGGGGGCCGAACTCACCCTCTCCACGTTCGACTACGAGGTTTCCGCGCAGGCCACCGTGCCGGTGATCACCGACGAGGAAGGCGCGGTCCTGGTGTCAGGCCGTCTGCTGGCCGAGATCGTGCGGTCGCTGCCCGCCAAGCCGGTCGACCTGGCCACCGACGGAACCCGCGCCACCCTGAAGTGCGGCAGTGCCACCTTCACCCTGGTCCTGCTGCCGGAGGAGGAATACCCGACGCTGCCCGACATGCCGCCGCTCACCGGTTCGGTGGGCAGCGACGCGCTGGCCTCGGCCATCGCCCAGGTGGCCATCGCGGCCGGGCGGGACGACACGCTGCCCGCGCTGACCGGCATCAGGATCGAGATCGTCGGCGACAGGCTCACCCTGGTCGCCACCGACCGGTACCGGCTGGCAGTCCGCGAGCTGCGCTGGAACCCGACGCAGCCGGACCTCAACACCGCCGTGCTGGTTCCCGCGCGCGTGCTCGGTGACACGGCCCGGGCCCTGACCTCCGGTGCGGAGGTGTCGATCTCGCTCGGCGGCGACAGCCTGATCGGGTTCGCCGGGGCCGGCCGGCAGACCACGACCCGGCTGCTGTCCGGTGAGTACCCCAAGTACCAGTCGCTGCTGCCGAGCGAGTTCAGCGCGACCGCCGAGCTCCCCGCCGCCCCGTTCGCCGAAGCGGTCAAGCGGGTGGCGCTGGTGGCCGAGCGCAACACCCCGGTGCGCCTGGCGTTCAGCGCCGGGCAGCTGGTGCTCGAGGCCGGCGCCTCGGAGGACGCGCAGGCGGTGGAGGTCCTCGAGGCGGCGTTCGACGGCGAGGACCTGCAGATCGCCTTCAACCCGCAGTACCTGCTGGACGGCATCGGCGCGATCGACTCGGACATGGCCCGGATCTCGTTCACCTCGCCCACCAAGCCCGCCGTCGTCACCGGCAAGAGCGAGGGCGACCCCGACTACCGCTACGTGCTCATGCCCATCCGTTCCGCAGGCTGAAGGGTCGTACGCTCGGGGTGTGCACCTCACCCGGCTCGCGCTGACCGACTTCAGGTCCTATCCCGAGCTCAGCCTGGAGCTCGGGCCGGGCGTGACAACGTTCAGCGGCCCGAACGGGGAAGGCAAGACCAACCTGGTCGAGGCGATCGGCTACCTGGCCACGCTGGGCAGCCACCGGGTGGCCACGGACGCGCCGCTGGTCCGGCGTGGCGCTGAGAGGGCCGTGCTGCGCGCCGCGGTGACCGGGGCGCAGGGCAGCACGCTGATCGAGATCGAGCTCAACCCCGGCCGGGCCAACCGGGTCAGGCTGAACCGGGCGCCGATGCCGCGGCCGCGGGACGTCCTGGGCGCGCTGCGCACGGTGCTGTTCGCGCCCGAGGACCTGGCCCTGGTCAAGGGCGATCCCGGCGAGCGGCGGCGGTTCCTCGACGAGCTGCTGACCGCCACCGCGCCGCGTTACGCCGGCGTCCGCGCCGACTACGAGCGGGTGCTCAAGCAGCGCACCGCGCTGCTCAAGTCGGCCGGGTCCAAGGGAAACCTGCGCGGTGCGGCCCGCGAGGCGATGACCTCGACCCTGGACGCCTGGGACGCGCAGCTGGCCCGGGCCGGCGCGCCGCTGCTGGCCGGCCGGATGCGCCTGGTCGCCGCGCTGCGGCCGCACCTGACCGCGGCTTACGAGGCGGTCTCCGGCGGTCCGCCGGGCGAGGCGTCGGGAATGAATTACCGCAGCTCAGCGTTGGAAAATAGTGATGAGTTCGACGAGATTGGTGCACTGGAGACGGCGCTGCTTAAGGCGCTGTCCAGGGTTCGGACCAGCGAGCTCGACCGGGGCGTCTGCCTGGTCGGCCCGCACCGGGACGAGCTCGAGCTGGCTGTCGGCGGCCTGCCCGCCCGCGGGTACGCCAGCCACGGTGAATCCTGGTCGCTCGCGCTCGCGCTGCGGCTGGCCAGCTTCGCGCTGCTCCGGGAGGGCCGTGAGGACCCGGTGCTGATCCTCGACGATGTGTTCGCCGAGCTCGACACCGGCCGCAGGGACCGGCTCGCCGGGCTGGTGGCCGGGGCCGAGCAGGTCCTGATCACCGCCGCGGTGCCCGCCGACATCCCCGCGGTGCTGGCCGGCGCGCGGTTCACGGTCCGCGCGGGCGTGGTCGCCGGTGACGGCTAGCGCCGCGGACCCGGACCGGCCCCGGCTGGCGGTCGAGGCGCTGACCGTAGCCAGGGCGGACGCGCGAGCCCGCGGTGACCGGCCGGCCGGCCTGGCACGGCCGGACGGATCCAATGATCCCGAACGGTCCGGGGTATCCGCCCCCTCCCAGACTGGTTCGCCGACGCCGGGCGGGCGCGCTTCGGCCGGTCGCGGACGCCCCCGCCGGGACGATCCGCAGCCGCTGGCCAGCGCGATCGGAGGGTTGCTCGACACCGAAGGCTGGCAGCAGCGGGCGGCGATGGGCTCGGTGTTCGGCCGGTGGGCCGAGATCGTCGGCGCGGACCTGGCCGCGCACACCCGGCCGGACAGCTTCGCCGACGGCCAGCTGACCGTGACGGCCGACTCGACCGCCTGGGCGACCCAGGTCCGGCTGCTCGCCACGGTGCTCGTCAAGCGGCTCAACACCGAGCTCGGTGACGGATCCGTCCGCCGGGTCAAGGTCCGCGGCCCGGCCCCGCCGCGGCAGCGCGGCGGATGGCGGGTGCCCGGCAGCAAGGGGCCGGGAGATACGTACGGGTAATACACACGGCTAAGCCGACACGTGGGGCAACACGACCCTGGCTGTCGGTACGTACAGGTAAAATGAATTAGCGCAAGGAAGGCCACATCGTGGGGGGCTGGGCCGCGCGCTTCTCATGCAGGATGGAGTTCGGTTTGTCCTACGATGCAGGCTCGATCACGGTACTCGAGGGCCTCGAGGCTGTCCGCAAGCGCCCCGGAATGTACATCGGCTCGACCGGCGAGCGCGGATTGCATCACCTGGTCTACGAGGTTGTGGACAACGCGGTGGACGAGGCGCTGGCCGGTTACTGCGACACCATTGACGTGACGCTGCTGTCCGACGGCGGGGTCCGGGTGCGGGACGACGGTCGTGGTATCCCCGTCGACGAGCACCCGGTCGAGCACCGCCCGGCGGTCGAGGTCGTGATGACCACGCTGCACGCGGGCGGCAAGTTCGACGGTAAGTCCTACGCGGTGTCCGGCGGCCTGCACGGCGTCGGCGTGTCCGTGGTGAACGCCTTGTCGATGATGCTCGAGGTGGAGGTCCGCCGGGACGGGTACGTCTGGACCCAGGCCTACGAGCGCGGCGACCCGATGGGCCCGCTGGTCCGCGGCGCGGCGAGCGACGAAACCGGCACCACGATCACGTTCTGGCCGGACGACGCGATCTTCGAGACCACCGACTGGTCGTTCGAGACGCTGTCCAGGCGGCTGCAGGAGATGGCCTTCCTGAACAAGAACCTGGCCATCTCCATCGTGGATGAGCGCCAGGCGGAACCCAGGTCCGCGCGATACCAGTACGCGGGGGGAATCGCCGACTTCGTTCGGTACCTCAATGCCTCGAAGGAGCCGGTGCACGGCACCGTCATTGACTTCGGCGAGGAAGCGGACGGGATCTCGGTCGAGATCGCGATGCAGTGGAGTTCGGCGTACACCGAGTCGGTACACACCTTCGCCAACACCATCAACACGGCCGAGGGCGGTACCCACGAGGAAGGCTTCCGGGCCGCGCTCACCTCGATCGTCAACAGGTACGCGCGCGACCAGAAGCTGCTGCGCGAGAAGGACGACAACCTGACCGGCGACGACGTGCGCGAGGGCCTGACCGCGATCGTCTCGGTCAAGCTGGCCGAGCCGCAGTTCGAGGGCCAGACCAAGACCAAGCTGGGCAACACCGAGGCCAAGTCGTTCGTGCAGAAGGCCTGCAACGACCACCTGCGGGACTGGTTCGACCGGAACCCGGGCGAGGCCAAGGAGATCATCAACAAGGCCAGCCAGGCGGCCCGGGCGCGGATCGCCGCACGCCAGGCGCGTGATCTCACCCGCCGCAAGTCGCTGCTGGACTCCACGTCGCTGCCCGGCAAGCTGGCCGACTGCCAGTCGACCGACCCGGCCAAGTCCGAGATCTACGTGGTCGAGGGCGACTCGGCCGGCGGCTCGGCCAAGGGCGGCCGGGATCCGCAGTTCCAGGCCATCCTGCCGCTCCGCGGCAAGATCATCAACGTGGAGAAGTCGCGGATCGACCGGGTCCTGAAGAACAACGAGGTCCAGGCGATGATCACCGCGCTGGGCGCCGGCATCTACGACGAGTTCGACATCACCAAGCTCAGGTACCACAAGATCATCCTGATGGCGGACGCCGACGTGGACGGGCAGCACATCCGGACGCTGCTGCTCACGCTGCTGTTCCGGTTCATGAAGCCGCTGGTCGAGGCCGGGCACGTGTACCTGGCGCAGCCGCCCCTGTACAAGATCAAGTGGGAGGGCCGCGGCGTCGCGCCCGGCTACGCGTTCAGCGACCCGGAGCGCGACCGGGTGATCGAGGCCGGCATCGCCGAAGGGCGCAAGGACCCGCGGCCGCGGGACGGGGTGCAGCGGTTCAAGGGTCTCGGCGAGATGAACTCCACCGAGCTGTGGGACACCACGATGGACCCGGCCAACCGGGTGCTGCTGCAGGTGACGCTCGACGACGCGGCCCAGGCCGACGAGTTGTTCAGCGTGCTGATGGGCGAGGACGTCGAGGCCCGTCGCTCGTTCATCACCCGGAACGCCAAGGACGTCAAGTTCCTGGACATCTGATCCGCCCGCCCGCCGGCGGCCGGCTGGTGTCCCGTTGAAGTTGGGATTGCGAAAGTGACCGAAGTAACCGATGCCCCGCTGGACGGCGGGCACGATCGGACCGAGCCTGTCGACATCCAGGTCGAGATGCAGCGCAGCTACATCGAGTACGCGATGTCGGTCATCGTGGGCCGTGCGCTGCCTGACGTCCGGGACGGGCTCAAGCCGGTCCACGTCCGGATCCTGTACGCGATGCTCGACGGCGGCTATCGTCCGGACCGCGGGTTCTTCAAGTGCTCGCGGGTCGTCGGCGACGTCATGGGCAACTACCATCCGCACGGCGACTCGTCGATCTACGACGCGCTGGTGCGGATGGCGCAGCCGTGGTCGATGCGGATGCCGCTGATCGACAGCCAGGGCAACTTCGGCTCGCCGGGCAACGACCCGCCCGCGGCCATGCGGTACACCGAATGCCGTCTCGCCCCGCTGGCGATGGAGATGCTGCGGGACATCAACGAGGACACCGTCGATTTCCGGGAGAACTACGACGGGCGCTCGTCTGAGCCCGTCGTGCTGCCGAGCCGGTTCCCCAACCTGCTCATCAACGGGTCCGAGGGCATCGCGGTCGGCATGGCCACCAAGATCCCGCCGCACAACCTGCGCGAGGTGGCCGACGGCGTCGCCTGGTACCTGGACAACTTCGAGGCGTCCGACGAGGAACTCCTCGAGGCGCTGATGGCGCGGATCAAGGGGCCTGACTTCCCGACCAGCGGCCTGATCGTCGGCAGGCGGGGCATCAGCGACGCGTACCGCACCGGGCGCGGCTCGATCGTGATGCGCGCCGTCGTCGAGGTGGAGGAGATCCAGGGCCGCACCTGCCTGGTCGCCACCGAGTTGCCGTTCCAGGTGAACCGCGACAACCTGGCGGAGAAGATCGGTGACCTGGTACGGGACGGCCGCCTGACCGGCATCGCCGACATCCGGGACGAGTCCAGCGACCGCCGGGGCCAGCGACTGGTCATCGTGCTGAAGCGGGACGCCGTAGCCAAGGTCGTGCTGAACAACCTGTACAAGCACACCCAGCTGCAGGACACGTTCGGCGCCAACATGCTGGCGCTGGTCGACGGGGTGCCGCGCACCCTGCGGCTAGACCAGATGATCAGGTACTGGGTCACGCACCAGATCGAGGTCATCGTCCGGCGCACCCGGTTCCGCCTGCGCAAGGCGCAGGAGCGGATGCACATCGTCTCCGCCCTGCTCAAGGCCATCGACCGGATCGACGAGGTCATCGCGCTGATCCGGGCGTCGGCGTCCGCGTCCGAGGCCCAGCAGTCACTGATGGCGCTGCTGGAGATCGACGAGATCCAGGCCCGCGCGATCTTGGACATGCAGCTGCGCAAGCTGGCCGCCCTGGAGCGGCAGGAGCTCATCAACGAGCACGACGAGCTCGCGGCCAAGATTGCCGA
>Ga0207702_10005167_pt1 | contig 11484 bp, 10 predicted proteins | sample KBSCornC62_FD_184302 | JGI IMG/M metagenome (GOLD analysis project Ga0207702, IMG submission 184302) | Corn rhizosphere microbial communities from Kellogg Biological Station, Michigan, USA - KBS Corn C6-2 (SPAdes) (version 2) | ecosystem: Host-associated > Plants > Roots > Rhizosphere > Soil ...
GCGCCCGCATCGCGGCCCACGAAGATCTTTCGCGAGTCGCTGCTGATCAACGTCTTCAATCCGAAGGTCGCGCTGTTCCTCCTCGCATTCGTGCCGCAATTCATCGACCGCGATGCACCGGCGAAAGCGCTTGCGTTGGTCGCGCGCGGCGCGCTGTTCGATTTCGACGGCCTGTTCGTCAATCGGCCGGTCGCGTGGCTCGCAAGCCGGACGGCGCGGCGTGCGCGCGCCGGCGCCGATGCCATGCGCTGGCTGCGACGTGCGACCGGCGGCCTGTTCGTCGTCCTCGCGGCCCGGCTCGCCGTAGCGGCGCGCGACTGACACCGCCATCGCCGAGGCGCGAGACAAGCCCATGCCTGCGATCGAAACCAAGCTCTCGACGCGCGACCCGACGTTCGTGCGCAACCGCGACGCGATGACCGCGCTCGTCGCCGACCTGCGCGAGCGGATCGCGGCGATCGAGCAGGGCGGTGGCGAAGCGGCGCGCAAGCGCCACGTCGCACGCGGCAAGCTGCTGCCGCGCGAGCGCGTGCGCGCGCTGATCGACCCGGGCAGCCCCTTCCTCGAGCTGTCCCAGTTCGCCGCGCACGGGATGTACGGCGACACGATCGCCGCGGCCGGCATCGTCACCGGTATCGGACGCGTCTGCGGCCGCGAATGCGTGGTCGTCTGCAACGACGCGACCGTCAAGGGCGGCACCTACTTTCCGATGACGGTCAAGAAGCACCTGCGCGCGCAGGAGATCGCCCGCCAGAACCGTCTGCCGTGCATCTATCTCGTCGATTCCGGCGGCGCGAACCTGCCGAACCACACCGACGTGTTTCCCGACAAGGAGCACTTCGGGCGCATCTTCTACAACCAGGCGACGATGTCCGCCGACGGCATCGCGCAGATCGCCGTCGTGATGGGCTCGTGCACGGCAGGCGGCGCGTACGTGCCGGCGATGTGCGACGAGTCGGTGATCGTCCGCGAGCAGGCGACGATCTTCCTCGCGGGACCACCGCTCGTGAAGGCCGCGACCGGCGAGGTCGTCAGCGCCGAGGAGCTCGGCGGCGCCGACGTGCATACGCGGATCTCGGGCGTTGCCGACCATTTCGCGAACGACGACCGGCATGCGCTCGCGATCGCGCGGCGCATCGTCGGCAACCTCAACACGCAGAAGCGGGTGACGCTCGACATCGCCGAGCCGGTCCCGCCGCGCTATCCGGCGGAAGAACTCTACGGGATCATCAACGCCGACATCCGCAAGCCGTACGACGTGCGCGAGGTGATCGCGAGGATCGTCGACGATTCGGCGCTCGACGAATTCAAGGCGCGCTACGGGACGACGCTCGTCGCCGGCTTCGCGCGATTGTGGGGTTATCCGGTCGGCATCGTCGCGAACAACGGCGTGCTGTATTCGGAATCGGCGCTCAAGGGCGCGCATTTCATCGAGCTTTGCGCACAGCGCGGCATCCCGCTCGTCTTCCTGCAGAACATCACCGGCTTCATGGTCGGCAGGAAGTACGAGGCCGGCGGCATCGCGAAGGACGGCGCGAAGATGGTGACCGCGGTGTCGTGCGCGAACGTGCCGAAGTTCACCGTGATCATCGGCGGCAGCTACGGGGCCGGCAATTACGGCATGTGCGGCCGGGCGTTCAACCCGCGCTTCCTCTGGATGTGGCCGAATGCGCGGATCTCGGTCATGGGCGGCGAGCAGGCGGCGACGGTGCTCGCGACGGTCAAGCGCGACGCGATCGAGACGAAGGGCGGCCAGTGGAGCGCCGACGAGGAAGAGGCGTTCAAGGCGCCGATCCGCGAGCGCTACGAGCACGAAGGCCATCCGTACTTCGCGAGCGCGCGGCTCTGGGACGACGGCATCATCGATCCCGCCGATACGCGACGCGTGCTCGCGATGGCGATTTCGGCGTCGCAGAATGCGCCGATCGAGAAGACGGCGTTCGGCGTCTTCAGAATGTGATGGACGCCCGCGCGCACACGGGGGAACGCGGCGACCCGTCCGGTCCCACGGTCCACGACACGCCGGAGCGTCTGCTGTTGCGCGAGCAGGTATCGCGATTCGTCGCGCGCGAGGTCGAGCCGAACGCCGACGCGTGGGAGCACGACGGTCGCGTGCCGCGCCAGGTGATCGCCAGGCTCGGACAGCTCGGCTGGCTCGGGCTGCAGGTGCCGGAAGTCTACGGTGGCTCCGGCGTCGATCCGATCACCAATTTCGTCTTCGCCGAAGCGCTGTCGCGCTCGACGTACGGCGGCTTCGTCGTCACCGTGCTCGTGCATACGGACATGGCGTCGCCGCATCTCGTGCATGCGGGCACGGAAGCGCAGAAGGCGCGCTGGCTTCCGGGCATCGTGCGCGGCGACATCGTGGCGGCGATCGCGGTGACCGAAGCGAACGCGGGCTCCGACGTTGCGCGGATTCGCACGACGGCGCGCCGCGACGGCGCCGACTTCGTGCTCGACGGCAGCAAGATGTTCATCACGAACGGCGTGCACGCCGACCTCTATTTCGTCGCGGCGCGCACCGCGCCGCTCGAAACCGGCTCGCGCGGCCTGTCGATCTTCGCGGTCGAGAAAGGCGCGCCGGGCTTTCGCGTCGGCCAGGTGCTGGACAAGACCGGCTGGCGTTCGTCGGACACCGCGGAGCTCGTGTTCGACGGATGCCGCGTTCCGGCGGCGGATCTGCTCGGCAACGAAAACGAAGGCTTCCGCGCGCTGATGCGCAACTTCCAGCGCGAGCGGCTCGCACTCGCCGCGATGGCGATCGGCAATGCCATGTCGTCGCTGGCGCTTGCGCTCGAGCATGCCCGCACGCGCGAGGCGTTCGGCGGCGCCCTCTGGCAGCGCGAGGCGATCCGCCAGAAGCTCGCGCTGCTCGACGCGCGGACGCAGGCGCTCCGCGCGTTCGCCTATCACTGCGCGTGGCTCGATTCCGAGCGGCAGGATTGCGTGCGCGAGATCTCGCAGTTGAAGGCGCTTGCCGGCGAGCTTGCGAACGACGTCGCCTACGGCTGCCAGCAATGTCACGGCGGGATCGGCTATATTCGCGAATCGGCGATCGAGCGGCTCTGGCGCGACGCGCGCATCCTGTCGATCGGCGGCGGCGCGACCGAAGTGATGCTGGAGGAAGCCGCGAAGCGGCTCTGACATTCCTCGACCCCGATTCCCGATCCTGCCTGCAATGGACACGCCCTGCGACGTCACCGTCCGCGACCGCGTCGCGACGGTGACGCTCAACCGCCCGGAGATCCACAACGCGTTCGACGAGACGCTGATCGCTGCGCTGACCGCGACGTTCGTCTCGCTCGACGACAACGACGAGGTGCGCGCCGTCGTCCTCGCGGGCGCCGGCAAGAGCTTCTGCGCGGGCGCCGACCTCAACTGGATGAAGCGGATGGCCGCGTTCGGGAAGGAAGAGAACTTGGCCGATGCCAACGCGCTCGCCGCGATGTTGCGCGCCTTGTACGCGCTGTCCAAGCCGACGATCGCGCGCGTGGGCGGCGCCGCGTACGGCGGCGGCGTCGGCCTCGTCGCCGCATGCGACATCGCGATCGCCGTGCCCGACGCGACGTTCGCGCTCTCCGAGGCGAAGCTCGGGTTGATACCGGCGACGATCGGACCGTATGTGATCGAGGCGATCGGCGCGCGACAGGCGCGGCGCTATTTCCTGACGGCCGAGCGCTTCGACGCCGCGGAGGCGCGGCGCATCGGTCTCGTGCACGAGGTGGTCGCCGCGGATACGGTCGACGCGCGGATCGACGCGATGGTCGCGACGCTTCGCGCGGCAGGTCCGGGCGCGCAGCTCGAATGCAAGGCGCTGATCCGCGGCGTTGCACATCGACCGATCGACGACGACGTGATCGACGGAACCGCGCAGCACATCGCGTCGGTGCGTGCGTCGCCGGAAGGACGGGAAGGGGTCGCCGCTTTCCTCGGCAAGCGCAAGCCGGCGTGGCTCGAATAGTTGGGAGGCATGATGGACGCGTGGAACCATCTCGACACGTGGCAGCTCGTCGCGATCGCGGCGACGCTCGGCTTCGCGAGCGGCATACGTCTCTACGCAGTGCTCTTCATCGTCGGCCTCGCCGGGTACTTCGGCTTCGTCGACCTGCCGCCGGGACTCGCGGTGCTCGCGCATCCACTCGTGCTTGGCGCATCGGGCTTCATGTGCTTCGTCGAATTCTTCGCCGACAAGATTCCCGGCGTCGACTCGCTGTGGGACATCGTGCACACGCTGATCCGCATTCCCGCCGGCGCGGCGCTCGCGGCGAGCGTGCTCGGGGACTCGTCGTCGGCAGCGATGCTCGCCGCGGCGATCCTCGGCGGCACGCTCGCCGCAGGCAGCCACTTCACGAAAGCGGGCACGCGCGCGCTGATCAACACGTCGCCCGAGCCGTTCTCGAACTGGGCCGCGTCGCTCGGCGAGGACGTCGCCGTCGGTGGTTTGTTGTGGCTCGCGATCGTGCATCCGCTTGCGGCCGCCGCTGTGATCGTGCTCGCGATCCTGTTCGCGATCTGGCTGGTGCCGAAAGTCTGGCGCACCGGCAAGCGCTTCGCGGGCCGCATCTCCGGCACGTTCTCGGCGGCGAAGCGGCCGGTGCAGCCGTGAGCCGCATGACTCGGCCCCCACGCTCGCTGCCCCCGAAGGGGGCGCGTCAGTCGCTCGGGGCGGCCCTTCGCGACTGACATGTTCCGGACCATCCTGATCGCGAACCGCGGCGAGATCGCCTGCCGCATCGCGCGCACCGCGCGTCGCCTCGGCGTGCGCACGGTCGGCGTCTACAGCGACGCCGATGCGCGCGCGCTGCACGTCGAGGCCTGCGACGAGGCGTACCGGATCGGGCCGCCGCCGCCGCGCGACAGCTATCTGAACGGCGACGCGATCGTCGCCGCCGCGAAGCGCGCCGGCGCGGAGGCGATTCATCCGGGCTACGGATTTCTTTCCGAGAACGAGGCATTCGCGCAACGCTGCGCCGACGCCGGGCTCGTCTTCATCGGACCGCCGCCGTCGGCGATCGCCGCCATGGGATCGAAGTCGGCCGCGAAGTCGATCATGGAGCGTGCCGGCGTGCCGGTCGTGCCGGGCTACCACGGCGACGACCAGGCCGACGCGCTACTGACGCGCGAAGCGGCGCGAATCGGCTTCCCGGTGCTCATCAAGGCAACGGCAGGCGGCGGCGGCAAGGGCATGAAGGTCGCGACGGGCGCGCACGATTTCGCGGCGGCACTCGCATCCGCGCGCCGCGAGGCCAAGGCTTCGTTCGGCGACGATCGCGTGCTGCTCGAGCGCTATCTGACCGCGCCGCGGCACATCGAGATGCAGGTGTTCGCCGACACGCACGGCAACGCCGTACACCTGTTCGAGCGCGACTGCTCGGTGCAGCGGCGCCACCAGAAGGTGGTCGAGGAAGCGCCGGCGCCGCGGATGACCGATGCCCGCCGGCGCGAAATGGGCGCCGCGGCCATTGCCGCGGCGAAGGCGATCGGCTATGTCGGCGCCGGCACCGTCGAGTTCATCGCCGATCAGGATGGCGGCTTCCACTTCATGGAGATGAACACGCGGTTGCAGGTCGAGCACCCCGTGACGGAAATGATCACCGGACAGGATCTCGTCGAATGGCAGCTTCGTGTCGCCGCGGGGGAGACGCTGCCGCAAACGCAATCGGCGCTCGCGATCCGCGGTCACGCGATCGAGGCGCGCATCTACGCGGAGGATCCGCAGCGCGGTTTTCTCCCTTCGATCGGTCGCATCACGCATTGGCGGATGCCGGAAACCCGCGGGCCGGTGCGTGTGGATACCGGTTTTCGTGCCGGCGACGAAGTCACGCCGTACTACGACCCGATGCTCGCGAAGCTGATCGCATGGGGCGAGGACCGCGAGCGCGCGCGCCGGACGCTGCTATCGGCACTCGCCTCGTGCGAGGTCGCCGGCGTCGCGACGAACATCGCGTTCCTCGAGCGTGTGGTCGCGCACGAGGCGTTCGCATCGGGACGCGTCGATACGGGTCTCATCGACGCGCATCGCGACGTGCTGCTCGCGCCGGCGATCGCGGTTCCCGCTTCGGCGCTGGTCGCCGCCGCCGTTGCCGAATACCGCGCCGTCGAAGCGGCGGCGCGCATGCGTGCGGCCGGCGCGTCCGATCGCTGGTCGCCGTGGAATGCGACCGACGCCTGGTGGAACGGCACGTCGACGCACCGGCTCGCGTTCACATTCGATGACGGCAGCCGCGAGCACGACGTCAGCGTCATGCCGCGCGCGGACGGCTCGCTCGACGTGCGCGGCGACGGTTTCGGCGAGACGCGTGCTGCCGATGCGCCGATCGTGACCGTCGTCCGCGACGGCGACGCACGGCACGTGTTCGCGCCGGGCCTGCGCGCGCGCCTCGCGTACGTCGACCCGTTCGCGCATGCGAACGCCGACGTCGAGCACGGCGGTCGCCTGACGGCGCCGATGTCCGGAACAATCGTCGCCGTGATGGTGCAGGCGGGTGACGTCGTCGACAAAGGCGCACCGCTCGTCGTGCTGGAGGCGATGAAGATGGAGCACGCGATCGTGGCGCCGGTCGCGGGGCGCGTCGGCGCCGTGCATTTCGCCGTCGGCGATCGCGTCGTCGAAGGCGCCGACGTCGTCGACCTCGACGACGCGCCGGCCAACTCGCAAGGGAGCACCCGATGACCGTTCCACGCGCCGTGCGCCTCGTCGAGGTCGGTCCTCGCGACGGTTTGCAGAACGAGAAGGCGATGGTGCCGACCGACGTCAAGGTCCGGCTGATCGACCTTTTGACCGACGCCGGGATGCCGGCGATCGAGGCGACGTCGTTCGTGTCGCCGAAGTGGGTGCCGCAGATGGCCGATGCGCCCGACGTGATGGCGCGGATCGCGCGCAAGCGCGGCGTGCGCTATCCGGTGCTGACGCCGAACATGAAGGGCTTCGAAGCGGCACTCGCGGCCGGTGCCGACGAGGTCGCGGTGTTCGTCGCGGCGACGGAAGCGTTCTCGAAGCGCAACATCAACTGCTCGATCGACGAGAGCCTCGAGCGCGCGGCGCCGATCTTCGCCGCCGCGAAGGCAGCGAACGTTCGCGTTCGCGGCTACATCTCGGTCGTGCTCGGCTGTCCCTACGAAGGCGACGTCGATCCCGGCCGCGTCGCGCAGGTCGCCAAACGGCTGCACGCGATGGGCGCCTACGAAGTGTCGCTCGGCGATACGATCGGAACCGGCACCGCCGGCAAGACGCAGGCGCTCGTTCGCCGTGTCGCCGAGCACGTTCCGATCGGCGCGCTCGCCGGCCACTTCCACGATACGTACGGACAGGCGCTCGCGAATCTCTACGCTGCGCTCGAACTCGGCGTCGCGACGTTCGACTGCTCGGTCGCGGGTCTCGGCGGATGTCCGTACGCCAAGGGCGCGACGGGGAACGTCGCGAGCGAGGACGTGCTGTACCTGCTCGACGGCCTCGGCATCGAGACGGGTGTCGACATGACGAAGCTGCGACGCGCCGGGCACTACATTTCCGATCACCTGCAGCGTGCGCCCGCGTCCCGGGTCGCGCGGGCGCTCGATGCGCGCGCGCCGCTCGGCGTCCCGGGCTGATCCGCGGCGACGATTGACGTCCGACCTCCGCGACAGTTTGCCGTCACCGGTGCCCTCGCCCTGCATCAGCGTCTGCCGGATCGACGAGGCGAGCGGGCTTTGCATCGGGTGCCTCCGCACGCTCGACGAAGTCGCGGCATGGAGCACGCTCGACGACGCCGGCAAGCGCGCGGTCTGGCATGCGATCGCGCAGCGTCGCGGGCGGATCGCCGGATGACATGATCTTCGACTGGTACTTCGACTTCGTCTCGCCGTTCTCGTACCTGCAGTGCGAGCGACTGCAGGCGCACGCCGACACGTTGCGCCCGCATCCGGTGCTGTTCGCGGCGATCCTCGACGCCAACGGCCAGAAGGGACCGGCCGAGATCGCGGCGAAGCGCGCGTTCACGTACCGCTTCGTCCTCTGGCAGGCGAAGGCGCTCGGCATTCCGCTGCGCTTCCCGCACGCGCATCCCTTCAATCCGCTGCCGCTGCTTCGTCTCGCGATCGCGTGCGACAGCCGCTTCGACGCGATCACGCGGATCTTCCGCTTCGTCTGGCGCGACGGTCGCCTGCCGGATCTGCCAATCGAATGGGCCGAGCTTTGCGATCACGTCGGCGTTGCCGACGCGGCGTCGCGCATCGCCGATGCGGAGATCAAGGACGCGTTGCGCGCCGAGACGGAGCGCGCGATCGCGCGCGGCGTGTTCGGCGTGCCGACGATCGCCTGCGGCAGCGAGCTTTTCTGGGGTGCCGATGCGACCGACATGGCGCTCGCGTACGTGCGCGCCGGCGGCCGTTACGACGATCCCGAATACGCGCGGGTGGGCGCGCTGCCGGCCGCCGCCGAGCGCAAGGCCGTCACGAAGCGACCCTGACGCCTCCCGTCGCGATCAGCGCGTCGATCGCGGCGTCGTCGTAACCGGCCTCGCGCAGCACGTCGCGGCTGTGCTCGCCGTGGCGAGGAGCCTCCCGGCGCGCCGCGAACGTGTCCGGGTCGAGCGTGAACGGCGGCGCATAAAAGCGCGACCCATCGGCGCGCGTGCGAACCATTCGGCGTGCGGCGAACTGGCGGTCGGCGAGCGCCTCGGCGAAGGTCAGCACCGGCGTCACGCAACAGTCGACGTGCGCGAAGCGTTCGCACCATTCGTCGCGCGTGCCGGTTGCGAAGATCGCGGCGAGCGCCTCGCGCGCGCGTGCGCCTTCGTCGCCGGTCGCGAAATGAAGCGCAACGAGATCGGGTCGCGCGAGCGTCTCGCAGAGCAGTCGCCAGAACTTCGCTTCCAGCGCGCCGACCGCGAGCCATTGCCCGTCGCGCGTCTCGTAGACGCCGTAGCATGCAAATCCGCCGGTCAGAAGATCCTCGCCGCGCGGCGCGATGCGGCCGGTCTCCTCGAGCGCGCCGAGCGCGAACACCTGGTGCGCGAGCACCGCGTCGGCCATCGCCACGTCGACGTAGCGGCCGACGCCCTGGCGCTGCGCACCGACCAGCGCGCCGAGGATGCCGATCGCGGCGCTCGCCGCGCCGCCCAGGAGGTCGGCGATCTGCAGGTTCGCGAGCGCCGGCGCTCCTCCGCGTGCGCCGGTGTCATGAAGGACACCCGCGTATCCGAGATAGTTGACGTCGTGACCGGCCGCCGATGCGCGCGGTCCCGTCTGCCCGTAACCGGAAAGCGAGCAATAGACGACGCGCGGATTCGCGGCGCGCAGCGTTTCGTGGTCGATGCGAAGCGAGCGCACGACACCGGGTCGGAAGCCTTCGACGATGACGTCCGCGCGTCGTGCGAGCGCGACGAACGCCGAGTACGCGTCGGCATGCTTCAGATCGATCGCGAGCGATCGCTTGTTGCGATTGATCGCCCGATACCATGCCGTCATCCCCGACGGCGTCGCGCCGGGCGAGGTCGACAACGAGCGCGCGTAATCGCCGGCGCCGGTGTCCTCGACCTTGACGACGTCGGCGCCGAGATCGGCGAGGTAGAGCGTGCACATCGGACCGGGCAGAAGCCGCGTCAAATCCAGCACGCGAATGCCATGCAGCGGCCCCTCACCCGCCTCGCTCGCGCTCGGCTCCCTGTCCCCATGGCGGAGAGGGTTGGGGCGAGGGGCGGCGCTCATCGCGGAATGCCCAGTTCGCGCTTGATCGCCCCGACCGTCGCGAGCGCGTCGTCTTCGCTCGCCGCGAGACACGTGACGTGCCCCATCTTGCGACCGCGCCGCGGCTCGCGCTTGCCGTAGAGATGCAGCTTCGCCTGCGGATGCGCGAGCACGCGCGTCCAGTCGGGCTCGCGCAGCGTGCCGTCGGCCGCGAACCAGACGTCGCCGAGCAGGTTCAGCATCGCCGCCGGCGTGTGCTGGGCCGTGTCGCCCATCGGCAGCGCCGCGAGCACGCGCGCCTGCTGCTCGAACTGCGACGTCACGCAGGCGTCGATCGTGTAGTGACCGCTGTTGTGCGGCCGTGGCGCGATCTCGTTGACGAGCAGCGTGCCGCCCGCCGCGACGAACAGCTCGACGCACAGCACGCCGCGGTAATCGAGCGCGGTGGCAAGCGACGTCGCGATCGTCCGCGCCTCGTCGGCGAGCGCGGTTGCGATCCGCGCGGGCGCGATCGACACGTCGAGGATGCCGCTGCGGTGGCGGTTCTCGGCCACGGACCACGTCACGACGCTGCCTGTGTCGTCGCGCGCGACGACGACCGACAGCTCGGCCTCGAGCGCGATCATTCGCTCGAGCACGCACGGCCTGCCGTTCATCGCGAAAAACGCGCTCGCGACATCGCCGGCCGTTCGGACGCGGATCTGCCCCTTGCCGTCGTAGCCTTCGCGCGCGCTCTTCACGATGCCTGGCAGAAGCGCGGGGTCGACGCGCGCGGCGTCGTCGGGCTCGCGCAGGATCGCGAACGGCGCGACGGGCAATCCGTGGCCCGCGACGAACGTCTTTTCGCTGATCCGGTCCTGCGCGATCGCGACGCTCGTCGCGGCGGGGGTCACGCGCAGGTCGCGCGCGAGGATTTCGAGCGCGGCCGACGGCACGTTCTCGAACTCGGTCGTCGCGCCTCGGCAGAGATCGCGCAACGTCGCAAGGCCGTCCGCATCGAGATAGTCCGCGACGACATGCCGATCGGCGACGCTGCCCGCGGGGCTGTCGTTGCCCGGATCGAGCACGGCCACCTTGTAGCCGAGGCTTTGCGCCGCCATGCAGAACATGCGGCCGAGTTGACCGCCGCCGAGCAGGCCGAGCCACGCGCCGGCCGGCAGCGGCGGCGGTGCCTGCGCGGATCCTGCGTTCACGCCGATACCGTCAGCCAGGCGGCACGCGCATCGCGCGCGCGCCCGACGTCTGCTTCTGCCGGAACGCCGCGAGCTTTCGCGCGAGCGCGGAATCCGTGGCCGCGAGCATCGCGATCGCGAACAGCGCCGCGTTCGCTGCGCCCGCTTCGCCGATCGCGAATGTCGCGACCGGAATGCCGGTCGGCATTTGCACGATCGACAACAGCGAATCCGCGCCGCGAAGGTATCGCGACGGGACCGGCACGCCGAGCACAGGGACGAGCGTCTTCGACGCGAGCATGCCGGGCAGATGCGCGGCGCCGCCGGCGCCCGCGATGATGGCGCGCAGCCCCCGCGGCGCGGCGTCCTCGCCATACTCGAACATCTCGTCCGGCATCCGATGGGCGGAAAGCACGCGCGGCTCGTACGGAACGGCAAACGCGTCGAGCTCGCGCGCGGCGTGCTTCATCACTTCCCAGTCGCTGTCGCTGCCCATGACGAGCCCGACCAGCGGCGACGCCTTGCGCTGTGCCATGCGCGCTCCCGGCCTGTTGGGGTCCTTCGAAGGAGCGCGAATTCTAGCCCGGATGTTTCACCGGGGCGCGGGAATTTGGCGAGACGGCGAGCGGGCCGAGTCGATGTGACG
>Ga0207702_10005172_pt1 | contig 11476 bp, 8 predicted proteins | sample KBSCornC62_FD_184302 | JGI IMG/M metagenome (GOLD analysis project Ga0207702, IMG submission 184302) | Corn rhizosphere microbial communities from Kellogg Biological Station, Michigan, USA - KBS Corn C6-2 (SPAdes) (version 2) | ecosystem: Host-associated > Plants > Roots > Rhizosphere > Soil ...
CGCAGTCGCAATATATGTCAGCTAACACATCCTCACCACAAAATAAATCTGAAAGGATGCTCGCAGATTTTCATCGGCCTGCGCCAAGTCACACTATCACTATGCTGTAGGCAAGCCAAACTTGATTACAGCCATTAACTCTATATCATTGGGCAACTCCCCGGCCGAGCCGCAATAGATAAAAGAAAAGTCGAAGTTATTCTACTGTCCAGGCAAGTGGACTTCAAAGCACTCCGGAAAATCTCTGATCCTGATCGACCGCCAGAAACAGCCATAATTATGGCCGCAGCCTTGCCGGGTCTGCGATTGATGCAGGCCAACGCGATCGGATGCGGGAAAGTCAACCAATCCGCGAACGTCTATCGCCGAGTTCAGCGCGCCTGCCCCAACGCTATGCGTCCGATGGATTGAGGTGAACTGCGAATCGCTGGCAATCATGCCGCGCCGCGACAGGCAAGATGCAAAGCCGCCGGTCGCCGGATCATTGGCCAAGCCCTGCAGACTGATGTTATCATCAGCTGCCGCCGGCTGCCCCGGAAAGGCGATGGATATGTCTCTACGGATCAAGCGAATTTACGAACCCGCGAACGGCGGCGGTGGCAAGCGTAGCCTGGTCGACCGTTTATGGCCTCGCGGCATCAGCAAGAACTAGGCCGGCGGTGTTACGCTGCGTCAGGTGCAGGGCTCGATAGTAACGATAACTGCCTCGGCCGTATTCAGGCGACAACAGGTGCCGGAATGTCCTTCTTCGGCAGGAGCCGTGCCATGGCGCTCAAAAGATCCGTCTGCGATATCAGACCGAGGACGCGCCGGTCGGCATCGACGACGATGACCGCATGCGTTCGTCCGTCCGTCAGAACGGGCAACAACGACAAAGCGGGATCGGCAGCATCGGCAACCGCCGGCTTCGATACAGCGTGCGCGATGGTGTCGAGATCTCCCGAGAGCTCGCGCAGACCGACCGTACCGATGAGGCGACCTTCCCGGTCCTTCACCGGCAAGGTGCGAATATTGTGTTTCAGCAGAAGTTGCCGTGCGTGCTCCGGCCCTGCGTGCTCGTCAATGGCGATGACATCGCGCGACATGATGTCGGCGCAGCTTATATCTCCATGCGATCGTATCGCTGCCTGCAATTCGACCTGCCGCAGAAGGCGGCTGAGGTCGGCGCGATCAATATCGAAGGTCTCGTCAAGCACGCCCAGGGCGGCATCGACGTCCTCCTCACGAAAGCCTACCCGCAAAGGCGGCGGCAGATCGCGCGTCTGATGGGTGTTTTCGGCTGGCTTGGCGACAATATGCGGATAGTTGCGCCTGGATAGCTTGTGAAACACCAGGCCGAGGCCGACGAGTATGCAGGAATTCAAGGCAACCGGCACGAAGGGAAACAGGAAACCCCAGCCCGCAACGACCGGGCCGCCGAGAACGGCGGTCAGCGCCGCGGCGCCGCCCGGCGGATGCAGGCATCGCGTAAATGACATGGCTCCTATCGCAAGCGAGACGCCGACCCCGATCGCGATGATCGGATCGTGGATCAGATAGGCCGCGATAATACCCATCATGGCCGAAATAGTATTGCCGCCGATGATCGACCACGGCTGGGCGAGCGGACTTGCCGGAACCGCGAACAGCAGCACGGCGGACGCTCCCATCGGCGCGACGATGAGCGGAAGATGCGGCCCCTGCCCGAAGAGATAACCGCTGATGACTCCGGTAAGGCCAATGCCGATCAAGGCGCCAAGGCAGGCGATCAGCCGTTCGCGCAAGGTGGCTCCGGCGAGGATCGGGGAAAACAGGCGGAACCGGCTGGAACCAGCCTTGTGGGGCTCTGAATGCTGCATGATGGAACCAGTTTAAGGAAGAAGCTCTCGAGGATGAACGGCAGGACGCCGGCTAGTTCGGCAACGACGGCACGCTCTTTCCCTTGGTAGCGCTAAGGACTTCATGAAACGCATCGAAGGAACTAGGGCGATCGGTTTTGCGAGAGATCAGAACCGTATCGACGACGGCGAGCTGATGTGTCGTCGACATCGCCGGCCAGTGCATGAGATCGAGAACCGACTTTGGCATGACGCCAGCCGCATTGCCGGTCGCTACACTGGCCAGGATGGCATGATAGGAACCAAGTTCGGTCGTCGGCAAAGCGCTCGACCTGCGTGCCCAGTCCTCTGCAATCCTGCGATAAGTGCATCCGGGCTCCAAAGCGGCAATCGATCCGACCTGCAAATCGGCGGCGGATCGGATCGCAGGATGGCCGGATGGCAACAGCAGCAGTAGATCCTCGACAAATACCGGTTCGGCTTCGAGCTGCCTGAGTTCAGCCGCGAAATCCGGATCCTCACCCAGCATCGCCTTCGGCGGTCGGGCGATCAGCGCGCAATCCAAAACATCGCGCAGAACATCTCGGGCAAGGTCGCGGGAAGCGCCAAGCGTCAGCTGGAGCGACACATCCGGCCACATATGATTGAACCGGCTGAGCGCCGCGGGCAGCCGGCTTGCAGCTGTGCTTTCCATCGTTCCCAAGCGCAAGGTGCCTGTTGGGCGCCGAGGCCTGACCGCCTGACGTGCCTCAAGAGCAAGCGCCGAAAGACGATTGGCATAGACGTGGAACGTCTCGCCCTCTTTTGTCAGCGTCATCTTCTTGCCGTCACGGCTGAAGAGCAGGACGCCGAGGTCGTCCTCCAACTGCTGGATGCGCGTCGTCACGTTCGACGGCACGCGTCCTACGGCCTTCGCAGCCTTGGTCACACTGCGATCGCTTGCGACCGCCAGAAATATTTCGATCGATGAAAGGTCCAACGAAAAGATCTCGATTCAGGAATTAAGCCGCTTTATCATTCCCTATATAAAAATCATTCCCGCAGCTCAAGCATGTTTGGCCTGCCCGGACAGGGAGCATTGGAACGAATGGCAAAATCGGATCGACACGAAACCGACGAAGACATCCGCGAATATGCGTCGCCCGCCTGCACGCTGCACGAAGTCGACCCGGCTTATAGCAGCATCTCACCCCACGAAAGCCGAATCTCGGATATTTTCGCGTGGCGAAAGATGCAGCGGCAGGGCTTGATCGATGATCGAAAGGCACTGCCATTCGCGCAGCGTGAAGATTATACGCGCTCGATTGCAGCGCATCTCGATCAGGTCGTCGCCGATGTTGACGGAAAGCATATCAGCCTGTTTTGGCCATTCCTGGGAGAGCCGGACCTTAGAGGATGGATGGCAGCCGCAACGGCCCGCGGCGCGGATTGCCTGTTGCCCGTGGTCGTGGCGAAGGCAACCCCGCTAGTATTCCGATCCTGGAAAATGGGAGAGAGGCTTGAACGCGGGGTATGGAACATTCCTGTACCCGCGGAAGGCAAGGAAGCCATTCCTGATATCGTTATCGCGCCATTGGTCGGCTTCGATCGCTATTGCTTCCGTCTCGGTTATGGCGGCGGCTTTTTCGATAGAACCATCGTAGCTCTCGAACGCAAGCCTTTGGTCATCGGCGTCGGCTTCGAATCGCAGGGGATCGACACCATCCGTCCGCTGGCTCACGACATTCCGATGGATGTGATCATCACGCAGACGGGACGGCGCTATCGATGAGATGCGAGCCGGATGCCGATGGTCAATTTTCCTGACGGCGCGAGGCGCATATGCGGATCATGCGCAGAGCAGCATCATTCAACATCCAGATCAAAGAAGTGCTGGGTCGCAAGGGCGGCAGCCCCCCGCGCCCACGAACCTGGCACCCAGTCAGGAAGTAATTCCGGCATATTCAAGAAGACATATTTCGCCATCGAACGCCGTATCGGCTCGAGAATCGCTTCGCCGAACTGCATGGCTTCGCCGCCGGCAATGAGAACCTCGGGATCGAACAGGTTCACCAGATCGGCCAGATGGCGCCCGATCAGCTCCCCCGCCTCCGCCATGACCTGGAGAGCCGCCGGATCGCCGCCATCGATCGCGGCTGCGAATTCGTCGCGATTGGTCTTTGCGCCTGTGCGCCGGCCCCAGTCCTCGATCATCGCAGCCTCGGCTGTGTGAGCTTGGAGGCAGCCCCTTCTCCCGCATTCGCAAAGCCGGCCGCCTGGAACCGTGATGACGTGACCGAGCTTTCCGGCCAAGCCATGGCTTCCGTGATAGATCTCCCCTCCGATAACCAGCGAAGACCCGACACCGGTACCAACGGCGATCGTTGCAAAATTGCTGTAGTTGCGGCCCGCACCGAAGAGCCGCTGTGCGACGGTGAAGGCGCTGATGTCGTCGTCGATCCAGACCGGGACGTGGACCCGTTCACGCAGCAATTCGGGAAAGGCAAGATTGCGCCAGCCAAAGCGCGGGCTCTGGACGCAGATGCCGTTGACCGCATCCACCTCGCCGGGGATGGAAACGCCGACGCCCATAACGGGCGATCCGGTGCGGCCGGCATCGGCAAGAAGTTTCGGGATCGCCGCCACAATCGCCTCGACCATCGTTTCCGGCCGCGTGTCCGGCACAGGCATATCGAAGGAGGCGATCGGCATCGTGGCGAGATCGGTGAGAACACAGTCAATGCTGTCGTGGCGAAGCTTGAAACCGACAGCCAGGTGGCCATCGTAATTGATATCGACCGGCACGGGCCGCCGTCCCGTCGCACCCGTCTGTGCTTTTCCCTCGATGACGAGCCTCTCCTCGATCAATTCCGTGACTACGAAAGTCACGGCCGCGGGGCTAAGGCCCGTCACGGTGGCGATTTCGGCACGCGGCATCGCCCCCCGGTTTCTGAGCAGGTTGAGGATGAGCCGTCGATTAAGGGCTCGGGAAGTACCAGGGTTGCCGCGCACGGTGATCCTTAAATTAATTTTGTAAATTAACTATTGTCGCTTCTCGGAAGATACGGTATGCAATAGCACATGGCAATGGAGGAATGTCTGCTTGTATCAGCACAAGCGGAATTGACGGTTTATTGCGTAATTTCTGAAGGTTAGCGGCTGCCCATATCTGTGGGCGGGCCTGGATTTGATGTGCCTAGGGAGGAAATAGATGGCATCGAAGAACGAACTTTCACTCGTCAATGCAATCAAGGCGTCTCGGCGCCAGTTCATGATCGGCACGGGGGTCGCCTTGGCGACCACAGCGCTTTATCGCCCCGCAATTGCCAATGGCGGCGAGGTGACGATCATTTCGGATATCGGCAATGCTGGACAGCGGGCCGTCCTTGACCGCATCGCGGCTGATTTTACCAAGAAGACAGGGACGAAAGTCACCATTAACAATATGGATCACGAGGCCCACAAGACGGCTATCCGTAGCTACCTCGTCGTCGGCGCTCCTGATATCTGCTTCTGGTTCTCCGGCAACCGAATGAAGGCTTTTGTCGACCGCGGACTGTTCGACGATATTTCCGACCTGTTTGCCAAGGAAGGCTACAGCGACAAGCTCGGTGCCACGATGACGGCAGTTACCGTCAACGGCAAGCAGTACGGCCTGCCGCTCGGCGGCATTCTCTGGGGTCTTTTCTATCGCAAGGACGTTTTTGCCGACAAGGGTTGGACGGCACCAAAGAACTGGGACGATTTCCTGAAATTCGGCGAAGCGGCGAAATCCGCCGGCATGACACCGATCAGCATGGGTACCAAGGAACTCTGGCCGACCGGAGGCTGGTTCGACCACATGAACCTGCGCATCAACGGTCTGGACAAGCACCTCGCCCTGATGGAGGGCAAGATCCCCTATACCGACCCGATGCTGAAGCCGGTCTTCGACAAATGGGAGGAGCTCATCAAGGCCAATTTCTTCTCCGCAAGCGCACCGTCGTTCGGCTGGGAACAGGCCGGGGCGGCATTGGCGCAGAAGAAGGCTGCAATGATGGACCTCGGAGGCTTCATCAAGTCCGCCTTCCCGGCAAGCGACGAAGGCCAGATCGCCTTCGCTCCCTTCCCGGAAATCGTCTCCGGCGTCGAACGTTATGAGGACTTCTCGGTCAACTCGGTGCATATTCCGGCCAAAGCGAAGAACCGCCAAGGTGCGCGCGATTTTCTCGCCTACTTCTATCAGCCTGACAATCTCGGCGCATTCCTCGAAGCCGAAGGCACTATTCCGCCACGCAACGATTGCCCGCCGAGCAAGGACCCCCTGGTCAATATCGCCGCGGAGTCACTCAAGAGCGTGAGGGGGACATCGCAATATTACGACCGCGATACCGATCCAGACATGGCACAGGACGGAATAAAGGGCTTCCAGGAATTCATGGTCAAGCCGGAGCGGCGCGACCAGATCCTGGCACGGCTCGAAAAGACCCGCGCGCGCATCTTCAAATAGTCCTCCCGGACCAGGGCGCGGCGGGGGGGCGGCCTACACGACGTCCCGTCGCGCCTCTCTTGAAGAATCGCGCTTCCAGAAATGTCCTGAATTATCGAACCAAGAAGTCTGAGCCATGTGGAAAAAACACAGGAACTGGCTGACGCCCGTTCTCTTCATTGTGCCTGGATGCATCCTGTTCGGAACGATCATCATCGCTTCTTCCGTGGAATCGATCTGGATTTCGTTCTTCGATTGGGATGGCGTCGGGCAGAAGAGCTGGGTGGGATTGGCAAACTATTCCGAACTCTTTGCCGATCAGCAATTCTACGTCTCGCTGAAGAACAACATCATCTGGCTCGTCATGTTCATGGCGGCACCGCCGCTCGGGTTGGCGCTGGCGCTGCTCGTCAACCAGCAGATCGCCGGCATGCGGATCTTGAAGTCGCTTTTCTTCATTCCGCTGGTGCTCGCCACGGTCACGGTCGGCGTCGTGTTCGGCTGGGTCTATGATCCGAATTACGGACTCCTTGCGCTCATCTTCAGTCTCTTTGGAGCGACGGCGCCTGCCCTGCTTGCCGATGAGCATTTCGTGACCTTCGCCGTGGTTATCGCCGCGCTCTGGCCGCAGATCGCCTTCTGCATGGTGCTTTTTCTCGCTGGTCTTAACAATCTGAGCTCCGACATCATCGGCGCCGGGCGCGTCGACGGAGCCCGCGGCTGGAACATGCTCTGGCACGTCGTCCTGCCGCAATTGCGCCAGGTGGGTTTCATTGCCCTTGCAGTAACGGTGGTCGGCGCCTTGCGATCCTTCGACATGATCGCGGTGATGACATCGGGCGGCCCCTTCGGTTCATCGGAAGTGCTGGCCTATCAGATGTACGAGCAGTCAATCTTCTCCTATCGCTTCGGCTACGGCGCTGCCATCGCCACTGTCCTCTTTGCAATCATGATCGTTTTCATCACCTGGTATCTGCGCGTCATGGTGCGCATGGAACGGGAGACACGCTGATGTATCCTCGCCCAATCCCTGAAGAAAAGCCCGCGCTTCGCGGCCTTTATGCCGGCTTCGTCGGCCTGATCCTCATACTTTGGCTGCTGCCGCTCGTTGCCGTCATGCTGACGGCGGCCAAGACGGCCGATGAGATCATGGCCGGAAAATACTGGACCTGGCCCGAGCATTTCAATCTCGTCGAGAATTTCCAGGCGGTTTTCCAGCAGACCAACATGTGGGGCTATTTCATCAACAGCCTCATCATCACCCTGCCCTCGGTGCTGCTGGTCCTCGTATTCTCGACGCTGACCGGCTATGTGCTCGCGCGCTATAATTTTCGCGGCAACGCCCTGCTCTTCTCGCTCTTCGTCGGCGGCAACTTCCTGCCTGCGCAGATCATGATGATCCCGGTGCGCGATCTCATGGTTTCGGTCGGCCTATACGATACCTATTTCGCGCTGATCATCTTCCATGTCGCCTTCCAAACCGGTTTTGCGACCCTGTTCATGCGCAACTTCATTGCGGCCCTGCCGGACGAATTGTTCCAGGCGGCGCGCGCAGAAGGCGCCTCCCCCTGGCAGACGATGCGCCATGTCGTCATACCGCTGATGCGGCCTGCCCTTGCCGCGCTTGCGATCCTGATCTTCACCTTCGTCTGGAACGACTATTTCTGGGCGATCGTGCTGACGCAAAGCGATGTCGTCAAACCGGTGACGGCGGGCCTGAACAACCTCAGGGGCGAATGGACGTCCGCCTGGAACATCGTGGCGGCAGCAACCCTGTTCGTCGCCGTCCCGCCGGTCCTGATGTTCTTCCTGATGCAAAAGCATTTCATCGCGGGCCTGACCATGGGCGCCGTCAAGGGCTGACATGTCCCGCACCGCGCGAACAGATTTGGAGTATCATTCATGAGCCATGTACAGCTGATCGACATCGACAAACATTACGGCGGCTACCACGCCCTGCGTTCGATCAATCTTTCCGTCGACAAAGGTGAATTCATCGTCATGGTCGGCCCGTCGGGTTGCGGCAAGTCTACCACCCTGAAGACGATTGCCGGGCTCGAAAACATCAGTTCGGGCGAGATCTGGATCAACGGCCGCAATGTCACGCGCGAGGAGCCCGGCGATCGCGGCATTGCCATGGTCTTCCAGTCCTACGCGCTTTATCCGCACATGACGGTCGCCGAGAACATGGGTTTCGGCTTGAAGATGGCGAAGCGCCCGCAGGTCGAAATCGACGCTGCCGTCAAGCGCGCGGCTGAAATCCTCAGAATATCCGACCAGCTCGACAAGCGCCCGAAGCAGCTTTCGGGCGGCCAGCGCCAGCGCGTCGCGATCGGCCGCGCCATCACCCGCTCGCCGGAGGTGTTTCTCTTCGACGAACCGCTCTCCAATCTCGATGCGGCATTGCGCACGCAAATGCGCGTCGAGCTTTCGACGCTGCATCAGCAGCTTGGCTCGACGATGATCTATGTGACGCATGATCAGGTCGAGGCGATGACCATGGCGAGCCGCATCGTCGTGTTCAACAAGGGGATAATCGAGCAGGAAGGCGCGCCGCTCAATCTCTATCACAATCCGGCGAACCAATTCGTCGCTGGCTTCCTCGGCGCGCCGCGGATCAATTTCATCAATGCGAAGCTCGTTTCCCTTCGTGACAGTGTAGCTGAAGTCGCACTCGAAGGCGGCAACACGACGGTCCTCGTTCCCGTAGCAGACGTCGGCGATCTTAAAGCACAGGCGAGCCTCACCCTCGGCGTTCGGCCGGAATCGCTGAAGATCGGCCCCTCCACCGAGGATGTCGCTATCTCCTTGGACGGCAAGGTCCGGTTGGTCGAACAGCTTGGCCGCGAAACTATTCTCTATGTCGATGCGGGTCCGCTCGCAACGATCGGCTCGGAAAGCGGCACGCGCAATTTCACCGTTCAGCTCGGCAACGCGACCGGCTTTTCGGCTGACGAGCAGATCAAACTGTCCGCCGCCACATCCTCCCTCTACCTCTTCGGTCCTGATGGCAGAACCCTCAGCCGACCGAAGTCCATCATTGCCTCTCTGTAAAGAAAGCTTGTGACCTCATGAAAGTTTTGGAAAGAAAGCCGCTCTCCGTCTGGCGGACGCTCAATCTCGACGGCTTCATGGTCGGTGTGCCGCATTATCCCGAACATGTCGACGAGAGCTATTGGGACCGCGATGCCGAACGTATGGCGGCTGCCGGTTTCAATACCGTTCGCATGGCGGAATTCGCCTGGCATATCATGGAGCCGCATGAGGATCACTTCGATTTCTCGCTCTTCGACAAGGCGATCGCCGGCCTGGCCAAGCACGGCATCAAGACCATTCTCTGCACCCCGACGGCAACGCCGCCCCGCTGGCTGACGGCAAAATATCCGGAAGTCCTGCGCGTCGATGCAAACGGCAGAGAGGCAAGCCACGGATCGCGCCAGCATTGCGATACGACGAGCCCGGTGCTGCGGCGGCACAGCCAGCGTATTACCCACGCGATGGCCGAGCACTATTGCGACAATCCTGATGTTATCGGCTGGCAGACGGACAATGAGCTCAATACGACGACTTCCGAAAGCTACTCGCCATCCGCGCTCATCGAGTTCCAGAAGTTCTGCCGCGCGAAGTATGGCACGATCGAAGCCCTGAACTTTGCCTGGGGCGGCGACTTCTGGGCGACGGCCTATCAGACCTTCGACCAGATCGTCTTTCCGCAGCCGATGAATCCGTCCTTCTCCAGCCCCGGACATGTGCAGGACTATCATCGCTTCCTCGCCTTCGCGACGGCCCTTTTCCAGCACGATCAGGTGGAAATCCTGCGGGCGACCAATCCCGCATGGTTCATCTTCCATAATCTCGGCGGCCTTGTGGACATCGATTTCCGCGGCCAGTTCGGCCAGGATCTCGATTTCATCGGCTTCGATATCTACCCGTTCCTCTATGACGAGATGCGTCGTGGCGGCGGGCACTCGATCACGCAGGCCTTCCATCTCGACCAATGCCGCGCCTATTCCGGCAATTTCATCGTTCCGGAACAGGCGTCCGGCCTCGGCAGTCAGCCGGGCTTCTCCTCATCCGTGCCGGAGCCCGGCGAGATGCGCCGCATGGCGATGACTTCGGTGTCGCGCGGCGCGGACGGCCTTATGTTCTTCCGCTGGCGCCCGGCGCATTTTGGCGCCGAGATCTACTGGAACGGTATTATCGATCACGATGATGTTCCGCGCCGCCGTTACGAGGAAGCAACACAATTCGCATCCGACATCCGCAAGATCGAGGGCAAGCTGCTTGGCACGACCGTCCGCATGGATATTGCCATCGCCGGCGCGGATTTCGACAATCAGGAAGCCTACAAGACCTACGCGATCGGCCTGCCAAGCCCGATGCAGGATGCAGCCCATCTGCACCGCGCATGCTATCAGGCCGGTATTGCCTGCGGCTTCATTCATCCGGAAGATGATCTCTCGCGGGTCAAAGCGCTCTATGTTCCCCATTGGGTCATGTGGAAGGAAGAGTGGTCGGCAGCGGTGGAAAAGTTCGTCGCCAGCGGCGGCACGCTCATCCTATCGGCAATGACGGGCACCCGCGATGACAACAACCACATCATCCGCACCCAGGCGCCGGGCACCGCACTTTCCAAGCTTTCCGGCGTCAGCGTCTACGAATTCGGACCAGTCTCCGCTCCGGGGGCGGATGGGTTGTTCAGCGGTTTCCGTGAGGGCGGCATCGGCAGCCATCAGCCGTCCCCGCGTCCGCCGGCATCCTCGGCCTCGCGCAAATATGCCTATACGATCGGCAATCGTCAGCTCGAGGCCGGGCACCTTTACGAGAAGCTGGAAACGACCGCCGATATCGAAATCGTCGGCCGCTGGTCCGACCGCTTCCTGGAAGGCACGCCGATGCTGACCCGCCGCCGGTATGGCAACGGTCAAGTCTATTATCTCGGCACCTACCTCACCGCGCCGCTCGCAGAGGTCATCGGGGAGATTCTCGTCAGCAACGGCGTTGCCGCACCGCTGGTAGAGAACCTGCCTGCCGGCGTCGAAGTGTCGCTGCGCGAGAGCGATGACAGGAAGCTGCTGTTCGTGCTCAATACGGAGCATGAAACGAAAATCGTCGACCTGCCTGAAGGGATTGACCTACTGACCGGCAGGACGATATCGGGACGGAGCGAGCTTCAAGGCTACGGCGTGCTTGTGATCGAGCAATCCGTCTG
>Ga0207702_10005178_pt1 | contig 11471 bp, 8 predicted proteins | sample KBSCornC62_FD_184302 | JGI IMG/M metagenome (GOLD analysis project Ga0207702, IMG submission 184302) | Corn rhizosphere microbial communities from Kellogg Biological Station, Michigan, USA - KBS Corn C6-2 (SPAdes) (version 2) | ecosystem: Host-associated > Plants > Roots > Rhizosphere > Soil ...
AATGGGAAATGCCTTGGTACACCATCACCGACGACTTCGACGCGGACTTCGGCGTCGATGAATGGCACGGCCACAACGTGTTCTTCCGCGAAGGCGAGCGGGTGTTCCGAACATACTTCATCAACGCTCGCGGCGACGAGGCGATGGGGACCACCTGGAGCTATCTCGACATCACGCCGTTCGGCCGTCAGGAGACTTGGGAGGACTCGCCAGAGGACTACCCCCAGACCCCGCCGTACAAGTGGTGGAACTGGCACGACAACTACAACGCCGAGGTCTCGCCTGACCCGAAGTGGGTCAAGGTGTCCGACGCCGGAGAAGCCGCCTTCCGAAAGCGTGACGCAGAGGCGAAAGCGACCTAAGAAGGGCGACCACTTCGGCGCCTTCGAGCAGCGGAACGGCCAGCGATGCCCGTTCCCAGCTTCTCTCGCGCTCGCGGCCAGTCTCGTTCCCGCCTTTCGGGCCGTTCGACTTGACCCACAGCAAATTAAAGGAGCTGACCGCTGAAAAGGGGAACCGAAAACTACTTAAGCTGCGCCGTCCGCCGCCTCGGCGGCGCCGTACTCTTTCAACTTATTAAACAAGGTCTTCAGGCTGATTCCCAAAATCTCAGCCGCCCGTGTCTTGTTGTTCTTAGTGTGCTGTAGCGTCAGTTGCACTAGGGCTTTCTCCGCATCGGATACGGTCGTGCCCACCGGCAGCCGCACGCAATCCGGTTCGAACACTTGCGCAGGGAGTCTCGATCCGGCCGGTACACCAAAATCGTAGGGCAGATGCGACATCAGGACCGTCCCTTCGCCCGCCATGATCACTGCACGCTCCAGCACGTTGCGCAGTTCTCGCACATTGCCTGGCCAGGCATATTTCTGGAACGCATCCATAACCTCGTCGTTCACGTTCGTCACGTTGCAGGTGTGCTTGCGGTTCAAGCCGCCGATCAATGCCTCGCACAGCAGCGGTAAATCCGAAAGGCGCTGCCGTAAGGGCGGCAGCACGATTTGGAATACGTTCAGCCGGTAGTAAAGGTCCTCGCGCAAATCGCCAGTTTTCAAGGCCTCGTCCAGATTTCGATTCGTCGAGGCTACGATCCGTACGTCCACCGAAATCTCAGCTTTGCCCCCCAGTCGGCGCACATGCGAATCCTCCAGCACGCGCAGCAGCTTAGCCTGCGTTCCCGAGGGCATTTCTGCCAGTTCATCCAGCAGCAAAGTACCGTGCTGTGCCAGTTCGAAACAACCCGCGCGGCGTTCGAGCGCTCCGGTAAACGCGCCCTTTTCGTGTCCGAATAGCTCACTTTCCATCAGCGTCTCTGGCATCGCGGCGCAATTGATCGCGACAAACGGTCCTCCGCGCCGTGTGCTCAATTGATGGACTGCGCGCGCCACGAGTTCCTTGCCGGTGCCGCTTTCGCCCGCCACCAGGACCGCCGCCATGCTGGGCGCCACCTGTCGAATGGTCGAGAAAACGTCTTGCATCGGCGGTGAGGTGCCTACCATGTCCACCAGCACGCCCTGGTATTGCAGCTGCCGCTGTAACCGCTCGGTCTCCTCCGCCATCTGGCTTTGCGAAGCAGCTCGTTCGATCAGAAAACGTAGCGCCGATGGCTGTATAGGCTTTTCGAGAAACCAATACGCACCGAGATCGTGAGTGGTTTGAATCGCTGTCTCGATATTTCCAAATGCCGTCAGCACGATCGAAGGCGGCATGTTCCCATCCGCTGCCAGACGCTTCATCAGCTCGAAGCCGTCCATGCGCGGCATCATCAGGTCCGTCACGATGACGTTGGCCGAAAACGCTGCCAGCTTCTCGAGAGCCTCTTGTCCGTCCCCCGCTACCTCGGCTTTGTAGCCCCAGGCGTCGAGCATGGCGGCCAAAGGGGCACGTTGCGTCTCCTCGTCGTCCACAATCAGGACATTAATTGGTTTGCGTGTGGTTGAGTTAGCCAATGAGTTTTCAGAGTTACCGTTATGGGATGCACGCGCGAACATGGTTTCCGCCCGGCAGGTCTGCCGCAAAATTATAGGAGCTATTAACAGTTTACGGTATACTTCGGAGCGGACTTGGAACGCGCCCTGCATGAAGATGAACCGCCCCCGTTCCTGAGTTCCTGGCCGCGGGTTTATGCCGCGGTTCTCGGCTACCTGGCCATCTTGATTCTGCTTCTCTACGCGGTGACAAGATTCCTAAGTTACTGATCATGCAGGAGCGATGAGAACACTCGATTGGGTGGTCCTGTTCGCTTGGCTGATCTCGCTGGTTTCGTACGGCTTGTATCGCGGGCGCGGCAGCAACACGGTCAGCAAATATCTTTTGGCTTCGAAGAGCATGCCCTGGTATGCCATGGGGCTTTCGATCCTTGCCACTCAAGCCAGTGCCATCACATTTATTTCCACTACGGGCCAGGGCTACGTCGATGGTATGCGTTTTGCGCAGTTCTATTTCGGTCTGCCTATCGCGATGGTCATTCTGTCCGCTACGGCGGTGCCTATTTTCCATCGCGCCAAGGTTTTCACTGCCTATGAATATCTCGAACAGCGGTTCGACGCGAAAACGCGCGCCCTCGCCAGCGGCATTTTTCTTATCCAGCGCGGGCTGGCAGCTGGAATTGGCCTGTATGCTCCGGCCGTTGCTCTTTCCGATGTGCTCGGTTGGAACGACCGCTGGATCACCGTGCTCATCGGCGCGCTAGTAGTCCTCTACACCACGAGCGGCGGTATTAAGGCACTGACCTGGGCCGATGTGCAGCAGATGAGTATGATCTTCGTCGCGCTCATTGCCAGTCTCGTGATTGTGTTGCATGCTCTGCCGCAAAATATTTCCATGGTGGATGCGCTTCATCTCGCCGGGGCGGCTGGCCGCTTGAACATTGTCGACACCCGCTTCGATTTGAGTAATCGCTATAACCTCTGGAGCGGTCTGATCGGCGGCGCGTTCCTCGCCCTCGCTTACTTCGGCTGCGATCAAAGTCAGGTGCAACGCTATCTCACCGGGAAATCCGTCGCGCAGAGCAGGCTGAGCCTTATCTTTACTGCCGCGGTGAAGATCCCCATGCAGTTGTTCATTTTGTTCATCGGCGCGATGGTCTTCGTGCTCTCGCTATTCGTGCCGTCGCCGATGATTTTCCATCCGCTCGAAGCGGCACGTGCCCAAAAAACCGCCGCCTGGACGCCCGCCCAAGCCAATTATCAGCGCAGTTTCGAGGAGCGCCGCCAGGCTGCATACCAATTCGCCGATAACCAAACGCCAACGACGCTTTCCACGTTTCGCCATGCCCAGAGCGATTTCGACAGTGCCCGCGAGCGTGGCCTCCACATCGTCGGCAATCGATTCGATGACACCAACTACATCTTCCTTTCATTTGTGAAATCGTATCTGCCTGTGGGCTTGGTTGGTCTGGTAGTCGGCGTGATCTTCTCGGCTTCCATGGGCTCTACTTCTGGAGAGATCAACTCGCTCGCCACCGTCTCGGTAGTTGATATCTACCGCCGCTATATAGTGCGCGATGGCAGCGACAGCCATTATTTAGTAGCCTCACGGTTTCTGACCGTTTTCTGGGGTGCCTTTGCCGTTTCCTTCGCCGCCCTTGGAGCGCGCGGTTTTGGCGCCCTCATCGAACGCGTCAATATCGTCGGCTCGCTCTTCTACGGCGGCCTGCTGGGCGTCTTTGTGCTGGCATTTTTTTGCAAGCACGTGGGGGGAACCGCCGCTTTCTGGGGAGTGATCGCAGGCGAGGCCGCTATTTTCTCCGCTGCACTGTTTACCAGTATTTCCTTCCTCTGGTACAACGTCATCGGCTGCCTGGTGGTGGTAGCAGTAGGTCTGTTGTTGGCAGCTTTCAGAGGTGGTGTAGCGTGCCGGCCTGCCCCGGATCTTTAGGGGCCACTCTCAAACCTGCAGCGTTGCAATATCCACTGTGGACTGGTGGCCTTCTACAACGACAATCCCGCTCTCTGTGACGTGATACTTCTTCCGGTCCTTGTTCAGGTTGATGCCAATCTCTGTTCCTTCCGGAATTTTTACGTTCTTGTCGAGAATGGCGCGGCGCACCTTGGCATGCCGCCCGATATCGCAGTTGTCGAAGATCACCGAATCCTCTACATCCGCTCCCGTGTGAATGCGTACTCCGCGCCCCAGCACCGACCGGCTGACGCTGCCGCCGGAAATGATGGAGCTGCCGGCAATGATCGAATCGATCGCCATACCCCGCCGCCCATCCTCGTCGAACACAAACTTCGCCGGCGCATCGAAATAGCCGGCCGTGCGAAGGGGCCATTGCCGATTGTATAGATTTAATGCGGGCGAGACCGACCGTAGGTCCATGCTCGCTTCGTAGTAGGCGTCGAGAGTCCCCACATCACGCCAATACTGGGGTGCTCCGATCGGATCTCCGGGAATGATGTTCGTCTGAAAATCATAGGCATACATGTCGACCCGCCCTATCAGCCGTGGCAAAATGTCCTTGCCGAAGTCGTGTGCGCTGTCCTTACGTTTTTGATCGGCTAGAAGCTCGCGAACCAGGAGGTCGGTCGAGAAGATGTAGTTCCCCATCGAGGCATATACGCGTGTGGGATCGCCCGGTATTGTCGGCGCATCGGCTTTCTTTTCGTGAAAGCCGGTTATGTTGCCGTTAGGCGTTGCTTCCACCACTCCAAACTCAATGGCCATTTCCTTTTCCACGGGAATCGCCGCAACCGTGACGCCCGCCCGCTTTTCCACGTGATACTCGATCATCTGACGGATGTTCATGCGGTAAATGTGATCGGCTCCGAAAATCGCCACCACGTGGGGATCGGCCTGCTGGATCAGATTCAGGTTTTGAAAAATCGCGTCCGCGGTCCCGCGGTACCAGTCTTCTTCGGCCGAGCGCATCTGGGCCGGTACCGGAATGATGAAGTTGTTTTTGAGTAGCCCGCTAACTTCCCAGCCTTCCCGCAGATGCTGAAGCAGCGACTGGCTCTTGAATTGGATCAAGACATAAATCGAGTAGACTCCCGAGTTAATAAGATTACTCAGGACGAAATCGACGATGCGATAGCGGCCACCAAACGGCACCGCGGGTTTCGCCCGTTCCTTCGTCAGCGGAGAAAGGCGCGTTCCTTTGCCGCCCGCGAGCACAAACGCCAAAACACGAAGCTGCATATTAAAACCTACCCCCGCTCCATCGACTCATTCCCGGCCAACCGGGTGTCCTTTGAATTTTAATGATTCCAATCGAGTGCGAGTTCGACGAATGATCGCACCGCCACGCCGGTTGGCCCTTTCGAGAGCCAGGATTTGCCTTCGTCGAGCCATGCTGTGGATGCAATATCCAGATGAACCCAGGGCGTGGGGTCCGCAAACTCGCGCAGGAACCACGCCGCCGTAATCGAGCCGCCATAACGCCCGCCGATGTTCGGCAAATCGGCGAACGCGGATTTCAGATAGTCTTTGTATTCCTCATCCATCGGCAGCTGCCACGTCTTCTCGCCAGCCACGCGCGCGGCGGCAAGGAATCTCGCCAGAAAGGTTTCATTGTTGGTAAACGCACCCATGTTGTGATGCCCCAGCGCGATTCCGATCGCCCCGGTCAATGTGGCCGCATCCACCATGTGAGTGGCGCCGTTGCGATTGGCATAGGTAATGGCGTCCGCCAAAATTAGACGTCCTTCTGCGTCGGTGTTCAATACTTCAACGGTCTTGCCGGAAAGCGAGGTCACGATGTCGCCAGGACGCTGCGCATTACCATTCAGCATATTTTCAACGGTAGGAACATACCCGGTCACCGGTATCGCCGGTTTGAGTGCGGCCAGTGCGCGCATGGCGCCAATGACCGCCGCCGCCCCGGCCATATCGTACTTCATTTTTTCCATGCCGTCACTCGGCTTTATGGAAATGCCTCCGGTGTCAAACGTGACGCCTTTACCAACCAGCGCCAGATGATCCGTGCCCTGCGTCGCGTTAGGACGGTATTTGAGAACAATCAAAAACGGCGGATTGCTACTGCCCTGCGCCACGCCCAGCAGCGCGCCCATGCCGAGCGATGCCATGGCCTTTTCATCCAACACTTCGCACTCGAGACCGGCATCGGCCGCCATCCGCGAAGCGGCGTCAGCCAGCACTGCCGGGGTGAGCTTGTTGGCCGGTTCATTGACCAGATCGCGCGTCAGATTCTGCGATTCGGCGATGACGCGCCCGCGCTCTAACGAGCCGCGCAATGCGGTCGTATTCTTGCCTGGCGTAGCTATTGTAAAGGCGTCGATCTGCTGCTCGTCTTTTTTGGGGTCCGACTTGTATTTGCTTGCCTCCCAGCCGCCCAGCACCGCGCCCTCTGCTACCGCGCTCACATATTCGTCCGGGTTCTCCAGCAGCAGCGTAATAGTACGCGCTCCCTTGGCTTTAAGCGTTCGCACTAGCACGCCGCCCAACCGTCGTGCTTCCACAGTCGAAAATTTGTCACGTTTACCGCCGCCGATGACCACCAGCCGTTTGGCGGCCACACCCTGGGGCCGATGCAAGATCGCGGTTTCGTACAGTTTGCCGGAAAATTCTTTCGCGGCGCGCATCTCGGCAAGCCAGCCATCCTGTAGGGCAATCTCCGGATCCCCCTCTGCCTCTCCCTTTTCCGGGGCCTCAAAGCAAATTACAACAAGGGCATCGGCGTTTATTTTGTCAATCGCAGACGTATCAATACGAAGTTGCATGATTTGAAATTCTGACTTCTGCCTTCTAGCTCCTGACTCCTAAACTTAGGACTTCTTACTTCTCCCCACAGCAGCCTTGGCCTCGGCCTGCATCTCCCTGGCCTTTATTGCTTCCCGCTTATCATGGAACTTCTTCCCTTTGCCCACGGCGATCTCCACTTTAATCCGTCCGCCTTTAAGATACAGCTTGGTCGGAACTATCGTCAGTCCCCGTTCGCGGGTTTCGACCCGCAGTTTCTCGATCTCACCCCGGTGTAGCAGCAGTTTGCGCCTGCGCACCGGCATGTGGTTCATCAGGTTGCCATGCGAATACTCGCTGATGTGGGCGTTTACCAGGAAGGCTTCGCCCTCCGTGATCTCGGCATAGCTCTCCTTGAGCTGGATTTTGCCGGTCTTGGCGGCTTTTACCTCCGTTCCGGTCAACACCAGTCCGGCTTCGTACCGGTCCGAGAGCTGGTAATTGTGACCGGCCGAGCGGTTATCGCTTAGAATCTTAATGTCGCTTTGCTGGGCCAAGGTTTTGTCTTCCCAGTTTCGCGCAATCATTAAACGGAACCGCCTGGGGACACGTCAACTCTTTGAACCGAGAGGAATTCAGGGTCGGTCCGACACTCTCTTTGTGTGCTTGGTGGTGGCTTAAGGGCGGGGATGCAATATAAGGTTAAAGCTTTGGGCGGACTGGGGTATGCTGCGATGCTGGTTTGCGGCGCGGCGTTGCTCGTTATGCCACTCGGGGCGCGCACCAAAAAGGGCGACAAGTTCCTGAAAGAAGGGGAGAAAGCCGAAGCCCAAAAGGATTTCGATACCGCCCTTCATTACTACGATCAGGCGCTGGAAGAGGATTCGCGCGAGCCGGCTTACATGTTGGCCGACCAGCGGACGCGTGGCCGGGCCGCCGAGCAGCACGTTGCCCAGGGCAAGAAATTGCTTCAGCAGCAGAAATTGAACGAGGCGATGGTGCAGTTTCAGAAGGCTCTGCTTACCGATCCTTCTTCTCAGATCGCTTTGCAGGAGATTGCCGAAGCCGAAAGCATGTTAAAGGAGCAGGCCAGAGTTCCCCTGGGTACTCCGATTTTGACAGCGGCAGAGCGCGCGCGGCGGGAGATTGAGACACGTATCGGTTCACTTCAGGGGCCGCCCGAGTTGCGCCCGATCACTAGCCAGCTGGACGGCTTGCGGCTCAATAACCAGCCGGCGCGGGTGCTTTACGAAAGCGTCGGAAAGCTCGCCGGCATCAACGTCCTGTTCGATCCTGCGGGTATCGATTCGGCAACCGGCGGCACGCGGAACTTCAATCTCGATTTGAATCACGTGACGTTGGAAGAGGCGCTCAACTACGTCGCGCTCGTCACCCATACGTTTTGGAAGGCCATTAGCCGGAACGCGATTTTCGTAACCCAGGAGAACGAACAGAAGCGCCAGGAATATCAGGATGAGGTAGTGCGCGTGTTTTATATTCAAAACGCCAGCACCCCCGCCGAATTCAACGAGATATTCAACGGCTTGCGCGCGGGCGCCAAGCTAACCGTTGGAATTTTCCAGGTGGCCAGCCAGAACGCCATTGTGGTCCGTGGCACGCCGGATACCATCTCGATCTGTGAGAAGCTGATCCACGATCTCGACCGGCCGAAGCCGGAAGTAGTGGTCGATGTCGTGGTACTCGAAGTGTCGAAATCAAAAATTACCAATTTGGGTGCAGCATTAGTGAGCCAGGCGGGCACCGGCTTGAGCGTACCGGTTACATTTGCGCCCGGCAATACGCGGATCACGCCTACCCCGCCGACCACGCCGACCACCCCTACCACGCCGACCACCCCTACCACGTCTCCAGTCCCTTCGATTCCACTCTCTGAACTCGGTCACCTCTCGACAAACGATTGGGCGATTACTCTGCCGGGAGCGATTGCTCAGGCGTTGTTAAGCGACTCCTCTTCCAGAATTTTGCAGCGTCCGCAGGTGCGAGTCACCGACAACGGAAAAGCGAGCCTGAAGATCGGTCAACGGATCCCCTATGTGTCGGGATCGTTGAATTCGGCTGTCGCTACGCCGGGCTCCATTCCTTATGCGACGACGCAGTTCCAGCAGGTAGACGTTGGTGTCAATATCGATTTACAGCCGCACGTGATTGGTACAGACGAGATCAGTATGAAAATCAAGGTTGAGATCTCGAACGTGGTGCGAACCGAGAGCATCGCCGGTGTGGACCAGCCCGTGATTGGGCAGAAGATCAACGAAGCCGAAATTCGCATGAAGGACGGAGAGGCGAGTTTGCTTGGCGGCTTGACCTCCGATAGTGATACGCAGGCGACAGCGGGAGTACCGGGCATCTCGAATATGCCGGTGCTCGGCTATGTATTTGGCACTCACAGCAAAGATCGGGAAAAAGATGACATCATCGTCGCTTTGATCCCACGCATCGTCCGCGCGCCGTCAATCATCGATCCCTCGAATGAAGGCGTACTCGCCGGAACAGAGCGCCTCATTCGCGTCAGCAGGCGCCCGGAAACTCCGGTCGCTTCCGCCCCAGCCGCTCAGCCGGCCCCGGGAGTCCGGCCTCCGCAGGGTGTGCCTCCGCAAGCCGCGCCCCCGCCTGCGCCGCTCGGCGCCCAGGTGCAGCCTCAGCCTGCCGCGCAAAATCCGCGGCCATCCAACGGCGCAAATCCGTAAGATGAAGGTAGTGGTACAAGAGGGTCGGCGAAACCGCTCGCCCCGCAGCGGAAGTCAGGCGGGGTTTAGCCTGGTGGAACTGATTGTCGCCTTCACCATTTTGCTCATTTTGACGAGTATGGCCGTTCCCCTTGCGCGCTTTCAGGTGCGTAGGGAGCGCGAAAAGGAGTTGCGTGCCGACCTGCGCGAGATGCGCGAGGCCATCAATAAATACAAAGACGTCTGCGACCAGGGCAAAATTCAGGCAGGTGATCCGGAGAGTTACTGTTATCCGGCTACGCTTGAGATTTTGGTGGAAGGCGTCAAATTATCCAACACGATCAGCGGCAATGGACAAACTGGAAAGCTCAAATTCCTGCGGCGCATTCCGAAAGATCCAATGACGGGCGATACCGAGTGGGGAAAGCGCAGCATGCAGGACGAGCCCACTTCGGATTCCTGGGGTGGCCAGAATGTTTTCGACGTGTACACGAAAACCATGGATAGAGACGGTAATGGTAAATCGTATTCGGAATGGTAAGTGGCAGCGTGGCTTCACGCTGATCGAGTTGATGGTCGTTATGGCGATCATCGCGGTTTTGCTTTCCATCGCCGTACCCATCTACCAGAAGTCCATCACGCGCGCCAAAGAAAGCGTGCTGCGCAATAATCTGTTCACCATCCGGACAATGATTGATGAGTACACCGTTGACAAGCAGAAAGCTCCTGATTCTCTCGCGGATCTGGTCTCGGAAGGCTATCTGCGGCAAGTGCCGCAGGACCCCATGACCAATTCGGATCAGACCTGGAAGCCGATCATGGAAGATACGCCGGTTGGCGGCTCGAACAGCTCCCCAGGCTTGTTCGATGTGCGCAGCGGATCGGACAAGACAGCCCTTGACGGTTCTTCTTATTCCGAGTGGTGAGCGCTTGCTAGACTGAAATTCGGCGAAGCTCTTCGCCGTCCGTGTTCCCCGATCGTCTAACGGTAGGACAGCGGCCTTTGGAGCCGTTAATCGTGGTTCGAATCCATGTCGGGGAGCCAAACTGCTATTCCAAGGTCGAGCGCCGCTTTAGCTCCTGATTTTGTTCCCATCAGAGTTTTCCCTGAGGAAGCGAGCCCACCGGTTTTCGATACTTCGACCGGTCCGAAGCCGCGATGCCTAGAACGTCACCTTCACCGCCATCTGAATAATGCGCGCTGGCAGCGTGCTGCTGATCACTCCTGCCTGCCCCGTGCCGATCGCCGCGTTCGGCGCATTGAAGTTCGCGTGATTAAACGCATTGAACCATTCGCTGCGGAGATCCAGCGCGAATTTCTCACGAATGCGGAAACGTCGCACTAAGCTCAGGTCGACGTTGAAATAACCGGGACCGGTAAGAATGCCGGTGCCGGAGTTGCCGAACGAATAGAGACTTGGAGCGGTGAAGGCAGCCGTGTCAAACCAATGATCGATGCTCTGGCCCGATGCCAAGCTTCCACTTGCTATTCGGTTCGGCCGTTGCGTGCCGCCGCCTGCGGAATTCGAAACCGCTGTTCCGAGTACCGGTGTGAAGTGTCCTCCACTCTGCACACTCCATATTCCGCTGATATTCCAACCGCCCAATATGTAGGCCAGTGGACCAGTCTTGAAATAGTCGCGATCGCGCCCAAAAGGCAATTCGTAGACGTGGTTCAAAGAAAACACGTGGCGGTATGCGTCAGTCGTGGGGCCCCAATTACAAGCTACGCAGGAATGATTTTGGATATCTGAATTGCCGCCGCCGTTAGGATTCCCAACGTCTGAAAGGTAGCTCGCGTAGGTGTAGGAGACCCCGAAATTCAAGCCCGCCGAGAAGCGCTTCTCCAAATGAAGTTGCAGGGACTCGTATTTCGAATCGCCAGCGTTCGTTCTATATGCCACATTTACCAGATTGGGACTGATTGCAAAGTACGGCCTCCGCGGTCCCTGCCCTCCGGGGCCGGGAACGGACTGATTGAGATTCAGGCTGTTCACTAGAATCCGCTCACCCCGCGTGCCCACATAGGTGGCGTCCAGCATCAAGTCCGAGCGTATTTGCCTTTGGATGCCGAAACTCCACTGCAAAATCTCAGTCTGCCGAAGACTCATATCCCAAACGTTTGGGCTGCCCGTCGAAAGCGCA
>Ga0207702_10005181_pt1 | contig 11462 bp, 5 predicted proteins | sample KBSCornC62_FD_184302 | JGI IMG/M metagenome (GOLD analysis project Ga0207702, IMG submission 184302) | Corn rhizosphere microbial communities from Kellogg Biological Station, Michigan, USA - KBS Corn C6-2 (SPAdes) (version 2) | ecosystem: Host-associated > Plants > Roots > Rhizosphere > Soil ...
GGTTGACCCGGGCCCGGGCGATATTGGCTTCCCCGGGTTTCGCGGTCAGAACGGCACGAAGCCTCGGTTTGGCGTTGCGCCCAGTCTTGCCGAACACCCGCAGCGAGAGCCTCGGCGCAAACGGCAGCCCTTTGCAGCCTCCGACCTGGAAGCGGTCGCGCAGCGGCGCGACCTGACCGACGGTCGAGGTGAGGGCGCCGGTCACCGCCATTGCGTCGCAGCTCGTGGGGTTGAGGGTGAAGTTCGGGCGGTCCATCTCGAGCGAGATCGTTCGCACGTCGAGGGGAATGCCTTCCAGAATCGTCGGCAGTAGGTCGGACTTCGCGGTGATCTGGGCGGTTTCGGGGTTGACGAAGAGCGCAGTGCGCACGACCACGGTGCCGAGATCGAAGGGCCCGGCGACGGCGGGGGTCAGGATCACGAAACTGAGCGGCGCTCCTTTGTAAGGGCCGGCGAGGTAAGCCTTCCCTCCGACGATCAACGGGTTGGGTCCGGCGCCCGCTCCGACCTTGACGCTGCCGACCTCCGAGGCGGACGGGCAGCTCGGATCCGACTGCTCGAGCGAGCCATCTCCGGGCCCACTGCGAGCCCTGGCCCGAACGATGGCACTCTCCGGGCAGTAGGGGATCCCCTTCAGCCTGCCGAGGAGGCCCCGAGGCAGCGTCACGTCGATCGCCGAGAACCTCTGCGAACCGTCGGGACGGGAAAGGTGGAGGACCAGCGGGCTCTTCGCTCCCGCGAGGGGCGTCACGGTGCCGGCTTCGAAGGCCGGCTCGTTCGGCTGCTCGGCGTCGGCGCCGACGCACCGGCGGCCGCCCGCGCCGGCGTCGATCCCGAACACGCTCGAGGGATGGGCGTCGGCGCCTTCCGGAGCGCTCCAGGGGGTTAGATCGCTGGTGGTCGTGAAGCTTCCGCAAGCGATGGGCGTGCTCAGCGCCGCACCTCCTCCACCGAAGAACTGAAGGTCGAAGTCTTCGAAAGGAAGTTGTGGGTTTTCGCTGAAGGTGGTGGTCAGCTGGCCGGTCACGGGATCGGCGGCGACGCGACCGGCGAGCTTGACGACAACGCCGGTTCGGGGGTCGTCCACGGTGATGTAGATGGCGAGGAGCGAGCCGAAAGGATTGGCGCCGCGCGCCCCACCGGCGTTCCCTTGCTGCGCGACGTACACGCCCCCTTTCACCGGGTGGTCAAGCAACGGCGTGTGGACTTCAGCGGTTCCGATCTTGGCGGCGTCTGGACATCGCGCCGGCTCGGAACCGTGAAGTTCGACCTGCTCGAGGGAACAGCCGACCAGCCCGTTCGCGCCCGCAGGGGTGATCGTCATCCCCGCCGGGAGCCTGACGACGGCGTCCTTCAAGTTCGCCTCGGCGAGGCCGACCGGATTCTGATTCTGGGGGACGTGCAGGTTGACGTGAAGTCCGGTGGGCGAGTCCGCGGCGCGGGTATCCGGCACGACCGCGAGCGTGGGCTTGAACTCGAGCCTGTCGCATCCCGTCATCCCCGGCAGCGTCGCCCCGGCGGAGACGAAGTTCCCGGGGTCCTGCCAAGCGTCCACGCGCAGAACGCTCTGCAGCGGCCCCAGGCATGCGGTCGGGTTGGTGAGGAACGGTCGCAGCGGGGCATCGCTGGCACAGCCCGGCAGTCCTTCGCCCTGACAGAAGCGTTCGGAGAAATGACCGTCGTCGGCGGGAACGCCCCAGACCGTCATCTCAACCCGCTCGACCCCTTCGTCGGCGGTGATGGAGAGAGAGTCGGCGTTGACGCCATAGTCCGATCCCGACCTGATGCTGGCGTCGATCCGAGCGGTGCCGAAGGCGTTGAAGCGGGCGCCGAGCTGCGCCGCCACGCCATCGGGGGGGACGAGGTTGTAGACCGGGCCGAATTCGCTCGCCCCGCGAGCGGCAGTGACCGTCGCGAACCCCACCTGGGTGGGACCCGGGCACTCGTTGGGTTTCACGGCCGCGGGCGGGCAACGCGGGGCCGCGGTGGGGTTGCCGATCAGACCCGGCGGCAACTGCACTTCGACCGTTCGGAGATTCGCGGGGACGCTTTGCGGATTGCGTTCACTGAGAGCCTCGGTGGTCGAAAGCGAGAAACCCACCTTCATCGCGTAGGGGTGGCCACCCGCCTGGACAAACGGTGCGCCTTTCTCGTCAAGGATTTCCACCGAGTAGGACTCGATGCCGAAGGTCGAAAACGTCGCCTCGTCGCCGACCGTGGTGCCACCCTGGTTTCGTGCGACGAAGCGGAAGTGGTACCCCGTGCCTATCGCGAGGCCGGTGAGCTCAGCGCTAACGGTGTGGGCGCCGAAGCCGGCGGGAATGGCCTCCGCGCACGGCACGATCGCCGCTGCGGAGAAGCCACTTTCCTGGAAGGTCGCGTCGCTGACGTATTCGACTTCACAGGTCGTCGAGAACCCGAAGGCGTCGATCTGCGCCTTCACCGTGGCACTGCGCGTGCGGGCGATCGCCATCTCCCCGGAGATTCCCGCGGGACCGAAGGTGGTGAAACTCCGGTCTTCGCCGCGAGCGACTCTGCCGTCTGCGTTTTCGGCAGTGAGTCGGTAGTGGTAGGTCGTGCTCGGCGCAAGTCCGGCGAGCGCCGCTTCGACGTCCTCGGCACTGGAGTAAGGCGTTGCCGGGGAACAGGGAGCGGCCTGGCCGTAGCCTTCGTCTTCGCCGTATTCGAATTCGCAGCGTTCCACCGGACTGCCCCCGGCGGGAATTTCGGGATCGACGTGACCATGGAGGGTCGCAGCGCCTTCCTCAACGCCCGTTGCCTCGCCGGTGACGACGGTCGGCAGGAAGATGTCTCCGCTCCAGATCTCGCCGTGCCCGTTGGTCGAGAGGTAAACCCTGCCGTCCGCCGCGTTGACGGCGATCGAGATCGCCCCTTCGTTGGCAAAACGGCTGATCGGAGCGCCGGCTGCGTCAAACTCTTCGATTTCGCTGCCTGCTTCGAGGTTGCCGCCGAGATAGACGTGGTCGTTGCCGAGGTCGACCCCGACGCTGAACCGAGCCGGGGCGATCACGCCCTCGAACGCTCCCGAGGAGTCGAACTTGACCGCATCCCCGGGACCGGTCGTGAACGCATTCGAATTGACGACGTAGAGGCTCCCGGTTGAGTCGAAAGCGATCGAGAAGGGTTCGACTATGTGTTCCTCGGCGATTTCCCCTTCGAATTCGCCCGCCGAGTTGAACTCGTAGACCACCCCGCTCCCATCCCCGACGGCAAGGTGACCATCGGTCGGGTCCACAGCAACCGATTGCGGTTCGAGGCCGCCGCTCGTCGTTTCGCTGCCGCTGGGCCCGGCGCACTCGCTGGCGGACGGAATTGCTTTGCCGGTGATCTGGCAGACGTACTTGCCGGTTTCGTCGAAGACGTCGACGACCCCGTTGGCGACGTCGGGGACGTAGATGTTCCCGGCATTGGGCCCGCTCGAGCCGTCAACGGCGATGCTGCCCACGAGCTTGAAGGTGGAGAGGTTGATCAAGCTGAACGAACCGGCGGGGGTTTCGGTGGCGTCGAGTTCGACTCCGGTCGGGGTCCCCGATGCATCCGCCTGGAATACCCTCGTGCCGAAGGTGCCGAAATCCAGTTCGGCGATGTACAGGTCACCAGAGCTGGGGCCACCCGAGTTGTCAACTGCAAGGAGGTTGATGCCGCTGAGCGAAAAGGTGCCTTCTTGTTCGTGCACCACGGCGGCGGCAGCCGGAATCGCGAGGGCAGCCCAGACGGCCAGCGCCAAGACTACCGTCGGAACGGCTCTCCATGCCCTCACCGGGTGCTCCGTTTCCTATGAGTCCGCCTACAGTGCCCCTTCGCTCGCGAGTGGGCCCTGTCTCGCCGCTTCCCGGAGCGATCCGCTCCCCTGGCCGCGCCGCGCTTGTGGTGCCGGGCTCGGCAACGGTGACGCGGGCGCGGGTTACCGGGGCCGACGAAGGAACTCGTGCCTGCGGGCGGTGCGGTCTCCATCGGGGACCCCCCCGCGCGACAGGAGCCCGCGTTGCAAGGAGGCGGCGGTGGCGGCGGTTCCGAGAAGCCGCCCCCCGCACGAACGTCGTAGTAGTCGGTGACCGCGTCCCGGTCACTACCCAGCAGCGATTGCGCAGTGGAGACGAACACGTTGCCTCCGTCTGGGGTCGCATCGAGGAAGCGGAAACCCGATTCGCCGCCTCCAGTCGACAGCAGGCGCAGCGAGCCTTCGAAGTATTCGTAGACATCGCGCACGCCATTGCCGTCCCGCGGCACTAGGGCGTCGACGGTGTCGAAGAAGACCTGCCCCCGGTCGGAGACGCTGCGCTGGGGGTAAGCGTTGCTCCAGCTGCCGTTCCTGCCGGGGTTCGAGGGCCAGGGGATGGCGGCGCCGCCTTCCGGGGCTGCGCCGGTCGGGCTGCAGGAGGCGCAGCGGAGCTCTTTAGCGGCGGCATCGAAGAGGAAGATCTCGAAGTCCGGTTCGCCGCTTTCAGCGTCTGCGTTGTCATACCCGGTAAGGCTGCGGAGGGAGTTGAAGCCGAGGAAGTTCCCATCCTGGGAGACTCGCGCCGTCAAGCTGGGACCCGCTTCTTCGGCTCCGCCGCAATGGGCGTTGGCCGTCCAGTCGCAGTTGTCGGCAAAAGAGTCGAGGGTGGCGATAAAGACAAGGGTCCCTTCTTCAGCCAGATAGAGATTCGGTTCGCCCGGAACCGCGGTATCCCCCTCCGAGTTCGGCGCCGTAGCCAGCGCCCCGCGAGCGACGAAGTACACGCGGTCGCCGCTGTCAGAGGCTCCGCTGACCCCCAGCACGTTGGCCGCTTCCCCCGAGGAGACGGTCAGGTCCTCGATCGAGCCTGGTTCCCCCGCCCGGTATTCGTACAGGTCCGGTTCGCCTGGATTGGCGGTCGAATCCGGCGTCAGCCGGTTTTCGTCGGTGAAGAAGGCGCGGGACCCGTCGGCGCTCGCAAGCATGAACTTGCCGCCACCGCTGGGGCCCGGCTCGTGGCTGACGTCCACCTGGAAGGTCTCGGAGCCATTTTCCCTGAGGTAGAGGCCGCCTTCGGCTTCGAAGTAGATCCGCGCCCCGTCGGCGGAGATGGCATGCCGGGACTGCGCGACGTTGGTCGCCTGCTGCCCGGCAATGTCGGACTCCGCCGCGTAGTTCCTCGTTGCCCCTGCAAGCGATCCGTGAACGGGAGTTTCGTCGGGCAGAACGGTGACCAGACGCACCTGCCCGCCGGACTCCTCGTAAAGTTCGTCGCCGCCGCGATAGCCGATCGGCGCATCGTCGGTGAGCGCCAGCTCCTCTTCGAAGACCACGTGGGTGAGATCGTCGGAGGCTGCCAGGAAAGATGCCGGCCAGTACCGCTGCAGGCTTTCTTCCGGCTGGGGCCACACAACATCTTCAGGCGTAACGTTGACCAGCTGGTAGGAGCCGGTGAGGTTGTCCCGGACGAAGAGGTTGCGGAAGTGTTCCGGCTCTCCTAAGACGAGACGCGGTTCGTCCTGTCCACATTCCTCTTCTTCTTTGAATCCGGCCGGCGGACCCGCGGGAAGATCGAGCACGGAGAGGGTGAGGTTCGGGGACCAGGCGGAAACGCCCATCAGGAGCGGGCAGAGCAGGTCGTTGAAGGGGGTCATCGGCGGGACGACGTCCTCGCTCGTCCAACCGGCGGCGGTCCTGGTAGAGAGGTGGCTGAGACCTGGCGCACGAGCACCTGGGAGGGGCTCGGATATCCAGGCCATCCGTTCACCGTCGAGACCCGCCCGTGCTCCCCCCACCGACGACATGCGGTCCGGTCGGATGGTCGACGATTCCGACGCTCCCGCCTCTGGTTCTCCAGATCCCTTCGGCACCGGAGTGACCATCTCGTAGGCACGGCAATCGGGAAGTTCCGCCGTACCCTGTTGCATTCGGATCGCTTCGTTTGGACAGGCGTCGGCAACACTGATGGCTGCGTCTGCTCCCATGCAAAAGAGGACAGCCGCAACCGCTCCCACCAATGCGATGCAGGCGACAAGCGCGGCTTGCCGCAATCGGCGTGCAGTCTGTGCCTGTACCTGGTTCGACTCCCCTCCGAACAAATTCCGTCTCCCTGCGATGACCATCCCCGACAGTGGCTCCCGGTGCCGCCGCCCGACTATTATGCAGTCGCTCCGCCAATGCAAGAACCGGCGGAGAGCCTTTCCTGGTTTGACGTCTCTCGCGAATCGCGGGGGGTGCATCTCCCCCCGCGATCCTCCGATCGGACCTCAGCGACTCATTCGCATTTGGTCGCGTTGACTTTGATTTTTTTCGACGTGGTCAGGGTCTCGCTGCCGCTGATGCCGGATTCGCGTGGACCGAATGCTTCGGCGCCCGAGCCGGTCGTGAGGAGCTGCGTGGCCGTGGCCGCACAGCCGGTGTTGCTGAGGTAGCTGCTCGGTTCCTGATGCCCTTCTTTCTGCGAGAACGTGAGGGTGAACGAGTTGGTGAGCGTGTTAATGGGGGTGAGTTTGCCGATCACCGTTCCCGTCACCGTCATCGTCTCGGAGAGTAAGACACCTTTGCAAGCGAACGTTGCGAACGTCGTGCCGCTTTCCGGTTTCAGCAGGATCCCGGTGCTGTTGCTTCCCGCAGTAAGGTAGACGAGTGTTCCGTGGAGCAGATTGGTCACAATGTGGCCGCTGGTCGCGCCGGAGGTAGTGCAGGTCCAGTTGTTCCCGAACGGCCCCGTGGTCGTGCAGCCGCTGAAATCGACTTTGATGTTTTTGGCTGTATTGGCGCTGGAGATTTCACCGGAGCTGGTGTTCCCGGTGCAGTGGACGGTGCGGACTTTGCCGCTTTCAGGTGTCACTTCGAGGACGCCTGTTCCACCGCTTCCCGTGAAGGTCACCGGGAAGGTGCCGCCTTCCGGTTCTGCTTTCGGCTCGCTGGCCGACGCGGTGCCAGCGCCGAAGATCGCCATCGCGACGACGGCAGCCAGAGCCATCAGACCTAAACCCTTGAGGTGCTTCATAAACTGGTCCTCCTATCTGGACAGGCGTACACCGGAGTCCCACCCAGCCGCGCCTGCCTTCGAGTTTTCTTGGCGCTCAAGCGCCAGCGCTAGCTTTGCCTGTCAGGGTTTCGAATGCAAGAACTTCTTCGTTGCATTTCCTGGTTTGATGGGGCCGTTTGGTTGAAGATCCAGAGGGTATTGTCTCGGTATCAGGAGATATCTAGAAGAGTCGACGTTGTGCGAGACGGCTTCCGCAAGCTAAAGCCGCGCCCAGGGCAAGCCGGGCGAGGTGTAGCCGAACATCAGCGTGCCCGTATCCACGCTGCCGTGATCGAGTTGGCCCAGAAGGAGGGCTACCGGGCTCTGACTGTGACCGGGATCGCACGAACAGCTGGGGTCGCCAACCGCACGTTCTACGAGAACTTCCAGAGCAAGGAGGACTGCTTCCTCGAGACTTACGACCTAGTGACTCGGGCCGCGGCCCGAGGGGTTCTTGCCGCGCAGCGCCACGAAACCCACCTGCGAGGAAAGGTAAGAGCCACTGTCCTGGCATTCGTGCGTGCGGTCGCGCGAAACCCTCAAGCCGCCAGGATGGCGCTGATCGAGGCGGCCGAGGACGGGCCCGCCGTCGAGCGCGTGCGCCATTCGACAGGCCTGTTCGAAGCGCTGCTCGCCGAAGGCTGTAAGAGCGCAAGTGACTCGATTCAACTTCCGCCCGTCGTCCTCAGGGGGACGATTGCGGGCATCGTCCACCTCGCCAGAGTTCGCCTCCTGGCAGGAGTCGAGGACGAGCTGGTGGCCGAAGAGCCGCAGCTGGCCGAGTGGGCACTTTCTCTCTGCTCCCCAGCCGCCGGCCGCACCTGCCCGTCTGTGGACGCGATCAGCCCCAAACGCCGGTTTGCCTTCCGGACCGAGCCGCCCCCGCGCGCCACCGAGGAGCTCCTGCTCGTCAGCGAGCGAGAGATGATCCTCCGCACGGTGGGCAAGCTCGCGGCGCGTGAAGGGTATGCAGCGCTGACTGTGCCCCGGATCCGCAACAGCGTCGGGATCTCGAGACGACGGTTCGAACAGAACTTCGAGGGCGTGGACGATTGTTTCTTATCGGCGGTGGAAGCATGCATGGATCGCGTGCTCGAAGGGTCCACCGAGACCCTGCACGAGGCCGCCGAATGGCCTACCCGTCTCTACCGTGGCCTGATGGCGCTCTGCCGGAGACTGGGCGAGGATCGCGCAATCAGCAGGCTGCTCTTCGTGGAGCTTCCCAAGGCCGGGCGCCAGGCGACTCGCTGGCGCGCGGGGGTCATCGCGAAGCTGAGCGCGGAACTCCACGCCGCCGCCCCTTCGGATTCGCAGCCGCCTTTGCCGGCACTGGAAGCATCGACGGCGGGAGTCTGGTCGCTGCTGGAGTTCTATGCCTTGAATGGACGAACGCGGCAGATCCCCCAGTTGATCGGTCCGGCTGCGTATCTCATGCTGGCCCCGGCGATCGGGGCCGAAGCGGCAGCCGATGTAGTGCAAGAGGAGCGTGGTTTGAAAACAGCTCTGGCGAGGGCGTAGAGACGCCGAGGCCGGAGGACGATGCCTCAGGCGACCGCGGCGACTTCGTCGTTGCGATCGCGCGTCGGCGCCGCGGCCCCACCTCGGGAGAACTGGATCTCGTCGTCGATCGGGCCCTTGCGCAGGAGGCGGATGTCTTTGACGTAGTTCTGGTGCAGGCGCCAGGGGCGTCGCGCGGCCTGTTTGGGTAGCTGGTCGAGGGCGCGGAGGACGTAGCCGGATTTGAGGTCGACGATCGGTTCGAGCTCGATCGAGGGATCGGGAGCCTCGGGCGTGGCTACGCGGTAGCCGTGGGCGTCCATGTGCTTGAGGAGGCGGCAGATGTAGGCGGCGACCAAGTCGGTCTTGAGGGTGAACGAGGCGTTGGTGTAGCCGAGTGCCATGTTCATGTTGGGAATCCCGCTGAACATCATCCCCTTGTAGCCGACCGTCTTGGCGAAATCCGTCTCCTTGCCGTCGATGAGGATCTGTACGCCCCCGAAGGTGAGCATGTTGAGGCCGGTCGCGGTGACGATGATGTCCGCCTCGAGCTCGCGCCCAGACTGCAGACGGATCCCCTTCTCGGTGAAGGTCTCGATGCGGTCGGTGACGACCTCAGCCCTGCCGCTGCGGATCGCCTTGAAGAGGTCGGCGTCGGGCACGGCGCAGAGCCGCTCGTCCCATGGGTTGTACCGCGGCTTGAAGTGGGTGTCGATGTCGTAGCCGGCGGGAAGCTGGCGCTCGAGATCCCTGCGGAGGATGCGTTTGATCAGACGCGGCCAGCGACGGGAAGCCGCATAGCTGCCGAACAGCACGGCGACGTTCTTCCAGCGGATCATCGAGTAGGCGAGCTTCTCGGGCAGCAGCCGGCGCAGCGTCTGGGAGACCGGGTCGACGGCCGGCCGGGAGACGACGTAGGTGGGCGAGCGCTGCAGCATCGTCACCTGCTCGGCCCGCTCGGCCAGCGCCGGCACCAGCGTCATCGCGGTCGCGCCGCTGCCGATCACGACCACGCGCTTGCCCTCGTAATCGAGGTCCTCGGGCCAGTGCTGCGGGTGGACGATCTCCCCCTCGAAACGCTCGGTGCCCTCGAACTTCGGCAGGAAGCCTTCGTCGTAGCGGTAGTAGCCGGTGCAGCCGTAGAGCCAGTCGCAGGTCAGCTCGACCGGCTCGCCTTCGCGCTCGGCGCGGACGGTCCAACGCGCCTCGGCGCTCGACCACTCGGCGGCAAGGACCTTGTGGCGGAAGCGGATCTTCCCCTCCACCCCGTACTCGCTCGCGGTCTCCTTTATGTAGTCGAGGATCGACTCGCCGTCGGCGATCGACTTTTCCCCCAGCCAGGGCTTGAACGAGTAGCCCAGGGTGAACATGTCGGAGTCCGAGCGGATGCCGGGATAGCGGAAGAGGTCCCAGGTACCCCCGATCGAGTCCCGCCCCTCGAGGATCACGTAGCTCTTGTTCGGGCAGTTCTGCTGCAGGTGGACGGCGGCGCCGATGCCGGCGAGGCCGCCGCCGATGATCAGGACGTTGACGTGGTCGCGCTCAGTGGTCGGGGTGGTGGGCATAGGGGTCTCCTGGGGAAGGTGGCTCACGCACGGCACTCTATCAACACCGTGTCGAGAGAGTCAACTAGTTGTTGAATTTGTCGACGCTGTGTATGGTGGAAGGCGTGCCAACCATCGCCAAACCTAGTCCTGCCGCCAGCGGACGCGGCCGCCGCGCCACCCGCGCCAGCGGAGACGACCGCGAGCGGGCGATCCTCGAGACGACCGAGCGGCTGTTGGAGGAGCGGCCGCTGAGCGAGATCTCGGTCGACGACCTCGCCAAAGGCGCCGGCATCTCCCGCCCCACCTTCTACTTCTACTTCCCCTCCAAGGATGCAGTCGTGCTGACGATCATCGACCGCCTCGTCGCCGCCGCGGCCGGCAGCCGCGAAGAGGCGCTGAAGACGCTGGCTGCCGGGGACCCGCGCGCCGGCCTGCGCCAGGCCCTCGAGGACCTCTACTCCGCCTTCCGCTCTCGCCGCGCCGTCACCCTCGCCGCCGCCGAACTGCGGATGCGCAACCCCGAGGCCCGCGCCCTCTGGGCGCAGGTGATGGAGGGCTGGGTCGCCGACGTCACCGCGGTGATCGAGGCCGAGCGCGCCCGCGGCGCCGCACCTCCCGGCGAGCCCGCCCGCGACATCGCGATCGCCCTGGTGCAGATGAACGAGCGGGTCCAGTACGCGAGCTTCGCCGACGAGGAGCCCTCGCTGGAGCAGGACCGCGTCCTCGACGTCCTCGTCGAGATCTGGCTACGGGCGATCTACGGCACCGCCGAGCCGGCGAGTCCGTCAGATCTGACGCAATAGGTCAGGTTCAACGGACCCGCGGGGCGATCTCGCGCCCCATCAGCGAGACCGCGTCGAGGTCGCGGTGGAGCAGGTGCTGTCCCATGATCCGGGTCAGGCCCGCCTCTTCCAGCGCGCGCAGCTGCTCGATCGCCTCCTCGACGGTGCCGAGGATCGTGCTCTCGCGCAGGCCGCCGATGAAGGCCTCGCCGTCGTCGCCCTCGCCTTTCCACCGCGAGAGACGGGAGGTGCGGTCGACCAGTTCGGCGCGGTCGGCGCCTACGAGCCAGCCGGTCATCATCGAGAGCGGCAGCGTCGCCGGGTCGCGGTCCTCGGCCTCGCAGGCCCGGTCGAGGCCGCGGCGGATCTGGGCGACCTCCTCGGGCGTCGCCATCACCGTGTTGTACTCGTCGGCGTAGCGGGCGGCGAGCCGAAGGCTGCGGGGTCCGCCGCGGCCGCCGAGGATCAGCGGCAGCGGCCGCTGGACCGGCTTCGGCAGGGCGTCGAGTTCGTGCGCCGAGAAGTACTCGCCGTCGAAGTTGAAGGGCCCGGGGGCCCAGTGGCCGCGGACGATCTGCATCTGCTCCTCGAGCGCGTCCATCCGCGGCCCGACCGGCGGCAACTCGAACCCGACGCACGAA
>Ga0207702_10005182_pt1 | contig 11460 bp, 10 predicted proteins | sample KBSCornC62_FD_184302 | JGI IMG/M metagenome (GOLD analysis project Ga0207702, IMG submission 184302) | Corn rhizosphere microbial communities from Kellogg Biological Station, Michigan, USA - KBS Corn C6-2 (SPAdes) (version 2) | ecosystem: Host-associated > Plants > Roots > Rhizosphere > Soil ...
CCCGGTCTGGCTGGCGCCGGTGCAGGCGATCGTCCTGCCGATCTCCGACCGCCACAACGACTACGGCCGCCGCGCCTTCGAGCAGCTGCGCGAAGAAGGCGTCCGCGTCGCCGTCGACGACCGCTCCGAGTCGATCGGCAAGAAGATCCGCGACGCCTCGACGATCGGCCGCTACCCCTACATGCTCGTGGTCGGCGACCGCGAGGAGGAGAATGGCGCAGTCGCGGTCCGCTCCCACGCCGAGGGGGATCTCGGGGCAATGCCGCTGGCCGAGTTCGCCGCCCGCGTCCGCGCCGAGACGGACGCTCGTTGAGGTCGGATTTGCGCGCAGCCGTTCTGTCTCTATACTGCGGCGAACTTGATCGCAGGCACGAACAAACACCGCCGCCGCTGAGCGCCCCGTGCCCGACCCCAGTCTCGTCCTCTTGAAGTCCCACCTCCTTTCGCGATAGTGCCGGTTCCTCGTAGGTTCGACCGGCGCCCCCCAGAGCGCGACACGACTCGGATCAACGAGCGGATCCGCGTTCCCCAGGTGCGCCTGATCGGCGCCGACGGCGAGCAGCTCGGGATCCTCGACACGGGCGACGCCTTGCGCAAAGCTCAGGAGGCGAACCTCGACTTGGTCGAGGTGGCGCCGAACTCGAAACCGCCGGTCACCCGCCTGCTCGACTACTCGAAGTACAAATACGAACAGGAGCAGAAGCAGAAGGCGGCGCGCAAGCACCAGCAGCAGGTCAACGTGCGGGAAATCAAGCTGCGGCCGAAGATCGCGACCCACGACTACGAGACCAAGAAGGGCCACGTCGAACGCTTCCTCAAGCACCGCGACAAGGTCAAGGTGACGATCATGTTCCGCGGCCGCGAGCAGGCCCACCCCGAGCGCGGCCGCGACCTGCTCAACAAGCTCTTCGAGGATCTCGACGGCCTCGCTGTGATCGAATCGGCGCCGTTGCAGGAAGGCCGCAACATGAGCATGCTGCTCGGCCCCTCGAAAGAGGTCGACAAAATCGTCGGCGCTACCGAGGGCGACGATGATTCGCAGGCGGGTGACGCGCCTGCCGCTGCCGCCCCTGCGGCTGACGAGACTGCGCCGGCCGAGACGCCGGCAGCCGACGAGTCCTAAGCCAGGATCGCGTCGGCGATGCGCTGCGCGGCCTGTCCGTCCCAGAGGGGCGGGGGTGGCGGAGGCGGCCCGGTGCGCTCCCCGAGCAGGCCGGGGATGCGGGCGATCGCGCCCGGGTCGAGGCCGAGCAGGGTGTTGGTGCCGGAGGTCAGGGTGACCGGCCGCTCGGTGTTGTCGCGGAGGGTGAAGCAGGGGATGCCGAGGTAGGTCGTCTCCTCCTGGATGCCGCCGGAGTCGGTGAGGACGGCGCGGGCCTCGGCGATCAGGGAGAGGAAGTCGACGTAGCCGAGCGGGTCGACCAGGTGCAGCCCGGGGGCGCCCGGCTCGACGCCTTCCATCATCTTGCGGGTGCGCGGGTGGACCGGGAAGAGGACCGGCATCTCCTGCGCCAGGGCGGCCAGCTGGGCCACGGTCTCGCCGAGCAGCGGGCCGTCGACGAGGGCGGGGCGGTGGAGGGTGACGAGGACGTAGGTGCCGGGCTCGACGCCGAGGCGCGCCGCCGAGCCGGCCGCCCGGAAGCGCGATTCCAGCGCTACCAGGCTGTCGATCATCGTGTTGCCGACCATGTGCATGCGCTCGTCGGCGATGCCTTCGTGGCGCAGGTTGGTCACCGCCTCGGGGCTGTGGAGGAAAAGCCACTCGGCGAAGCGGTCGGCGACGATCCGGTTGGCCTCCTCGGGCATCGTCATGTCGAAGCTGCGCAGGCCGGACTCGATGTGGGCAACCGGGATTCCCATCTTCACGGCGGTCAGCGCCGCCGCCAAGGTCGAGTTGACGTCGCCAGGGACCATCACCAGGTCGGGCCGCTCGTCGGCCAAGACCGGCTCCAGCCGCTCCATCGTTCGCGCGGTCTGCGCCGCGTGACTGCCGGAGCCGACCTCAAGCATGTAGTCGGGCGCCGGCACCCCCAGCTCCTCGAGGAAGACCTCGGACATCAGGCGGTCGTAGTGCTGGCCGGTGTGGACGATTACGTGCCGGCCCTCGGGATGGCGCTCGCGCAAAGCCCCGATCACCGGGGCGGTCTTGACGAAGTTAGGGCGCGTTCCGACGACGTAGAGGATGCGCATGCGGTCGCCAGCGTACGTGACGTCCCTGTCACCTCGCCGTGCGTAGATGCAGGCAAGAAGTCCTAACGCGCGTTCTCTGCTTCAATAGCGGACCCGATGCCGAAGATGAAAACCCATTCCGGCGCCAAGAAGCGCTTCAAAAAGACCGCCAAGGGCAAACTGCGCGGCCGTCGCGCCTTCTCCAGCCACATCCTGGAGAAAAAGTCGCCGAAGCGGAAGCGCAAGATGGCGAAGCCGGTCGACATCGCGCCGAGCGATCAGAAAAAAGTCCGGACCCTGCTCGGAGGTAAGAAGTGAGCCGCGTCAAGCGCAGCGTCCACGCGCGCAAGAAGCGCCGCAAGGTGCTGAAGGAAGCGAAGGGCTACTTCGGCCGCAAGCACTCCTCCTACCGCTTCGCCAAAGAGCAGGTGCAGCGGTCGGGGATGTATGCCTACCGCGATCGGCGCAACAAAAAGCGGACCTTCCGTCGCCTCTGGATCACCCGCATCAACGCCGCCGCGCGGCTCGAGGGCATGAGCTACTCGGAACTGATGCACGGGCTCAGCAAAGCCGAAGTCGAGGTCAACCGGAAGATGCTGGCCGAGATCGCCGTCTCCGACCGCGACGCCTTCCGCCGATTTGTGGAGCTAGCCCGGGAGGGTGCGGCCGCCTGAGGGCGAACCCACACTTTCTCTCTTCCGGGCGGGCCGTTTATCGGCCCGCTTTTTCGTTCCAGGAGAAGAAACCGCCGAAAAGAACGACGAAACCGTGATCGAAAGCCCCCAGAATGAGAAGCTGAAGCTGGTCCGCAAGCTGCGCGATCGCAAGCACCGCGAGCGCGAGGCGTTGTTCGTGACTGAGGGCGAGGACCTGCTCGAGGCAGGATTGGCAGCCGGGGTGGAGCCGGGGTTCGTCCTGGTGGCCGCGGGTTCGGGGCTCGAGGGCGAGGAGGTCGCGCCTGGGCTCCTCGCCGACGTCTCGTCCCTCGGCTCCGGGACGAGGGTGATCGCCGTTTGGCCGGCGCGCCAGCCCGAGGGCATCGACTTCTTCTCGCTATCCAAGAGCAAAGCGACACGCCCATGCCTCTACCTGCATGGCGTAGGGGATCCCGGCAACGTCGGCACGATCGTGCGGACCGCGGATGCGCTGCTCGACGGCCCGGTGATCCTCGGCCCCGATTGCGCCGATCCCTACTCGCCCAAGGCGGTGCGCGCCAGCATGGGGTCGGTGTTCTCGTGCCCTCCGATCAGGGCTGAGATACAGACCACCCCCGGACCCCGTGTCGCTTTAGTTGCCCACGGGGGTCAAGAACTCGACACGCTCTCGGGAGCCGCCACGGTCTGCCTCGGTGCGGAGCGCGAGGGGCTGCCTGATGCGGTCCTCGCTCAATGCGCTCACGCGGTCACGATCCCCCTTCGTCCCGGCGGCGCTGAGTCACTCAATGTCGCCGCCGCCGCTGCGATTGCCGCTCAGCGGATATCTTCGCTCGCCATGCGGGAGGCCCAGAGCGATGGTTGAGCGGATCGAGGAGATCAGGGCCGAGGCGGCGGCGGCGATCGAGGGCGCCGGCTCAAGCGCCGAGCTCGAGGAGCTGCGGGTTCGTTACCTCGGCCGCAAAGCCGAGCTGACCTCGATTCTGCGCGGGATCGCCGAGCTGCCGCCCGAGGAACGGGGCGCCGTCGGCGGCGCCGCCAACCGCGCCCGCAAGGAGCTGGAAGCGCTACTGGAGGCGAGCGCCGAGCGCCTCGACGCCGCCGAGCTGGAGGCGCGGCTGATCACCGACCGGGTTGACGTCACCCTGCCGGGGGCGCCGCCGCGGCCGGTTGGCCACGCCCACCTGATCTCCCGCACCACCCGTCAGATCGAAGACACGATGATCGGCCTGGGCTACCACGTCGCCGAAGGCCCGGAGATCGAGCACGACTACTACAACTTCACCGCCCTCAACCACCCGCCCGGCCATCCGGCGCGGATGCTCCAGGACACCTTTTACGTGCAGTCGCACCCCGACGTGCTGCTGCGCACCCACACCTCGCCGATGCAGGTGCGTTCGATGGAGACGCAGCCGCCGCCGATCTTCGTCGTCGTCCCCGGCAAGGTATACCGGCGCGACTCCGACGCCACCCACAGCCCGATGTTCCACCAGATGGAGGGGCTGGCGATCGCCGAGGGGATCACCCTCGCCGACCTGCAGGGGACGCTCCTGGCGATGTGCCGGACGATCTTCGGCCCCGACCGCGAGGTTCGCCTGCGGCCACACTTCTTCCCCTTCACCGAGCCCAGTGTTGAGGTTGATGTTTCTTGCTTCCAGTGCGGCGGCACCGGCGAGCTGGCCGGCGGCGAGCGCTGCAACCTCTGCAAGGGCCAGGGCTGGATCGAGATCCTCGGCGCCGGGATGGTCGACCCCAACGTCCTCGGCTTCGTCGAGAGCTACGGCTACGACGCCGAGCGGGTGCAGGGCTTCGCCTTCGGGATCGGGGTCGAGCGGGTGGCGATGCTGCGCCACGGCGTCCCCGACCTGCGGCGCTTCTTCGACAACGACGTGCGGATGCTGGAGCAGTTCGGATGAGGGTGCCTTACTCCTGGCTGCGCGAGTACTGCGATCCCGGGATCGAGCCGGCGGAGCTGGCCGACCGCCTGGTGATGACCGGTACCGAGGTGGAGCGCCTCGACACGGTGGGGCCGCCTTCGGCCGACGGCTTTGTCGTCGGCAAGGTCGTCAAATGCGAGAAGCACCCGAAAGCCGACCGGCTCAGCGCCTGCATGGTCGACACCGGCGACGGCGAGCGGCCGATCGTCTGCGGCGCTCCCAACGTGGCGGCCGGGCAGACGGTTGCGGTGGCGCTGCCTGGGGCGCGGATGCCGAACGGCGAGAAGCTGCGCAAGGCGAAGCTGCGGGGGATCCCCTCCGAAGGGATGATCCTCGCCGCCGACGAGCTCGAGATCGGCGACGACCACGAGGGGATCATGGAGCTCGACGAGGGCCTCGCCGCCGGGACGCCGCTCGCCGAGGTGCTGCCGCTGGGCGAGCCGGTGCTGGAGATCGAGGTGACCCCGAATCGGACCGACTGCTTCGGCGTCCACGGCGTCGCCCGCGAGGTCCACGCGATCACCGGGGCGCCGCTCGCCGCCGACCCCTGGGCCGAGGACGCGCCGGCCGAAGGGGAGGGGGAGGCCTCCGACTACGCCTCGGTCACCGTCGAGGTCCCCGAGCTCTGCCCGCGCTTCACCGCCCGCGTCTTCACCGACGTGACTATCGGCCCCTCGCCGGTGTGGCTACAGGCGCGCCTCGCCGCCGCCGGCCAGCGCCCAATCAACAACGTCGTCGACATCACCAACTACGTGATGCTGCAGACCGCCCAGCCGCTGCACGCCTTCGACCTCGACAAGGTCCCCGATGGCGCCCTCTTCGTCCGCACCGCCGAAGAGGGGGAGAAGATGACCACGCTCGACGGCGTTGAGCGCACCTTCGACGCCAAGACCGTGCTCGTCTGCGACAAGAACGGTCCCTCAGGAATCGCCGGGATCATGGGCGGCCAGGTCTCCGAGGTCTCCGAGACGACCACCCGGGTCCTGCTCGAGGTGGCGAACTGGAACGGGACCAACATCCTGCGGACCTCGCGACTGCTCGGCCTGCGCTCCGAGGCGTCCTCTCGCTTCGAGAAACAGCTGCACCCGGATCTGACGATGCGGGCGCAAGCGGTCGCCTCGCGGCTGATGGTCGAGCTCTGCGGCGCCAAGCTGGTGCCGGGGACGATCGACGTTGCCGCCGAGATTCCTCCCCCCCGTCGGCTGATCCTGCGGGCGGAGCGGGTCGAGGGGCTGCTCGGCATGTTCATCTCCCAGGCCGACCAGAAAACCTACCTGGAGCGGCTCGGTTTCGAGGTTCAGGAGGCCGGCGACGACCTCGAGGTTGTGGTCCCGCCCGACCGCCACTACGACGTCACCCGCGAGGTCGACCTGATCGAGGAGGTGGCGCGGGTCCACGGGATCGACGAGCACCTGCCGACGACGCTGCCCGCGGTCGGTGGTGCGGTCGGCGGCCTCAGCCGAGAGCAGCGCCTGCGGCGGCGGGCCGAGGACGGCTTGCGCGACCTCGGCTTCGACCAGGTCGTCGGCTGGAGCTTCACCGACCCCGGCGAGGCCGGGCGGCTGCGGATCCCCGAGGACGACCCGCGGGCGAAGCCGGTGATGCTCGCCAACCCGCTCTCCGAAGACCAGTCGGCGATGCGCACCCTCCTCCTCGGCTCGCTCCTGGACATCGCCGCCAGGAACACCGCCCGCGGCGCAGGAGCCCTGTCGCTCTTCGAATCGGCCCGCGTATACCTGGAGGGAGAGGGGGACTTCGCAGGGCAGCAGCCGGCTCCGTTTGACGAGCCGCATCGGCTTGCTGGGATCGCCGTCGGGCCGTTGGTGCCGCGCTCGTGGCGGGGCGGGGGCGAGCCGGTGGACTTTTTCGCGCTTAAGGGCGTGCTGGAAGGGCTGGCGGCGCAGCTCGGCGTCGAGCTTGGCTTCGCTCCGGCCGAGGAGCCGTTCCTGCATCCGGGCCGCGCCGCCGTGGTCTCGGTTGCCGGGGAGGCCGACGGCTGGCTGGGCGAGGTGCATCCGCTGGTCTGCCGGACCTGGGACCTCGACGCCGCCGTCGCCTTCGAACTCGACCTGGCGCCGCTGCTGGCAGCCGCGACCGTGGGCGAGGAGCGCTACGAGGACGTCACCACCTTCCCCGCCGTCTACCAGGACCTCGCGGTCGTGCTGCCCGCCGACATCCCGGCCGCCTCAGTCCGTGCTGCGGTGATGGCTGGCGGCGGCGAGCTGCTGCGCGCGGCCGAGGTCTTCGACCTCTTCGAAGGCGAGCAGCTCGGTGAGGGGCGCAAGAGCCTCGCGCTCAACCTCGAGTTCCGCGCCGACGACCGCACCCTCACCGACGAGGAGGTCGCCGAGCGGCGCGCCGCGATCGAGGCCAAGCTCGGCGAGATCGGGGGGTCCCTCCGTGGCTGACCTCGCCGCCCAACCTCTAGACGGCACTCCCGCGGCGCGGGTGCTGGTCGCAGGCGCGTCCGGGTTCACCGGGGCGCTCGCGGCGCAGATCGTCTGGAACCACCCGATGCTGGAACTGGTCGCCGCGACCTCGCGCAGCGACGCCGGCAAGCGGCTCGACGCGATCTACCCGCGCTACCGGGTCCCGATCGAGCTGACCGAGCTTGATCTCGGCAACCTGCCCGAGATCGACGCGGCGATCGTTGCCTACCCGCACGGTGCCGCCGCCCCGACCGACGCGGCGCTGCGGACGCAGGACATCCTCGTCGTCGACCTCTCTGCCGACTTCCGCCTCCGCGACCGCGAGACCTACGAGCGCTGGTACGGCGAGCACGGCGCCCCCGACCTCTTCGGCACCGGCGTCTACGGGCTCAGCGAGATGTATCGGGACGAGTTGCGCGAGGCGAAGCTGGTTGCCACTCCCGGCTGCTACCCGACCGCAAGCGTGTTGGCGCTGGCGCCGCTGGCCGAACAGGGGCTGCTCTCCGAGGTCTTCGTCTCCGCGATGCAGGGCACCTCCGGCTACGGCCGCTCCAGCGACGACCTCGTCCACTTCTCGAACATGACCGAGAACGCCTTCCCTTACAAGACCGAGGGGCACCGGCACCGGCCGGAGATCGAGCAGGAGCTGGCGACGCTCGGCAGCCCGGCGCCGGTCACCTTCGTCCCGCACCTGCTGCCGCTCGACCAGGGGGAGCTGGCGACTTGCTTCGCCTCCTTGAAGGAAGAAGTCTCGAAGGAGGCGATCCGAGACCTCTACGACCGCCGCTACGGCGACGAGCCCTTCGTCCACGTCCTCGACGGCCCGCCGAACTTGCGCGCTGTGCGGGACACCAACGAGTGCCACGTCTACGTCACGGTCGAGGAGCGGGGGAGGGTGATGGCCTTCTCGGCGATCGACAACATCTGGAAGGGGGCCTCCAGCCAGGGCGTGCAGAACCTCAACCTGATGCTGGGGCTGAACGAGACGGCGGGGTTGATATGAGCCCCCTAAGTCACTCGCCTGTTCCTTTTGGCTCTCCTGCGACCAAAAGGAACAACTGATGACGACCTCCTTCTTTCGTTCGCGCTGGGTTGACGCCCCGGATGGCGTCGAGGAGCTTGATCCGAACCAACTGGCACCGGGATTCCGGGCCGGCGGCGCCCATTGCGGGCTCAAGGGCGGCGGCAGGACCGACGTCGGGCTCGTTGTCTGCGATGCCGAGGAGATGACCTCGGGGATGGTTCTCACCCGTAACGCCTCGGCCGCCGCTCCGATACGGATTTGCCGCGACGAGGTCGATCGGGGCGACGTCCGCGCTGCGGTTGTCAACAGCGGCAACGCCAATGCCGAGACCGGTGAGCAGGGGCTGGCCGACGCGCGGGCGATGTGCGAGCGGACCGCCGCCGAGCTGGGTCTAAACGCAAGCCAGGTCGCGGTCGCCGAGACCGGAACGATCGGGGTGCCGCTGCCGGTCGATGCCGTTCTCGCCGGTATCAGCGATGCCGCTTCGACTCTCTCCGAGCAGGGAGGCGGCGCCTTCTCTGACGCGATCCTCACCACCGACCGCTGGCCGAAGCGCTGCACGCTGCGGGCCGGCGGCGTGACGCTTTCCGCCCAGGCGAAGGGGGCGGGGATGATCGAGCCGAACATGGCGACGATGCTCTGCTTTGTCCAGACCGACGCCGTCGTCGAGGACCCCGACGCGCTCCTGCGCACCGCCGGTGACGCCTCCTTCAACCGGATCACCGTCGACGGCCAGATGAGCACCAACGACACCGTGCTCCTCCAGGCCTCGGGCAAAGCCGGGCAGCCGCTGCCCGAGGGCCTGCTGGAGGCGGTCCTGATGCAACTGGCGATCGAGATCGTCCGGGACGGCGAGGGCGCCGTCCGCACCGGCCGGATCGAAGTCACCGGGGCGGCGACGCAAGCCGAGGCTGAGCGGGTCGCCCGCGCGATCGCCAACTCGCCCCTGGTCAAGACCGCGCTGTTCGGCCGCGACCCCAACTGGGGCCGGATCGCCCAGGCGGCCGGTGCCGCTCTCGCCGGCGAGGACCTCGACGAGCTTGGCGCCGAGAACATCGACGCCGCCGAGCTCGGCGCCGATGTCCCCGAGGCCGAGATCGGCCTGCGCCTTAACCGTGGCGACCACAGTGCCCACGTCTGGTTCTCGGATCTCGGCTACGAGTACGTCAAGCTGAACGCGGAATACACGACGTGAGCGCCGCCCCCGACATGAACAGCGCCACCAACAGCGCGGGCTACGACAGCAGCGTCGCCACCCTCCTCGAGGCGCTGCCCTACATCCGCGAGTTCCACGGCCGCACCGTGGTGATCAAGTACGGCGGCGCGGCGATGCTCGACGAGGACCTGCGGGAAAACTTCGCCACCGATGTGGTCCTGCTCAAGTACGTCGGTCTCAACCCGATCATCGTCCACGGCGGTGGCCCTGAGATCACCCGCTACATGGAGAAACTCGACCTCGAGGTGCGCTTCCACGAGGGTCTGCGGGTCTCCGACGCCGAGACCGTCGAGGTCGCGCAGATGGTCCTCGCCGGCAAACTCAACTCCGAAATCGTCCAGCGGCTGAACCGCCACGGCCAGGCAGCGGTTGGCCTCTCCGGCGAGGACGGGAACCTTTTCGAGGTTTCGCCTGTCGCCAACGCCGAGCAGGTCGGCTTCGTGGGTTCGATTGAGCGGGTCGACGTCGACGTCCTCAACCACATCGCCGCCGACTACATCCCGGTGATCGCCTCCTCGGCCTCCGATCGCAGCGGCCAGTCCTACAACGTCAACGCCGATGAGGCGGCGGGCAAGGTTGCCGCCGCGCTGGGGGCTCATAAGGCGGTCTTCCTCACCGATGTCAAGGGGTGGCTGGAGAGCCCGCCGGACGAGGGTTCGCTGATCTCCAGCTGCACCGTCGACGAGGTCGACGCGCGGCTGGAGAGCCTGGAAGGCGGGATGCGACCGAAGCTGCAGGCCTGCGTCGACGCGATCCGCGGCGGCACCGGCACGGCGGCGATTATCGATGGCCGCCGCCCGCACAGCCTCCTGCTCGAGCTCTTCACTGACGCCGGCATCGGCACCATGGTCACGCCATGACCGACGTCGCCGAGGGGATCGGCCTGGAGGAGACTCGCTCGCTGGAGGGCCGCTACTTGATGCGCACCTACAAACGGGCGCCGGTCGACTTCGTCAAAGGGGAGGGGCCGCTGCTGTGGGACGCCGACGGGAAGCGCTACCTCGACTTCCTCACCGGGATCTCGGTCTGCTCGGTCGGCCACTGCCACCCGGAGGTGGTGAAGGCGGTCCGCGACCAGGCCCACCGGCTGATGCACGTGTCCAACCTCTTCTACACCGAGCCGATGGCGCAGCTGGCCGAGCGCCTCTCCGAGTCGAGCCTCGGCGGCCGCGTCTTCTTCTCCAACTCCGGCACCGAGGCGATCGAGTGCGCGATCAAGGTCGCCCGCAAGCACGCCCATCGTCGGGGCATCACCAGTCCCGAGATTGTTTCTTTCGAGGGTGATTTTCACGGCCGCAGCTTCGGTGCCCTGGCGGCAACGCCGGGCCTGGCCAAGAACGAGGCCCTGCAGCCAATGCTGGCCGGTTTCCGCTCGGTGCCCCGTAACGACGCGGCGGCGCTGCGCGAGGCGGTGGGAGAGAGCACGGCCGCGGTCCTGATCGAGCCGATCCAGGGCGAGGCAGGCGTCTTCGCGACCAGCGAGGAGGCGCTGCTGGCGGCGCGGCAGGCCTGCGACGAGGTCGGGGCGCTGCTGATCCTCGACGAGATCCAGACCGGCGTCGGCCGCACCGGCTCGCTCTGGGCCTACGAGCAGACTCCGGTCCGGCCCGACGTCCTCACTACCGCGAAGGCGCTCGGCGGCGGGATGCCGATCGGCGCCTGCGTCACCGCCCCGAGCTGCGCCGACGTGCTCGAGCTCGGCGATCACGGCTCGACCTTTGCCGGCGGCCCGGTCGCCACCGCCGCCGCCTTGGCGGTCCTCGACCTGGTCGACGAGCCGGTGCTGCTGCGCCAGGTCCGCGAGCTCGGCGCCTACCTCTGCGAGAAGCTCGACGGGCTCGAGGGCGTGCGCGAGACCCGCGGCCGCGGCCTGATGGTCGGGGTCGGCTTAGAGGAGGGCATCGATGCCGCCGCGGTGGGCGCCGACCTGCTCGAGCGCGGGCTCGTGATCAATGTCCCCCGCCCGGACACGCTGCGCCTGCTGCCGCCGCTGGTGATCGATTCCGACCACGTCGACCTGGCTGTCGACCTG
>Ga0207702_10005183_pt1 | contig 11457 bp, 13 predicted proteins | sample KBSCornC62_FD_184302 | JGI IMG/M metagenome (GOLD analysis project Ga0207702, IMG submission 184302) | Corn rhizosphere microbial communities from Kellogg Biological Station, Michigan, USA - KBS Corn C6-2 (SPAdes) (version 2) | ecosystem: Host-associated > Plants > Roots > Rhizosphere > Soil ...
AAATTAAGATTCTCACTTTTAAACTTAGTTTGTAACTAATTGACAATCAATTAGTTATTCCAACTACTTCCCGATACAGAACTTCGAGAAAATATTATCCAGCAAATCGTCTGTGGTAACAGCGCCGGTTATCTCACCAAGGTAATGCAGTGCCTGTTTAATATCCATCGCCAGGAAATCTGAAGTGACCTGGGTATCGATCCCAGCCAAAACCCGGCTTAACGCAGCTTCTGTTTTTTGCAGCGCTTCGAGGTGACGAATATTGGTTACGAGCGTTTCATCTCCACTCAATTGGTATTTGACAGTTGAATCATATATCTTCTGTTTTAGTTCGTCGATATGCTGCTTTTCTTTGGCTGATACTTCAACAGTCGCAAAATTCAACTCCGAGTTCCGACTTCCGACTTCCGAGTTCAAGAGATCAATCTTATTGGCAACTACAAGCATATTAATGCCCGGCTTCTGCAGGCTCTCCAGGTCAGCTTTTAATTCGTCTTCGGTTGAGGTGGCGGCATCATAAACGTAGATGAGTAGTGACGACTGACTGATCTTTTCCATCGTACGCTGCACTCCTATTTGCTCGATTGTATCCGTCGCTTCGCGGATGCCTGCTGTATCAATCAACCTAAAATTGATGCCGTTGATATTCAGCACCTCTTCTATCGGATCCCTTGTTGTTCCGGGAATATGGCTCACGATGGCGCGCTCCTCGTTTAGAAGTGCATTAAGCAGTGTTGATTTACCTGCGTTGGGTCGCCCTGCAATTACCGTATTAACACCCTGTTTGATCGCATTCCCCAGCTCAAAAGATTCGATGAGGCGGGATACGATATGATCAATATTGATGATGAGTTGTTTTAATTGATCGCGATTGGCGAACTCGACGTCTTCTTCCGAGAAGTCGAGCTCCAGCTCAACCAGGGAGGCAAAATGCACCAACTGCTCGCGAAGTTGCTGCAATTGGGTACTGAAGCCGCCACGTAATTGCTGCATGGCCACTTGCTGTGATGCTTTTGAATTGGCGGCGATCAAATCCGCCACGGCTTCTGCTTGTGAAAGATCGAGCTGACCATTTAAGAAGGCTCTTAACGTAAACTCGCCCGGTTTAGCAGCCCGTGCTCCATGTTTGATCAAAAGCTTTATGATCGATTCAATGATATAATTGGATCCATGACATGATATTTCTACTACATCCTCACGGGTATATGAACGTGGCGCTATAAACAGCGACGCCAGCACTTCATCCAGCACCACATCACCGTCAACAATCTGCCCGAAATGAATCGTATGGGACTCTTGTTTCGTTAAATCCTTCCCTTTAAAAACGCTATCGGCAATAGAAATCGCCTCTGGTCCCGAAAGGCGTATCACACCGATAGCGCCGGTGCCGTTAGGAGTTGCAAGAGCAACTATAGTATCTTCTTTTGTTACGTAACTGTCCATAGACCATAGTCGATAGTCGATAAATAAACCAAAGGTAACCATGGACCATGGTCTATCGACTGAAGCGCAAAAATCGCAATTTAAAACCAATATTACAGCGTAACTTTAGACATGCAAAAGGCTATTCCATTTGATTTTGTGTTCGATTACCTGCCGCGAAACGTTTTTACCAAATCCATGTTTGGGATGTATTATATCTATTTCAACAAAAAGATCATGATCATCCTGCGCAAAGCATTTAAAAACCTGGATATGAATGGCATCTGGGTGGCGACATCTAAAGAACACCACCAAAGCCTTGAAAAAGAGATTCCCGCACTGGCTGATTTTGTATTAGATAACGGCGAAATGCACGATTCCGATTGGCGACTCTTAAAACATGACCACGATGATTTTGAAGAGGCGGCCATACGGATATGTGAGCTAATCTCACGCGGCGACAAGCGAATTGGCAGAGAAACTAAAAAGGGCGCAGAACTCGATCAGCTTTCGTAAGCTATTTTCATGAATTTTCTCACTTCGTCGTTGACATCATCAGGGTGCAGCATCCTAAAATGATGGTTACATTGAATATCGCCTGGTACCTGCGCTATTTTCTGGAAGCAAAGATTATCATCAAATCGTTCCCTAAACGGGAAAACAACATGAATAAAACTTTTACCCAACTGCGTGATATAAACAATCCGTTTGTGTGAATTGGCAATACCGATCATGGTTTTAGCGGGGTGAATAGTAACCGGGCCAATTTTTAAGAATTCGTTGATAAAATGATCGAATAGAGCGAGCGTTTGATCAGTTTTACCAACAAAGAAATTTTGCTGTAATTCTTTTTCTTCTTCCGGAGTATTGCAGTAATGATGCATAAAGTAAAGTTAAAACAAGTCCTGCAAAACTGCATCAATGCCCCATCGCTCCTCTATCCCCAACCCAAACAATGCAAAATCATATTTAACCGGATCCATGGGGTCAAATTCCCGTAATCGTTCAGTTAATTCGATAGCGGTTTGCCAATCGGTTTGTTTGCGGGTAATCAGCCCTAAGTTTCGCGATACACGATCAACGTGCAAATCGCAGGGACAGATAAGGTCAGCTGGTTTAAGCTTTTTCCAAATACCGAAATCAACGCCGCAATCGTCCTTACGTACCATCCAGCGCAGAAACATATTCAAGCGCTTGCAGGTCGATTTTTGTGACGGCGATGAAACATGCTTCATCGTGCGGTGGGGATGATCCGGAAGTGAGAAGAAGTATTTACGGAAATGGTTTAAAGATTCCTCTACTCCATTCGGCGAATCGGAAGCCACAAACGCATCTTCCAAAGAATCAAAGTTGCTATAGTGATATCTGAAAAACGCAATAAAATACAGCGTATCGATATCATTAAAAGTACGGTGCTTGAATTTGAGCAGCTTTTTGAGATCGACCTCTTCATGATTCATAATAAAATCATAAGGCGCGCCATCCATCAGGCCAATCAGCTCCTTGCATTTATTGATGATAGTAACCCGCTGTCCCCAGGCTAAAGTAGCCGCCCAGAAACCCATGATCTCTATATCCTGCTTTTTAGTGAAAAGATGCGGAATCGAAACGGGGTCATTTTGAATGAACTCCGGACGATTGTATTGGGCGTTTTTGGAATCGAGGAAAGATTTGAGATTATCCATCATTGCAGTAAATCATCAACTGCCACTGCTACTGCAACTGCCACTTAATTGAGTGCTTGTTTCAGATCATCAATCAAATCATCCGCGTCCTCGACTCCAACACTCAAACGCAGTAAGTTATCTACCACCCCTGCTTTTTCGCGTTCTTCTTTTGGAATAGAAGCGTGCGTCATGGTAACCGGGTGGTTAATTAGTGACTCCACACCGCCGAGTGACTCTGCCAGGGAGAATACATTAAATGAAGAGGCAACACGGAACGTTTCCTTCAGATCAGCGCCTTTCAATGTGATAGAGATCATCCCACCAAAATCACGCATTTGTTTTTTTGCGATTTCATAGTTCGGATGATCAACAAAACCTGGCCAGTATATCTTATCGATTTTGGGATGTGTCTTGAGGAATTCAGCTACTTTGCGACCATTCTCGCAATGCGCTTTCATGCGTAAATGCAATGTTTTGATACCACGCAAAACAAGAAAACTATCCATTGGACCGGGCGTAGCACCGCAGGCGTTGTAAATAAACCAGAGGCGTTTGTACAGATCTTCGTCGTCCATCATCAGCGCCCCCATCACAACATCGCTATGGCCGCCTATATATTTTGTGATCGAATGCATAACGATGGTAGCACCCAGGTCCATCGGATTTTGGAGATATGGTGAGGCAAAAGTATTGTCGACAACAAATATTAAACCTTTTGTTTTAGTAATCTTAGCAATGGCTTCTATATCAACTACCTGCATAGTTGGATTGGTCGGCGTTTCGATCCAGACCAGTTTGGTATTTTCGTTGATATAGCCATTGATTATTTCCGGGTCAGATAAGTCAAGAAAATGAAATTTGATTCCGTAATTGGCAAATACTTTAGTGAAAATACGGTATGAACCACCATACAAGTCGTTACCGGTTATCACTTCATCGCCGGGTTTCAGCAATTTCATCACTGCATCCGTAGCACCCATTCCGCTGGAAAAAGCTAAACCGTATTTAGCATTTTCTAAAGCTGCCAGGCAAGCTTCCAAAGCTTTACGTGTAGGATTCGTTCCACGCGAATATTCGTATCCCTTATTGTCACCCGGCGACTTCTGCCAGTAGGTCGAAGTCTGGTAAATAGGCGTCATGATGGCCCCAGTTGATGGATCGGGCTCCTGCCCTGCATGTATGGCTTTTGTTGCGAATTTCATAGCGTGCTTTCAGCACGGTCCATAGTCGATAGTCAATGGACCATAGTAAGTAATTAACCGCCCATAGCCATGGACTATCGACCATGGTCTATGGACTAACCCCTAGTAAGCCCTTGCAAACAATACCCGTTGTGTCGAAGGTTTTCCGGTACGAATGCATTTACCTTCTTCCTGTTTATTATTCAGCGGGATACAGCGAATAGTTGCCTTTGTTTCGTCTTTGATCAGTTGCTCGGTTTCGGCGGTACCGTCCCAATGGGCCGAGATAAATCCCGGCTCATCATCCAGAAGGCGCTTGAACTCTTCGTAATCGTCGACTTCTCTTGTATTTTCAGTCCTGAAGTCGATTGACTTTTTATAAATATTCTGTTGAATCGCTTCAAGTAATTGTTCAATTGCACCAGCCAAACCATCCTGATTTACAGTTTCTTTTGTTTTTGTATCACGACGAGCCAACTCAACAGTTCCGTTCTGCATATCGCGACTACCAATGGCCACACGTACAGGCACTCCCTTCAGTTCCCATTCAGCAAATTTGGCTCCGGGGCGATGGGTATCACGGCTGTCAAACTTAACTGAAATGCCTTTTGACTTTAGTTCTTTGGTTAGCTGCTTAACGTACGCTGATATGTTCTCAAGTTCTTCGTCGTGCTTGTAAATCGGCACAACCACAACCTGTATCGGCGCCAGTTTTGGAGGCAGCACCAAACCCGCATCATCCGAATGCGACATAATCAGCGCACCGATCAGCCTGGTGGATACTCCCCATGATGTAGCCCAAACATAATCTAGTTTATTTTCTTTGCTGGTGAATTTCACGTCAAACGCCCTGGCAAAGTTCTGTCCCAAAAAGTGCGATGTGCCTGCCTGCAACGCCTTACCATCTTGCATCAAAGCCTCGATGCAGTAAGTATCCAGTGCTCCGGCAAAACGCTCATTCGGCGTTTTGCGGCCACGAATAACAGGTAACGCGAGCCAGTTTTCGGCGAAATCAGCATAAACTTCCAGCATCTGCTCGGTTTCGGCAATAGCCTCTTCAGCAGTTGCGTGGGCGGTATGTCCCTCCTGCCACAGGAATTCACTGGTGCGCAGGAACAAGCGTGTACGCATTTCCCAGCGCATTACGTTGGCCCATTGGTTAACCAAAATAGGCAAGTCACGGTATGATTGTATCCAGCCCTTGTAAGTGTTCCAGATAATGGTTTCAGACGTAGGGCGAATAATCAGCTCCTCTTCTAATTTAGCTTCTTCGTCCACAACTATGTTGCCCTCCCCGTCATTTTTGAGGCGGTAATGTGTTACGATAGCACATTCCTTAGCAAAGCCTTCCACGTGGCTGGCCTCCTTAGAGAAAAAGGATTTCGGGATAAGCAGCGGGAAGTAGGCATTGCTATGCCCGGTTTCTTTAAACATGCCATCCAGAACAGATTGCATTTTTTCCCAGATCGAATACCCGTAAGGCTTTATAATCATACAACCACGCACCGGCGAATATTCGGCCATGTCGGCTTTGATCACCAGGTCGGTATACCATTGCGAGTAATCTTCTTCTTTGCTAATTATCCCTTTGCTCATATAGAATTTATATATCTGATAAGGCGCCAAATTTATAAATTTAAAGCTAACCGTTCACTATTTTATGTACAAAGGTATCCGTCCGAAAATGCCATCTTTGCAACATGTCGCCATTTATCGATCACCAGTTTAAATCGCCTATATGGCGCATGGAAATTGACAGCGTTTCCGATATGATCCTGCTCGAAACCAGGGATCAATCAGATAAAAAGGTGCATTTTTCATCTATCAGTCTTGAGACCGGAAAGATTCATTTCGAGGCTCTTGAAACGGAGGAAAGATGGTTAGCCGGAATTGAGGCGGCCCATAACGGCGTGCTGCTCCTGCACAATTATCAATCCGAATCCGGTCCGGCACATAAAGGCCTGATTACTATAGACGAAACTACGGGAGAAGTTTTATGGCGAAATTTCAATTCGGCATTCGACCAGCTTACAATAAATGGCCCGTTGCTATATGATACCCGGTTTCAGCCCAAAAGATTAGTGCTGACTGATATCCGCACCGGTGCAACGATACGTTCGTACGAACCGTCAATTGACCTGGAACTTGCTTATGAGCTTGGTTTCCCGGAGGTTGCTTCAGACGAGTTTGCATTATCCCTGCATCTGCCGGTTCACCCCCTGGAAAATACAGTTCAATATCTTGAGCACAGTAACCGGATAATTGTATCTTTGCACGCGATTACCGGCGACGAATTACAGCAGCATTTGTATATGATGAGGGGGACAGACGTTATTTATCATGATTTATTGGCCGCTGGCATACAAAAGTTGCAACCCGAGTCGTTCATAATCCATAAAGATCAACTGATCTACCTGGTTAACCATTCACAATTAAAAGTTTTAAACCTCTAATGCTTTTAAAAGAAAAATGAAATTTAAACTACTAGTGCTAACCTTCACTCTTTTCACATTTACGATAAGCGCATTTGCGCGCCCGGTTGTTGACTCGGTCGGTGTAGAAAATCATAAAGGGAAAAGAGTGGTTGTTTATAAGATCAAAAAGAAAGACACCTACTATTCAATAGCTCATAAATACCACATACCTGTGGGCGATCTGCAGAGCTTTAATGATAACGCCAAAATGACCATCGGTCATACTATAAAAGTGCCGACCGGTAAGCCTTTTGAAGAACCAAAGAAACATAGCAAAGAGACTGCTGCGGAAAAAAAGAAAAACCATAAGGAAGATGACCAGGCAGCCGACAAAAAGCACAAAAAGAAAGGGCATCACGAAGAGGAACAGCCGGCAGACGATCAGCAAACCGATAATACTCCGGCACAGCAGCAAGCTGTAGTTCAGCCGCCTGTTCAGCAAAAACCACAAGTTCAGCCAGCAGATACCCAACCAGCCGGTCCACCAACACAATACAAGGTTTCGGCAGGTGAAACGCTTTATTCTATCGCCAAAAGGTTTAATACAACCGTCGACAATATCATGAAGCTCAACAATATGCAGTCGAACACTATCCAACCCGGTCAATTGCTGAACGTAAGAGCCAATGCAACGCCACCTGCTCCACAAGCCGCACCGGTAGTTGTTCAGAATTCAGATAGTGTAGTTGCCAAGCGCGATTCGACGGTAGTATCACACCAGGATAGCGCCAATGCGACCATCTTTCATGCCAATGCCAACAAGTTCGGCATATTCGAAAAAGATGAGAAAGGCGTAGCCACATGGATGGAGGACGACAGCCTCGATCCTAATAAAAAACTGGTGTTGCATCGCACCGCTCCTATCGGTACGGTGATCAGGATAACCAATCCGATGACCAACCGTACTACCTTTGCCAAAGTCGTGGGTCGCTTTACCGACAACGAGCAGACCAAAGACGTGATCATTGTGATGACCAAAAATGTGGCCCAGTCGCTGGGAGCTTTGGATAAACGTTTTCAGGTGAGCCTGAGCTACGGTGTGCCAAACGAGCAATAATTTTTCATGGCGAAACGACCATTCATTATAGGCATTGCCGGGGGAAGCGGTTCGGGGAAAACATTTTTCCTCAATTGCTTCCTTCATCAGGTGTAAAATGATGAAGTTTGCCTGGTGTCGCAGGATGACTACTACCATCCCGTTGCTGCACGCATGACGCCTGAAGAAATAGCGCTATATAATTTCGACCTGCCGGAAACTATTGACGATAAGCAACTTGTTGCCGATATAAATCACCTGATAGCGGGCGAAACTATCTTTAAGAAGGAATACACTTTTAACAACCGCAACGCGGTTCCAAAAATATTGGAAATAAAACCGGCCCCTATTTTAATCATAGAGGGCTTGTTTATTTTTCATTTTAAGGACATTGCCAAAAATATTGATCTCCGCATATTCCTGGAGGCGGATGAGGAAGTTGCATTGCGCCGCCGTTTAAAACGCGATCTGATTGAACGCGGTTACTCCGAGGACGATGTTATGTACAGATGGATAAATCACGTAATGCCGGCTTATAAAGAGTTTCTGCTGCCCTACCGCGACGAATGCGAGCAAATCGTCATCAACAACACCCAGGTTGCCGATGAAATTATTGCGCTGACAGAGATGATTTCGAAAGATCTGAGAGAGCGAGTGCTTTAACTTAATATCAAATTCTTCCTATGATTGCCAACGAAATCAAATTAACATACATTGGCGGCCCTACTGCATTGATAGAGGTTGCCGGATTGAGGATTTTAACTGATCCAGCTTTCGACCCAAAGGGTACCGATTATCCGACCAACATCTATACGCTGCACAAACTGAGTAACCCGTCCATAAAGGCTTCAGAGCTGGGCGAAATAGATATTGTACTACTGAGCCACGACCATCATTTTGACAACCTGGATAATTCGGGGCGGGAATTGCTTGCAAAAGCGAAGACGGTAATCACTACTGTTGCGGGAGCTGAACGATTGGGCAATAAAGCTATCGGCCTCGCAAATTGGGAAACCGTAGAGATTCCGACAGAAGATGACCGTCTGCTATCTATTACCGGCACGCCTTGCCGTCATGGGCCCGTTAATGGCGACCGCGGACCGGTAAGCGGCTTTGTACTTAACTATGCAGGAGAAATGAAAGGCGGAATTTATATTACTGGCGATACAGTTTGGTATGATGGTGTTAAAGAGGTCTCCGAGCGATTTGATTCATCCATAGTGATGGACTTCCTGGGCGCAGCGGTTGTAAAAAATGTAGGACCCGATCATCTGACCATGACCGCCGCTGAAGCAGTTGAACTGGCGAAGCATTTTAAAAACGCTACCATCATCCCGTTACATTTTGAAGGCTGGGCACATTTTACCGAGTCAAAGCCCGAAATTGAATCGGCTTTTCGTGAAGCGGGGATGGCTAATAGGCTTGAATGGATGAGTTAAACTAAAACTTGCATCTCGGGTATTTCTCCTTCAACAATCAACTTACCGGCTGTGGCGTTCCTTATCTGTTCGACAGTCACCCCAGGGGCCCTTTCCAGTAACTTAAAACCACCTTCAGGCAAAACATCCAGCACAGCCATTTCAGTAACGATTTTTTTGACGCAATTGATCCCCGTTAACGGCAAGGTACATTTTGGAAGCAGCTTGGATTCCCCCGCCTTGTTCACATGCTGCATGGCCACGATGATATTCTCAGCTGATGCCACCAAATCCATCGCGCCCCCCATCCCCTTTACCATTTTGCCGGGAATCTTCCAACTGGCGATATCACCATTTTCGGATACCTCCATCGCGCCCAGGATGGTGAGATTTACCTTTTTAGCGCGGATCATCCCGAAACTCATAGCCGAGTCGAATATTGCTGAACCGGGTAAAATAGTAATAGTCTGCTTACCGGCGTTGATCATATCCGGATCTTCCTCACCCTCATAAGGAAATGGGCCGATGCCTAACAGGCCATTCTCGGACTGCAACACGACATCTATTCCGTCAGGGATATAATTGGCTACGAGGGTTGGAATGCCGATACCCAGGTTCACGTAATAGCCATCTTTAAGTTCTTTAGCGATGCGTTTCGCTATTCCATCCTTGTCAAGCATGAGATATAAGTTTTGTCATTGCGAGGAGGAACGACGACGCAACCTCGTCGCTGATAGGTTGTCAGTTTTCTCTAACGCCGTGCGCCAACCGCCCTGCGCCTTGCCTCGTTTGTTATTTTTTTCTTACCGTCCTTTGTTCGATTCTTTTCTCGTAATTCTGTCCCTGGAATATCCGATGCACATATATACTCGGCGTATGGATATGATCGGGATCGAGCTCACCCGGCTGAACCAGTTCCTCGACCTCGGCAATGGTAACCTTACCTGCCATAGCCATTACCGGGTTAAAGTTGCGAGCCGTTGAGCGGTAGATCAGGTTACCCATGGTATCTCCTTTCCAGGCCTTCACGATAGCAAAATCAGCATCAAAGGCCATTTCCATCAGGTAATATTTGCCGTTAAAGTTTCTTATTTCTTTGCCTTCAGCTACTTCGGTACCAATACCGGCGGGTGTAAAGATTGCGGGCATGCCATAACCGGCGGCCATACACCGGGTCGCGAGCGTACCTTGCGGAATAAGCTCCACTTCTAGTTCGCCGCTTAAAAGCTGGCGTTCAAATTCAGCGTTCTCACCTACATAGGAGGAAACCATCTTCTTTACCTGCCGCTGCTTCAACATCAAGCCTATACCAAAATCATCAACACCTGCATTATTGGAAATACAAGTAAGATTCTTTACGCCTTTGCGCACCAACGCTGCAATACAGTTTTCGGGCAGACCACACAAGCCGAAACCGCCAAGCATCAGCGTCATACCGTCGGCTATATCACGAACGGCCTCGTCAGCATTGCTAACAATTTTATTCATTAAGACACGATTTATGGATTAATAAGATGAAAAAGGATTTATCTTATATAATCGTTCAGTTAATTAATTGGTTGAAGCAAAAATAAGAGGATTAATTGTTGGTGGCAACAACAATGACGGTTAATTATGTCCATTATTTTGGCAAGACTAATTCTACGTGCTGACCCTTAACAAGATCAACTAAACGGATTTCCGGCCATGATCTAAATACGAATATATCCAAACGGGGCTTTCCATTTTCATCTAGGGTCCTTGGCATTTCAACATAGTGATAGACTGGAATGCCACCTAAGGTTGCGCCCTCTTTTATCTCAAAATCTAATCTGCCATCAATAGAACGAGCCATAATAAAATGTCCTCTATTATGAAAATGCCTTACATACATAATTTCGAAAATTAATGGCATGATTTAGATATTTAAATCTAAGGTTGTGTCACCACTTCACATTCCCCTCAATAAACGCAATCAAATCATCCGCCATTGCCTGCTGCTCCTTAACATTCGGATGCCCCGGCGTATTTTTGTAAGGGAAAAAGTGAGTCAGGATATTCTTATCGCCCAGTTGAGCAACCGCCTTTTCGATATATCCCGGCCATGGCGAACCTTCTTTGGTAGCGTCCATGCTTCCCAACGCACAAATGATTTTGGCCTTGGGATATTTACCACGAATCGACTTTGCAAAATCACGATACGCTTTAATGATCTGCTCCTCAGATGGTGCTTTATCCCCAAATCTGGCTTTGAACTGTTCGTTCTGCGGCAGCTTGGTT
>Ga0207702_10005184_pt1 | contig 11456 bp, 7 predicted proteins | sample KBSCornC62_FD_184302 | JGI IMG/M metagenome (GOLD analysis project Ga0207702, IMG submission 184302) | Corn rhizosphere microbial communities from Kellogg Biological Station, Michigan, USA - KBS Corn C6-2 (SPAdes) (version 2) | ecosystem: Host-associated > Plants > Roots > Rhizosphere > Soil ...
AGGGCTACTTGTGAGTCGCATCGAAGAGCTCCGACTCATCCTGCTCAAAGCGGGCGCGATTTTCAGGTTCCTGGATTCGGCACACCGGCTGCAGTCCGCAGCGCTCGCACGTCTTCGGATAATCTCTGGGGTCCACTTCGGCTCGACCCTGGACGAAATCTTTCGCCAGGGCTTCGATGTACTCCTTCCATGCCGATTCTTCGGTCGCAGTGAGCTTGCGTTTCACCAGTGAGCTGTTGCCTCTCAGCTCCGGATTGACTGTGCTTCTCGCGTCGGCGACACGTCCCGCGAAGCAGGTGTCCCCCGTCCGGACCCGCGCAAACACCAGTCCTCCTCTCGCAGGTCCCCCGTAGCTCTCGAAGAGTGACGGCTGAAGAGGTATGAGCCCGAAGAGTTTGTAGAGAGGCAACTGCACATCATCCGGACGCGGAAGATCCCACACTTTCGGGTCGACGGAGCCGGTCTTGTAGTCAATCACGAGTTGCGAACCGTCGTGCAGGCGGTCAACGCGATCGAGGCGCAGATCCACGCTCAGGCCAGCCACCCTCACTGTGCCTTTTGCCTCAACTGCTTCGACAACGAAGGGAACTCGCGTGACTTCGAACATGAGCCATTCGGTGACCAGCCGAACTAGCCGAGTTTCTTCTAGATCCAGATACATCGCCGGCATCTGTTCGCGGATATGCGTCGGAACTCGAGATTGCATTACGGTTTTCACGTGTTTCCGTACGAATCCCGATAGGTTCTCCTCGTCGATCGCGATGAGATCGCCGTGCGTCTTGATACCCGGCCGGCGCCCCGACCAGATTGAATGCAACACGTCGTGTAGCAGCTGCCCACGCTGCCTGGGGCTAAGCCCATTCTCCGCCGGATCCCAGCTCTGTGCTCCAAGGCGCGCGATTGCGAAAGCTTTGAAAGGACACTGGGACTGGAACGAGAGAATGGCTGAGCCACCCTGAAGATGTCCTGAGGAGTAGGGTTTTGTGCTGGAGTCCTCAACGATAAACGTGCTCGAAGCATCGTATGCAGGCGGAAGAAGGTCATCTTCCAGCGAGCGCGGAGCACCAGCGATCTGGGATACCAAGCGGGATGGCCGGGACTCTACATCCCCTTTTTGCGAAGCGAAGCTGAAATGCACCTGGGGTGCGGATACGAGCAGTCTTCTCGTTATAGCGTGCGAGAACTCCCAATCGTGAAGATGGGATGAATGAGGCATTCCAAATTCCCGCTGCACGTGAAGTGGAAGGAACGGATGCGTAGGCGCCGCGGCCGGCCAAGATACCTCGTCTGCTCCAAGGAACCAGACGGCGTCCGCAGTGAGCCCGGCCGATTCTGCCGGCCCCGCAATCTGGATAGGTGCGTCGGCGGATTGAGGCGCGAAAAGGATCTCTTCCGCGGCGTGTTCCAACTCCGTAAGGAACTCACTCCACGAGGTGCGGCGTCCGTCGAAGCCAAGAGACGCGACAGTGTCGATTGCCTGCGTCCAGCGCCGCTGCACTTGAAAATCGAAGCTGGTCTGCGGCGTTGAACCCCGCCAGCCGGCCGTCGCGAGCAGAGGAGAGACTTTATCTGCCCAATCAACCGGGCTTCGCGCGGCCGGCAGTTCCTTCAGGCTGCGCTGGGCAGAGAGGATCCGACGAACCCAATCCATGGGTAGATTGGCTGAGATCGAGCCATAAGCCAGAAAACGCTCCAGTTCCCATCGCGGACGCTGCATGTCTCGCCTGCGCAACGTGCGCATCGCGAGTTGAAGTGCTGCCAACTCGTCTGGCCGGGCAATTGAATCGGTTGCGAACAGCCAATCCAACTCTGTCTCACTCAGAGGAGCGTGCAACCACCGCAGAACCAGGAGAGCGGAGCGCGCGGATGGAATCTGGGTAAGCGGAATGCCCAGCGAAAACTCAAACAGGAGAATCTCACCCGGAGGAGTGAAGCGCAAGAAAGCACGCTCGATGTCTCCTCGACTTCTCGCTTGATCTTGCGTGATAACCAGAAGCCGGATGCCTGGATCAGCTGCAACCTGACGATGGCACCAATAGGCGCATGCATCCAGCTCAGTCTGAACGTCGCGAACTGAATGAAAGTCGATTTGCGCCTCAGTCGTATCGGTCTCGAACACTTCCCAGTCGCCCCACGCTTGGAACAATTCCCGCTGAACGGGGAGGATACGATCGAAACCGGCGAGCCTCAAAGCAGAACGAGAAGCGTTACCCGAGCGGAGCTTGGATATCAGTTCAAGAGGAACACGGCTTAAGCTAATCAAGCCGTCGTTGCGGCATCGCTGGCTGAATTTCGAGAGCCATTCGCTGAAAGCACCGGCATCCTGGTCCCATCCGACGCGCGCTTCTTCCCGCAAAAGACGAGGGGCATACAAACAGATGAGATCGTGTGCTTCCACTGCCATCCCACCCATGCGCCGCACCGCCGCCGGAAGTGCAGTCGACAGGTGCCGTTCACTGCTAATGATCTGCGACCAAATAGCCAGTTCCTGGGCATTGTTGAGCAGCAGCCGACCGTCAGCATTGCGCTCTTCCCATGACCTGCGGACGAAAGTCTTCCAGTCAACTATGTTTGGCGAGGGCCAAGCCGAGATTCCCTCTATCTGCCGCCGTCGATGGAACTCCGTTCGGATCGCCCGCGAGGCACGATCACTCGAAGCAACGACAACTCCGCCTTCGCGCAACCATGCGTCGATCTTGGCCCCAGGTTCGCTGCCCATACCTGCGTTATACGCCGTTCGACGATGGCACTCTCTGTGGGAAACCGGAAGAAACTAAGCTCTGCAAAATCAGAGATGTCCGCGTGATGCACGGTTGTAAACTGAGGAGTGATAAGGAAACTGCTGGTTCTCGCAATAATCGTGATGGCGAATGCCACCGGCTGCCATCGGCAGCAGGAAGGCATCTCAGGATCCGTTGCAGATTCCTCCTACAAGGTTTACAAGCTGCGAGGCAAGGTCGTCGCGACGAATCCCGCGAGCGGCGAGGTCACCGTCAATCATGAGGCCATCGCGGGCTTCATGGTAGCCATGACCATGCCTTACAAGCTGAAGGATGCCAACATTCTTAATGAATTGCATCCCGGAGACGTAATCACCGCAGACGTGCTGGTATCCCAGGGATCAGACGCGAGCATTTGCCTAGATCACATCGTGGTCATCGCACAGGGGAAACCCGATTACAGGCCGGCGACCATCTATCATGTTCCAGCGCCCGGCGATTCGGTGCCCGACTTCAAGCTGCGCAATCAGGATGGGCGCACCATTCATCTCAATCAGTTTCGCGGGAAAGAACTACTGATCACGTTCATCTATACGCGTTGCCCGTTGCCTAACTTCTGTCCGCTGGTGACGCGCAACTTCGCGAAGATCGAGAAGCAGGTTCTGGCCGATGCAAAGCTGAAGGGGAAGACGCACCTGCTTTGCGTGAGCTTCGATCCGGAGCACGATACTCCTGAGCGATTGAAAGCGTACGGAGAGGAATACATCGGAAGCGACGCAAAAGCAGCATTTGCGAACTGGGATTTCGCAGTGCCTGACAATGCGGTGCTGAAGGAGATGGCGAAGTTCTTCAATGTGGGAATTACGAACGAGCCCGACCAGACGATCACGCATACTCTTTCGACAACGCTTGTGGGCCGGGATGGAAAGGTAGCGAAGTTCTATCCCGGCAATGAGTGGACGCCAGAGCAGGTTGTTGGGGATGTAAGACAGTCGCTTGGGGAGTAACGACGAAAACAAGGAGCTGAAAAGGGATGGCAGACGGCCTAAAGATTCGCAAGGATGCTGCGGTTGATTTTCTTTCGCTGGGTGCGCTCGTACACCGGCTCGATCCGGGGATCATTCCGTTCAGGAAAGCGACTGAATGTCACATCCACGTGAGCGGCGGGGAATTCAACGTTGCGGCGAATCTCTCGAACTGCTTCGGTCTGAAGACGGCGATCGTCTCAGCGATGTCGGACTACCCGATCGGCGATTTGATCGCTGAGCGGGTCCTAGCGATGGGAGTGAAACCGATTTACAGGCACTTCAAGCACGATGGGGTGACCGGGCCGAACATGGCGACGGTCTACAGCGATCGTGGATTTGGAGTTCGCGGTCCCGTGGTCTTTTACAACAGGGCAAATGAAGCCGCGGCACAACTGAAGCCCGGCGACTTCGACTGGAAGGCAATCTTCGCCGGTGGCGTGCGCTGGGTTCACTGCGGCGGTATCTTTGCCGCGCTTTCTGCGACGACAGCGCAGCTCGCTGCCGAATTGATGCGGGAGGCTAAGGCTGCTGGAGCGGTGACTTCGTTCGATCTGAATTTCCGCGAGAAGCTATGGAAGATTCATGGCGGCGACACCCACGCGGTGGAGACCATAAACGAGATCGTCGAGAACGTCGACGTGCTGGTGGGTAACGAGGAAGATCTTCAGAAGGGACTGGGTATCCCGGGACCGGAGGTGGCTGCGAAGTCGAAGCTCGATCCGAGCGTCTTCTTCGGCATGATGGATAGTGTCGCCAAGAAGCTGCCCAGCGTGAAGATCGTGGCTACGACCCTGCGCGAGGTGCACTCCACAAGCCGGCACAGCTGGAGCGCCGTTGCGTGGATCGAAGGAAAGACCTACACCGCGCCTACCGCCGAGCTAGAGGTGCTGGATCGAGTGGGCGGCGGTGATGGTTTCGCCTCGGGGTTCATTTATGGGCTGCTATCGGGCGAGGCTCCTGAGAGCGCTCTCAAACTCGGGTGGGCTCACGGGGCGCTCCTTACGACGTTTCCAGGTGATACGACGATGGCGACAGTTGACCAGGTGCGGGCGTTCGCAAAGGGTGGTTCAGCCCGCATCCAGCGGTAAGTAGAGCTCAATTCTTCGAATCAGAGTGCCAAGCCGATGCATCCATCAGACTGATATTCTTGCGTCAGCCTCAAGGAGCGGCTCTGTTTGGCGAAGATCACGGTTGTCTTTGCAATTCTGCTGATTGCACTTGGTTTGGCGGGATATTTCGGAACTGGCGCACAGCATGCCACTGCGCTTATTCCCACGTGGTTTGGCGCGGCACTGGGCATGTGCGGTTTGCTAGCCATGAGCCCTGACGAAGGCCGGCGCAAGCTCTTCATGCATGTCAATGTATCGCTAGGGCTGCTAGGCTTTATTGCTGTCGGAATCGAATCCATTCGCGGCTACCTTCATGCGAAGAATGCTGGTATGCAGCCCGACATGATCGCCCTCGCCTCGAAACTCACGATGACCGGCCTGCTGCTGATCTACGTACTCCTCTGTGTAAGGTCTTTCATCGCCGCGAGGCGAGCGAGGCAGCTCTAGTCAGATGGGAACAATGCGCGGCCACGGAATGGGACTAAGCGGCGGGGCGGAGAGATCTCCGCGTGGCGGCGCTCGCGCAAAAGCCCCTGATCTTCCCAAGCGTAAGCCAGACCTCAAGAAGCTGTGGCCTGAGATTAAGGCACTGGTGGCGCCACGTAAAGGTCTATTGGCTGGAGGCATGGCTCTGATGGCCGTGAACCGCGTCGCTGGGCTGGTGCTGCCCTACACGTCGAAGGCCTTGCTCGACAAGGTGCTCTCGCCGACGAATCCGCATCCTGAGTTGTTGGGCAAGATTATTGCTCTTGTCTTCTCGGCCATGATTGTGCAGGCCATCACGTCTTTCTCGTTGACGCAATTGCTTTCCAAGGCCGGTCAGCGATTGATTGCCGAGATGCGCCGGCAGGTGCAGAAGCACGTGGGGCTTTTGTCGGTGGCCTACTACGACGAGAATCGCACTGGCACGCTCGTAGCGCGCATCATGTCTGATGTTGAGGGAGTGCGCAACCTGGTCGGCACCGGACTGGTGGAATTTGTAGGCGGCCTTCTAACCGCCGTTCTGGCCTTCGTCTTTCTGCTGCATCGCAGTGCTCTTGTCACGCTGACGGTTTTCTCAGTCGTGGGTCTGTTTGTTTTTGTTCTTCAATATGCGTTCAAGAAGATTCGTCCAATCTTCCGGGAAAGGGCCAAGATCAATTCAGAGGTCACCGGTCGCCTGACTGAATCGCTCGGCGGAGTTCGCGTGATCAAGGGCTACCATGCCGAAGAGCGCGAGGCCAGCGTGTTTGCCGTAGGCGTTGAGAGACTACTCAACAACGTAATGAAATCGCTCACTCTGACCAGCGTGCTCGGGTCGGCTTCCACCACGGTGCTGGGATTGGTTTCCGCACTGGTGATGTGGCTCGGTGGCCATGCGGTCTTGAGTCATTCATGGACCGTTGGCGACTATTTCAGCTACAACATGTTTCTGGCCATCATGGTCATGCCGATCTTCCAGATCGTAAATATCGGCACGCAGCTGACCGAGGCATTTGCAGGGCTCGATCGAACCCGCGAAATCATGTCGGAGTTGGAAGAGAATCAGGATCCGAAGCGCAAGCTCAAGATGCCACCCATCGAAGGCAATGTGCGCTTCGAAAATGTTGAGTTCGCTTACGAGACCGACAAGCCGGTGCTGCACGGCATCAGCTTTGAGGCGGAGCAGGGAACCGTGACTGCGCTTGTGGGTTCATCAGGTTCTGGCAAGTCAACTGTCATCAGCCTGGTTTGCGCATTCCATACTCCGACCAGCGGGCAAGTGATGGTTGACGGGATTGACCTGGCCAGCGTGGATCTGAACAGCTACCGGTCGCAACTCGGCGTAGTGCTGCAGGATTCGTTCCTGTTCGATGGATCAATTCGCGAGAACATCCTGTTTTCGCGACCAGATGCTACGGACGAACAGTTCCTGTTTGCCTGTCGCACGGCGCGCGTTGATGAATTTGCCGAACGCTTCCCCGAGGGTTACGACACCATTGTCGGTGAACGCGGAGTGAAGCTGTCCGGAGGTCAACGTCAGCGGCTTTCGATCGCCAGGGCACTATTGGCCCAGCCCCGGATTTTGATCCTGGATGAGGCGACCAGTTCGCTGGACTCCGAGTCGGAGGCTATGATCCAAGCCGGATTGAGCCAGCTCATGGTGGGACGGACGACCTTCGTCATTGCACACCGTCTATCAACCATCCGGCGCGCAGACCAGATTCTTGTTGTTGAGCAGGGAAGGATCGTGGAACGAGGAAATCATGCCGAGCTGTTCGCGATGGCCGGCCGGTACTACGATCTCTACACTCGCCAGCACGGTCTGGAAGAGAACCTCTTCCTCGCGCCGGGTGAGGGTGATGAAGTGCCGGCCTAAGTTTGCGACGGGGTTTGGCCTGTTCTGACCTCAACTGCTAAGGATGTAAGCGTATCAATCTGAGGCACTTCCGTCCCATTTTCTTGACGTAGGGTCCCATATTCTGAGAAACTACAAGTGTACTTACTGACGGAATAGAGGATCATAATGCGAGACTCCGCCCCGCAAGGGACTTATAAAGTTCAGGCGCTTGATAGGGCCTTTGCTGTACTTGATCTGCTTGGCGAAAGCGAGGTCCCGCTGGGACTAGCGCAGGTAGCATCTTCGCTGCAGCTTCACAAGAGCACGGCACATCGCTTCCTTATGGTGCTGGAGCGGCACCGCATGGTTGAGCGTACAACGAATGGCAAGTTCCGCCTCGGTCTGCGTCTGTTTGACTTCGGAAATCGAGCGATCGAGCAGTACGACCTTCGCGAACGCGCCCAACCCCATCTCCGCCGCCTCGTCTCAGAGACGGAAGAGACCGCGCATCTGTGCATCCTCGAACAAGCACGCGTGATCTACATCGACAAGATCGAGCCTGCGCGTTCGGTACGCATGATCACTCGCATCGGTTCAAGCAATCCCATCCATTGCACGTCAGTGGGGAAGGCTATGCTGGCGTTCCTTCCGGAGGACCGGATTAACGACATCATCCGTCGTACCCGATTCGAGAAGTTCACGCACCGCACGATCTCATCTGCCGAGGCTCTGCGAACTGAGATCGAGAAGACTCGCCGCCGGGGCTATGCAGTTGATGACGAGGAGTTGGAAGAAGGTTTGCGCTGCATCGCTGTTCCTTTGCTTGATGCGCAGCGGCAGCCCGTTGCGGCGGTCAGCGTTTCCGGACCATCGTTCCGCGTCACAGCGCAGAAGCTGCCTTCCATCGCCAACCACCTGCTTCAATGTGTGCGTGGAATCTCGATGGATATGGGCTTCACGGCTGCGCGAAATAGCCGTCCAGCTGCTGCATGGACAGCTTAGGCAGACACTATCAAGCGAAAGGCCGCCGGGCGCAGATGGATTCTGGGCTGGAGGGTTTCTGAGCAGTCTGAGTTCACATACGAAGCCATCGTTTTCGAGGTTCTAACCTCTTCAATATGGCTCGGAAACCCTTCTTTCTGATACACTCAGAGATGTTGCGTGACGGGTTGCCGCCTCTTGGAAGGTGCTGCGACTTGAACGCGTCAGGTCTTTTCTGGGGACGTAGCTCAGTTGGTTAGAGCGCTGCCCTGTCACGGCAGAGGTCGCGGGTTCGAGCCCCGTCGTCCCCGCCATACGATCCGGCAGGATTGATGGCCAGCCCAGATCGACCTCCATCTGAAAATCTCTTGGTCAGAAGGCTCTTAACGGGAGCCTTTTCGATTTTGACCGCAGATTCAGGCTGCGTGCGTGCCACATCCGCAACAAGCCCGCATTCTCGTGATGAGACTCCTGACGAGGACACCGAGCGTAAGTTCCAGACTTTGGTGTTATTACCAGCGTGCTGGAATACACATCTGTTGTATGTACCCCCTCAGGTTACCCGGCCAAACTAGCTACGGTATCGAATCAGGTCAGGCGCGGAACAGGAGCTCGTTCGACAGCTCCATTCCTCGAAAGTCCCCGAGCACAAACAACAACTCAGCCGTGAACAGACGAAGCGAGCCTGACTGATTCATTCCTTAGCTGTTTCACTGTTCCCCTTGTTCCTGTTCGCGTAGTTCCTTGAGCTACGCCCTCCAAATTTGAAGGAAATCTTTGTTGAGGAAGAGGTCAGTTGTATGAAGAGAATCGGCGCGATCGTTTGCTCGATTTTGGTTTTTTGTGTAGCGTTCTCGGGTTGTGGCGGGGGCAGCAGCCACAAGAATTCGCAGAGCACGGGAACAACCCGCACGCTTGCTTCGATCACCGTCTACGGAGCGAACGCCGCCCGATCGTTGGCAGCTGGTTCAACATTGCAGCTCACGGCCCAGGGAAACTACAGCGACGGAACAATCGCTGACATTAGTTCCCAAGTCACTTGGAGCTCATCGGACTCCACCCTCGCGACGCTCAGCAATTCGGGGCTTCTTACTAGCTACAAATCCGGTTCTGTCATCGCAACTGCTTCCCAAGGCTCGGTTGCCGGAACGCTGGTCGTCACTGTCGCCGGTCTCAAGAGCATTACAGTTGCCGCACCTGTTCCTTCGCTGGCTTCCGGATCAACGGAGCAACTCACAGCAACCGCCGTCTACTCCGACAGCAGCACTCAGTCGATCACTAGCCAGGCCGCTTGGCAGAGCTCTGACCCGACTATTGCTGTTGTAAGTGCCAGCGGCAACCTTACGGCACTCAAAACCGGAAGCGTCACCGTCACAGCGACCTGGAACTCAATATCCGGAACTGCAGGCGTCTCGGTGCCCGCGCCGGGGCTTTTCTCAATCACCGTAACTCCGCTTGTATTCTCCATCGCATCTGGCCAGAGCAAACAGCTTTCCGTGCTCGGAACATACGCCGACGGTACCTCGCAGGATGTAACCAGCCAGGCGACGTGGAGCTCCAGCACCTCGGCGGCAACAGTGGATTCAAACGGCCTTGTGACCGGATCATCCGCCGGCACCTCGACTATCACTGCAACCATTGGGTCTAAAAGCGGATCCGCCGTGGCCACCGTCTCGGCGGCAATGTTGCAGACAATCAGCCTCACACCGCTGACGGCCTCCATTGCGACCGGCCAGACCCAAGCTTTCAATGCGAACGGACTGTTCTCTGACGGAAGCCAGACCGACATCACGAATGCGGTGAGCTGGGCTTCCAGCGCCACAAACTTCGCAACCGTCGACCAGGCTGGTTTGGCTACGGGCGCAAGCGCTGGCGCGTCGACCATCTCGGCCTCGTCCGGCGCTGCAACCCCCGGAACCGCAGCCCTGACGGTGACCCCGGCAGTTCTCACCGAAGTCGACATTGCGCCCGATGCTCAGTACATTCCGGTTGGCGGCCAGCTTCAGCTGAGCCTCACCGGCTCCTACAGCGACGGCTCAACCCAGGACATCACCGCAAACGCGATCTGGTCTTCCTCTGATCCTACGCTTGCTTCAGTCGATCCGGGGACTGGCATCGTGAGCGGTGTTGCAAACAGCAACAACAATCCTGTAACGATTACCGCGACTTTCGGCAGCATCTCGAACACGACTACTGTCTACGTTACGGATGCGGTACCCGTCTCTATCCAACTCACGCCTTCAACGTCTTCCATCGCCAGCGGCACGACGCAACAGTATTCCGCTAACGTCGTGTATAGCGATGGCAGCCTGCAACCGGTAACGGCTGGTCTATCGTGGCTCTCTTCTTCAGCCTCTGTGGCCGGAGTCGATGCCACTGGACTGGCAACAGGCCTGGCGCCCGGACAGACAACTATCTCTGTCTTCTACAATTCGATGACAGCCACGGCGTCACTGACGGTCAATCCCGCGGTTCTGACGAACATCGTAGTAACCCCGGTCACGACCGTTGTCGGAGTCAATGGCAACGCTCAGTTCACTGCAACAGGCGTCTTCTCTGATAACAGCACACAGGATCTGTCCTCCCAGGTAATTTGGACTTCATCCAACGGTGCGTTTGCCACCATCGATGCGACAGGTCTCGCCACCGGCATCAGTACCGGTACTTTAACAATCACGGCGACCTCGGGTACGATCAGCGGTTCCGCAACCCTGAACGTCACAACAGCGACGCTGCAGTCCATCACCATCACGCCTGACAACCCGATCGTCCCGCCGCACTCGAGAACACAGCTGACCGCAATCGGCCACTTCTCGGATGGTTCGCAGCAGGTGCTTTCCGGCGTCTCATGGCGCAGCAGCTCGCCTCAATATGCGATGGTGAGCAGCAGCGGCGTGCTTCGCTCCAAGAACGCCAAAAACAAGGCTGTCACCATTACCGCCAAGCTGAACGGAGTCACTGGCACAACAAGCGTCACCGTGACCTCCATGACCATTCAGACTGTTGCCATCCAGCCGGTAAATCCGACCATGGCGGCAGGAACTAAACTGCAGCTATCACTCATCGGAACCTTTAGCGACGGAACCACGCAGATCGACCTGACAGCCTCGGCTCGCTGGCAGACTTCGAACTACGCTGATGCCGTCATCAATCGACAGGGTCTGGTCACGGGCGTTGCCGCCGGTAGCGTAACTGTTACAGGAAGCATCAACGGCCTTGCCTCTGCAAATACAAGCGTGACGGTGACAAATGCAACGGTGCAGACCATCACAGTCACGCCGGCCAATCCCACCATCGCCCTTGGCTCTTCGCAGCAGTT